>SMTZ1_10000057_pt1 | contig 106033 bp, 89 predicted proteins | sample DeeMarSWOR136_30_FD_25667 | JGI IMG/M metagenome (IMG submission 25667) | reverse complement strand
ATGTTTGAGCTCGTTGAGGATACAGGCGAACTTCACCAATTTCTCCCCGCTCGGGCCGATGAGGGCCATCCGAATGCGACTATCCCCCAGTTCTCCTCGGATTCCCTCCTCGGTTTCCTTCGTTTGCTTTCCCCAGAGGTGGCTCGCATCGCGGATCTCCGCCTCGCCATCGTGGATCCAGAGATAGACGGGCTTTGATGCCCTCCCCTTGATAATGATGGCATCGAATCCGGCGAATTTCAGCTCCGGAATCCACCAACCCCCTGCCTCTGCCTCCCCAAAAGCACCGGTGAGGGGGGATTTGGCCGCCACCGAAAACCGGCTCAACCCAGCGGCAGCCGTCCCCGAGATCGCCGATCCCGCAAAGACCAGGATGTTTTCGGGCCCCAACGGGTCCGATTTCGGCTTCAACTCCCTCAAGAGATAGGAGAGGGCAAGGGTTCCTCCCCCGAGATAGCGGCTGTAAAGGAGCTCTTGGGGTTCCTCTACACCGATAGATTCATCGTCCAAATCGACCCTCAAGATCCTTCCGTGATACCCATACGGCATGACGTCCCTCCCTGTCCTCTATAGATGGTGAGATATAGCGTCTATTATGGGAAACTTACCGCGGTAAATCAACCCTGTTTCGAGGCAATCCTCCGGTCCTTCACCCCTCAATTTCCCGGAGCGTGAAGAAAAAAGGAAAGTATTGTCTCATCCCCCGTAGATCACTTTGAAATTGGCCTTTTTGAGATCCTTCACGAGGGGATCCACCTCCTTCGCTTTCACTCGAATGATCAAGCAGCAATCCACCCTGCCCGAGGCGATATAGGTCATGATACTCAAAATGGGAACCTCATGTCTATCGATGATGGAGACGATCTCCTTGAATAGGCCGAAGCGCTGGCTTATCCCCTCGATGATGATAGTGGAGGCCTTTTCCCTCGCCCCCCATATGTTGGTGACAAACCGGACCACGTCGGATTCCGTGGTAATCCCCACCAACTTTCCCTGATCCACAACGGGAAAGGCCCCTATCCTTTTCTCCTGGCCCAGGAGAAGCGCCTCTTCGAAGGTCGTATCCAGGGATATGGAAATGGGATTTTTGACCATGATCTCCTTCACCGTCATTTTCGTTATCAGGTAGTGGAGTTCGTGAATCGACAACGAGGTGGCCGGAGATGGAGAAGCCTCCAAGATCATCCTTTCGGTTACCATCCCTACGAGTTTACCCCTATCCACTGCGGGAAGCCTCCGGATGTTGTTCTCCTTCATGATCCTCTTAACGTCGGAAATAGAGGTCTCGCTGTCCACGGTTAGGGGATTTTCCGTCATGATATCTCCGATTCTCACCTCTTCTCCTCCTCATAACGGTTCCATGGTTCTTCCACGATCCATACATCCTTTTCCCCATAGGCGATTTAGCCGTTGCGGGCAGCTGTAAACCAATCTTCATCCCTTAGTGCTTCGATTCGTAAATACACCCGAGCCTTTCGGCAGTGAGCGACTCGACATGAGCTCGTCGACATGTCTCAAGGCCGAACTGCTCATGGCCGAGGGCAGCACTAAGTCCTGAGGCCTTCGACCGAGCTCAGTCGAGGGCTAAATAAGTTCGTCACCGAACTTATGAATCGAAGGACTTAGCTACCCTTTTCTCATAAACCCTTTGCGAACCCCTATCCTAAAACCCAGATCAGACCTTTTTTTCCATCCATGACCAGGGGGTTAATCGTCTAGTATCTACTCCTTCAGGAAGATATGAGGTAACCCTGGAAAGAAAGCTGAACCAATCATAAATCTGAAGTCAAGGGAATGTATTCCGGGGGGTTGATCGCTATCCGAGGGGTGCGTTACAATCGTTTTTAATAAGGTGATTCTCTCCTCATAAGGATGGGGTGAATATGAAAGGGGATCTAGAGGAGACACTGGTTCGAGTCGATACCAAAGACTGGAAGCGGATTCCTCTGGAGTATGGCCATGAAATTTTGGAGATTGCCGTTCCAGGGGATTCGGTCGAGATCAGCATGGGTAAGATTCCCCATATCGATGACTGGCGGGGGGAGATCGAGAGGGCATTTTCAAACCCCACCGGGGGCCCGAAATTGGAGGAGATCATACAGAAAAAGGGTAAGAGGCCAAAGGATATGACAGTATCGGTCGCCGTATCAGATATCACCAGGCCTGTTCCTTACAAGGGAGCCAAAGGGGTTCTCGGCCCCATATTGAGGACATTAGAATCCCAGGGAGTAAAATGGGAGAACATTAAGATCATCGTTGCGACGGGGATGCATCGGGCCAGTACCCCCGTGGAGAAGGTCCAGATGTATGGAGGGGAGGTTGTTGACCGATATACGGTACTCGATCACGATTGTGAGGATGAAGGCCTTTTGGTCAGCATAGGGAAGACCAAGGGGGGGACCAGCGTCTATGTCAATAGGGACTTCGTTCTTGCCGACCTCAAGATCGTCACGGGGCTTGTGGAAAGCCATTTTATGACCGGGATTTCGGGCGGAAGAAAAGCCATCTGCCCAGGACTGGTTGACGTAAAGACCATCGAGAGGTTTCATGGGCCCTATTACCTTGAGGATCCCAATGCAACCAACCTCATTCTCGAGGGAAACCCGTGTCATGAGGAGGCCTTAGAAGTCGCAAAGACCGTCGGGGTAGATTTCATCGTCAACGTCACCCTGGACAAGGATATGCGCCTGACGCAGGTATTCGTCGGCGAATTGGTCAGGGCACACATGAAGGCCTTTGAGATGATCAAGGCCTATGCTGAGATCCCTCTGGAGAGGCAATTCGATATCGTCCTCACTCACGGGGGATACGTGGGGAGGGACCACTACCAAACTGCAAAGGCAGGGGTTGGTGCTGTTCCCGCCGTGAAGGAAGGCGGCGTGATTATCATCGCGGCCAACAATCATGATACTGAGCCCATTGGTGGATCTGAATACAAGACGCTGAGCCATCTCATGAAATTACAGGGGCCGGATGGGTATCTTGAATTGCTGCGGAACGCCCAGTGGCGATTTACAAAGGACCAATGGGAGCCTGAGGTTTGGGGTATGCCCCTCAGAAAAGTCGGCGAAGCGGGATTGATCTATTGTTCAGGTGAGATTCCCAAGGAGGACTACCTCATCCTTCCCGGAACAAGCGGCTACGAATTTCTGTTGGCCGAATGGAAGGGCGGGTCGAATCGGGAAAAAGCCCAGGCCATGGTTCAGAATGCGTTGATTTACTCCATCGATCGATTCAGAAGGAAAAATATCGAGCCATCGATCTGTTATATCCGAGAGGGACCCTACGCTATTCCCACCTTCAGGAAGTCCGGCCAGGAATAGGTCCATTTCCTCTTTTGACATTCCGGCCGTGTAAAAATTCCTCTTTTTGAATTTTTTTGAAATTCGAAGAAAAAGGGAGAAATCTTTAGATTTTCATTGTGGAAAAAGATATCCACAATCGTGGATAACTGGGGCAACTTATTGATTATTGAGCCCAAGACATCGGGGCTGCAAAGGATTTTATTTCCATGGGCTTTTCATCCATCCGCCCTCGGAACCAGTATTTTCAAGGAAATTTTGGTTGTGGAAAACTCGAAATGGTGGAATTTCATAAACGGCCGATACCGAATTTGACACTCCATCGATTTTGGGTTTCACTTATTACTAAAGTGAGTGATAGGAGAAACCTGATCATAGAATGAGGATGCTTGGGGTAGGGGCAATGGAAGAAATATGGGCAAAAGCCAAGGCTTCTATTCGAGAGAGGCTTACTTCTGATACCTTCAACCTATGGATTAAACCCTTAGAATTCAAGGAGATGAAGGAAGGACAGATCGTCCTGGAATGTCCCAATGTCTTCTTTAAGGAGTGGGTTAACCGATACTACTTAGGGACAGTTAAGGAGGCCTTTCAATCCATTGCGGAGGACGATTGTCAAATCTACCTCAAGGCCGCCCCAAGGAGGAGCCGCTCGCCCTCTCCTCACAATGGGAATGGCCAGATGGTGCTGCCCAAGATGGCAACGGGCCCCTTGGGGGGGATCCGGTTAAATAAGAGGTTTACCTTCGAACATTTCGTCGTTGGGCCTTGTAATCAGTTCGCCCATTCTGCCGCCTGGGCCGTTTCCAATAAGATCGGCATTCACTATAATCCGCTATTCTTTTACTCTGATGTGGGGTTGGGAAAAAGTCACTTGTCCACTGCTATTGGAAATTATATGTTGAAGAAATGGCCGGATACTCGGATTTGTCTTGTCTCCGCGGAGGAATTCGTCAATGAACTGGTTACCGCCCTGAGGAGGGATGAAATCGCTTCCTTCAAGGAGAAGTATCGAAAATATAGTGATATCCTGGTAATCGACGGGGTTCATTTCTTCAGCGGAAAGCCCACTACCCAGGCGGAGCTATCTCACACCTTGGATACCTTATACAACGGCGGCAAACAGATTATCCTGACCAGCATGGTCCCACCGGAGGAAATTCCCAAAATGGGTGAGGGGTTAAAATCGAGGCTGGGGTGTGGTTTGGTAGTGCGATTACAGGCACCGGGGCTGGAAACACGCAGGCGGATCTTAGAGGCCAAGGCATTGGCAGAAGGCGTTCATATCCCCGATCCCGTTTTGGACTACCTGGCGGACCGTATCAATGGGAATATTAGACAGCTGGAGGGGACCATCATAAGCATCATCGCCCAATCATCATTGATGCACCGCCTAATAGACGTGGATTTGGCCCGAGAGTCCCTGAGGAATGTGGTCAGAGAGGAGGAAAGGATTATCACCATTGAGCTCATCCAAGAGGTGGTAGGAAGGTATTACCGGGTCGAAATCGAGAAGATGAAATCGAAGTCGAAGAGGAAGGACATCTACTCCCCCAGGCAGGTTGCCATGTATCTCTGTCGGAAGTTGACCAGTGAATCCCTTGAGGCCATCGGCAAAGCCTTCAACAAAAAGCACGCCACGGTGATTTACTCCATTGCCAATATGGAGAGAAAGGTGAGGGACGATGCTCGAATAGCTCGCCAGATCGAATTTCTCACCGAGAAGACTAAAGGTAGATGAATAAGGGGCGGGGGTTATCTGTGATTTTCCGGGGGGATAGTTGGAGCAGATGGCCCCTCTTCTCTTTTGCCCCGGCCAGAGGTATTCAAGATGGGAGGTTTGGTTGCTATCTGTGGGAATTGTGGGGCTAGGTTTCCATACAGCGAAAAGATTTTCAAAAAGGTGGAGGCGCAAAATTTTTGCCCTGTATGTAGACAACAGTGGAAGGGATTCGGAACAATAGTCCATTACCAGGAAAAGAGACGGGAGTTGGAGGACAAAAAACGAGAGCTGGAAGCCCTGGAGAAGGAACTGGAGAAAAAAGAAGGGTTCAAGGTCGAATTCGAGGATTAACACCGTTTTGAGAGGTTCCCGTGGGATAGCTCCCCGTTATGTTCCCCGGCATCCGTCAAGACCCACCTGAGGGTAGCCAAGTCGATATTTCCCCCGCTCAAGATCATGACCACCTTCTTGCCCCTCAACTGGTCTCTTATCTTTAGACCGGCTGCAAGGGGAGCCGCTCCCGCACCTTCCGCTAAATTGTGGGTTGTCTCCAGCAAGAGGCGGATGCTCGATTTTATCTCCTCTTCCGAGACGGTCACGATATCCGATATCCCTTTACGTATGATATTGAAGGTCATCTCAAAGGGGACGCGGGTCGCTAGGCCATCGGCGAAGGTATCGGCGTGCTCGGTTTCGATGATCCGCCCATCCCTCCAGGAGAGGTAGACGGAAGGAGCCCTTTCCGCTTGTACGCCAATGACCCTCGTGTTGGAGTTGAGGGTGCAGGCAATTGTGATGGCTCCACACGCCCCGCTTCCACCACCGATGAGAACGATGATGGTATCGACGTCAGGCAGGTCTTCGAAGATCTCCAAACTGTAGGTTCCCACACCGTTGATCAACTTCGGTTCGTTGGCGGGATGGATGTATCGTAGTCCCTTTTCCTCTCGGATCTCTTCGGTCCTTTGCCTTGCCTCGTCGAAATCCTGACCATATTCCACCAGCTCGGCCCCACAACCCCTCATGGCCCTGTTCTTCTCGGGGTTATTTCCGTGAGGTACGACAATGGTGCAAGGGACGCCAAAGATCCGAGCGGCCATGGCTATGGATTGACCGTGATTTCCCCGGGTAGCCGTAATGACCCCCCGCTCCTTCCCCCTTGAGGGAGGGAGGCGATGAGGTTAAGACCACCCCTGACCTTAAAGGAACCAGTGGGGTTATGGTTTTCGTGTTTGATGTAAGCCCCAAACCCGGTGATTTCGGAAAGGGGTTGATAGTGGATAAGGAGGGTGGGCTTCAGATATCGATAGATCACTACACGAGCCCTAACGATCTCCTTGAGGGAGATTTCCTCAGACAGGATACTCCTCCCCGTTGAAGCCAATGCCTCATAATGTGGCGTAAGCGAGGGGGTTTGTCAAATGAAATTGCTGAGATCTCTGAAAAGGTCGCTCTTCGCCGCTCAAGAATATTTTTTCGACCATTCTAAAGTTTGCTTCACTACAAATCTAAAACTCGCCCTTTGGGCTCAAACATTAGATTTGCGGCCGCTTCGCTTCACTAAGAATGGTTACCGAAAAAATCTTTAATTCGCGCTCAGAGCTCCCTTTTCCAGTCTTTCCCAGCTCTCTTGCTCGCTGGTTGTGGAAATGGGGTCCATATGGTGATAGATTTAAAGGGAACCATGCATTCTGGGGATATTCCTCGGATTTTGACCTCTTGCCGGATATTCCCTGAGACAGAAGTGAGGGTGAAAAGATGAAGGTTGAGGCGATCGTATCGGATGTGGGTGGCGTAATCGTGAGGGATAATTTCAAGTCCTTCTTCGCGCAATTCGAAGCGAAGATTGGGATGTCAGCCGAAGCCTTTTACGCCTTGACGGTGGGCTCCGAGGAATGGAAGCTCTACAACAAGGATTTGATCACCGAAGAGTATCTGTGGAGAAGACTAGCTCCCAAATTGAGGGTCGAGGATAAGGTGGGTCGAGAACTAAGGCAATGGAGAAGAATACTGATGCCCATTCCTGAAACCATCCACGTCCTGGAAAGGGTGAGGAGATGCTATCCTGTTTACTGTCTTTCCAATGTGGATAAGGCGACAACCCATTACCTCCAGGAAAGGTATCGTATCTATGACATCTTCGACGGAGCCGTTCTCTCGTGGGAGGTCGGTATGAGAAAACCGGAAATGGGGATCTATGAGCTGGCCATCTGTCGCTTCAACCTCACTCCTGAAAGGGTGGTTTTCATCGATGACAAAGAGCGCAATCTGATCCCTGCTCGGCAAGTAGGCTTCCAGACCATTCCCTTCCATTACCCAGAGGACCTCGAAGTGAAATTGTTGAACCATGGAGTGGAAATGGAGGCATTTGAGAGAAGTGAAAAGGAAGGGGAGGGAAACGGAGTGCAACCTTAATTTATGCGGAGTTTTTGGAGAACACCGTTGTTCCTGAGCGCAAATTCCTGGAGAGGTGACTATGATGAAAGAAGAGTAGGAGGAGAAGATTCTCTGTGCGACTCGATGCTCTCGGTGCCATGAGAGATTGGATCAGCGAATTCTATCCGTATACGATCACCGGGTTATCTGTATAGGGTGCAAAAAGAAAGAAGAGGAGCGGCCCGATTACGATGAGGCCTCCAAAGATATGATCCGGCAATGTCTGGTTGATACGGAACGCCAATACGGGGATCCGGGGGGGTTCTGTTATCACCACTTTTATCCTTACAGGTGCTGATCGCAATGAGGAGCTTCCCTGAGGCAAAAAAGATCTTTTCCGCAAGGGGGGGCCGGGCCAGTTATTGATCCTTAGCTCAATCTCCTGCTTTCTCGGGCCATCGGCGGATGAGATTTGATTCCAATAACCTTAGCGAGAATTTCCCTTTGGCAGGTTCCATACCTGCCCATTCAGGCCAGTTCAACGGCATTATCCTCTTCCTTCAATTTCCCAAGGATTTCCTGGATATGATCAGTCCCCGCAGTCTCTAGTTCCAGGACTACCTTAGTGCATCCAATGGGAATCCGCTTGGAGGTCCGATCGTGGTAGATGTGGAGGATATTGGCCCCCTCCGCTGCGATGATCCGGGAGATGTTGGCGAGGGAACCGGGGACATCCCGGAGGTTGACCGCGATCCGAATAATTCGGCCCGTTTTAGCAAGGCCTTGGGCGATGATGCGATCGATGAGGTTGACATCGATATTTCCCCCGCTGATCAGCAAAGCGCAGTTGGACCCCTTGATCTTCGTATCTCCCTTTAAAAGGGCGGCCAAGGGAACCGCTCCAGCTCCTTCGGCGACGATTCTCTTGCGCTCCATCAACATCAGTATGGCTGCGGCGATCTCGTCCTCCTCGACGGTAACGACATCATCCACGAATTGGCGGATAATGGGATAGGTGAGTTGCCCAACACTCTTCACGGCAATGCCGTCGGCAATACTGGGCAACGGCTTAACCGGAATGATTTTTCCCGCCTTTACGGAACGGAGGGCAGAGGGGGCCGAGGCGGCCTCCACCCCAATCACTTGGATATTGGGTTTTCGTCCCTTGATGGCCAGGGCTACGCCGGAGATGAGGCCTCCCCCTCCGATAGGGACAATGATAGCATCCAAATCCGGCAAGGCCTCCATGACCTCAAGGCCGATGGTTCCCTGACCCGCGATGATATCCTCGTCTTCGAAGGGATGGATCATGGCGAGGCCCTCTTTCTCCAGTTCCCGAGCGTATCCTTCGGCCTCCTCAAAGGAATCCCCCCGGAGGATAACCCTTCCGCCATAGGACCTCGTGGCGAGCTGTTTCGATAGGGGTGCTCGTTCTGGCATAACGATGGTGGCAGGGACACCATGGGAAGATGCGGCTAAGGCTACCCCTTGGGCGTGGTTGCCCGCAGAGGCAGCGACGACCCCCTTTACGTCCAACGATGATACCAGTTTTGAGATCTTATAGTAGGCCCCTCGTATTTTGAAAGCCCCCGTCTTTTGCAAGTTCTCCAACTTGAGATAGACCTTCAGGCCGGCTCTGGCACTGATGGAATCGGAGGTCAGTATTGGGGTGGGATAGACCATCGTTTGAATGGTCTGCCTTGCCCTCTCTATTTCCTGAAGCTTTATCATTTCACCTGCGCCTCGGGGGTTCCATTGTATGATGGTTCCTTCCGCAAGAGGGTTATCCTGGGGGATTTGGTTACGGGATTTTCGTCAACCAAAACTCGGCTTCCATAGACCTGCCTGATTGATTCCTCGGCCACCACCTCTCTCGGGCTCCCCATCTTGAATATCCTACCCCCGCTGAGGAGGATGATTTTTTGGCAGTATTCCGATGCCAAGTTGATGTCGTGGGAGACGGTAAGGATGGTAAGGTTTTTCTCTCGGTTCAACCGGCTTATGAGGTCGTAAAATTCGACCTGGTGGCTTATATCAAGATTGGATGTGGGTTCATCGAGGAGGATGATTTCGGGTTCCTGGGCCAGGGCCCGGGCGATGAAGATCCGCTGTCTTTCTCCGCCGCTCAATTCGCTTACGGGTCTTCGGGAAAATTGGAGCGTATCGGTAAGTCTCATGGCCCTTTCCGTTACTTCGAAGTCATCCCTTCCCTCGAATTGTAAGCGCCCCAGGTAGGGCGACCTCCCCATGAGGACAACTTCGAGGGAAGTGAAGGGAAAACTGATTTGGGTTTCTTGGGGGACGACGGCGACCTTCTTCGCGATATCGGGGCGCTTCATTCGCCTTAGTTCGTCGCCATCGATAAGGACCCTTCCCCTTTGAGGTTTGATAAGCCCGGAGAGAATCTTGAGCAACGTCGTTTTTCCTGAGCCGTTCGGGCCGATAATTCCCCAGAATTCTCCCCCCTTCACACGGAAGGAGAGATCCTCGATGACCCATTGGGCGATGTATCTAAAGGAGATTTCCTTGACGTCAATGCTTGCCACTTTATACCTTTCTCCTTTTGAGGAGATAGATGAAGAAGGGGGCCCCAAAGGTTGCCGTCACAGCCCCCACGGGCAGTTCCGTGGGGGCGGCAATCGTCCTGGCGATGGTATCCGATCCAATCAAGAAGCATGCTCCTACGAGCGTTGAGGCAGGGATGAGGAGGCGATGATCGGGACCAAGAAGCATTCTAACGGAATGGGGGATGATGAGGCCTACGAAGCCGATAAGGCCGCAGACCGATACACCTGCCGCCGTGATGAGGGAGGCGAATATATAAGCCATCTTTTTCAATCGTTCCACATCGCTCCCCAATTGAACCGCCGTTTCTTCTCCCATTAGTATAAGGTTTAATCCCCTTGCATTGAAATAGATCGCCCCTATTCCTCCCACTATGTAAGGGAGAATAATCAGGATGAAATGATAACTGGAAGAGCTGAAGTCCCCCATCAACCAGAAAACAATCTTTGAAAGGTCCTCGTTTTGGACAACGGAGATGACGAACATGATGATGGCCGAAAAGAAGGAGCTGATGATCACCCCCGCCAGGAGAAGTGTATTGGTATGGAGGCTCCTTCCTACCTTCCCAACATGGAAGACGAGCATGACCGTAATCATGGCGCCGCAAAAGGATGCCAAAGGCATGCCGAAGGAGGTGGCGCTGAAGCCGACCAGGATAGCCAAAACGGCTCCTAAAGCAGAACCGCTGGAAACCCCCAAAATGTAAGGATCAGCTAAGGGGTTTCTCAAAAGGGCTTGGAAAGAACACCCTGCAACCGCAAGGGCTGCACCAACAAGCCCGGCGAGGAGTATCCTGGGCAACCTCACGGAAATGATGATAAGCCCTTCCGGCCCCAGCGGGCTATCGAAATAGACCGCGTGGTGAATGAGTATTCGCAATACCTGAGGGAGTCCGATCTTCGCCGCACCGAGGGAGAGGGAGGCAAGAATGACCCCCAATAGCAAACAGAAAAATAAGCAGCAGACGGTAATGATCTTCCTGGGGCTAACGATCATGGGAAAGATCCGACCCTTTCCATTGGTTCCTCAAAATCCCCTCTACCTCCGGGTGGAGAATTCCGGCGATGACCTCCAGGCCATCGATAATCCTCGGTGAGGGGAGGTCAACCAGGTCTGAATCAATGACAAAGACACGCTCCTGTTTCACAGCGGGGATCGTTTTCCACCGATTCCACTGCTTTGCCAATTTTGGGGAATCCCCCTTGGGGTCCATGGAGGTGATTATGATAATATCGGGGGCCTTGACAAGGACTTCCTCAATACTGTAACGGGGATATTTCACCGATTCTCCCCCCGCTATATTCCTGCCACCTGCCAGGGAGATTAAGTCGTCGGCAAAACTGCCCTTTCCCACGGTAACGATGGGCGCCGTTTCGATCTGGAAGAAAACCTTCGGCTTGTTTCGGCCATGGGTCAATTGGAGAATCCTCTCCTTTCGCCTCCTCATGTCTCCAATCACCCTAACCCCCCAGCCTTCCCTTCCCGTAACCATGGCAATATGGGAGATACTCCTAAGGATGCCATCGAACTCCTTGGGGAAAACGGTATAAACGCTCAATCCCAAGCTTTCCATTCTATCCACAAACTCCCGCGGGTTTCCAGCTGCCGTAGCCAAGATCAGGTCCGGGTTTAGGGAGATCGTCCGTTCCACACTGGGATTGATATAGCTTCCTACCCTCGGCTTTGTCAGGGCCTGCAGGGGAAAATCACTATGATTGGAAACCCCCACTATTCGTTCTTCCAACCCCAAGGAGAAGAGGATCTCAGTTATGCTGGGGGAGAGGGAAACAATTCGCCTTGGGGACTCTGGAATCTTAACCCATCTCCCAACCTCATCCACATAAACTTGATCCGCTGAAAGGCCGGCTTGGACCAGGAGCAGACTAAGAAAGAGCGTTTGTAAACAAATGCGGCCCATTGTACCCCCTTATTTCAATTCAAATTTTATGGGGATCTCGGCCCAAATCCGTATCGGGTCTTCTCCTCGTTTTGCCGGAATGAACCTCCACTTCTTTACCGTCTTGAGCGCGGACTTATCCAGGATGTGATGACCTGACGACCTTTTGACTCGGAGATCACCAACCCACCCACTGGGCAGGATTTCGACCTTCAAAACCACGACACCTTCGTAACCCCTCCTTCGGGCGATTCTCGGGTAAGGGGGTTTTGGGTTTCGATCATATCTGGGCCTTGCTAATGTGATGGGGCGCTTCGCCGCCGAATCCCCCTTCTTTGGGATGAGGCTTGCTTTGAAGTCTTCCCCTTCTAACGGGTTTTCCGCCGATGGTAAAGGACCCCCCATAGGGGCTTTTCCCCCCATTTCTCCCTCCGGCTGTGGAGCATTATCCTCAATCTTCCATTGTTGTGCGGGGGATAATGGCTTCGGTGTTGGCGTAAAGGTTTTTTCCTTGAGGGGAATAAGAGGTTTTCCCTTGATAACAGGGATTGATTTCTCCCCCAAATCAACAGGCGATTTCTGCCTTCTTTTCGTGACCTTTTTCTTACTTGTGCTAAGGCTTTGCCTAACCCTTTTGAGTTGGCTTAGAGGGAGGAGTTTCATTTTAGGTCGGGCATCCTCATGGCCCTTCAGTCTGTCCAAGGAGATCTCCAAGGGGAGGGACTGATGGGTTAGGGTGAGCCTTTGGCTTCCAGGGGAGAGTGGGAGTCCAAGGACGGCCCCATGGACTAGAAGGGAAAGAGCAATTCCCCAGATGAGATCACGGCTAGCTTTCATTTTTTCCAATGGGTCTCCAGGGAGACCTTGCTCAAGCCTGAGGCCCTCACCGTGTCCAATACTTTGACCACCCACTCGTAGGCGACGCTCCGGTCCCCGCTGATAAAGACCCTCATTTGAGGATGTCCTTTTCTCCTCTCCCTGAGCCTCTGGAGGAGCCCTTCCATGGGAACCTCCCTTTCATCGAGGAAGATCCTGTGATCTCGGGTAATGCTGATGGAGAGATACTCTTCCTTGTCAATGAGTGATGTCTTGGCCTGCGGGAGAAGGACCGGAATCCCCTTATGGATCGTCATGGAAAGCATGGCATAGATGAAGAAGATGAGGAGCAAGAAAACAACATCGATGAGGGGGATCATCTCAATCCTTCCTCTTCTCATGAATTGTCCTTTTAGCCGCATAAGTTGATGACTCCTTATTGTTGGAATTTGGCATTTTGCCTTTCGAAGGTAATTTCCAGGCTCGACCCAAATTTTTCCAATTCCTTTGAGGCGGATTGAATCTTCGACAGAAAATAGTTATACGGCAGGAGGGTCATCATGGCCACCCCCAAGCCAGTGGCTGTGGTGATTAAGGCCTGGGCGATGCCACCCGTTACTACCTGGGGATGTTCTATTCCTGCCCGGCCGAGGAGGTCGAAGGAATTGATAATCCCGATGACGGTGCCGAAAATTCCCAAAAGAGGTGCCACCGTGATAATGGTATCGAGGATGTTCAGATATTTACTCATGCTTTTGATCTCCTCCTCCGCACCCATTTCCAGGGCCCTAGGGAGTGAATAACGACGGTGGGCTATCCCCCCGATGAGCATTCTTACGATATAGTCGGGGGATTGTTTCCCCAGCTCCCAGGCGGATGAGTAATCCTCCTTTTCGGCCAGTTCTAGGATTCGGCCGACCAGAACTCTATCCCTGTTCCTGCTGAGGCGAAGCCAAAAGAGGGTCCTTTCAAAGATGATGGTCAGGGAGATAATGGAGCAGATGAGGAGGGGATACATGACGGGCCCCCCCTTGAGAAAGAAGTTGAGCATAACGCTCCTCCTCGATATCAAAAAACCCAGCTTCCAAAGGAAGGACTGGGTTCACTATGCCTTCACCATCTTCCATGGAAGACTCATGTGAAGTCTATTTAGGCGGGTTTTCTGACTTATGGATCAACCTACTCCTTGCGCCTTCCCATCCTTCGATGAACTCAGGACAGTGGCTCTTGCAAGTTTCGCCCTTCGGTGTATCCAGGATCTTGGATCCCTGGATTTCCGAGAGTCCTTCTCATAGACGGGTTAAGTGAAGGATCCCCACTCACAGCGGCCTGGCCGCGACGGATTTTCACCGTCTTCCCCTGAAGCCCGCCAGGAGCGACCTAAATACCTTATTTTTTTGAAAAAATTAACATAGAATCTCATTTGAGTCAACATTTTCTTTGAGGCCGCTATATGAAAGGGGATTCGCTTCTCTTGCAAGATACACCCTAAAGGCTCACGGTGCACCTTGGTTGACAAATGTCGGTAAGTATCTTATTTTTTTAATAAATTCTTCAGTATCCTGGGTAGTTAATGATAAAGGGGTTATTACCCTTCGTTACCAGACCATCGCGGTACCTCGGTAACGAGGTCAATTCGTCTCATAAAGACTTAGGGAAAGTCAGACTCAAGTTCGCCCTTGCCTTTCCGGATGCTTATGAAGTGGGCATGTCCCACATGGGCCTTCAGATCCTCTACTCCATCCTCAACTCCAGGGATGACATCGCTTGTGAGAGAGTTTTTGCGCCGTGGATTGATATGGAGGCCATCCTCAGGAGTAAGGGGATGCCTTTGGTTTCCTTGGAATCGGGTCTACCCCTGAGGAATTTCGATGTCATCGGCTTCTCTCTTCAGTATGAGTTGAGTTTCAGCAACGTGTTAAACATGCTGAACCTCTCATCTATTCCCCTGTTGGCTGATGAGCGGGACGAGAATTATCCCATCATCCTAGGCGGTGGGCCATGCGCCTTTAATCCTGAACCCATGGCAGAGTTTTTCGATGCCATCTTAATTGGAGAAGGGGAAGAAGCCATTCTGGAAATGGCCGATATCGTTCTCCGATGGAAGGAAGCGCGGAAGGATAAGGGCACGCTGTTGACGGAATTGTCGAGGGTACCCGGTGTATACATCCCCTCCTTCTACAAGGTTCGATATAATCCCGACAATACCATAGCAGAAATCAAGCCACTGGCAAAGGAGGGAGGCCGGGTAAGGAAAAGATTGATTCGTGATTTGGATACGATCGACCACCCCATCCGTCCCATCCTTCCCTTTATGAAGGTCATCCACGATAGATTAACGGTGGAGATCGCCAGAGGGTGCAAAAGGGGTTGTCGATTTTGCCAGGCTGGCTTCACCTATCGGCCTTATCGGGAGAGAAGCCTTGATCAGCTAGAGGGGATTATCCATAAGGGGCTGGCCGCGACGGGATATGAGGAGATTTCACTGCTCTCCCTGAGCGCTGGCGATTACTCCTCCATCCGGGAATTATTGACGGATGTGATGCGTCAATATGAAGGGGAAAACGTGGCTATTTCCCTCCCATCTATGCGGATTGATACCCTGACCCAACAGATGATGGACCAAATCTTGAGGGTTCGTAAAACCGGATTTACCCTGGCCCCAGAAGCTGGAACCCACAGGTTGAGGGATGTGATAAACAAGGGAATTGAAGAAGACAGGTTGTTTGAGACTACCTGGCATCTCTCACAAAGGGGGTGGAGATCGGTTAAGTTATACTTCATGATCGGACTGCCCACTGAGAGGGAAGAGGACCTCAGGGCGGTAGGGGATCTATCCGGAAGGCTCCGTTTCGTGAGGGGAAGGGGTAGGGGTTCAATCCATGTGAATACGAGCGTCTCCACCTTCATCCCTAAGGCCCACACCCCATTACAATGGGAGCCTCAAATCCCCTTGGAGGATATCCTGGAGAGACATAGCCTCTTGAAATCCAAGCTTCGGGAGCAGGGCGTAAGGCTCAAGTGGCAAGATCCTCATATGAGCCTGCTGGAGGGGGTTTTCGCGAGGGGTGATCGAAGACTTTCCCGAGTCCTCATGGAGGCCCACAACGTGGGCTGCCGTTTCGATGGATGGGGTGAACATTTCCAATTCGATTTGTGGAAGAGGGCCTTTGATTCCTGCGGACTGTGCATGGAATACTATGCTAATCGGGGGAGGGCCTTTTCGGAGGTGCTCCCGTGGGAGCACATCGATTCGGGGATAGAGAAGGAATTCCTCCTTCGGGAACGGGAAAGGGGCATGAAGGGAGAAGCCTCCCCTCAGTGCAGTGAGGATTCCTGCGAGGGTTGTGGGGCATGTGATCATAACGGGGCGAGACTGCAGTTGAGACGGGGGATCATCTCCCGGCCGAACATCCGTCAGGCGAGGCGGGTGATTTCGCCAATGCGAATTCGGGCAAGGGTCTTCAAACTGGGGGAGGCGAGGTTTCTATCCCACCTTGAGATGGTAACGACCTTTCATCGGGCGGCGAAAAGGGCTCATCTACCGGTTCTCTATTCGCGGGGATTTCATCCCTTGCCCAAAATTAGCTTCGAAGGGGCACTTCCTCTTGGCGTTGAAAGCTTGGCAGAGCTGGCGGACTTCGAACTCTTCGAGCCGATAAGGACGGAGACCTTCTTGGAGAAGCTCAATGGGGAGTTGCCGGAGGGGCTCGGAGTTTCATCACTGGAAATCATTTCACCCTTGCGAAGGATGCGTTACAGCAAGGAAGCCCAATGGTGCGCCTTTGGTTTTTCTCATCTTAATGGGTTTCAGGAGAAGATTGATGCTTTTTTGGAAAGGGATCACGTGATCCATACTCAAAGGAGAAAGAGGGGGACCGCGGAAATTGACCTTCGTTCCATGGTGGACAGGGTCAACATACGAGAAACGATTCCTTTACCAGAAACGGATACCAGTCGACTTTCCCCTTCATTTTGGGATGTGTTGAATTGGAAGGGGGGAATCATCGAATTCATTTTGAGGGTTAAAGACGGACAAAAGCCTCGGGCAAGAGAAGTGATCAAGTGGGTTTTCGGCCTCACCGAAGAAGAGGTAAAGGGATTGCGGTTTATCAAACTTGCGGAGAGATGAGGGAGGCGATCCAATGTCAAACCAACTCGTCATAAACGTAACCCCGCAGGAGACGAGAGTAGCTTTGTTGGAAGACGGCATGCTTGCAGAGCTCTATATCGAGAGGACAAAAGGGAGAAGCATCGTTGGTAACATCTATAAGGGGAAGGTGCTTAAGGTATTACCTGGAATGCAGGCGGCATTCGTGGATATCGGTTTGGAAAAGGCGGCCTTTCTTTACGTCTCCGATGTCTATAGGGATATCGAGGAATATGATCTTATGTTGGAAGAGGGGTCGGATGGAGAGGGGGACTTTGAGTTCGAAATGCAAGGGGTTCCCAGCTATCTAACCCAACCTTCCCAGATCGAAGACCTTTTGTGTGAAGGACAAGAAATCCTCGTTCAGGTGTCCAAGGAGCCCATTGGGACAAAGGGCACGAGGGTTACGTCCCATTTCACGCTTCCAAGCCGCTATCTCGTGCTTATGCCTACGGTTGACCATGTCGGTGTTTCCAGGAGGATTAAAGACCAGAATGAAAGAAAGCGATTGATGGAAATTATCCAGGGGATCAAACCTCAGGGATTGGGTTTCATCGTCAGAACGGCAAGTGAGGGAGGGGACAAGGAGTTGGTCAAGGGGGACATGGATTTCTTGCTGAAGTTGTGGGATAACATTCAGAGGAAGAGGGAGAATTGCTCGGCGCCTTCCCTTATCCACAGCGATCTGAATGTGGTACTCCGGGTGATCCGGGATCTCCTCTCGTCAGAGGTGAATAAGGTCATCGTCGACGACCGACAGGAATATCGGAATATCGTCAACTTCACGAAGACCTACATGCCCAAGCTCAAATGTGACATAGAGATTTACGAGGGGAGGGAACCCACGTTCGATGCGCACGGAATCGAGATGGAGATCGATAAGAGCTTGGGGAGGAAGGTCTGGTTGAAATCGGGGGGATATATCGTTATCGACATGACAGAGGCACTCACGACCATCGATGTTAATACGGGGCGATTTGTGGGGAAGAGGAATTTGGAGGATACAATACTCAAGACCAACCTGGAGGCGGCAAAGGAGATTGCTTACCAATTGAGATTGAGGAATATCGGGGGGATCATCATCATCGATTTCATCGACATGGAGAGGGATGGAGATCGAGAGAAGGTTTACCTCGCCTTGGAGGAGGTGCTTCAGAAGGACCGGACGAAGACCAACATCCTGAAGATCTCCGAATTGGGTTTGGTGGAGATGACCCGCAAGAGGACTCGGGAGAGTGTTCCAAGGATTCTGTGCGAGCCGTGCAGTTACTGTGATGGAGCGGGATATGTCAAATCCAAAACCACCGTCTCCTATGACATCTTCCGGGAGATCGAACGGGTGGCCTCTGGTTTGTGTGGAGCCACCATCATGGTGGATGTCAACCCCGAAGTAGCGGATCTCTTATATGACGAGGAGCGAATGGGTATCGAGTACCTGGAAAGGAAATTGGATAAAAAGGTTATCATTAAGGCCAAAGATGGGCTCCATCAGGACCAATTCGAGATTGTGGAAGTTTAGGGAAACCCAAAAATGAGAAAAACCTTGAACTGGCGGGCTTTTCGACCCAAACCATTCCTGTTGAAAGCGAAGCACCTCGAGAGAAGAATGGGAGGCAAATGGGATTGACAAGCATGGGAAAATATATTACCCTTAATTTCACAAATATCTTCCCGAGAGGGGATGCCCCAATGTATGCGGTAGTCCGGACTGGAGGGAAACAGTATACGGTTCGTGAGGGTGATCTGATCCGGACCGAAAGGATCGATGGAGAGGTGGGAGACGTTGTGGAGCTGGAGGAGGTTTTGCTGCTCGGTGGTGAAAAAACCTTCAAGGTGGGAACTCCCACCGTTTCCAAGGCGCGGGTTATAGGCAAAATCGTCGAACAGGGTAAGGCGAAGAAAATCGCGGTCTTCAAGATGAAGAAGCGGAAAAACGTCAGGAGGAAAAAGGGACATCGCCAACTCTATACCAAATTGATGATCTCAGGGATTAAAGCTGGTAAAGGGAAATAGATAGAAAGGGAGGAGGATTTCCATGGCCCATAAGAAAGCGGGGGGAAGCTCGAGGAATGGAAGGGATAGCGCTGGACGACGTTTGGGAATTAAGCGATTCAGCGGCCAGGTTGTCCGCTCCGGAAATATCCTGGTGAGGCAAAAGGGTACAAAGGTCTACCCCGGGCAAAATGTAGGGATGGGGAGGGATTACACCCTATTCGCGAAAACAGACGGGGTTGTGAAGTTCGAGAGGAGGGGAAGGGACCGAAAACAGGTTAGCGTCTATGCCCCTTAAGACATCCAGGACCGCCATCACCGGAGAGATGAAATTCCCGGATCAGGCCAGGATATGGGTCAAGGCAGGTGATGGTGGTAAGGGTTGTGTAAGCTTCGGGCGAGGAAAATTCGTTCCAAAAGGGAAAGCAGACGGAGGGGACGGTGGAAGGGGAGGGGACATCCTCCTGGAAGGAGAACCTCATCTGTCATCTCTTTTGGAATTTTCTTTTCAGCAGCGTTATAAGGCCGGAAATGGCGAGCCCGGCGGTAGACGGAAACGATTCGGAAGGAGTGGGTCGGATCTGGTAATCAGGGTTCCCATGGGAACCCTGATTAAGGATTTGGAGACGGGCATACTCATCCAGGATTTCACCGTAGCGAATCATAGGTTTGTGGTGGCAAGGGGAGGTAAGGGGGGAAGGGGAAATGCTCGGTTTGTCTCCTCGACAAATCGGTCGCCTTCCCGGGCAGAGGAGGGCCAGAAAGGCGAGCAGAAGTGGTTGGGCTTGGAATTGAAGCTTTTGGCCGATGTGGGGTTGATCGGATATCCAAATGTCGGGAAATCGACTCTCATGGCAAGGATATCCTCGGCAAGGCCGAAGATTGCCGATTATCCCTTTACAACCATCATTCCTAATCTCGGGGTAGCGAAAAACGGTGAATTCAATCAATTAGTCATCGCCGACCTTCCCGGAATGCTTAAGGGGGCCCATCGTGGTGCAGGACTGGGTGTGAGGTTTTTGCGGCATATCGAAAGGACGAGCCTGGTTATCCATCTCATCGACATCTCCGATCACCGTTGCTCCGATCCCATCGAAAACTTTCGGTTCGTTAACCGTGAACTGGAGATCTTCAGCTCCAGCTTGTCGGACAAGGCCCAATTAGTCGCCCTCAATAAGATTGATCTACGGCACGTTCGAGGCAGGATTCCGGAGCTGAAGGAAAGATTCGACGAGATGGGGACACAACTCTTTCCCATTTCCGCTTTAACGGGGGAGGGAGTTGAAGGGTTGATGGGAGAAGTCATCCGTCGGGTGGAAGAGGAAAGGAGCCTGGAAAGGGTATAGAAAGCCATAGAGGTTATGGCGGGGCTTTTTCCCTTTGACCTTATACGGCGGTGGGTTGACTGACATAGCATTACCCGTTTCGAGGCTGGGTAGGGCAGCAAGGGTTGAGGTGAGGGGTGAGGATAGGGATCTTTGGCGGAACGTTCAATCCCATCCATCTAGGACATCTTAGGGCAGCAGAAGAGATACGGGAACAGTTTGATTTAGGAAGAGTTATTTTTATTGCCGCGGCAGTGCCGCCTCATAAGGAGGTTGTAGACGCAATACCAGGCGAGCATCGGATGGAGATGGTACGGTTGGCGATTTCGAACAATCCGCATTTCTCCCTATCCGACATTGAGGTGAAAAGGCCAGGTAAATCTTATTCCATCGCTACCATTAAATTTTTGAGGCAGCAATATGGTTCCGACTCGGAGATGTTCTTCATTCTGGGCATGGACGCCTTTTTGGAGATTGGAACGTGGAAGTCCTTTCAAGAACTCTTTTCCCTATGCCACTTTATCGTGATGACAAGACCGGGGTTCGATAAGCCCTTTTCGGCTAACATTCTTCACCCGGAAATTGCCGATGCCTTCGTCTACGATGAGGGGGGAGACTGCTTTGTTCATCGGAATGGGTATTCCATTTATTTGCAGGGGGTTACCTTCTTGGACATATCCTCCACCAGGATCAGGGAACAGGTAAGTAAGGGGAGGTCCGTACGATACCTCCTTCCCCCTGAGGTGGAGCGATATATCAGGCGACACCGGTTTTATGGGGCGAAGGGGGATTAAGATAGAATACCATTTCTAAATTGTCGAAGATGGTTCGAAGAAATAGCAAGGCTACGAGTTCGAGGAAGAAATCACTCTATTGCGTCCGGGCCGCTTTAGAGAAGAAAGCCTACGATCTGGTTCTTTTGGATGTTCAGAAGGTCTCTTCCTTTACTGCATATTTCCTTATTTGTAGCGGGAGGTCGGATCGTCAAGTCCAGGCCATTGCTCGTTCCATTGAGGATGATTTAAAGAAGATGGGCATGCGTCCCCTGGGAGTAGAGGGGTTTGAAAGAGGGCAATGGATTTTGATGGACTGCGACGATGTGGTGGTTCATGTCTTCCTTGACCCGGTGAGGAAGTTTTACGACTTGGAAGGACTTTGGCTCGATGCCCCACGGGTGGAAAAGGTGGAGCAGGAGGCAAGGAGATCCAACCTGGGTACCAAGGTGAGCCGTTAGCCATTCCCTGCGGTAGAGAAGTGAAACCTAAATTAGTAGAACAGTTTAGAAAAAGGTTACTTCAGGCAAGGGAGGAGATTATCGGACAAATGAGGCAACGGGATGGGTCTGCCCAGGAGATTGGCCAGAATGGAATTCAGGATATCGGGGATGAGTCCGTCACCATTTACAATCGCCATCTCCTCATGAGTTTGAGCGAAAACGAACGGGTCAAATTGATTGAGGTGGATGAAGCCTTGGATCGCATCGCGAACGGCAGCTTTGGGATGTGCGAGGAATGCGAAGAACCCATCGCATTGAAGCGCCTTGAGGTCATGCCCAACGCGCGGTATTGCGTCCATTGTAAGGAAGAGCTCGAAAAGGCTTCGGAGGAATCGCTCTGAACGAACTCCTCAAGCATGAATAAACCCGTTTTCCATGTGCATGTGAGTATATGGGGTTATCCATAAGACAGGTTGTTGCCCAAACCCCCTTTCGCTCTCCGAAAAGAATTTTTGACCATTCTAAAGTTCGTTTCACTGCAAATCTAAAACTCGCCCTTTGGGCTCAAACATTAGATTTGCGGCCGTTTCACTTCACTAAGAATGGTTAGCAAAAATTCCTTAATGTTCGCTCCAGGAGGTTTGAGCAACAACCCGCAAGAAAGTTTACCCCGTCTTGGTGTCATCGCAAAGGGAACGAGGGGAGGCAGGGCTGGAAACGGCTCTGCCTTTTTCTTTATGAATCTCAGCCCATTCACCTTATTCGGGTCTCGGTAATCCCCTCACGTCCCCTCCATTTCTAGCCTCAAGAAAGTCAACCCCGTCCCACGTATGAAATAATTTCATTTCATTATGAAAAGTTTTCCGGATTTGATTGGAATTGTCAGTAAGGTATTCAGTTTTTATAGTAATTACAATCAAATGTAGATGGAAAGAGTACTGGCATGAAATGTGCTAAAGCACACAAAAGCAACAAAAGTAACCGAACGGTCAAACCATCCGAGTGGGCGGGACAAGAAGTGGAAAGAAACCATTCTCCATAAGAAGGTGGGCATAGGGTGATGTACTTTCCTCGCTACGGTCGTAGCCATATACATGGCCGGCGTCAAGCCTGATGGGGTCACACGCGAAATGCAAGATATATAAACAAACTTTTTAACAACTTATCAAGGAGGAAGCCATGAACAAAAAAGTCTTGGCCATTGTGATTGTTGCATCTATTACTCTTCTTTATTTACCTGCCATTTCACTGGCATTGACAGGGGGGCCTGATGCCTCTGGGTACATGTATATAGACAGCAACGAACCTGGCGTCCCTGCATTTTCCTGGACAGGTATCTCGGGTAGTGGCACAGCCCTGACTCTGGGAGATGACGAGGTCAGTGCATTTGTTCCCATCGGCTTCACCTTTAATTTCTACGGGGTGGACTATACGCAGGTCCGGGTCTCCAGTAACGGATTCATCACCTTCACCGATGACAACAATAGTGGGTGCTGTTCTGGGCAACCGCTTCCCGCAGCAGCTGATCCGGACAACCTCATCGCAGGGCTGTGGGATGATCTCAATCCTTCATTCTGCGGCACCGTACACTACGAGACCGTAGGGGTTGGCCCAAACAGACAGTTCATCGTGCAATTTACCGATGTACCATTCTACGACGGTGGTGGATTGCATACCTTCCAGTATGTTCTGGTCGAGGGTGCAAATGAGATCCACGTGAATTACCTGGATGTGGTCTCTGAGGGTGTGGGGAACACCACAGCAGGAATTGAAAACTCTGTGGGCTCCATTGGCCTCCAATACACCCAAATGGATACAGCGGGACTCTACAGGAATCTGTCTGTAATCTATTATCTTACAGATCCAGATGGTGATGGTGACGGTATGCTTGACTCATGGGAAACCTTGCACTTTGGGGATCTTTCCCATGACGGCACTGTCGACACCGATTCCGATGGGCTGACAGATCTTGGGGAATATCAAAACAGTTCTAATCCCACCCAGGTCGACACAGACTCTGATGGCCTCAATGACGGGGGGGAGGTAAACAGTTACGGAACCAATCCGATGCTCGCCGATACCGACGGTGATTTCCTGACGGACGGAATAGAGGTTGCCCTCGGGAAGGATCCTCTGGATCCGTCAGACGGTTGGCTCGTGCCCATAGTCGACGACCCCAACATCTCCGACCAGCCCGACGTGGCCGTGGACTCGGGGGGCAACATCCACGTGGTCTGGATCGATGACCGCGCCGGAGGTGCGCCGGAGATCTACTACAAGATGCTCAGCCCCAATGGCACCATCCTCATCGATGACACCATGATCACCGATGATGACGGTGATGATTCTATGCGGCCCATCCTTGCCATTGACTCCCAGGATAGGATCTTCGTGGTCTGGCACGACAAGCGTGTGGATGATGTCAGCGTCTTCCTCTGCCGGCTGGAGCCTGCCCTTGACGACAAGGACGGGAGCGGGGCCGATCCGGCGGTCATCAAGAAACTGGCTGATATGGAGGTTTCAACGGTAGAGACGGGATATGAATATACCCCCCGGATAGCCATCGACGGATCGGACAATCTGCACATCGTCTGGGCCTATGATTGGAGCGACATCAAGTACCGGAAGCTGGACGGAGATGGCAATGAGCTGGTTGCCGAAACCGCGCTGAACACGCCTTACGGCAGCATGTGGCGTGAAATCCCGGACCTGGCGCTGGATGGAAGCGGCAATGTCCACATCTGCTGGAACGACTACTCGGACACGAATGGGTCTTATGAGATTATATACGCCTTGCTCGATGGGGCCACCGGCGCCCCGCTCATCGCACCCACCCAGGTGACAGACGATGATGGTCACTATTCCATGCGGCAGTCTATAGATGCGGGAAGCGACGGCAGGGCCTACATCGTCTGGCAGGACTGGCGGGCGGAGGCCACGGACGGCATGGCGAAGATCTACTTCATGAAGATCGATCCCTCTCCGGACGACAAGGACGGGAGCCCGGCCGATCCGGCGGTCATCAAGACCGTTGATGACACGGCCCTGACGGCTGATGACGGGGTGAAGTCCTTCCTTCCGTTCTGCAGACTGTCGCCCGACGGCCGAATTCACGTCACCTGGCACGAGGGTGTTAAAGACGCACTTCATTACATGGTCGTCGCTGGCGACGGCACCGTGGTCGAGAATATTGGAAGATTGAGCAGGTCGGCCTATACGTGGACCGATTGGACCAATGCCCATATGGCCTTTGGTTCGAAGCCCCATATCGTCTGGGCCGATTACCGGAACACCTACCCCCAGATCATGATGTTCTCGCCTGAAGAAGAAGTTCCAGCGCCGCCTGTTGGTAGACGTGGAGGTGATGGTGGCTGCTTCATTGCCACCGCATCCTTTGGCACCCCGATGGCAGAGGAGGTAGCAGTCCTCAAGAAGTTTCGGGATGAATACCTCATGAGCAACCGGGCTGGGCGTGCCTTCGTACGGTTCTACTACCGCTACGGCCCCACCCTAGCAGATTACCTCCGCATCCATGAGGGAGCCAGGGCCGCTGTCCGGCTGGGGCTCAAGCCCCTTGTGTGGCTGGCAAAGTTTCTAACCAGGTAACCTCAGATACGCATCGAACCAAAGAGAGCAGGGAAGAATAGTACTTCCCTGCTCTCTTTATGCTTTGCTGATCGTTTCCTTATATATCGCTTTCTCTACATCGAAACTCATCTTTTAACCTGATGGCAGAACCAAAGTCCCCTTTTTCTTTCTTGCAGAATCGATGTCTGCTTTGGACCGTCCTTGCGGTTTTGCCCACACCTCTGTAAGGGAGGCGATCAAGAGAGCTGGGGAAGAGAGGGATGAGGGTTTTTAACCTTTAAAACCTATCGACGGCCCGCAATCTTTTAACGCATTCCCCCCCATTTTGTAAAATGATTCTTAATGATCCCGTTACGTTATGTTATACCAGCCCCTTACCCCCGCACCCTTCCTTTCCATAATAAGCAACCCTGCAAAAAATGGCTGGACAGGCATGATAATTGCTTATCCTCTATGGTGGAAAAACTTCGCCTACAGGCTAGAACGTTCGTCCTCTTGTTTCTCACATAGGGAGATGATTCCACTCGCCTTCACCACGACTGAGTGCTTCGATTCGCAAATACGGTGACGTATTTTGCCAAATTGAATCCAGGAAATTGCTCACTCCATTCGGCCCGAGCTCATGGCCGAGGGCAGCACTAAGTCCTGAGGGCTTCGACTGAGACATGTCGACGAGCTCCCTTCGGGTCTGAGCCTCAGGGTCGAAGACAGTCGAGTCGCTCAGCCGAAGTCTAAATAAGTTCGTCTTCGGACTTATGAATCGAAGGACTTAGTTGACAAGTCTCTCCTTCTCATACAAAATCCTATATAGAAAGTGAATGGGGAAACGGAGCCAGGTTGAGAGAAGCTCCATCGGGTGCATAGTTTGCCGGGTGAATTAAATAGCGAAAGGGAAAACCCTTCTCCATGGAGGGAGATGGAAGGGATTGTCAAAGGGTTGATCGATCTGATCTTCCCTCCTCACTGCGCTTTTTGTGGCACCTCCTTGGCTGAAGATGACACGGCGGAAATCTGTTCGGGTTGTCTCCGGAGTATACGTTTTATTTCACCCCCCATTTGTCCGAAGTGCGGCTTTCCCTTCCCTATGGAGATGGGGGAGGATCACCTCTGTGGGCAATGCCTTGGGAGGCAATGCCATTTCGGCTCGGCCAGGGCCCTGGGGCTCTATGAGGGACCGATACGAGAGGCGATCCATCACTTAAAATACGGTGGGAAGTCCTTTCTGGCCAAGCCCTTGGTCGGGCTTTTGGACAGGGGCTATCCATTTATTGACTATGGCTCATATGATCTTCTGGTGCCGGTTCCATTACACCCGAAGCGGCTGAGGGAGAGGGGGTTCAATCAAGCATTGATATTGGGTAAGGCTATCGGGCAGAGGGAGGGGGTCCCCTGCAGGGGGTTCCTCTTGAAGAAGATCCGATGGTCTCTTCCCCAAATCAATTTGAGCCCTAAGGAAAGGGAGAAGAATGTAAAGGGCTCCTTTGCCGTGGCGGATCCAGGGGTGGTCCGAGGGAAGAGGGTCCTTTTGATCGATGATGTGATGACCACCGGGTCGACGGTCAACGAATGCGCCGGGGAATTATTGAAGGCCGGGGCAGGAGAAGTCGACGTCTTCACCCTGGCGAGGGCCGTTTGACCTGAATGGGGAGGGCAAAGGTGGAAAGGACGAGGAGAAGAGTCCTGTTTTGGATCACTGCCGGGCTCCTTATCGCCATGTTTGCCGGATCAATCCTTCTCTTGAGATCGATTGCACTCCCCCAACGCTATAGGGAGCTTATCGAGTCTCGGCTGAGAGCGGTTACGGGCAGGGAGGTGCAAATCCGTGGGGCCAGCCTGCGCTTCCTGGGCGGAATCGGGATTGAGTTTGAAGATCTCGTCATCAAGGATCGGGATGGGAAATCCGATTTTATCCGGGCCGGGGGGCTAATCCTCCAGATGAAGCTGCTTCCCCTTTTAAGAAGGCAATTGAAGTGGAAGTCGCTCATCATCGAAAAGCCCTCCGTTCACCTCCGTCGAAGCCGCGAGGGTGATTTTAACTTTTCAGTCAAGGAGAAGGAGCCGATTCTCAAAGACGAGAGGGAATATCCCCATATACGGCGCCTTTTATCCTCCTTTACCGGCGGGGAGATTAGGGTCCGGAAGGGGAGTGTCCGTTTGGAGGACCACTTCGTATCATCCGGACCCGTTGTTGTGGGGATAGAGACCCTCTCCCTTGAGTTCACGTCTATATCCTTGGATGGACCTATCGACTTTCGCGTCCAGGCAAGGCAACCCAACTCCAAAGGACCGGATGGTCGAATTTCGATTATGGGTAAGTTCCATCCGCTCCCGGATCCCCTCGAGTTGTCCAAAATACGAATAGCCGCAGATGTGCGGGCGAAAAGCATAAATCCCCTTCCCTTCCGACCTTATTACCGGGCCCATATTCCCATGAAGGGGATGGAGGGATTCCTGGATATCAACGCGCGTTACGAAGGGAATTTCTCAGGGCCCTTTCGATCCAGGGGGCAGATAAAGCTCAAGGATGTGGCGTTGGATCATCAGCGCCTCTTCGTTATGGTGTTGAGGCCGAAGAAGTTTGACATCGATTACGATGTCACGCTGGATATGGGGAGCTTGATTATCTCGGACCTCTCTTTCCGGCTTCCTGAGATCCAAATAAGGGGAAGGTGTACTATTCACGAGATCAGTTCTTCGAGAAGGCGCATAGAGGCCTTTGCCAACACCGGTCCCTTTCGGTTCCAAGAGGTCAAGAAATATCTTCCCCTTAGGGTCATTCGCCCGGGCTTCAAGAAGCTTTTGGAGAAGGTTACCAGCAGGGGGAGGGGAAGGATTGTATCCCTCCGAATTAGAGGATCCATAGAGGACTTTTCAAGGCTAAGAGACCCGAAGAAGGGGGATCTCATCTATGGGAAGATGCGATTGGATGGCGTTGCATTCCCCTTTGCCAAGGCTCTTTACCCCATCGAAAACATCTCTGGATGGATGATTTTGGAGGAGGGATCCCTGAGGTTCCAGGATTTGAGAGGATCCTTTGGGAAGTCGAGGTTGAATGCAGTAGAGATGATTATCTCCCGTATCTACTCCTCTCCCCAATTGGATCTCTCCCTCGACGGAGAGGTCCATCTGAAGGGGATAATGGCCCTCGCCAGGCCGGGAGCACCCCTGGGGAAGGGGGTTCCCCTTCCGGCTGCGACGGTTTCAGGCAAAGCCGTTTTCTCGAAGAATCGGGTTCGTATCATAGGTGTCAAAGGGAAGGTTGGGAACTCGGCCTTTTGGGGAAAAGGAGAGATGGGAAACCCCTGGCTTGGGAAACAGGGCGGAAAGCGGCTTAACCTTACCCTAGGGGGGGAGTTGGACTTGAGGGAATTGTTCTCCCGGATCCTCCCGGGGCTTTTTCCCGAGATCGCCAAGACCATGGCATCATTCTCGGATATATCAGGGGGGGCGAGGTTAACCCTCGAGCTCAACGGAGGGGGAAAAGGGGTCAAGGGGATACGTTACAAGGGAAGGGTTAGCCTGGGAGATGCAATCCTTCGTCACCATGGGATGGTCTCTCCGGTCCGGTTTCGTAAAGGACACATCCATTTCACCCCAAAGGTGATTCGGGTTTCTCAGATGGAGGCTCGATTAAGGGGGTCAAATCTAAAAATCCAGGGAACCCTCCGGGATTACCTCGCTTGGGAACGGTCAAGGATCGAGGTACGTATCCGTGCCTCAGACCTGGATATGGAAGATTTCAGGCTCAAAAAGGGGGGGGATGGGGAATGGATTTGGAGAGGTGGGATCGTCCTCCCGGATTTTGGAGGAATCGCTCTTCGGGTAAAGAAGGGGAAATGGCGGTATACTGACTTTTCAAACCTCACCGCCGATATCACCCTGGCCGAAGGCAGGCTTAACCTGGAGAGATTGCATTGCGAGGTAAAGGGGGGGAAAGTTGAACTGACGGCTTGGGTGGATCTGGCCAAAAAAGGCGGAGTTGCCTTTGCATTGCACCCAAAGTTGAGCCATGTAGATGCTGGTCGGTTCTTCAGGGACCTTGGCTTGGAGGAGCGTGTCTGGATTACTGGGGCCTTCAACCTACGGGGAAACCTGATGGGAAGGGGTCGTAATGGGAAGGAATTGAGGCGATCCCTCGAGGGGAACCTCAGGGTGGGGATGGAAAAGGGGAGGATTCGACGTTTTCGGCTCCTCTCCAAGGTCTTCTCGTTGCTCAACGTCCTCCAATTATTCAAGGGGAAACTCCCGGGGCTGACCGGCGAAGGGCTTCCCTACAGCAGGATCAGCGGGGAGATTGGGATTGCCGGGGGAATCGCCAGAACGAACAACTTCCTGGTGGACAGCGATGCCATGAGGATCACCATGATCGGGGAGGCGGACATCGCCCGTGAGGCCTTGGATTTAACCGTGGGCCTCTGTCCCCTGGGAACTATCGACACAATCGTGAGCAAGGTGCCCGTGGTCGGAAGGATTCTCGCGGGGGAGGATGATGCGGTTATCGCTTACTACGTTGAAGTGAAGGGGGATTTTTCCAATCCAAAGTTGAGACACATCCCCCTGAAGTCAATGGAGAAGGGGCTGATAGGGCTCATTCGGAGGATTTTGGAGACCCCCATGCACATCATCCCCGTGGAAAAGGAGTGAGTGGGCCCTGGCTCCGGCGGCCGTGACCGATGTGGTTCCCTCAGGACGAGCCCGATGATTTTTTCCCGTAAGACTATCGAAAGATTCAGGAGGGCCAAGAGGCTCGTGGTGATAACCGGGGCCGGGATCTCAGCCGAAAGCGGGGTCTCTACTTTTCGGTGCCCCCAAGGACTCTGGAGGCGATATCGCGCGGAGGATCTCGCAACTCCCCATGCCTTTCAGAGGGATCCCCGACTTGTCTGGGAGTGGTACTATTGGAGGAGGCGATTGATTTCCGGAAAGACACCCAATACGGGTTACATGGCCATTGCCGCGATGAAGGGCCTCTTTGAGGAGTTTCTCCTCATTACCCAAAATGTGGATGGGCTCCACAGAAAGGCCGGAAACAAGAAGCTCATCGAAATCCATCGGAATCTCTGGAAGGTTAAGTGCATGGGTGAGGGAAAGGTTTCTCCCAATAATGAGGTCCCCTTAAGGGAGATTCCCCTTCGGTGTGAGTGGGGGGTCCTTCTCCGTCCCGAAGTGGTCTGGTTTGGGGAAACGCTTTCGGAAAAAGACCTGGCCGACTCCCACGTGGCCTTAAGGGAATGGGACTTACTGTTGATGGTTGGAACATCCGCTGTCGTCCAAGCGGTGGCCTCATTTCCCATCATAGTCCGGAATGGCGGGGCCTTCATTGTGGAGATCAATGTTGAGCCAACGCCTGTTTCCGGATGGATAGATGAATCGATCCTCGGAAAATCCGGGCGGATATTGCCCCAACTCGTGGAAAGCATGAGATAATTTCTTTGCATTGAGATCTCTGAAAAAGTCGCTCTTCACAGCTCAAGAATATTTTTTCGACCATTCTAGAGTTCCCTCCACTGCAAATCCAAAAACTCGTCTTTCAGTCTCAAACATTGAATTCGCGGCCGTTTCGTTTCACTAAGAATGGTTACAGAAAAAATTTTGATTCGCGCTCAGAGTTCCTTTTTCCAGTTTTTCAGAAATATCCGCATTTTTCCCTTGACAAACCCTATATATTGTAGTATTTAAGAAAAATACTACAATATATAGGAAAAATGCCATGGGGGGTGCCATGGAGAAGATTGAAGAGGGTAAGACCTTGAGAAGGGATAACGAGACCACGGATATGGCCCTTTTTGTCCGCACCTCGGATGAACAGTTTTCGGGTTGGGATCGCCAGAGGATTGTCGATGCCCTGATAAGGGAGACGGAGGTGAATGTAGTCACTGCCCAAGAGATCAGCCGTGAGGTGGAGGAACTTATTGCCTCATCGAATATCTCCATGGTGACCTCCCCCCTCATTCGGGAGTTGGTGGACGCGAAATTGATCGAGAGGGGATTAGAGCAAGAGCGCAAAAAGCATACACGGTTGGGTATGCCACTTTACGATGTGGATCACTTGATCTTCCATCCCAACAAGGAGAACGCCAATGTCCCTCATGGCCCTGAAGCCACCAATCTTACCTTGGCGGAAAGGATCAAAAAAGAGTATGCCCTGCTTTCCGTCTTCTCCGAGGAAGTCGCCGACGCCCATATGCGAGGGGATGTTCACCTTCATGACCTGGGGTTCATCGACAGGCCATACTGTTCCGGACAATCCCTTGAATATATCAAACGGTTCGGGTTAAGCCTTCCCAATTCCATCGCAATGGCCAAACCGGCCAAGCACGCGGAGGTGTTGTTAGCCCACATGGTTAAATTTGCCGCGGCCCTGCAAAGCCATTTCGCCGGGGCCATCGGCTGGGATGCGGTCAACCTCTTCTTCGCTCCCTACCTGGTGAGGATGAGGGATGAGGAAGTCAAACAATTGGCCCAGATGATGATCTTCGAGTTTTCCCAGCAGGCGGTGGCCCGGGGCGGCCAGGCCATCTTCACGGACCTCAACCTCTATTGGGAAGTCCCGAGGCATTTTGAAGACGTGCAGGCCATTGGACCGATGGGGGAGTATACCGGAAAGACCTATAGCCAGTATGAGCATGAGGCCCAGAGATTTGCGTGGTTCCTCTTCGAAGTGTTCAGGGAGGGGGATGGCTCTGGCAGGCCGTTCTTCTTTCCCAAGCCCCTCGTCCACATTACTGAGAAGTTCTTCAATACGCGGGGACATCTGGATTTTTTACATCACATCTGCGATGTGGCCAGCGAAAAGGGAAACACCTACTTCGTCTTTGATCGGGGGGAAACGGCCAAGGTATCCGAGTGCTGTCGGCTCAGCTTCAAATTGGATGCCTCCGATTTGAAGGATGCCAAACAGCCATGGAAGATGCGATATTGTGCCCTGCAGAATGTGACTCTTAACCTCCCCCGAATTGGTTATCTATCGGAGGGAGATGACAGGTTTCTCTTCCAAAAGGTTGAGGAGTTCATGGATATGGCCGTTAGGGCCCACGTAGAGAAGAAGGCCTTCATCGAAAAACTCCTTTCCTACGGCGAAAAAGGTCCCCTGGCCCTTCTGGCTATGAGACGAGATGAATCGCCCTATTTGAGAATGCACCGGGCCAGCTACCTGATCGGAATGGTTGGGCTGAACGAGCTGGTTCAAATCCATACCGGCAAACAGATGAGCGAATCCAAGGAAGCATTCAAGTTCGGATTGAGGGTAATCGCCCATATGAAGCTCCTGGCGGACCAGTTGAGCCAAAGACATGGAATGCATTTCGTCCTGGAGCAGACACCGGCGGAAAGCACGGCTTATCGATTTGCCAAACTAGATCTCCACTACCACCGGAGGAAGGCCCAGCACGTCGTCAAGGGAGATATCCCCCGAGGAGAGGTTTATTACACCAATTCCACGTATCTCAATAACGGGGCGGTAGTGAACCCCATCGAGAGGGTAAGGCAGGAGGGTCTGTTCCATCCATTGATTGAAGCGGGAGCCCTCACCCATATCTGGCTAGGGGAGGGCAAGCCTTCAAAGGAATCCCTGGCCAATTTCGTGATTAAAACGTTTAAACATACCCAAAACGATCAAATCGCATTTAGCCCTGAGTTCACCACCTGCAACCACTGCTATCGCACGAGCCGAGGCCTTATCGAGATCTGTAGTTATTGTGGTTCGAAGAATGTGGACGGAATCACCCGAATTACGGGGTATTTTACCAGGATTTCCAGCTGGAACAAGGGAAAGATTGGTGAGCTCCACGATCGGTACAGAAACCAGGGATTTCTAAGGGTTGAGGGGAGAGGGGGGAGATATGAGGGGAGGGGAGTTACGTTGATATCGACATAATCGGGCAACTCGGGGGCTAAGTCCTTCGATTCATAAGTTCGATGACGAGCTTATTTAGCCCTCGACTGAGCGACTCGGCATGAGCCTTCGACCCGAGCTCAGGCCGAGGGGCTCGTCGACATGTCTCAAGGCCGAGCTGCTCATGGCCGAGGGCGGGCCGAATGGAGTGAGCAACTTCCTGGAGTCAATTTGGCAAAATACGTCACCGTATTTGCGAATCGAAGGACTTAGGATCACATCAATTGGATGGATAAACGGATAAGGGTTCTTACGATTCAGAGACTATACGACTTCACGGCGATATCACCATCAGGAGAAGCCTTTACACTTGGGGCGACTCCCTTCGGTCGAGAAAGGAGGAGAGATGGGGGCGGTCAAGATCTTCACGAGAAGAGAATGTCCGAAATGTCCTGCTACCAGAGAGGTTGGGAATCATTTGAGGATGGAGGGGGTTAAGGTTACTGACTATGATATGGGGACCATCGAGGGGCTTGCGGAGGCGGCTTTTTACGGGGTGATGGCTACCCCCACCATCATCGTGGAGGATAGGGAGGATAATGAGCTGGCGGCATGGAGGGGTACCGTCCCAACTCCACAAGAGATCAAAGCGGTGTTGGGAGCCAACGGGTTCTTTTCCTCATGATGGATTGGGGAGAGGATGAAGGTACAAATCAAGGGTTTTTGGGAGACCTCGCTCCTGGATTGGCCGGGGAAGTTGACGGCGGTTCTGTTCCTTCCGGGGTGCAATTTGAGATGTCCCTACTGCCACAACCATCCCTTGGTTATCAATCCCGAGAGGTTTGAGGACATCCCCCTGGAATACATTTTGAGACGCCTGAAAGGGTTAAAGGGGTGGCTTGATGGTGTCTGCGTTACGGGGGGAGAGCCAACTGTGGCCCCCAAGCTACCGTTTTTGTTGGAGAAGCTGAAGGGGGAGGGATGGGCTGTCAAACTTGATACCAATGGAGCCTTCCCCGGCCTGATCAAGGGGCTCATCGGGCGGGGTTTGGTGGATTGCGTGGCCATGGATATCAAAGCCCCCTTGGATTCGAGATCCTACAGCCGATGTGCCGGTGTTTCCGTCGATATTTCGGCGATCAGGCAGAGCATTTCCCTATTGGCCAGTGAGGGGATTGATTATACCTTCCGGATGACGGTAGTCCCCACCCTCCTCACGGAAGAGCAGGTTTACGAAGCAGCCTTTCAGCTCGTTGGGACGAGGAGGCTCCTCCTCCAGGATTTCAACCCCTCCGATCCCCTCAGCGCGGAACTCAGAGGTATTAAGCCCTTCGGGGAAATGAGGTTGCAAAGGATGCAGGGGAGGGTCGATACCATTTTGGGGGAGAGGGGAGATTCATACCATGAGTCCCCCACAGTGGGCCGGGGAGAAACCGTCCAACGGATGTACACGTCCATCGATGGAAGCGTCCAGGGGAAGGGGCTTCTCCATATCCAGAGGGGGAGGTGAATCGGAATGTTTCTGGGTGGAAATTCGGGTGTATTGCTACCTTTGGTCGCATTGGTCCTCGGCATCCTTATCCTGGTAATCCCTAGACTGCTCAATATTTTCGTCGCCCTTTACCTGATCCTTTCGGGCATTCTAGGACTGCTTGCCCAATTGAAGTAGTGCATCGAGGGGGAAATGACCCAAGAGGTTGATCACGAGGTCCTTGAGGCAAAGATTCGGAGATTGGAAGAGGGAGCCCTCACGAAGGAGAAGGAGATTGGTGAGTGGAGGCGCCGATGGGAGGAGAAGAATCGGGAATTGGAGAGTTATAATCGGGAACTCATGGCTCTGAAAGAGCTGTATAGGGAAAGGGCCCGTGAGTTGAGGACTGTCATGGAGAAGCTGGAGGAGGTTTCCATAACCGATGATCTAACCCAGATCTACAACTATCGTTATCTCATAAGCCGCCTCCACTATGAATTCGAGAGGGCAAAGCGGTACGGACTTTCCATCTCATTGATCATGCTGGATATCGATCACTTCAAGGTGTACAATGATAATAATGGCCATTTGGCCGGGGATGACGCCCTCAAGGAGGTCGCGAGACTGATTAATGGAGCTATCCGTGAGACGGATATCGTCGGGCGGTATGGGGGCGAGGAATTCGCAATAATCCTGCTCCATGCGGACTTGATACAGATGGAGGAGGTTGCGGAAAGGATTCGGAGGACCATCGAGGAGGCTCCGTTCCCCAATGAGGAGTTACAGCCCATAGGGAAGATCACCGTCAGCATGGGGGGCTCGTGCCTTTGCGATGGAATGGAGACTATGGAGGACTTGATCAGATCAGCGGATGGAGCCCTCTACAGGGCGAAGAGGAATGGTCGAAATCAAGTGGCCATAGAAGGAAGGTTTCACGAAAAGAGTGCGAATTTGAACATATGAACAACCTGAAAATCGTTACAGCCGGAATCGTTGCCCAAAAAGGCAGGGTCTTGGTAGCCAAACGTACTCGCCAATCCCATAGAGGCTTCCTCTGGGAGTTTCCCGGAGGGAAGATGGAATCAGATGAGGATCCCAGGGCATGTTTGAAGAGGGAACTTTTGGAGGAGCTGGACATTGGGGTCAGGGTGGGAGAGATTTTGGAGGTAGTTTACCATCGATATGAGAGATATCCGGTTCTACTCCTTGGTTACTGGTGCGAATTGCAGGAGGGGACTCCGAAAGCCTTGGGATGTCAAGAGTATCGGTGGGTAGGAAAGGAGGCGCTCAGAGGGCTTTCCATGCCGGAAGCGGATCAGCCGATACGCGATAAACTCATGAAGGCTCACCGACTTTTCGCGGACTAGAGCAAAGACCGAGAGGGATGCTCAGGTCTTTCCCACCAGTTCTTTTCTCTCCTTTGCACTTTTTTCGCTCAGTACAGCCCCGCAGTTCTCGAAGCCCCATTCCATAGGGGATTAGACCCCTCGGGAGTCGATCTGAGCTCATGGTCGAAGACTCAGGACGAAGCCTGCTCACCCTTGAAGGGTACCCCACTCCTTGAGCAGATTACGCTCAGGAATAACGGAGTTTTCCGAAGAAAAACAGGAAACTCCAGTGGAGATTTCTTTTTGAAAGACGATTTGAAAAATGTCTTGAAAAACGTCTTCATATGGTATAATTGGGTTGAGTTAGGGTAAGGTTGAGCAGACGGAATGGAAGATTTAAAGATTAGGCGCTATGTGATGAGTTTGGAAAACAACATCGATATGAACTGCCGCTTTTTGAGCGATATTCACGATGAATTTCGGGATAGATGTAAAATGGTCTCTCCGGATAGGTCTTTTCCGCCGGATGTGGTTGCCCAGGTGAAGCGCCAATACAAGGAGATCAAGGATCGGTTGGCGGAGATCAGGGCTATCCAGCAGTTACTCAAGGGAAAATATAGAAGAGCTGCCAAGAAAAGCCCGTTAAGGGACAAGAAGATTGATGAACTGGGGTTCGCCTTTAAGAACTATTATTCCAGCTTCGAATTCAACCTTAGGACTATTGAGAGGTTGAAGCGGAAGTTGAAAGAGGAGCCGAGGGGACCTCAGGTTCTCTATCGAAACCAAGAGAACAACTTCAAGTTCAAGGAAGGGCTGAAATTGCTGGGCCCGAGGGAAGGTGGCTATCATTCCATCTCGGTCGTCTTCCTGAAGGGGGATAAGGCCTCCATGGAGGAGATTTATGAGAGGGGTATCCGCCTCAAGGAGGGAGATGTCTTCGAGAAATATGGGGACGATGAGATTCGCATGTCCATTTCCCATGGGGAGGAGTTGGAGAGCCGAAAGCTACAGGAGGTGATCAGGAAATTTCTGCTCTACAAGGCTTTTAAATCGGTCAAATGTGCCATTTACCGGGTTGAAAAGGAGTCGGATCTGAGGAGGGATGTTGAGGGATTGCTTCATCAAGCTCTGGATTCGATGGAAAATAAGGAGCTCAAGGTGGTGAGGTAAGGATTATCCCTTGGCCCGATGGAAGGGAGGTGAAAGGTTAATGCAGAAACCCATGCAGGTTCTCATGGCTATTGCCACTGCTTTAGCAGTGATTAGCATCGTCATCGGCATCATAAGCAGATTGGCGGGAACTCTAGTGGCTGGGTTTACCCCCAGCGCCTATTTGCGATTTACCGATACATGCCTTCTTTTTGCAATCACTTTCGCCCTCTTTTTACTGCTGGGCGGTAAATTGGAGGGGAAATAGGCGACATTCTGGGGAAGCCTTCGTTCCATGGTGTTCCCATGGGGAAGGGAGAATTCAGTATGCCCATATCCGCGTATGTCTTTATCGAATGTACAGCGGGGGCTGCAAGGGAAGTCGCCGAGGAGGTGAGGGGGATCTCCGGAGTTCAGCGATCCAACGCCACCACGGGTCCATATGACGTCATTGCCCTTGTCGAGGCTTCCGATGTCAACGTGCTGGGAGACTTCGTCGTCACCAAGATCCAGAATATATCCGGGGTGCTGAGGACCCAAACCAACGTCATCGTGGATTGACCATCCATTTCCCCGGATTTCAACCCAGGAATATTGCCCGGGGGGGGATGGTGGAGCCTGTTCACTCTTGGGAGTAACCGCGTAGTTGCGTCTGAGAAGGAGCGAAAATGGGGAGTGTCGTCAAAAAGCGAAAGAAGAAGATTCGAAAGCATAAACACAAAAAGCTCCTGGATAAGACCCGATACAAACGAAAGAGGAAATGAGGGGTGAAGATGAGGGGAAAGGCCTTAAACATCTTGCTCTTCGCCCTGACGGTCTTTTCCACCTATTACATCGTGAGAAGCTGGTGGTATTCACTGGCGTTGATCTCCATTCTCCTTGCCCATGAGATGGGGCACTTCGTCATGAGCAGGAAGCACGGGGTGCCGGCGAGCCTGCCCTATTTCTTGCCCGTTCCCCTTCCTCCCTTCGGTACCTTTGGGGCTATCATCAAGATGAAGGGAAGGATGAGTTCCCGAAAGGCCTTATTCGATATCGGGGTGGCGGGACCTCTGATGGGATTGCTCGTCACCATCCCCACCATCATCATCGGACTGCTCCTCTCCGGTCAGGTGTTGCCAGAAAAGGTTGAGGGAGCGCTCCACCTCGGAGATTCATTGCTCTTCATCTTCCTTGAGAAGGTCGTCCTTGGACCCTTGCCGGAGGGCTATGACTTATCCCTTCACCCCGTTGCGTATGCCGGCTGGGTGGGGTTATTTGTCACCGCATTAAACCTCCTCCCGGCGGGTCAATTGGACGGGGGACATATCGCCTATGCCCTCTTCGGCAGAAAAAGTAAAATCATATTCGGTTTGACCATAATGCTTTGGATGGGAATCAGCATCTTCTTCTACGTTGGATGGGCTCTCATGATCGTCTTGGTGTTCCTATTTGGCTTTCGCCATCCGCCGCCCCTGGACAACGTTACCCCACTGGATTTAAAGAGAAAGATCCTGGGGGTTGTTGTTTTTTTCCTCTTCGTTCTCTCCTTCACCCCAATTCCCCTCACCCAAGCCCCTGGAGGCATAAAGGATATCCTTCAATTAGTTTTACGGGGCTAATTATTTGTAGCGTCTTAAATAGTTGCGCATAATTCAGGCAGGGGTTAAATCCTAAATGCAAATATTTGGGTGGTCACATGTAGCAGTGCTCATGGTAGGGATATGTTCAGGCTTTCCCGCATCATTGGATGAGCTGATGGGCTGAAAGACAATTGAGGACTTTTATGGGATGTGCGGCCTTCCCGACCTATATTCTCTCTCGCAGGAAATGATTCAGACATGTTCCGAAGTTGAGGACCGCATCCTTCCTGCTGTTGATGATAAAGATACGGTCATGGATATGAAATAACTCTTCGATAAGCCTCATCACTGGATGGGTTTGATCGGCCTGCGGCCCGTAACGATTCTCAAGCTCTTCCTGGAAGAGGACTACAAGCTTGTCCTTCATCCTCAACTGAGTATCGTTGAAGAAAAATGCCACATCCGGTATCAGGTCATCAATGCGAGAAAAGAAGGCACCGACTTCATTGATCTTAATTCCCTTAGGGGGGGAGGATTTCACCTCTACATAAACGAGCCTTCTTCCCCACCTGGCGATGACGTCAAAGTCTCCCCCCGACTTGGTGTTTCTAAAATGGACTCCGTATATGGCTGGAGAGGCATACTCCCGCTTAAACATCTCCGCCACAAACCATTCGAGGGTGGGCCCGAAACTGGTGATGGAATTGTTTCGAATCCGGAACTCTCCCCGCCCGACCTCCTCGATGCTGCCCACCAGCAGGAGAAATTGAATATATTGGTCGGCGACTTCTGGAGAGACGTAGCGTACTAAATCCGTGATTCGGAAGCCCTCGCTTTTCTTTGTCATGTCTCTCAGGAAAAGCCTGAATGAGTAACGTTTCAACAATTCGTAGAACCGGGTTTTCATCCCAGGGGAGATTTCCGTGGGGAAAAGAAGTTTGTCGGCGGGATTCTGCCGGAAGACCTTAAGCCCTCTCTCCTTGAGGATATATTTTATCGGGGTGTCCGCCGGTAGGTTTTTCCTGAAGACCATGAGCTCGCGGCGGAGGGCCTCGAGCTCCCTCCTCAACCTCTTAACCTCTCGCCAAAGTTCCTCGGCATTCAATCAGAAACCCCTGTGAAGGCCAAAGTGCTTTGCGGCCCTAACAGCATCCAAATACTCCCCGTATGTAATGTGCCGGCGGAGTTCGGGGTAGTCGAAGCTCTTGTGTTGGGGGCGATATTGTTGCATGATGTTGACGTAGGAGTCCCGAGAGATTTCCTCCGCGATGAACTTCATGAGGTCCTCGGTCCCGGCCAAATCCTCGGGCATAACCAGGTGTCTGATCAAGAGACCCCTTTCCGCGATTCCGTTTTGGTTCATTTGCAGATCCCCTACTTGACGGTGCATCTCCCTGAGCGCTTCCTTCAAAATGTGGGGATAGTCCGGGGCATTGGAGAACCGTTTCGCCGGTTCTTCCCCTGCGTATTTTGCGTCGGGCATATAAATGTCGATAATCCCGTCCAGAAGTTTGATTACCTCGAGGGATTCGTATCCCGAGCAGTTGTAGACCAAGGGAAGGTGTAGACCAAGCTCAATGGCCTCGGGAAGGGAGGTTACGATTTGTGGAACGTAGTGGGTGGGAGTGACGAAATTGATGTTGTGGCATCGCAATTCTTGTAGCCGCATCATATAGCTCGCCATTTGGGAGAGGGATGTCCTCTCCCCTCTCCCCCCGTGGCTGATGTCATCATTCTGGCAGAAGATGCAGCGGAGATTGCAGTTGGTGAGAAAGATGGTACCCGAGCCGTGATATCCCACCAAAGGGGCCTCTTCCCCGAAATGGGGAAAGACGCTTGAAACCATCAGCTCGCTTCCCGCCTTGCAATAGCCCAATTCCCCCTGGATTCTATTGACTCCGCACCGCCGCGGGCAAAGGCTACATTTGGCGAGAATTTCGTTGAGGGAGCGGATCTTTTTCGTCAACTTGCCCTTCTCATGCAATTTGATATACCGAGGCGAGTAAGTCATTGATCGACTCCACGGGAGATATTCTGCTATGAGCAGGTCTTATATAAAACTATCACATCTGTGGACGTGTTGCCACCGTTTTTCGGGGAGGGAGCAGGGACTACGTCCCCCTTGAGGGGTGGGAGAATTCTCGGTAGGCCTCCAGGACCTTCCTGCTGTACCTCGACGGTAGTTTACCCTTGGCTTGCAAGCGTTTGTGAACAAAAGTGGGGCCAAAATTGTAGGCCGTCAAGGCGACCTTGAGATCGCCGAACCGGAGAAGGAGTCGGGATAGGTAGTGGAGGCCCATCTTTACGTTGAGATGTGGGTTGAAAAGGGTTTCATCTCCCTCCCATCCAATATCGATATCCCTGGCTATGGCCTGACCCACATGGGGCCTGATCTGCATCAGCCCTTTGGCGCCTTTTGAGGAAGTACATCTGGACTTGAAGGAGCTCTCCGTTTTGATGATGGCGAGGGTCAACCGATAATCCTGTCCGTATTTACGGCTCTCCCGGAGGATGAGCCAGGCAAGCTTCCTCTGCTCTGCGCGAGGGAGTCCACTGCCATAGCGCCTGAGGACGGTAAAGATCTCTTCCTTACTTCGAAACTGATCACATGGTTCAATGTGGGGGACTTCGATGACCCCCTTCCAGTGGAGAAAGGCCAGCAATAGCCCGGAGGAGATGTACAACATGCAAATAGAAAGGAGGAACCGTCTTTGAAAGGAGTGATTTTTTTCGGAAGTGAGCACGTTTGTCACCCGCTCATTGGACAAAAAAATTGGGTCGCCCATTCACTTCGGCAACCCGGCGGTCTAGGGAGATCTATGATGCCAGATCCCGGAAACCCGGGGGTCTCCCCCGCTAGACCCGTGGCTTTCCGCCCCACCCTCACGGATGGTTTGGCCTTTCGCTTACTGACTTTATTACCATAAATGGTCATGAAATCAAAATCTCGGTCTTGATGATTTTCGGAGATTATGTTTATTGCTTTTTATCCCAGTTTATTTCGTTTTTTCTCAAAGGTATCCAAAAATGTACGAATCGTATTCAATCTCAGATTTTCTCCAAATATCTCGTATTTTCTCATAATTGAAAGGGGTCCAACCAAGATAGATTTACCCGGAGAATCACCCATAGAGGGAATGGATTGGGTAACAATGAGGACGTTCGATGAGAATAAGTCCTGGGACCCAGCTCCGCGTGTTAGACTACAGGCCAGAATGTAACAGGCCCGATTTGGTGAAGCCGAGCTGTGATGAAATGGTGAAAGTCCACAGGATACTGAAGCGAAAAGGGCTTAAAACCGTAATCTGTCAAACCGATTATGGGCATATGGGACCGGAGTTGTGAACGGCAGGACTGTGGGGGTTTGAAGTATGGGGGGAGGGGCCACCTGGCCGCCTATCTTGTGGCTACTGAATTTCCGCTGGAGTGGATGATCACTGTAACACGATCTTTCCCTTTGGATCTTCGACAACCTCGCCGATGATAGTCGCCCATTGCACGCCCCTGCGATGGAGTAGCTTTAAGAACATCTCAACCCTTTCCCCATCAACGGAGATGAGAAGCCCCCCCGATGTCTGTGCATCGTAGAGGATATCCATCCTTCCATTGGGGACGGGCCCCGGAATCTCAAGCCTGCATGAGGCGAAATCCCGGTTCCTCCCGGTCCCACCGGGTACCATGCCCCCGGAGGCATACTCCTCAGCTTCCGGGAAGATGGGGACGGATTGCGATTGGATAACGATGCCCACATCGCTAGCCATGGCCATCTCCAAAGCATGACCGAGGAGGCCGAAGCCCGTGATGTCGGTACAGGCGTTAACTCCGAATTCCACCATCACCTCAGAAGCCACCCGATTCAACGTCACCATGCTTTCGGTGATTTTCGTAATCGCCTCCTGGGAGGCAATTCCGCCCTTAAGGGCAGTGGCGATGATCCCCGTTCCCAGGGGTTTAGTCAAGGCCAGTCGATCTCCCGGTCGGGCGTGGGCATTGGTCAATATCCTGTTGGGGTGAACAACCCCAGTAACGGAGAGGCCGTATTTAATATCGGCATCGTCGATGCTGTGCCCTCCAACTAAAAGTGCGCCGGACTCCTGGACTTTCGAATATCCCCCCTTCAGGATTTCCTTGAGGATGGTACCCTCCATCTTCTTGATGGGAAAGGCAACTAAATTCATAGCCGTGAGGGGCTTACCTCCCATGGCGTAGATATCGCTCAGGGCATTGGCCCCAGCAATCTGCCCGAAGCTGAAAGGGTCGTCCACGATGGGTGGGAAGAAGTCGATGGTCTGGACGAGGGCAATGTCATCGGTCAATCGGTATACCCCGGCATCGTCCAGATTTTCGATGCCCACCAAAAGATCCGGGTGGCTGGACAGGGGAAGATCTTGGAGGATTTGATCCAGGTCCCCTGGACCGATCTTTGCGGCTCAGCCAGCCGCCTTGGCGAAATGCGTCAGGCGGATAAGGTCTTCATCCATTGATTTTCCCAATCTACTATCAGTGGCTTATAGACAAACAATAATAATATGAAATGTTCCGACATTTCAAGATGCTTAACCCTTCCCACTGGTCCGGGATTTGGTTTTTACGAAAAGGGGAGGAGATGGAGAGGGGGGGTGCGGTGTCATTATATCTCCGAGGCCATCTCCGGGTATTGATCCTTCTGTTTCGGCGATGCTTCTTCGCTGGTTTCCCATCTCAGGATGCAACGATTGGGCTTTTGGGCGCCTCCATCAAGATAAGGCGACAGACTTCTCAACCCACTCTCCTGCTACCCCCATGATGAGGGCGGTTTTTCCTTTCACGCCTATGGATTTTCCCTCCGTGGGAGGAGATCCACTCAAGTCTGAACGACCTTTCCCGGACTCCAAAGGGTGTTACGAAAGGGCAAGGCTCATAGCATAGGGGATGGAACTAATGGTGAGGGAATGAAGAAGCTATCGGGTGCTTTTGTCGAAGGAGGAGAGATTCCAAACCCGATCCGGGCCGGACCTAAGCATTTGGGGCTTCAATGATTTCTACTTCAAACTCCTGCGCATCAGGGGGCATATTAGGGAAGATAACGATAAAGGGAACGATCATCCGGGGATCAGCGCGCATCTGGCTTGGCACCGGAGGCCGGATCTTGAAGTCGCCTCTGATAAGACGGGGGGGAAGTTTCTTAAGATCTTCCTTGGTAAAATAGCTGCCGCACAGGGTCTGCTTTTCATCCAATACCTTATTCTTATCGCCTAATAAAACGGCCTTGATCCTCACGTGTTTCTTCGTTTTGTTGGTCTCATTTAATACCTTGCCAGTGATCACAAAAACGGGGACTTCACCGATGGTATCCTTATAGCCCTCCAGATCGGAAAAGCTTAAGCTTCCCCTTTCTATATCCCTTATATCATCCCATACGGATTGGAGCTTCTCCGGAATGGACTTGAGGGCGGATGGGATATTGCCAGGGAGGTTGAGCTCCAACCCATGTTCACTCCAGAGGTAGTATGCCCCTAGGGCAACGATGAGAAGGATGCCGAATAATACGAAGGTCTTGGATGTTTTTCTCCTCTTGGGGATTGTCCTCGGGGGTTCGAAATACTTTTGATCTTCCAATCCCCTCATATCGAAGGTGGGGAGATCCATCTCCTCCTCCATGGATTCGGCTTGCCCCTTCTGATCGAGGGTTGGGCTTGGCCATTCCTCGGTGGGGAACTCCGCCATGCTCAAGTCCTCCGGGGGAAGTGCTTCCCCGGTATCCTGGGTTATCTTGTCAACTAATTCCCGCTCAATGAGGTTCTCCTCATCCGTGGGGGGTCCTGTTTCGGGGCCGGGAATATCTATCAAGTCTTTGTGAAATTTTTCGAAGGATTCGAAGTCCTGGAGGAAATCATCCCCCGCCGCCGGCTCAGGAGTAGGTGGGGGGGGCGGCGAAGGTGGAGTAGATGGAGCAGCTGAAGCGGGTGTAACGGCAAAGATATGCTTGCAATTCGCGCATCGGACCTTCACGCCTTCCGGCGTAATTTTTGAGTCGTCTAAGTTATACTTAGTCTGACAAACTTCACATTGGACGATCATAAGTTCCCCGGCTGTTTCTTAAACCATTTACGGATCATTATGATCGAAGAAGTTAAAAAAATCAAGGTTTTTCTTTTACTTGTCTCCTGCGGGTATTGGCCCTGTCGCCGGTGAGCTTTGTCCGAAAACCGCGCTCCTCTGCACGGAAACGGTGCGTCCATTATCGCGAGGAATGGGGAGGTCAAGTAGGCCAAATTTTTCAAATCCTTTTATAGACCGATGAGAAGAGGAGAAAGATGAAGCTCAGGAGGTTCTGCGAGTGTGATATTGTGGGGGTTTGGAGTTAAAAGAACGCTTACTTCCCTTGTACGGTGGATTAGATCTTGTTGCCTTTTGCTGAGAGAAAGGTTTCATTTCTCCTCACAAGCCAGTAAGGTGAGAGGACGCTCATATCAGGGACCCCTTCTTCCAACCCAATTTCACCAACTCAATCCGGCGTAGGTCGCTTACGCCCACGTTGTATTTGGCGTCGGCAATGGCGATGTGTTTTGCCGGGGGGCTCAGGGGCCTATCCTCCCCAAAATATTCGATGCGCTTAGCCCTCAAGAGGGACAGGCCGACCGCATCCAATGCCACCGGGTCGGTTCCTACCAAAATGCCCTTATAGTCCCAAGTGTACCTGGAGCTGAAGTGGTGTGGACCAATACCGTGGAATAGCGGGTGTAACACCACCAGAACATTTAACCTTGTTTTACCTTTCAATTTCGGGAATTTCCAAATGGCACCCAAATTCGCGCAGGAATCGCCGTGATAGCGGAAAGGAAAGCGGACGAACATGATGTAATTCTTGAGACATCCCCCTACACCTGACCAATGGTGCGTTCTGAAGGTGCAGGCGTTGACAAGGACGGAGGCCCTTCGGAAAATGGGATTTCGGAGAACACCCCGATCATCGATGCTCATATCCCCTTCCGGCACCCCCACATTTAGGATACGCCTCTTAATGGTTTGTTCAACCTCCGTTGGCGTGGGAAGCGGCCCCCACTCATTGCTCTTGATTCCCACTACATCTGTGGGATTTATTAATAGTTTCCAAGCCTCGAGGGGATCCTCCTTATTCAGAAGCGCGCTTACAGCTTGGTCGAGCATGCGTTGAATTACCCCGGGGTCTGTTAATCCTCGCTTGTCCATCGCATCAGGGTCTCGCACCAAGATCACCCTTGTCCTCTTGCTCCCCTTGGATTTTTCCTCAAGTTCCGCGGGGAAACCCATGGCCGCGGCTAATGTGGTACAGGCCGTACCCTTCAAAAAATCACGGCGGGTGATGACCTCTCGGGAGCCCTTCATGGGCCTTTCGTCTCCAATCTTTCCATGGCCGCTTTTATAATGGTCCCCGCATGAGCCATGGTGGACGCGTCGAAAACAGCTATAACAAAGACATGTTCCACCGTAGCCGCCGACCATCGGCCGTTTTCGACCTGAGCGATACCTGTTCGTTTTGCCTCGGGTATATAGGCTCTGATAAAATTTCTTAAAGCCGCCTTTGCCTTTTTTGGGGTTTGGTACTGTATCAAGAGAAGGTAGGTTTTGGCTCCTTTATGTTGGTATCTGGCTAGAACCGCCTTGGTCCGATCATCGAGGTAAAGAATGTTTTCATCCGCAACAAAGTAATGGAGGTTCAGGGAAAGATGGTTATGGAAATAACGAATGGATTCTTCCATCAATCCGTGTGTTGGCAAATAGTCGATGAGCTTTGGTTTTTCCCCTTGAACTGCGATGGCCCTCGATATGATGCCCCCTATGTTAAGCACCGCCCTCTTGGCCGATGAGGTTTCTCGCACTGCATAGATGCTGATATAGAACCTCCCTTTCCAAAAAAATAACAGACCTCTATCATATTCGGAATCCCTCCCAATCCCTACATCTTCACCTTGGCCCTCTCGTCCATGACTTAAAACCCCAAAGGCATCCTCCGGTGATCCCATATCAAACATTTCGAGGACGATATCTGGCTGGCCCGCTTTGACAAACCGGCGTACAGACAATTCCCGAAAGCCGTACAAGCGATAAATCTCCCCCGCTCCATTCATGTAATCGAAGATGCTCTGCCTGCTGTACATCGTGTCTTTTCCCTTTGCCCGCCAGCCATGGATCTCAAGGGGAACCAACTCACTCATGGGCGTTGACCTCCCGGCTTCATTTCCCCCGGCGGGGATCGAAATAGCCAGCATGAGAATTATCGAGCCTAAACGAGCCTTTGTCTGCCTCATTCCCATCACGTGACAGGCACTAGAGATTTGATGATGCCCAGGTTCTGCCCTTGCTCTCCAGCGAGGCTTGGTTTATTCCAGTTGGGGATATCAAGACAAGCTGCAAGGGTGCATCAGCTCACAAATAGCATTAACACGGAAAGTCAACAAAGAGAGTTTCCCTTTTTTGGACATCACCATTCCCCGGAGCCTCTAAACCGGAATCCCTTAAACTTGGTAGTTGAGCGATGGACACCTTACCTGCCCAGCCGGTTTTTGAATTCCTGGGTCAACATAGGAACGGCCTGGAAGAGGTCTCCCACAATTCCATATGTAGCGATTTTAAAGATGGGGGCCTCCGGGTCCTTATTAATGGCGACAATGATATCCGAGGTCTTCATCCCCGCCTGGTGTTGGATCGAGCCGGAGATTCCACAGGCGATATAGATTTTGGGCCTTACCGTTCGACCCGTCTGGCCGACCTGGTGCTCGTAGGGAATCCATCCGGCATCTACGGCGGCACGAGACGCACCTACCGCCCCTCCCAATACATCTGCGAGCTCACGGATAACGGCGAAGTCATCACTCCCGCCCACTCCCCTTCCACCAGAGACGATGACCTCCGCATCCATCAGGTTAACCGTTTCGGCCACTTTAAGGAACTCCAGAATCTCAGTCCTCACCTCATCCTCGCCAATGGGCAACTGTTCGCGAATGATTTCCCCCGGCCTGGAATCGTCCTTTTCCGGCATGGCGAAGACCTTGGGCCTCACCGTGGCCATCTGAGGCCGATGCTTTTGACATAGTATGGTAGCCATGATATTGCCACCGAAAGCGGGGCGTGTTTGTCTCAGTAATTTAGTTTCGGGGTCGATATCGAGTCCCGTGCAATCAGCCGTCAGCCCCGTATATAAGTTGGTGGCAACGGTTCCCGCGAAATCCCGTCCTTGGGTGGATGCCCCGAAGATCACGATTTCGGGCTTATGTCGCTTGATCAAATTGACGGCTCCCGCCGCATAAGCGTCCGTCCTGTATTCTCTTAAAACGGGGCTTTCGGTTAGGTAAACTTTGTCCGCCCCATACTTTATAGCTTCTTGGGCACATTCCTCAACGTCCTCACCCAAGAGCATTCCGGAAAGCTTGCAACCTAAGGCGCCAGCCAGCTTTCTCCCCTCTCCAAGCAGCTCAAAGCTGACGTTGGCGATCTTTCCCTTTTTGTGTTCGATGAATACCCAGACGTCTTTACAATCCTTGAGATCAAGGCCTTCGCCCTCTCTTTCCTCCTTTTCCAAAGCGATGGCTTCAACGGGACAGACATCGACGCAAGCCCCGCAGAAGGTGCACTTCTCGTTGACCGTTACCACGTCGCCCTTCATCTCCAGAGCCACATAGGGGCATTCCTCCACACAGGCCTCACATCCGGTACATGCTTCTTCATCGATCAATAATCTGGCCATCTACTCCTCCCTATTTGATTACCTTCGCCTCCATCAGTTTATCTATCAAGAGGGGAATGGTCTCGGCCAACTCTCCCCCCAAAATCTCTCCACCCCCCCTTGGTTCGGGCGTAAAGATTCGGACGACCTCGGTTGGGGAACCTTCTAAACCACACTTGGCCTTATCCACCGGTAAATCCTCGATGGTCCAGGTTGGTATTTCGGCCTTGGCCGCCTTCTTAATGCCGAGGAGAGATGGAAGCCGGGGCTCATTGATATCCTTGACCACGGTGATGAGGACAGGCAGAGGGGATTGAGCGATCTCCTTTCCATCCTCCAGCATCCTCTCCACCACAATCCTCTTATTATCCAGGTCAATCTCCCGTACCTTCGAAACATAAGTCAACTGGGGCATGCCTAACTGAGTTGCCACTCCTGGGCCAACCTGGGCCGTATCTCCGTCGATTGCCTGCTTTCCGCAGACCACCAAATCCACCGGACCGATTTTCTTAATGGCATGAGCCAGGGTATAGGCCGTTGCCCACGTATCGGACCCCGCAAAGGCTCTATCCGAAATGAGATAGACATAGTCCGCCCCAATGGCCAAGGCATTCTTAAGCACTTCAATGGCCTGGGGAGGACCCATAGTGATAACATGTACTTCCCCCCCATATTTTTCCTTGGTCAGGAGAGCTTCCTCCACCGCGTATTCATCGAAGGGATTGGTAATGCTCTCCACTCCTTCCCGAACGAGGGTTCGGGTTTCCGGATCGATTCTCACGTCAGTAGTATCGGGGACTTGTTTAATGCATGCGACAATCTTCACTTCATCCTCCTTTTGAGATAAATTTCACAATTCCCTCATAAGCTAATTATACCGATTTATCAATATCTTTTCCCCTCTTCCTGGCCATCTGGCTCGCTAGGATAATTGCCTCAATAAGACTCGATGGGTCAGCCGCTCCGCTTCCCGCTATGTGATAGGCAGTTCCGTGGTCGACCGAGGTTCTGATGATGGAGAGCCCCAGGGTCACGTTGACAGCCTCTTTGAACCCCATCAGTTTTATGGGGATCAGGTCTTGATCGTGATACATACAGACAACGGCATCGTAGATCCCTTTTGCGGCAAAGTGGAAGAAGGAGTTACGAGCCAGAGGCCCCACGACGTTGAAGCCCGTCCTTCTACATCCATCGATGGCTGGGAGGATGGTGGTCCTCTCCTCATCTCCGAACAATCCGTCCTCCCCGGCATGAGGGTTTAGAGAGGCCACGGCCAATTTGGGCTTTGGTATCCCAAAGGAACTCTTTAAGCCGGAGTCGGTGATCCTTATCGTGTCCATGATCCCTTCCTGGGTGATCAAGCCGGGGACATCCTTCAGGGCGTAATGGGTAGTCACCAGGGCCATCTTGAGTCGCTGGGTGACCAACATCATGACCACGGGAGCGCTGTTGGTCCGTTCGGCCAAAAACTGCGTATGACCTGAAAAGGGATATCCGGCGTCATTGAGAAACCCCTTATTGATGGGGCACGTGGTTATTCCCTTGATCCTCCCATCCATGGCAAAGGGTAAGGCCGTTTCGAGATACCGAATTGTTTTGGCTGCATAGGGTTTTTTGGGAGTTCCAAATCGAAACCCATTGAGATCGGTATGGCTTAGCTCAATGAGGTCAATCGTTCCGGGAGTCCCCTTTGTCTCATCAACCCTTCTTACCGGATTGATGTTACAGGGGGCATTGAGACCCTTATTGGCCTCTTTGAGCACGTTGGCATCCCCGAAAACCAATGGTCTGCACCAGGCAAACACCTCTTTTTGAGCCAAGGACTTGACTATGATTTCCGGACCGATTCCAACGGGATCTCCCACGGTGATGCCGATGGTGGGTAATGGCATGGCCGCTCTTGTCCGCGAAAAAGACCTGCGCCGAGCAGGCTCCTTCCTCAGCTCTATTGCAAACCGCCCGGTTAGGCGCCACGCTACCGAGACATTCAGGAGAGTTCAAAGGCGACACCGGCCGGGTGAATTATAATTTCACATCTATGAAGGATTCTGCCTTAACCTTCTCTAGCCAGGTCTTATATAACCTCTGGGTATCCTCTTCAATGTACTGATTCTCTACCTTCTTCATCACCTCTTCATAGGGAACAACGGATCCTTCTTTTTTCGCCGTGACCTTGATGATGTGGAACCCTATTTTCGTTCTCACTAAGCCGCTGACCTGCCCCGGTTGAAGGTTAAAGGTGGCTCGCTCGAAATCGGGCAGAAACTCTCCCCTTTTAAAAAACCCCAGATCGCCTCCTTTTTTTGCCGATGCATCATCGGAATATAGGCTGGCAAGTTCTTGGAAGTCCTCGCCCCGACGAAGCATCTCTAAGATTGTTTCACCCTTATGGCGAAGGGTCTCCACCAACAGGTCATCAGCATCCTGAGGGATCATGATCAAAATGTGGCTTGCCCGTATTTGGTCAGGCTCCTTGAATTGCTCGATGTGTTCAATGTAAAATCTCCTGAGCCCCTCGTCGTCCACGGTAACCTTCTTTCCGACTACACGAGAAACCAATTTGGCCCTTCTAATCTGCTCCCTCACCTGTTTTCGGTAATCCTCCAAGCTTAAACCCTCCGCCATCAAGGCGTCCTTCAACTGTTCATCGGTTATGGCATTTAACCTCTTTACATGTTCGATGGCCATGTCGAGATCCCTCCCGGATACCTTTATCGACAATTTCTCGCACTGCTGATCGACTAACTTCTCCTCTATAAGGCGATTGAGGGCCTCCTTTCTCGATTCAAAGGTCTTAGCTCTCTTTTCCAACGGATTACTGGTGGTCTCTGAATCCTCCCGCAGTTTTGACCAATACAGTTCCAGTTCAGCAAGGGTGATGATTTCACCGTTGACGATGGCGACGATCTTATCGATGATCGTTGCCCCGGAAATCCCCTCGGATAAACCGAAGATGACTAAGATGAGGATGAATAGGATGGATGTTCGCATGGATCAGTGGGCATATTCCAACAACTGCTTGTTGATTTTGATCTTGGCCTTGGCCCTTAACTGTGAAAGCCACTTATAGTAAAGTTGGCCGCTCTTTTTCTTGCGAATTTGATTGGCGATCTCATCCTTCACTTCATCAAATTCTTGAACCTTAGCTTCGGCTTTCTCCTCGACCTTGAAGATATGATATCCATAGGGGCTCTTGATGATTTTACTGAGCACTCCTAGCTTCAAGGAGAATACCTCATCGAAGGCCTCCGGCATCTCCCCGCGTGCGAAGAATCCCAGATCCCCACCGTATACCCTTTCGGGCATCATCGATTTTTCCTTGGCCAACTGTTCAAAATCCTCCCCTTTTCTCAGCCTCCTTAAGATCTCTTTGGCCTCCTCCACCGTGGCCACCACGATCTGCCTTGCCCTCACCTGCTCGGGAAAGGAATATTCCTCGATGTGTTCCTCATAGTACTGCTTCACTGATTCATCATCGATGGGACCATCGAAATGCGCGACGGTATTGATGACCTTCTCGGCTAGGAGTTTTTCCTTTAACCGTCGTTTCCATTCCTCGAAACTCATTCCGCGGCCCTCGAGCATGGTCTTAAAGGTCTCCCCGGCATAATCCCTTTTCAAGGCTAAAATAGTCTTATTGATCTCCTCCTCCGATACATGGATATCAATTCGCCGGGCCTCTCCAAGGATGAGCTTTCTGTTGATGATCTGGTCGAGAAAGGTGGTTTTCAACTGATCCAGGGATTCCCTGTCCTCCGGCAGTTTCCCATGTTCCAATTTTATATCCCGTAATTCGTTATTGAATTCCTCCAGGGTTATCAATTCTTCATTCACCTGGGCCAGAACGTCCTGGGAAAGGTTAGCATCCTCCTTCTGACACCCCATGGTCCAGAAGGCTATCAATAGGCCGATCCAAATAATCAGCCCGCACCCGGACCACCAGCGCATTCCGTTCCTCTTGCGAGGCGGCTCTTCATTCATCCCCCATGGTTTGATTCCCCTCGGGGGGAGCTTCACTTCCCTATTGCTCACAGGCTGATCCATTGATGATGACCCTCTCCTTCCACCCCAGTCATTTTCCCCTTCTGAACCACTGGGGATTTCTTCCCGAACCTCCAAAAAGCCCCGTCCGCCCCAGGCCAGGGGGACCGAGGAGCAAAATAGGCACGGTGAACGTTTATGTTTTCTCAGGTCTCCTGCAACGCATGGGGATTCGGTTGAATCCCCCGCGGTTTAGCATATTGGCTCAATTCCTCTAAGGTGCTTTTGGTTTTCCCGAGGGCCTCATGCCACCCCCCCTTCCCTATGGAGAGAATCAATTCGAAATTGGGAGTGAATTGAAATCGATCGCTATTCTCCTGGACGAGGCCCACAATGCCCTGGGGGGAAATCTCGGAGCTCTCGTCGAAAGCAATCACCGCTCTCTCTTCGGATAGGTTCAGCTTCTTCACCCTTAGACGGGTCAAGAGTTGCTTGAGCTTCATCGCCCCCAGCAAGTTTAAGGCCGGGTGAGGAATAGGTCCAAAGCGATCCTTGAGTTCCTCCCCCATATCATCGATTTCTTCCTCGGAACGAGCCGATGACAATCGTTTGTAAAAAACCAGCCTCTGGTGAGGATCGCCGATGTAGTCATCGGGGATAAAGGTGGCAAAGGGGAGCTTCATTTCCGGTGTGACGTCATCAAGGACCTTTTCCCCCCTCAACTGTCTCACTGTCCTCTCCAAGAGGCGAGTATACATCTCATATCCCAACGCGGCAATATGTCCTGATTGGGCTGGCCCCAATATGTTTCCCGCTCCCCTGATCTCCAGATCCTGGAAGGCAAGCCTGAAGCCTGAACCCAACTCGCTCAATTCCTGTAGGGCCCTCAGGCGCTTTAGGGCATCACCGGATATGGTGGTCTCAGATGGAACCAGGAGGAAGGCATAAGCCTGATACTTCGATCTGCCGACCCTACCCCTAAGCTGGTAGAGTTCCGCAAGGCCAAACCTCTCGGCGTGGTTGATGATGATGGTATTGGCTGTGGGGATGTCCAGCCCCGACTCGATGATACTGGTACAGAGGAGGAGGTTGTATTCCTTCCGCACGAAGGCGAGCATTACCCTTTCCAGATCCCTCTCTCTCATTTGCCCGTGGGCGATGGCCAGAGAGGCTTCAGGGACGAGATGCTTTAAGAATTGGGCCATGGCTGATATGTTTTGGACGCGGTTGTGAACAAAGAAGACCTGACCATTCCTTTGGAGTTCCCTCAGGATGGCCTGGCGGATGACGTCCTCGTCAAAGCGGCCCAAAAATGTCCGAATGGAGAGCCTGTCCTCTGGTGGAGTATTGATCACACTCAGGTCCCTTATTCCCGTCAAGGACATGTGCAGAGTCCTGGGGATAGGGGTTGCCGTCAAGGTCATCGCATCGACCGTTTTCCTGAGCTGTTTCAGCCTCTCCTTATGGGACACACCAAACCGATGCTCCTCGTCGATGACTACTAATCCCAAATCCCTGAAGGCGACGTCCCTCTGAAGCAAACGGTGGGTTCCGATTATGATGTCGATTTTCCCCCCCTTCAATTTCCCGAGGGTCTCTCTTTGTTCTTTCCTCCCCTGAAACCGGCTTAGGATATCTATGATAACGGGGTAATGCTGGAATCGATCGGAGAAGGTTTGGTAGTGTTGTTGAGCCAACACCGTAGTGGGTACCAAAACGGCCACCTGCTTGCCGTCCATCACCGTCTTAAATGCCGCCCTGATGGCTACCTCCGTCTTACCATATCCCACATCGCCGCAGATAAGGCGGTCCATGGATTTGAACTTTTCCATGTCCGTCATTACGTCCTTGACGGCATCCAACTGGTCAGGTGTCTCCTCGTACTGAAAGGCGGCCTCAAATTCCTTAAAATAGCCATCCCCCTTGGAGAAGGCAAATCCCTCGAATACCTGTCTGGCCGCGTAAAGATTGAGGAGCGCCCTTGCCATTTCCTCGATTGATTTGCCCACCTTCCGCTTCAATCGCTTCCATGACGATCCACCCAGCCGATCCTGTCTGGGGCCTCTATCCTCGAAGCCGACATATTTCTGGATGAGGTTGATCCGGTCCACGGGCACATAGAGTTTATCTCCCTCCAAGTACTCCAACAGGAGATAGTCGTTGCTTACACCTTGAATATCCAGGCGTTTTAACCCCTTATAAATCCCGATCCCGTAGTCGATATGGACCACATAGTCGTTCTCATTGAGCTCTGAGAAAGAGGTAATGAAAGAATCCCTTGGCCTCCTATGGAGCTTTGCGATTCTCTTCCGAGGGCCGAAAATCTCCTCCTCGGTAATGACTACTAAACCCTTGGATGGGAGGCGGAAGCCGGTCGAGAGGTCTCCGGTAAGAATAACGAAGTCGCCTTCCCCGGTCCTTGACGGGAGGTCAGCTGAAGGGGAAGAAAGGCTGCCTTCCCACCATTGGGAGAAGGAGGTTGTGCTCAGTTGCGAGGTGAGTTGATACTCGATCAACAATTCCTGAAGTCGCTCCGCCTGGCCCAATTGGTGAGCCACGATGATGATTTCCTTTCCCTTTTTGTACCAGGATTTCAGTCGCTGAGCCAGGGGAGACAGAAGGGCTTTCCTCTTACCGAGGGACTTTAAGTCCTCCCTGATATCCTCGTTGGATTCGACTCTGAATCGAAGGATTTCTCCCCCCATTCCCTCCAATTCAGGGATGTCCATTTCTCCCAGAAACAGTCTCCTCAAATTTCCCCAGGTAGATTTGACGGTCTCGAGGGGGAGATACCATCGATCGGGAATCGGCGGGTTCTTCCCCTTGGCGACGGCTCGATCGAACCTCTCGCTGATCTGCAGCCAGAAGGCCTCTCCTTCCCTTTCCACCTCGAAGGGGTCATCGATAGCGAGAATGGTTTGAGGATTCAAGTAGTCGAAAAGGGAAGCAGCGGTCTGGCCGTCGGGTCCATCCATTATCTCCTTGGCCGGGAGGATCGAGACGCTCTCACAGTGCTGATGTGACCTTTGGGTTTCCGCTTCAAAGGCCCTTATTGACTCGATATGGTCTCCGAAGAACTCAATCCTCAAGGGATCACGATACGAGGGGGAAGAGAGGTCGATAATTCCGCCTCGAACGCTGAAGTCACCCTTTTCCTCAACCAACTGGACCCGGGTATATCCACCTCGGATTAACTTCTCAATGAATTCCTCCCTGTCGATCTCATCACCTACGTTCAAGGCAATGCTCAATTGCTCGAGGGTATGGGGGGCCATCACCCTCTGCATGAGGGCTTGGATGGATGTGATGATTACCGACCCATTTTGAACCGCCGCCTGGGAAAGGGTTCTCACCCGTTGGTCCACGATATCTTGGTGGGGGGGTATCTCATCGTAGAAAATCGTCTCCCAGGAGGCAAAGGCGAGGATCTCCCTTTCCGGCTTTGTGAAGAAACGCAGAGCCTCCGAAAAGATCTCAGCATCTGTGGGTCGAGGGGTAACGACCAATAAGGGAAGTCCAGACTCCAACGCGAAAAGCGAGAGAATAAAGGCCTTGGAAGATCCTTTTAAGCCTACTACGTGGGCTTCCTGAGAACCCTTCTTCGCCCACTGGATAAGGGCGGAAAGGGGAAAATCTTCCCCCGGTTGATGCAAAAAATCTGGCTCTAGCAAATACATACCCAAACCCCTGAGCTAAATTTTAGGATAACCCAAACAGGGCCCGCAGTCAATGCCGATCATACTGGAATTACCTGAGTCTCTGGAGAACATTAAAGGAACTAAAAGGTATACCCCTCTCGTCCCTCCCGCATTGAGCAACAAAAAGCGCTAAGATCGAGCGGAAAGCTGGAGAACCTCCTCAGGGCAGTTCTTGCGGTCTACCAATTCTATTTATTAGCGATTCTATTGATCAGGGGAATGATGAAATGTTGGTATGTTGGAATAATGGGTATCAAAAGCGGAAAGAATGCGGAAAGAATAGGGTGACGGAATGATGGAGTAATGGAATAGTGGGAAAGAACAAAACTTTTGTTTTCATTTTTCTCAACCCATCATTCCATTATTCCAGTCTTTCAGTTGAGGTGTTTCCAGCTGCGGCAAAGCCCTGAGTTCCTCTATAATCAACAGACCACAAGAATACTTCCTGTAAGAGTAAGGGAACTTCCGAAAACCTTCAAAGGCTTCGCTAGGAGGAATGGAAAAGGATGGGGGAATGAGGTTGTGCTATGGGCAAGAAGTGAACGTTACTTTTTGAACAATTCTTCCCAGGCCTTCCTTGCCTTGGTAGCCTCTTCTTCTTTCTTTCCATCAGGTTCCGATTCCCTGAATGTGAAGAAGTCGCAGAGGTTGGCCTTTTCACGGTCCGAGACATATTCGCTCTGGGGCTCGCGGCACTGATTATGGGCATGGGGGTCGAAAAAGGAACAGTTGAGGCAGGAATGGAGGTAACTTCCGCAGTGGGGGCATGTAGCGGTTCTCGAAACTCGATCGGTAACATCGAGCTCTTTTCCACAGCGGTGGCATACTTTCATGATTCCCCCCCTGAATGGAGCGTCTTAAATAGTTGCTCATAATTCAAAACAAGGATTAAATCCTAAATCCTAAGCAAGAAATACTAAACAATATATAAATCCAAATGACCAAATAATTAAAATATACTGTTTTGTGCTTTGAGCTTCGGTCATTTGAATTTGTTTAGAGTTTCGAAATTCGTATTTAGAATTTTCCTGGAATCTTTCTTAATACGAATATATTTATATCACATATAAAAACGCTTCACTAAGAATGGTTAGCGAAAAAATCCTTAATTCTCACTAAGAACTCCTTTCCCCAATTTTTCAGTAGTTTCATAGATACCTCTCAAACCACTCGAGGCTCACCTCAATGGCCTTTTCGCGATGATGGTGATGGGTAAGTCTGTGATCACCTCCCTCGATGATCTCCATTTTTTTTGGCTCATTGAGGCCTTCATATATCATTGGAGCATGTTCCACGGGAACCAGTTCGTCTCGATCCCCATGAATCACCAGGCAGTTGACCACCTTCCCCAGGATGGGGGTGAGATCATGAGTTTTTATGTCCTGGAAGAACTCCTCACCCAGGGAGGCCACCTCTCCTTCCCCTCTCTTCTCCTCAAGGCCAAAAAGGGTAAAGGGAGTTGCCCACGTCACCACTGCCCGAATATCTTTCTCCCCTGCGGCCTTGATCAGGGAGATGTAGCCGCCCAAGCTGCTTCCCATAAGGCCAATTCGGGGGCCGATCCGGGGGTGAGACCTTATGAATCCAATGGCCATGGTCAGATCTTCTAACCGGTCCGATACGGTGCTCTCCGAGATTTTTCCCTCGCTTTCCCCGCACCCTCTGAAGTCGAACCTGAGGAGGGATATTCCCTTTCGGGAAAATCGATCCCCGAGGGAGAAATACTTTTCGCTATCCTTGTTGCTGAAGAGTCCGTGGGAGACAATTACACAGGGAGGCTTTTCCATATCCGGCAGATGAAGTGCCCCTACTACTGCTTGTCCATGGCTTGAAAAGGAGATGTTTTCAATCTTCACGGCGATGTCCAACGCAAAAGCTTCCCCCTAGCTGTCCCCAATGATATGAGGGATCCCATAAACATCTCTGAAAAACCAGGAAAACGAGCTCTGAGCGCGGAATCATGCAGTGTTGCAGTGCTGCAGTGATGCGGTTGTACAGTGTACGTTAGAATGGGCGAAAAAATATTTTGAGCAGCGAAGAGCGAGTTTTTCAAAGATTCCTCCGGGCTCCTTTATCCTGGGTTTCTGAACCATCTCCAATGATCAGACGAAGATACGGCTTCATGGAAATGGAAGAGAGATCGAACTGGCTGAGCGCCCGCACCAAAAGATCTATCCTCTCTCTTGGGGGTGTTTTTCTGTCCATGATGATCACGTTTTTTCCCCGGAGCTTACACAACCCACCCTTGGCTCTGAAATCAATTCCCATCAAATCGTCGTACTGTACGGAAATGGAGAGCTTCTCCGCTATTTCCTCCAACTCTTGTAGTAGACGATTCTCCTCCATTGTCAATATGCTATCCTTTGCAAGAGAAATTTTTCAATGGGATATTTCCTGGAGCATCCTCAGTTTTTTGGGGGACTCCGCTGTCTCTGAGCGTAATTTGCCCGAAAAAGGTCATTCGGCAACAGATCGTAGAGCTTTGAAGCGAAGGAACAAGGGAGTTCCTCACTGTAATATTTCCCTACTCATCGCCTTGGTTCAAGGCCGCAAGATATTCCCTCCGCAGGGAATCCTTGCCTACCCCATGATCGATAAAATCCCAGGGTAAGATTTCATCCAAATCCCTTTCGCGGTACACATAGAAGTCGGGATTGAGGTTTATTTCCTTAAAAGCCCTTTGCCAATTGCCGCCATTGTAATGTGCAGCCAATAGCATCTTTCCGACCCTTCTGTCTCCGCGGGATAGAAGCGTCTGGATATATCCCCACTTGGGGAGATCGTGTATCACTTGAATGTTTCCTTCCCCGCGGAGTTCACTTTTTATGAGCTTCAGCTTACGCTTCAATGAATTGATCTCTTCATAAGGGGTCCACTGGAAAGGAGTTGATGGTTTTGGGATGAAAGGGGTGATGCTGAGCACGATCCGACCAAGCCGTTTTTGATCGCGGCCGACCCTCAAGAAGATATGCTTTATTCGCCTGGTGAGGCAGACGATTTCATCGATGTCCTGATTTGTTTCCGTAGGCAGGCCTATGATGAAATAGAGGCGAATATTGGGAATACCGGCCTTTACGATGGTCTCCACAACACGAAGCAAATCCGCCTCCTCGAGTCCCTTCTTAATCACCCGCCTGAGTCTCTCCGAGCCCGCCTCTGGGGCTAGGGAGATGGTTTTATGACCGCTCGCCTTAAGGCATGCAACGAGATCTTCGGAAATGGAATCTGCCCTAAGGGAGGAAATGGAGAGAGTTCCCTTTAGATCGAGGATCGATTGGCATATCTCCCCCAAATGGGGATGGTCCGAAACCGCTGAGCCCATCAACCCGATGCGCTTCTCATGGGTTAAGCCCTCCTGAATGTCCTTTCTGAGATCTTCGAGGGCTCTATTCCGAAAGGGACCGTATATGAAACAGCCAGCGCAGAAGCGACATCCCCTAGGGCACCCCCGATTCACCTCAACCAGGGCCATATCATTGAACTCGGTATGGGGGGTGAATAGGGTGGAAGTGGTATGGATCCGATTGATATCCCGAACCCATCTCCTTTGAATTCGCCTGGGGTAATTTCCCTTGGGGATGAAGCTTTTGATCGGACCCTCATCGGAATACCGGACCTGATAGAATTGGGGAACATATACGCCCTTGATGGCGGCCGCTTTCTCCAGGAACTCTCGTCGAGTTTTCCCCTCTGATCTGGCTTCCTCGAAGCATCTCAAGAACTCCGGGAGGACCTCTTCCCCCTCACCGATGAGAAAGGAGTCGAAGAAATCAGAAAGGGGCTCTGGATTTAAGAAAACGGCTATACCCCCTGCGATAACTAAGGGGTGGGACTCATTTCTGGCCGCCCTTAAGAGAGGAATTTTGCCCATCTCCAGAATGGTGAGGATGTTGAGATAGTCGTTTTCAAAGGGAATGGAAAAGGCGAGGGTATCGAAATCATAAAGGGGTCTTTGCGATTCCAGGGTGAAGAGGGCCGTTTCTGTCTTTCTATATTCCGGGAATTCTTCCCTGTCGGGGAGAAAGGCCCTCTCGCAGACGATGTCCTGAAATTGGTTCAATTGATGATAGAGGGTTTGAAACCCCAGGTTGGACATGCCGGTGTAGTACCGGTTCGGGAAGGCGAGGCAAAAGGTTGTCTTCGCACTCCACTCCTTGTTGATGGTTCCTCTTTCCTCTGAGAGCCGTTTTTTTGCCCTCTGGATGAGTTTCCAAGACATAGTCACCCTGGGAAGAAGGAGCCCTTTGAGCCGGAAGGGAGTTCCATTAAGCCGGTTCGCGGTTCCCCTTTTCCACCGGAGACAAGGGGTTAATCCGCCTGCTTTCTCAAAAAGGTCGGGATGTCATATTGTTCCTCATCATATGAGGAGCTCTCGTCAATTCCCTCGGGCTTCACCTCCTGGGATTTTCCCATTTCCCTCCTCAAATAGCTGGGGACTTCGAAGTTGTCCCTAAGCGAGAAGGAGATGGGGGACACCTTTTTCAGGTGGGGAAGCATTCGCTCCTCCATCTTACCAAAGCCGGTGGCAATTACAGTCACCCGTATCTCTTCCTCCATTTTTTCGTCGATGACGGCCCCAAATATGATATTGGCGTCTTCATGGGCCTCCTTCTGTATCAGCACCGATGCCTCGTTGACCTCGTTGAGGGTCATGGAGACATTACCAGTGACATTGATGAGAAGCCCTTTGGCCCCTTCGATGGAGATGTCTTCTAGGAGGGGGCTGGAGATGGCCTTTTGCGCTGCTTCAACCGCTCTATTATCACCCGATGCGATGCCTGTTCCCATTAAGGCCATTCCCATCTCCGACATGATCGTCCTCACGTCGGCAAAATCGAGATTGATGAGGCCATGGAATGCGATCAGGTCAGATATGCCTTTGGCTGCATGGAGCAGTACGTCATCGGCCTTCTCGAAGGCCTCCAGCAAGGACATGCTCTTTCCGCTGATGGTCAAGAGTCTTTGGTTGGGGATGGTAATCAAGGTGTCGGCGGTCATCCGTAAGTTGATGATTCCTTCCTCAGCCTGCTTCATTCGTTTCTTGCCTTCGAAGAGGAAGGGTTTGGTCACAATGGCGACGGTAAGGGCACCCATTTCCTTCGCCACCTCTGCAATGATGGGTGCACCCCCGGTTCCGGTACCACCTCCCAGACCTGCGGTGATGAAGATCATATCCGCCCCCCTCAGGGAATCCCTGATCATGTCAATGTCCTCCAGCGCTGCCCTTCTCCCGATTTCGGGGTTGGCGCCAGCACCCAATCCCTTAGTGATCTTGGCCCCCAGTTGGAGCTTAAGAGGGGCCTTGCTGGCCGTTAAGGCTTGGGTATCGGTATTTGCCGCGATAAATTGGACAGCCGTGAGGCTGGAAGAGATCATGGTATTGATGGCATTACAACCCCCCCCTCCAATACCGATGGCTTTTACTTTTGCCGCCACGTTCTTGTTCTCATCGAATTCGATCATTTCACCCCTCCCAATAGGTCATTTTCGTTAAAAGAACTCGCCGAACCAATCCCTCATGCGGCGACTCACTTTGGTGAAAATATTGGTTTCGCCTATTCGGAATCGGCTCTTAGATCGATTCTTGCTTCCGTAAACGACCAATCCGACTCCCGTTGCAAAAATGGGGCTATTCACTAAGTCTGTCAGGCCGCTTATCCCAACGGGGTATCCCCTTCTTACTGGAAGGTCAAAAATTTGTTCGCCAATCTCTGGCATCCCTTCCATGATGGCCGTTCCCCCCGTCAGGACAATCCCTGAACCGATGAGGTTTGCGTAACCGGATCTCACAATCTCCCCTTGGACCAGCGTTAGAATCTCCTCCACCCGGGGTTCGATGATCTCGGCCAGGGTCTGCCGGGAAAGGGTCCGAGACTTTCTTCCACCGACACTGGGGACCTCTATCATCTCCTCCTTCTTCACCATGGAGACCAGGGCACATCCGTATCTCTTTTTTAACTTTTCCGCTTCTTCGGCGGGGGTTCTTAAACCGAGGGAGATATCGCTAGTGATGTGATTTCCCGCCAAAGAGAGGACCGATGTGTGTTTGATACTTCCATTGCAAAAGATCACGAGGTCGGTAGTTCCACCCCCGATGTCAACGACACCCCCTCCAAGATCCTTCTCCTCGGGACTCAGAACCGCTTCGCTGCAACCCAGTTGTTCTAAAACGATATCATTTACGTGGAGTCCCGCCCGATTGGTACACCGGATGATATTTTGGGCCGAGGTTACCGCCCCCGTGACGATGTGGACTTTTCCCTCCAAACGAACGCCGCACATACCGATGGGATCCCTAATTCCATCCTGATCATCGACGATATACTCCTGGGGGAGGACGTGGATAACCTCCCGATCCATGGGGATCGCGATGGCGCTAGCAGCATCGATGACGCGTTTTATATCGTGTTCGGTAATCTCCCGGTTTTTCACGGCAATTACCCCATGGCTGTTGATGCCTCGGATGTGTCCGCCTGCTATCCCAGCAAAGACAGAATCGATCTCGCAACCCGCCATGAGCTCGGCCTCCTCCACCGCTTTTCTTATGGATTGTACCGTCCCTTCGATGTTGACGACCACTCCCTTTCTGAGCCCCCTTGAGGGGTGGGATCCGATTCCGATGATGTTGACCAATCCATTTTGGACTTCGCCGACAATGGTGCAAATCTTGGTCGTCCCGATATCCAATCCCACCAACAATTTACTGTCCTTTCCGGCCATATCTCTCACCTCCTTTTTCTATGAGTCTTCGGCTTCGTAAAAAGTCCATCTGCCGTTCGACATGCTCACGGCCCTGAGCAAAGCCGAAGGGCTGCGTTGCGCTTCATCTTTAGTCACTGCGGCGTACTGGTAAGTACGCCTCATTCCCAAAGATTCGCGCGCCTTGCATGTGGAGCTTTTTCCTGTGCCGTCTGATTTATGACTTTTTACGAGACCATATTTTGTGGACCTTTTCGGGTAAAATGCCATTGCATCCCTCATCTTTACGATGACTCTCTTTTCATAATTACAATCGATATACACAGGCTTAAGGGGTCTTTTCCGGAGATATCTCCAGACCCTCTCCAATCGTTTCCATTTGGCCTCGTAAAGGTCGTGGCCCAATTTAATTTCGATTGCCCCGTCGTTCGTATAGATACTTAGGCCAAAAGCCTTATCCATATGGATTTCGGAGATGTCCTTTTGGGGGAGGGTTTCTCCTCCCTCGATCACCCTGATCAACTGTAATGCTTTGGAGATTAATCTCCATGCTTCATCGGGGTGGGCTTTGAAATCATCCCGAAGAAGGCCCGTTAAAACGGGATGATCGATTTGGTGACCTTTGGGCACCCTGGCAAAGATGCCTCCTTGGCCATCGATATAATAGAGGCGGTCCAAAAGGATGATTGCCACTGGTTTCCTCTCGGTGATTTTTATTGAGATTTTATCGGGGAATATCCGCCTGATCTGCGCTCGCTCTATCCATGGGTTCGCCTGCACCTTGCTTCTCAATTTGGCTAGGTCTATGCTGAGGATGTTCCTTTGGCGGTCCAATTGAGTCATAGACAAAATGTCCTTCTCGGAAGTCTTCTGACAGCCTTCAACGGTTATTTCGTTGAGGGTCAGCAGGGGTGTCTCCTTCATGTAGCCATACACGACGCGCCATAGGAAGGCTACAACGGCGACGGTCAATACCAGTATGGTGGCCTTAAATAGTCTCTTCAGAAGACGAGGAACTCCTTCTCCCATTCCTTTCGCCCCCTCTGACTCGTGTCTTTAATGAAGCTCCCCTCAGGATCCTCTCTACCAGTTCCGGGAAGTCGATCCCGGCAAAATGGGCCGCCTTCGGCACAAGACTTGTCTCGGTCATCCCGGGCATGGAGTTGATCTCGAGGACAAAGACTTCCCCTTCCTCTTCTGCCATCATATCAACCCTTGCACAGCCCTCACATCCCAGAGCCCTATAGGCCTCCAAACCGATCCGCTCGGCTTCTTCATGGGTCTTCGGGGGAATGTTGGGCGGTAGGATATATTCCGTCTCTCCCTTGGTATATTTGGCCCGATAATCATAAAATCCACCTTTTGGGGCGATTTCGATTATGGGCAGAGGTTGGTCATTCAACACCCCTAAGGTAATCTCCTTCCCCTTGATGTATTTTTCCAAAAGCAACCGATGGTCATATCCCCGGGCGTGCTCAATGGCCTGGGCCAATCCGTTTTTATTGTGGACGATGGTCACGCCAATGGTCGATCCTTCGGATGCCGGCTTCACCACAATGGGAAAGGGAAAACTTAGTTTTTCCAACGCCTCATTTGTCCCTTTGGTGGGTGGCAAAATGTGGGCGGCCGGAGTGGGAATAGCATGGGCTGAGAAGATCCGCTTGGACGTGATTTTGTCCATGGATAGAGAGCTGGCCAAAACCCCTGAGCCGGTATAGGGAATTCTCATTATCTCCAGCATGCCTTGGATGGTTCCATCCTCGCCGAACCTTCCGTGGAGGGTGATAAAGGCAACCTCGATCCGCTCAGAGATCAGTCGCTCGGCGATGTCATAACCCACGTCGATGGGACAAACGTTGTAGCCCCTAGCCCTGAGGGCCTTCACGATGGCCTCTCCGGTCTTCAAGGAGATCTCTCTTTCGGCCGAGACCCCGCCCATCAGCACACCTATATGCCCTTGGCCCTTTGACCTTTTCATCCCTCTCCAATAATGTGAACTTCGGGGATCAGTCGGATCCCCCGCCTCTCATACACCTCATCGCGAATGAAGGCTATTAAAGCCAAAACCTCCGCAGCCGTGGCACCTCCTTCATTGACGATGAAATTTCCATGCTTCTCCGAGATCCGGGCATTTCCAATGCGGTAACCCTTGAAGCCCAGCTCATCGATCAACTGCCCTGCCAGCGAGCCTTCTGGATTTTTGAAGATGGAGCCAGCTGTTGGCACATTCCATGGCTGGGATTGGAATCTGAGCCTTTGAAAGTCCTCAAGCTTGGCCGCGATGTCCTCTCCTTTCGCTTCCTTGACCCCTAGGATACCCCTAAGAACAATTGCCCCCTTGGGGAGAACGAGATTTCGGTAGTCAAATCTCAGCTCCTTTCTTTGCTTCACCATCAAGCTCCCCGTTCCTTCCATCATGGCGACGGATTTGACCATATCCCTCATTTCCGAACCGAAGGCCCCGGCATTCATGGCCAAGGCGCCTCCTAAGGTACCGGGGATTCCGGAGAAGGGTTCAAGGCCTGTAAGGTTCCTTTCCTTGGTAAATCGGACCAGGTGATTCAGATTTGCCCCTGCCTCACCGTCGATCAACACCTCCTCGTCCTCTCGGCCAATGATCCTCACCTTGCTGAATCCCCGGCACAAGTTGATTACAATACCTCGAAGCCCCCCATCCCTGACGATTACGTTGGTCCCCCTGCCGAGGATGTAATAGGGAATGGACCTCCTTTTGGCAAATTGGAGTATCACCCTTAGGTCTTCCTCATCCTGGGGAAGGGCGAGGGCATCAGCCCTTCCACCTACCCCCAACGAGGTATATTTCGGCATGGGAACATTGAAGGAGACCTTCCCCTTGATAAGCGCTTTCAGCTCCTTGTTAGTATTTCCTTTCATTTGTCAGAGGTCCATGAGATAATTGGGTCCATCAGCGGCTCTCTGCCTTGTATTTCCTCCCGAGTCCCTTGATCAAATCTTCACCCACCCGGTAGATATCGCCGGCCCCTAGGGTGATCACCAGGTCGCCGGGCGTAATAGCCTTCAAGAGGTATTGGAGGACCTCGTGCTGGTCGGAGATGTAATGGACATCCCTGTGTCCGTGTTCCCGAATTCCCTCGAAGAGGTGGCGGGCATGCACCCCCTCGATCTCCTCCTCCCCTGCCGGGTAGATATCGGTAATAACCAGCACATCGGCCTCGTAAAAAGCCGTTAAGAAATCATCAAAGAGGGCCTTGGTCCGAGTGTAGCGATGAGGTTGAAAGAGGGCTACGACCCTCCTCCGCCATCCCCGCTTGGCGGCCCTCAAGGTGGCCTTGATCTCGGTGGGATGATGGCCGTAGTCATCGAAGACCAGGATATCCTCAATATCAGCCTTCTTCTGGAATCGACGTTGAATCCCGGAAAATCCGGCTAGGGCCTCCTGGACTGTTTTGAAATCCACATCCAATTCAAAGGCCGTTGCGACCGTGGCCAATACGTTGCAGACGTTGTGGATTCCGGGCATCTGGACCGTCAATTTTCCAATGGGCTTGCCCATGTGAACCAGTTCGAAAGAGGTTTGAGGGCCATCGAAGCTCATGTCCTTGGCCTGGAAGTCGGCCTGGCTGGAGAGCCCATAGGTGGTTAAGCGCTTTCTCAATTGGGGGATTAAGTCTTGAACGTTTTCCTGATCCAGGCAGAGAACCGCGAGGCCAAAGAAGGGGATCCTTTCGATAAACTGAAGGAAGGCCTCCTTAATCTGTTCAATCCCCTGATAGTAATCGAGGTGTTCGGGGTCAATGTTGGTTACCACGGCAATCGTTGGCAAGAGTTTCAGGAATGACCCATCGCTCTCATCCGCCTCGGCCACCAAGAAGTCTCCCTGCCCCAGTTTGGCACTGCTCCCGATGCTGTTGAGTTTTCCACCGGTAACGACTGTGGGATCCAAGCCGCCGTGTGCCAAAACGGTGGCGATCAGGGAAGTAGTGGTAGTCTTTCCGTGAGTCCCCGCAACGGCCACTCCGTATTTCATTCGCATGAGCTCTGCCAACATCTCTGCTCTCGGAATGACGGGAATGAGCCTCTCGGCGGCTGCATGGATCTCTGGATTTCCCTCCTTGATGGCCGAGGAAACGACGACGACCTCTGACCTCTCGATGTTCTTCGCCTGATGCTGGTAAGAGACCCGCGCCCCCAATTGCTCCAGTCGACGAGTTATCTCGGTTTCCCGAATATCGGACCCGCTGACCTCATATCCCAGATTGAGAAGCACCTCTGCTATCCCGCTCATCCCGATACCCCCGATTCCAATGAAATGGATATGGTTTATTTTTGTTTTTCGATACATCGCTGTTCTCGCAAAGATACCAGTTTGTAGCAGCAATCCACAATGAGATCGGCGGCATTGGGCTGAGCCAGGTTTCCTGCCTGTTTCTCCATGGTCGAAATCTCATCCCTATGTCGATACAGGTGCACAATCGTATCGGCCAGGAGTTTCCCCGTCAGATCGGAATTAGAGATCATCCGTGCAGCTCCTGCCGTTACCAGGGCTTTCGCGTTGAGGGTCTGATGATTGTGAATGGCATGGGGATAGGGGATCAATATAGACGCCCTGTGGCATGCGGTCAATTCCGATATCGTTGTAGCTCCTGAGCGACAGATGACCAGATGGGCATCTCGATAGCACGTGGCCATATCGTCGATAAAGGCCTTCACCGATGCACGGAATCCCCTCCTCTGATAGTTCTGGGAGACGAATTCCAGGTCATCCCCTCCCGTTTGGTGGGTGACTCTCAGGGTATCTCGAACTTCCTCCAACCAATCCAAGGCTTCCACCATCTTCTCGTTTATGCGGTGTGCCCCCCGACTTCCCCCGAAGATGAGGAGATTAAATTCATCTCTATTCCGGGTGTCCTCGAACCCTTGGAGGAACTCCCTCCTCACAGGATTTCCCGCGAGAATCGTCTTCCCCTCGGGGAAGGAGGATCTGCTCTGCTCGAAGGAGATGAATATGGCATCGGATAGCCTTCCCAATAGCCGATTGGTCGATCCAGGTATGGCATTCTGCTCGTGGATGGCCCTCTTAATTCCCATGAGAAAGGCCGCAAGGACAACGGGACCTGAGGCATATCCCCCCACCCCAATAACCAGATCTGGCCTGAAATTCTCGTTGATCCTGACCGAGGCGGCGATGCCGAGGGGAATGGTCCCTAGGGAAATGAGTTTTCTCGCCAATGGCTTCCCCCTTACTCCAGAGACGGAGATGGTTCTCAACTCATATCCGATTTTGGGGATGAGAGCCTCCTCGATTCCCCTCTTTGATCCAACGAAGAGAATCTCATTTCTGCCTTCCCTGATCTTGAAGGCCTCGGCTATGGAAATCCCCGGGAAGAGGTGCCCCCCGGTTCCGCCACCGGCAATGATGATCCTCATGTCCTTCTCACCGTGGATGAAATATTGAGCAGAATGCCTACCCCCATTGCATTGACGAGTAGGGACGTTCCACCATAACTGATGAAGGGGAGGGTTAGCCCCTTTGTGGGGAGTAGTCCCAGGACTACCCCCATATTGATGATGACCTGCATCGAGATCATGGCTGTTATGCCGACCCCGAGAAGGCTTCCAAAGGGGTCTTCGGCCATGAGGGCAATACGGAAACCGCGAATCGTGAACAGGGCGAAGAGACCCAAGGTGATGGTCGCGCCCACCATGCCCAGTTCCTCACCGATCACGGAGAAGATGAAGTCGGTGTGCGGGGCTGGTAGGAAGAAGAGCTTCTGGCTCCCGCCTCCTAGGCCCGTGCCGAAAAGGCCCCCTGATCCGAATGCCAGAAGGGATTGAACCATTTGGAAGGTTGTTCGGCTCGGATCTTCCCATGGGTTCAGGAACCCAATGATCCTTCTGTACCGATAATCAACCTCCATGATCAGCAGATAAATGATGGGAAGGGCAACCAAAATGGAGGAGACCAAGTAGGATACCCGAACTCCCCCGATAAAGAGGAGCATGAATACCATGGTTGACAAGAAGAGGGCTACGCCGAAATCCGGTTGGAGCATGACCAAATAGATCATCGTCCCCGAGATAATGAGGACTGGAAGAAAACCCAAGGAGAAGGTTCTTATTCGATCTCCCTTCTTCTCCAAGAAGTAAGCCAAGAAGATAATGAGGGCCAGTTTGGCGAACTCCGAGGGCTGAAAGGAGAAGTTAACAAGCCGAATCCAACGGGTCGACCCGCCAACCCTGTATCCTATACCCGGGATCAGAAGGAGTATGAGAAGCAGCAGACTTACACCCAGTATGGGATAGGCCATTCTTTTCAGAACTGCATAGGGAATATTCATCATCACCATCATCATCGCCAAGGCAAAGGCACCGAAGAGGGCCTGTTTTTTCAAGAAATAGTACCCGTCCCCGAACCTTTCCGTCGCAAGAATGGCACTGGCACTGTATACCATCACGATCCCTAACCCTATTAAGGAGATGGTAGTGATTAACAGGGACAGATCGTATTGACCCTTTTTTTCACTCATTGCTTTCGCGCTTCCTTGGGATTTTCGCCGCGCAGTTCATGAACAATTTCTTTGAAGAGGTTTCCCCTCTCCTCGTAATCCCTGAACATATCGAAACTCGAACATGCCGGGGACAAGAGCACCACATCCCCGTGCTTCGATTCATCAAAGGCATAGTGAACCGCCTCCTCAAGGGTATCGGCTTCGGTCGTTGGGACGGATCTTCCCAAGACCTTGGCCATCCTCCGCCGTGCTTCACCTATTAAGATGAGCCGCTTCACTTTTTCCTTGACGATCCCTTGCAGAGGGCCGTAAGTTCCCCCCTTGTCCTTTCCCCCAGCGATCAAAATGATGGGTTCCTGGAAACTCCTTAAGGACTTGACCACGGCGCCAACATTGGTCCCCTTGGAGTCATTGTAAAAGCTTACCCCATCGAGTTCCCTTACGAATTCCAAACGGTGGGAAAGTCCTCTGAAGGACTCCAGGGCCGCCTGGATCGCCTCCATTGGACAGGAGCAGATCTTGGCCGTGGCCACAACGGATAACATGTTCTCGATGTTGTGGATTCCCTTCAGGGGAACCCTTGCGAGTTTGAAGCGTTCGACTTTTCCCTTTGGATCACGGTAGATGAGGGAGTCCCGGTCAAAGAATGCCCCCACCTTCAAGGGAGATGTCAGGCTGAAATACCATTTTTTCGCCTTGATTTCAGAGGTCTGTGCGTTGATGACCCCGTCATCGGCGTTGAGGACGGCGAAATCAGAACCTCTCTGGTTCAAAAAGAGCCGAAATTTGGCCCTCATGTACTCCTCATAATGGGGATATCGGTCCAAATGGTCCTCGGTGATATTGAGCATGAGGGCGATATGGGGCCTAAAATCATGGATCCCTTCCAGTTGAAAGCTGCTGATTTCGGCTACTACATAATCCCATTTACCCCGCCCGGCACAATCGATCAGGGGGTTACCCACGTTTCCTCCCACAAAGACCTCCTTGCCGGATACCTTGAGCACATCCCCCAGGAGGATGGTAGTGGTGGTCTTCCCATTTGTCCCCGTTACACCGATGATGGGATCTCGGATGAAGCGGCACGCCAGCTCAATTTCGCTTATGACCTCGATGCCTTTTTCCCGAGCCGCCGCGATGGGTTCGATGTCGAGGGGAACCCCCGGGCTGACGATGACCAGGTCGCTCCGTAAAAAGGTTTCGATCCTGTGCTCCCCCAGTTCGGTCCCTACAGTGAGCCCCCTTATCTCCGAGAGGTACGGCCGCAGTTCATCGGCGGATCGAATATCAACCCCCATAACCCGTGCCCGCTGCTCGGCCAGAAATCGGATAACCCCTATTCCCGTCCTGGCCAATCCCACCACTAAGACCTTCTTCCCCTCCAATTCCACCGGACTCCCCGAAATGGAGGATTACCTCAGCTTTAACGTGCTGATGGCCACAAGTCCCAGAATGATCGCGATAATCCAGAACCTCACAATCACCTTTGGTTCCACCCATCCCTTCAGTTCGAAATGGTGATGGAGGGGGGCCATCTTGAAGATGCGTCTTTTTCTGAGCCTGAAGGAGACCACTTGAATGATGACGGAGATGGTCTCCAATACGAATATCCCGCCCACGATGGCCAGGGGGACCTCGTGTTTGGTCACCAAGGCCACCGTACCCAAGGCCGCTCCGAGGGCAAGGGATCCAGTATCCCCCATGAAGACCTGCGCTGGATAGGTATTAAACCAGAGGAACCCCAGACCAGCACCAACCAACCCTCCGCAGAAGATAGTGAGCTCCCCACTGCCTCTGACGAAGGCGATTTGAAGGTAATGGGCGAATTTATAGTGTCCCGATAGATAGCTGAAGAGGAGAAAAGTCACCCCGGAGACCATGACTGGACCGATGGCCAACCCGTCCAACCCATCGGTGAGGTTGACCGCATTGGAGGTCCCCACGATGACCGCTACGCCAAAGGGGATGTAGAACCAGCCCAAGTTAGGGGTTACCCTTTTGAAGAAGGGGACCCATAGCTGGGTGCTGAAGTCGAGGGTGACGTAGAGGATCCAACTGACCGCGAAGGCGATGCCAATCTGAAGGGGAAACTTATATCTGGCTTTCATCCCCATGCCGTCCCTGTGTCTCACCTTCTTGAGGTCGTCGATAAAGCCGATGAGGCTAAAGCCAAAGGTGGTGAGCAAGACGAGCCATACATATCTATTGGTGAGGTCGGCCCACAGAAGGGTCGGTGCGATTAATGCGAAGAGGATTAACATGCCTCCCATAGTGGGAGTTCCCTCCTTGGCCAAATGTGACCTGGGAACATCATCCCGAATGGACTGGCCCAGTTGAAAATCCATCAATTTCTTTATCAACCACGGACCAATAATGAAGCTGATCACGAGGGCGGTTATCGTGGCATAGATGGTCCTGAAGGTGATGTACCGAAAGACATTGAGGAATGAATAGACCGTATAGAAAGGATAAATGAGATGGTATAGCATTACCCTTCTTCCCCCATGAGACCGAGGACGATCCTCTCCATGGACATAGCCCTGGACCCTTTCACCAAGATCCAATCTCCCCGCTTTATCGTTTTCTTAAGGCGGACGAGGAGGTCGCGGTGGTCCCTTGAGACCGTAACACGGCCCTCGTTTAACCCCACTTCGCGGGCCTTTTTGGCGATGATTTCCGCGCTTTCCCCCAGGGTGAACAATAGGTCGACGCCAAAGGAGACCACCTTCTCCCCGATCCGTGCGTGAGCTTCACCGCTGAATTGGCCCAATTCCAACATGTCCCCTAAGACGGCGATCCCCCTTTCTGCCTCCTTCACTTCCGAGAGGACCTTCAGGGCTAGTTCCATGGACTTGGGGTTCGCGTTATATGCATCGTTGATGATGGTAGCCCCGTTGACCAGGCGTACGACCTCCATGCGCATGGAAAAGGGTTTAACCCCTTCCAGTCGCTCCTTGATTTCTTTCAACTGCACGCCAAAAACCGAGGCGACTGTAGTTCCAGCCAGGGCATTATACACGGAGGAAATTCCCATCATGGGAAGGGTGACCTCAACCTCCTCTCCCCTCAGGGCCAAGGTGAACCAGATCCCCTTTCCCCCTTCGATGCGGACCTCCTTGGCCATTACATCACTGGGGGTCTCCACGCCGAAGGTGACCCTTTTGCCGGGGTAGCCTTCCGCTAATTTCAAGACGTTTACGTCGTCTTGGTTGACCACAATCATCCCATCGGGTCGCATGGTATCCCATAGTTCACCCTTTGCCTTTATCAATTCCTCAAAGGTATCAAAGCCCTCCATGTGAGCCTCGTTGATATTGGTGATGAGGCCGACGTCCGGATTGGAGATCTCTGTCATCCTTTTTATCTCCCCCTTTACATTCATCCCCATCTCCACAACGGCCATAGTGTGATCGGGGCAGAGGTCCAATAAGGTAAGGGGAAGCCCAACGAGATTATTTCGATTTCCCCAGGTCTTCAATACCCTGAAGGATCCCTCGAGGAGAGTCGCGATGATCTCCTTGGTGGTGGTTTTCCCGTTGCTTCCGGCAACTGCGACAAGGGGAATCGGATGCTTTCCCCTCCAGGAATGGGCGATATCTCCCAGGGCCCTCAACGTATTCTCGACGACGATGACGGCCTTTCCCCTCGGATCGAAGGTGTCCTTCTGGGCCAAGGATTCGTTTTCGATGAGGACCCCCTCTCCCCCCTTCTCCATGGCCTCCAGCACGAATTGATGCCCATCGAATTTTATCCCCCTAAGGGCGACGAAGAGCTCCCCCCTTTTGATGGTCCGCGAGTCGATTGAGATTCCCCCGAATACCTTACCGGGAGGACCCCTTATCAACCTACCCCTCGTCGAATCCAAGATATCCTGGAGGGGAAAACTATTTCTCATCATGAGCGTTTTTCAAGGCTTCCTTGATCTCATATCGATCGTCGAAGGGGAACCTCTCCCTCCCGATGATCTGATAAACCTCATGTCCTTTTCCAGCGACCAAGACCACATCGCCGGCGTTAGCCAGTTTTAGGGCCAATCGGATGCCTTCCCTTCTCTCTAAGACTTTGACGTATCCCTTCTCTTTGAAACCCTTGGACAATTCCTCCCGGTCCATCTCGCGAATGGACTCGGTCCTCATTCCCTCCTCGATTTCCCTGATAATGGCTGCTGGGTCCTCGGTCCGCGGGTTGTCAGAGGTGATCACGGCGAGATCGCTATAATGGCCAGCTATTGCCCCCATGAGAGGGCGCTTTCCCCTATCGCGGTCTCCGCCGCAACCGAAAACGGTGATGATCCTGCCCCTTCCCTTGAGGTCCCCCATGGCCTTCAAAATCCGCCCTAATGCATCGGGCGTATGAGCGTAGTCGACGAAGATATGAAAACCCTCCTCATTCTGGATCCTCTCGACCCTCCCCGGTACGCCACCAAGGGCCTCAATGCCACCTCGAATCCCCTCCAGATTCACCTTTAAGGCGAGACCGATTCCCGCGGAGGCAAGGATATTGTAGAGGTTAAACTCCCCCAGGAGGGGAGAGCGAACGGGGAAATTTCCCTCGGGTGTGATAGCCATTGCTGAAAGACCGGTGATAGAGGCATGGATATCCTTGGCATAGATGTGCCTCTCTCCGTTCAGACCATAGCTCATCTTGGGTAAGTTCAGCTTCTCCCAGAGGAGTCGTCCCTTGGGGTTGTCGAGATTGATGAGGGATAGGGAATGAGGCTTCAGGCTTTTCCGTAAAAAGTGGGTAAACAGGCTGGTCTTGATCTCGAAGTAGTGATCCATTGTCTTATGGTAATCGAGATGATCCGGAGTACAATTGGTGAAAACCCCGATATCGAAATGGCATCCCTGTATTCTGTGTTGATGCAAGGCATGGGAGGAGACCTCCATGATGACATGGGAGATCCCTTGCTCCAGCATGTCCTTCAACATCTTTTGGAGGTCATAGGATTCAGGGGTTGTCGTTGTCGCCCTGTGGACGATCCCTTCAAAATGGTAGTCGATGGTTCCGATAACGCCGGTTTTGAAACCGGCCCCTCTCAGGATGGATTCGGCAAGATACGCCGTGGTGGTTTTCCCATTCGTGCCGGTGATGCCGATAAGGGTCATTTTGGCCGAGGGGTTCCCGAAGTAAGCCGTTGAGATAGTGCCCAGGGCCTTGCGGCTATTGGGTACCACCACCGTTGGAATCCCTCTGATCCTTAGATTTTCGTCCTCCAGGATCACCGCACGTGCTCCCCTTTCAATGGCTTCTTCTACATAGTCGTGTCCATCTACCTCCTGTCCCTTCATGGCAACGAAGAGGGAATTCCTTCTGACCTGTTTCGAATTATAGGCAACTCCTTCAATCTCGATGGACATCTGTCCATGGATTTGCCCGTGATCCAGGCCTTTAATCAAGTCCCTCAGTTTCATTGATAGTTATCCCAGGCCCTCAAAAATCCGGTCGAAAGGTGAGAAAACAGGCATCTCCCTTTCCCACCATTGTCTCCGGTCTGGGGCTTTGATCGACCACCCTCCCACTACCGGATACCGAAACCAGCAGCTCCAAACCCTTTACCCTATTTAAAGCGGCACGAATACTCAATCCCCTAAGATCGGGCATTCTCCTGGAGGGTTTCCCCCGATGTATCGCTTCATGGGTGGTCCTTTTCGGAGGCCGCCACGGTATTGTCCTCGTCGAGGCCTTGGCCAAGATAGGTCCTTTTGTTGGGGGAATGCTGAGATACGGGAGCGATCGCTCAGCGATATTCTTGAAGACGGGGCCAGCCACCGTTCCCCCATACGGGATCCCCTGAGGTTCATCAATCACAACAAGAATAACCAAGCGTGGCTGATTGCTGGGCACGTATCCCACGAAGGAACTGATGAATCGGTCCTCGTAATAGCCTCCCACAAGACCATCCACCTTCTGGGCCGTTCCCGTTTTCCCCGCAGCCTCATAATATGCCAAGGCGGCCCTCGTACCAGTCCCCCCTTCTCTCACAACGCCTGTGAGAATGGAGGTCATTGTTTCAGCCACCTCTTTCGATAACACTCGCCTGATGATTATGGGATGGGATTGGCTTATTATTTTCCCTTTCGAGTCGACGATCTTATCAACCACATAGGGCTTCAACAGATTTCCCCCGTTGGCGATGGCAGAGATGGCGGTTATGAGTTGAATGGATGTGACGGCGATTCCTTGCCCAAAGGCTATGTTCCCTAAGGCGACCTTGGACCACGTTTTGGGGTTTCTAATGATCCCCATGGCTTCGCCGGGTAGATCGATCTCCGTCTTTTGGCCGAAGCCAAATTCTCTAATGTAATGATGAAACTTTTTCCTTCCTACCCGTTCGGCGATCTTGATCGCCCCAATATTGCTGGAATACTTGATGATATGATCAAGGCTGAGCCACCCATGTTTCTTTACATCGCGGATAGTTTTTCCCGAGAGGACGTAGGCCCCATTTTCGCAGAAGAAGATATCGTGTCTTTTGGCCACCTTCTCCTCAAGGGCAGCCGAAGCCAGGAATACCTTAAAGACGGAGCCGGGTTCAAAGATATCGGTAACCACCCTATTTCTCCATGTGTTCGGTGGAGTATCCCCAAATCGATTGGGGTTAAAGGAAGGGTAATTGGCCACGGCTAAAACTTTACCACTCGTGGGATCCATAACGACGGCCATCCCATTTTTCGCCCCTTGCTCTTCCACGGCCCGCTTCAGTTCCATCTCCACGACGTATTGGATGGTTGTGTCAATGGTTAAGTAGAGGTTGTAATTCTGAGGCGATTTTCCCGGGATGGGGACCTCCGTAATAATCTCCCTTCCAAAGGCGTCCTTCCCCAAGATGAGTCGTTTCGTGTTCCCCGAGAGGGTGCCTTCGTATTTAGCCTCTATACCCTCTAAACCTTTTGAATCTATCCCCACAAACCCGACGAGATGTGGGGCTAAATAATGGGAATGGGGGTTTGACCGTTGGGGATAGATCCGTCTACTTTCCCGCACGAAGTGTATGCCCTTGAGCCCGGACTCCTTTATGTGGGCTGTCTCTTTTGGTGTCACCTTCCTCTTCACCCAGATGAAACTCTTTTTGGCTTTCAACTTCTTAGCCAGCGCTCCCTTATTGAGATCGAGGATATCGGCAAGCTTTTTTGCTGTTTGAGATGTGTTTTTCACATCGGGGGGCCTTGCGTAGACGGAATCTATATCAATGCTTTCCGCCAAAATGTTCCCCTTAAAGTCATAAATGGTTCCCCTTTTGGGAGTGAAGGTGATTATGCTTTGATGCTGCTTTGATGCCAATCGAGAGAGCTTATCCTTCTTCACGAGCTGGAGCTGAATAATCCGGAGGAAGATGAGAGGGAAGCACAGGAAAAGGAGGATAAATACGATGAATATACGGGCTTTTGTCCAATTTATGGGTTTTCGTCTCATTTCATCAAGATGATCTGCCCAGGGAGGGGTTTTTCCATCTCCAGCTCTTCCTGGGCAATCCGTTCGATTCGCCCTAGGGATTTGAGGGTGGCAGTCTCGATGTGTAATTTCTTATTTTCCCCAACTAACTTCCAATGCACCTCCATGGCTTCCGAGAGGTCGTATCCCAGGTTGATCACCATAACGCGAGACCAAACGTAGAAGAGGGAACCGGCTATTAAGGCAGCTATGAGGCAAAATACAAGGAGGCCGCTAGCCCTTTCCCTGGCCTTAACCTTTCCCGGAATTACCATTCCCCTTGTGGGGTAGGCCATCAGCGACGGGAAGATCATCTTGTTCATTTCAAACCCTTTCCGCAACCCTCAATTTGGCGCTTCTGGCCCGTGGGTTTTCCGAAATTTCCCCCCTTGAGGGGGAGATGGGTTTCCTGGTGATAATGGTTATTGACGCCGGGGGTTTCTCGTATTGCCGAAAGGCCTGCTTAACGATTCGGTCCTCCAGGGAATGAAAGGATATAATACAAAGGCGTCCCCCGCTCTTCACCAGGGGGATACCATCTCTGATTACCTTCCCCAAGTTGTTGAGCTCATCGTTTACCGCTATTCTAATCGCCTGAAAGGCTTTTGTAGCGGGGTGGATACGGCGAGGTGGCTTCAACACGGCCGAAAATATAATATCCCTGAGCTGGGTCGTGGTAAGGATGGGATTTTTTTGCCGATGCCTCACGATGGCGTTGGCGATCCTCCTCGCCCATCTTCCTTCGCCATACCTCCGGAGGATTCCCTCCAATTCCCCCTGGGAGAGGGTATTGATCAATTTTGATGCAGGCTCACCCTGAGTGCGATCCATCCTCATATCCAAGGGACCCTCCAATTGGAAGCTAAACCCCCTCTCCCCGTCGATCAATTGATGATATGAAACCCCCAAGTCCAATAATATGGCATCCACCTCGCCAATATTCAAATCCCTCAATATCTCCCCCAGATCGGAGAAATTTCCGTGAATGATGGTGATTCTTGCTTCATAGGGCTCTAGCCTTTTGCGGGCTTCCTCAATGGCTTCTTCATCTCGGTCGATTCCGATAAGTCGCCCCGTCGGTGAGCTTCGTTTCAGGATCTTGAGGGCATGGCCTGCACCACCCAGAGTACAATCGACATATATCCCGTGGGGATGTGGGTTGAGAAATTCAATAACCTCCTCTACCAGCACGGGGAAATGTTCATAGGCCATATCTTGGGTATCCTATTTCAGCCCCCCATGCTCTTAGGGATTCCGTTAGAGGCCCAATTCGGAAAGGACATCGCTAATCTCGTCGAAGTTCTCATGGGCCTTAAGGATCTCATCGCTCCACCTCTTCTTTGACCAAATCTCGATCTTCCTCAATTGCCCCACTAAAACGACTTCCTTATCCAAGTCTGCATATTCCCTCAGGGTTTGAGGAATGAGAATCCTTCCCTGTTTGTCCAGGGTGCACTCGATAGCGCTCGAATAGAAAAATCTCATGAAAGCCCGTGTCTCCTTCTTCACCATCGACAGTGAAGTGGCCTTTTCCTCCAGCTGAATCCATTCCTCATAAGGGTAAGCCACCAAACATCCGTCGAAATTGGTTATAACGAGCCGGTCGTCGTACTTTTTGCCCAGGACTTCCCGAAATTTAGCGGGTATGCTCACCCTCCCCTTTGGGTCGATGGTATGTTCATGCCTTCCTCTGAATCTGAACATGATGGGCTCCCTTTTTCTTACCACTTTTTACCACTTTATCCCACTTCTCTTATTATTAGACTTTAAATTTTCATTTGTCAAGGGAAATTTTTAAATTTTTATAACTAGCTATAATCTTTATAGTTTTTGTATCTGTAAGAATTCAACAGAGAACAATTAATAATAAGACAAAATATTAATAATTACGGGCAATTAATATCATTAGTTTAGACTTGATCTTAGATATATTTTTTAATTATTTAAAATAAAAGGAATAATATGATATTACGATTCCTGTTATGCCTTGGATTTTCCGAAAAAGGGAGGGCAAAAAGGAGATTCTCAGGCAAATTTCCCGATTCGGGGAAGATTGACAAGCAACCCTCCCCGATTTACAATACCGTAGAATGACGGCTTCGTAAAAAGTCCATCTGCCATTCGACAGGCTCATGGCCCTGAGCAAAGCCGAAGGGCTGTGTTCCGCTTCATCTTTCGTCATTGCAGCGTACTTCTATGTACGCCTCATTCCTCAGGATTTGCGCGCCTTGCATCTGGATCTTTTTTCTTTGCCGTCTTATTTCGATTTTTTACAATGACATCAAGAATGATAAATAAAGGATAGTTCTGGAATTTCCTGAGGTTAGGGAGAACACCGTTGTCTTTGAGCGTAATCTTTTGGAAAATTGGAATGATGGATTGTTGGAATAGTGGGATATACGAACCGGAATGTTGGAATAATGCGGTGATGGAAAATTGGGTTTATATCTCACTGTTTTGATACCCATTATTCCAGTCTTCCAGTTGGGGGGTTTAACTGGGGCAAAGCCCTGAGTTCCTGAGTGATTAACAAGTTAGAAAAATATCCCCTATAAGGGTCAAGAAACTCCAGAGGATAGCTCCATGGCAAAAGATGCGATTAATCGGAGGGTCAAACACCTTCGGGAGGCCATCGAATATCAAAATTATCGATACTATGTATTGGATAGCCCCGAGATTTCCGATGCTGAATATGATCAGATGATGAGGGAGTTGGAAAAGCTGGAGGCGGATTACCCCGAACTCCACGATCCCAATTCGCCAACCCAACGGGTTGGTGCTCCACCCCTTGAGGAATTCGAGACGGTAACCCACACCATTCCCATGCTCAGCTTGGCCAATGGGCAGGAGGAAATCGAAGTGAGGGAATTCGATCAGAGGTTGAGGCGATTCTTGGGAATGGATGGGGATATCACCTACGTCGCCGAGCCCAAGTTGGATGGTTTGGCCGTGGAGTTGGTTTATGAAAGGGGAAATCTTGTCATCGGATCGACTCGTGGAGATGGGGTGAATGGTGAAAATATCACGCAGAACCTGAGGACCATAAAGATATGGAGATCAAAGGGTTCAAGGAATTGAATAAGAAGCGTGAGGCTTTGGGCGAACCTCTATTTGCAAACCCGAGAAATGCAGCTGCCGGTTCTTTGAGACAGCTTGACCCCGGCATTACGGCAAGCAGGCCCTTAAGCATCTTTTTGTATGGCCTAGGGGAAGTTGTAGGATATACCTTTGAGACACATTGGCAATTTCTCAGTACCCTTTCCCATTGGGGGCTGCGCGTTAACCCCCTGGCGAGGCAGTGTCGGAATATCGATGAAGCCATCGCATATTATGATGAAATCTCTCAAGAAAGGGAAGCATTGCCATATGAAATCGACGGGGTTGTGATAAAGGTGGACGATCTCGATCTTCAATCCCGATTGGGGGTGATCTCCCGGAATCCGCGTTGGGCTTTGGCTTATAAATTTAGGCCAAAACAGAAGAGGACCAAGGTTTTGAGTATCATTCCTCAAGTGGGGAGGACGGGAGCCATCACACCGGTGGCGGTTTTAGAACCGGTTAGGGTAGGGGGTATTGAAATCAGTAGGGCAACCCTGCATAACCAGGATGAAATCGATAAGAAAGATGTTCGAATAGGCGATACCGTGGTCGTGCAACGGGCAGGAGACGTCATCCCGGAGGTTGTTAAGGTGGTGGAATCCAAGAGAATTGGGGGGGAAAGGAAGTATCGGATACCCGATAGGTGTCCCGTCTGCGGAGCTGATGTGGTTCGCCTTGAGAACGAGGCTGTGCATCGGTGTATAGGCCTGTCATGTCCCGCTCAGCTCAAGGGTAGAATTAAACACTTCGCATCAAAGCGCGCCATGGATATCGATGGGTTGGGGGATAAGTTGGTGGCTCAAATGGTGGACAAGGGGATGGTAAAGGATGTATCCGACCTCTATCGCCTTTCCAAAGAGGACCTTGTTGCCCTGGATAGGATGGCGGATAAGTCCGCCCAAAATATCCTCAATGCCATTGAAGGGAGCAAAGAGAAGCCTTTGGCCAAATTTATCTATGCCCTGGGGGTCCGCCATGTGGGGGAACACCTATCGGAGGTTCTGGCCAAGGAGGTCCAGTCCCTAACCAATTTTTTTCGAGTTACGGAGGAGGAGCTGTTGGCTATAAGGGAGGTGGGACCGGAGCTCGCCCAAAGCGTGGTTCGATTTTTCAGGGATCAGGGGAACCGGGAGGTGATGGAGATGTTACAAGAGGCCGGCCTGGCCATTGTTGAGCCAAGAGCCGACACAATGGCTAAATTGAAGGGCCTCACCTTTGTATTCACCGGTGCCCTGGAGTCCTTTACCCGGGATGAGGCCAGGGATTTGGTGGAATCCCTGGGGGGAAAAACGGCCTCGGGCATCAGCGAGAAGGTGGATTATGTCGTGGTGGGAAGCGATCCCGGATCGAAATATGAAAGGGCAAGGGAATTGGGGATTACAGTCTTGACGGAGAATCAATTTAGGAAAATGGTCGAGTAAATTCCATGCATCGAGGAGCTTCCGAGGGTTCTCCACAGCTATAAGAAATGCTCCACGATATTGACATGATATTTCTTGGGATCCAGTGTCCTGACTATACTTCTCTTATACGTCTTGCCCCCGCCGTCCATCTCCGTCAGGTCCACGGCTGGGCCGATTTTTCTCCTTCCTTCTGATTGAGAAATGAGGATGACATTGGGTCGGGTGATGTATTGGGGATCGGGGTTCGTCTCATAGACTACACCGAACTCTTTGGTGTCCAGCAGGACCAGGGATCCGATGGGATAGACTCCAACGATGCTGATGAACACCTTGAGCAGAACGGGATCGAACCCATTCTTTTCCCGCACCATAATGGCCAATGCCTGTTCAGGCCGGTAGGCTGTCTTTCGGTAAGGCCTGGGTGTAATCATGGCATCGTAGCAATCGGCGATCTTAATAATCCTTCCAAATATGGTGATATCCTTTTTCCTTATGAGCTTCGGGTAGCCCGTTAGATCGTGATTCAGGTGGTGCTCGAATACCCCGATGGCCATCTTCGGGCTCATCTCCCCCAGTTGTTTTATGTTCATTATCATCTCAACGCCTGTCATGGGATGCTCTTTCATGAGCCTCCATTCGTCTTCGTCCAACTTATCGGGCTTGTTGAGAATCTCCTTGGGTATCTTCGCCTTTCCCATATCATGCAGAAGGCCGGTCATCCCCAATTCCATCAACGACTTCTTGGAGAGACCCAGCCTCCGCCCCATGGCCAGGGAATAGATGGCAACGTTTATGCAGTGGTTGAAGGTATATTCGTCGTAATTCTTTATCGTGGTCAGTCCGAGGAGTATTGATTCATCCTTTACCATGAGATTGACGGCTCCCTGGACCATTCGCTTCATCTTTCGGGCGTCAATGAATTGATTCCCCTTAATCCCGGTGACCATCCCTTTGATGACCCCGATGGTCTCGAAGAAGAGCTTCTTTCCGGCCTCCTTGGGATCTGTCTGGCTATCAAAGAATTCGTCCTCCTCAAAGATATCCAGGGGTTCAACTTTAATGGATTTGATGTCGAGCTCATCCAAATCTTCTTGTAATTTCTTGGCATTGGCTTCCTCTCCATCCTCCAAATTCATCAGGTGGTAGATCAACTCCTTGAGCATCCTCTCGTCGAGAATTCCGAATATCCAAATCTCTCCGACCCTCTTCTTCTGGAGCTTCTCCAAGACGTATTTGAACGCGATGTAGCTATCGACCCCGACCTTCAACCTCTTTCCGTTGATGAAGAGGCCATCCCGTATCACCGTCAGGGCCAGGGAATCGTCCTTTTTCAGGAAGCAGTTAATGAGCTCCAGTGATCCCTGTACCACCTGATTTAGGGCGACATTCTTCTGGTCGTAAATCTGGGAGCTCTTCATCAAGACGTGGAGCTTGATGATGAGGTCGTTACCCATCCGGAAATTCCCCGTCTCCTCAGTACCCAAGGAGAGGAGCTCCTCCGGGCTTTTGCCAGCTTTATCCTCCGCGACATTCGCGACCATGATTCCTCCGGACCTCAGGTTGCTGATTCATTCAAGGCCTGGAGACAGGCCTTTCTCACTGCCTGACTCTTGGATCGTTTTCCTATTTCCAGAATTCTCCTTGATTCCTCTGTACCGATCATTCGTAAGGCCCCAATCGCACACACCTGGAGCTGATCCCATTCGGGTTTCTTGAACCAAGTTCTCTTTTCGACGATTTTCCGCAAAACGGGGAGGGATTCGTCGGAGCGGATCTCGCCAATAGCCCGGAAAAAAGCGGCCTTTTCGGAGAAATCCCTAGCCATAAAGGATTCGGATTGGATGATGGACAGGATCGGCCTCAGGGCCTCGTGCTTGGAGGATCTCGCGAGATGGACAACCGCTTGGGATCTAATATACGAGCTCTCGTCGTTCAGCATTTTTATGAGGGGAGCCTTGATCTCCTTACTCTCGTATCGGGATAATGCTTTGAGGGCAGTCCTTCGAACCCTCTCATCGGGATGGCTGATGGTTTGAGAGAGATATTTGACGGCCTTCCCGCCTCCCGAGTTCCCTAATATGTTGATGACGTAGCAGACTACGATCCACCTCTTATCGTTCAAGAAGGGAACGAGCACCTCCAGATCACCCTTGACCTTTCTCCCGACGATTTCAGCGATGATCTTTCTTGCCTTGGGAGATTCCAACTGACCCAGCATATTGCAAAGGGGTTCGATGGCGGACTTGGGGAGCAGGTCGAAGTACTCTTTGCTCGTACTGAGATCGAAGAACCCTTCGTGTTTCAATGTCTTCGCCACGAGTTCAATGACCTGGGGGCTTCCTGCACCTTCGAAAATACGATTAATGGCGAAGATCTGGTTGTCCTTGAGGGCCATGGAATCGAGGATTTCCCGGAGGTTTTTCAGAATCTTGCCGGCGGTCTTGAATTCTCCCTGCAACACCAGAAATTCAAGGGCTCTATCGAAGAAGGTGATCATGTTCTCATATGGTTCTAAATCTTCCCCCAGATGGAACAGGATTTCCATGAGGCTGTCAACCAATGTGGAGACGAAGCTGATATCGGACTCTTGGCTGATAAGCCGTTCAATCAATTCCGCTTCTTCCGGGGTGGGCTGGAATTGCCTTGCAAAGCTTTCCCGTTGATCCCCAATGGCCTCCGGGAGCAGTCCCTCGGAGGATAGGACCATCTCCGCCTCAGCAGATTCTTGCGCCGACGGGGTAACGCCCTCCTCTTCCATATCTGGTGTGAACTCCAGCCCGGTTTGAACCTCATCATAGGTTGCGGGAACCTGAACCGCGTTGGACTCCGCGAACTCGTCGATGGCATAGTAGCTGATGTGGGCGAAATCCCTTTCCCAGAGGAGGGTGACGATATCATCCTCGAGCCTGCTTGCCTGCTCATTTCTCCGGAGGACCTCCAGGAAATCGCATATCTCCCGGTCCTCAAGTCCCTTAAGAAACCTGATCTCCCTCACCCCATCCTTATAGAGGAGGAAAGCCAGGCTTTCCTTCATGTCCGTATTTTCGTATACAGGGTTTTCCTTAAAGAACAATTTGTATTCACCAACCTGTAGATTCAATATTTGATATTGATCGAGATGGGCCGTGAACTTGGTGGTCAGTTCTTCTACCTGCTTGGTGAGCATGGGGTTGTTCGGCTCATAGAGCTTGAAGGCCTTGATGGCCTTTAGGAGGGACCGAATCAAATCCACTAGGGAGGCTCGTTCTTCATCGATTTCAGGCTCCGCGCTAAGCATCGGCTCCTGGGGTTCGGTCTTTACATTATTATGTTCGGATACATCGTTCGCTTTCATCGGCGAAAAACCCGAAAAATTTTATGGAATTCTATGCAAAATGGTTACAATTACGATCTACAGGCTAAAAAGTCTGTTAGCGCCTTATGAAGTTCGATGCCTAATAGAGAGCGTTTTTCAGGTGCAACAGTCCAAAACTTCAAGTTCTCAGAATGAAATTCAGCAATAAATGTGCCAAGATGAGGATTCGGGGTCGATAATACCTGGGATTTTCCGCCTTTTGGAAAACCTCTTCGTCAATACATAAAAGGGAAGCCATCCTTTTGGATGGCTTCCCCATAACGGCTTCCCCATATCATCGGGGGCTACAAAATAACCCTCAAGGGCAAGGGAAGTTCCCTGGGGTGGGAGAAGATTCCACAGGAGCGACAGGCCTCATAACTCGGCTTGGTTTCACAGCCATAGCATTGCGCGACGAGTTCCATTGTCGCCTGGATCTCCTGAAGCATCCTCTCATATTGTCCCTTTCTCTTTATCGCTTCTCGTTGCTGACTCTCTAAAATTCGGATTATTCGGTGAGAGGCTTCATTCCCGGATTGGGCCATCTGCCTGATCTTAAACATTTCCCTTATCTTGGAGAGTGGAAAGTCAAGCAATTTCAGCCCTTGGATGAATCCCAACCTCTCTATGGATTCTTCTGTATATAATCTGAAGCCTCCTTTCGTGCGAACTACGGGTTCGATCAGGCCCAATTCCTCGTAATACCGTATCGTCCGCAAGGTTACGCGGGCTTTTTTGCTGACTTGTCCGATTTTATACAATTGTTTCCTCACCATTTTGGAAAATTAATACCCTATTTTTACGTAATTGTCAAATTTACCCAGAAATGGAGTTCCTATCGTTTGTGGAGAACGCCGTTACCCCTGAGGGGTGATTAACGTTACAGTCCTTGGGAAATCCATACCTGCCTCGGGTCCCGGGAGGCGTTGACATGGACGAGTAGAAGCCGTATATTTAATAATTAAGAGCCATGGTTGCGGAGAAAAAAGAGAGGTCGGAAAGAGCTGAAGAAGCGGAGGAGAAATTGAAGCAAGGCCTTCGCAGGATCTTCGAGGCCACCAAGGACCTCTCCAAGGAGGTCATCGAGGGCTTCAAAGAGGGATATGGCGGGGGAAAAAAGGATAAGTGATTCAATTCCTCATGCCGTCAGTCATTCTCCTTGGGTGAATTAGGGCCTCCTGTTGCCTTCCGGCATAAGGCTCTGTTTCAGCTCATTAAGTTCATTGGCTAAGGCCCTGATCTCATTTTTCAATTCAATCATTTTCAATTCCCTGTCCACGGTCAGCTTATACCATTTTTCCAGATCTTCCAATTTCTCCTTGCGGGCTTCCTCATATTGTTTTCTCTCGGTGATGTCCTTGATATAGGCGATGGTACTTATCGACCCATTGGCGTCCTTCAAGTTGGATGAACTGCTTTCTACTCGCCTCTTATCACCGTCCTTGCGAATTATTTCGAATTCATATCGTAAGGGAACTCTTTTTCCCCGCCTTTTCTTCCTGAACCTATCCAGCACCAATCTTCTGCTTCCCCTATCCAGGAGATCTCGGAAATCCATTCCCCTCAACTCTTCTCTGCTGTACGCCGTCAATTCCTCTGCCTTTTTGTTGACGTATTTCAATCGGTAGTCTTCGCCGATGATGGTTACCATGTCATGGGCGCTCTCCACCATGGTTCGGTAACGCTCCTCAGATTCTTTTAACTCCCTCTCCAGGATCTTCCTTTGAGTAATATCCCTATTGATCCCCAAGGTACCGATGATCTTCCCCTCCTCATCCCGCATCAAGGTTGCCGACATGTTCACGAAAACCGTCTTTCCATCCCGGCTGAGAAACTGGGTTTCGAAATCATTAATCTTTCCCTCCTTGGATTTGAGGAGCATCTGTTTAACCGTTTTGGCGTCTTTTTTCCTCACATAAAAATCCAAGACGGGTTTGCCCAGAATATCGGAGGGATGGTGTCCGAAGATTTCCACGGCTCCCTCATTGTAAAAGGTAATTATTCCCTTGTTGTCGGTTATGATCACACCATCGGCCATGCTATCCACAACCTTTTCCAGGAGGTATTGAGCCCTTTTGATCTCCTGCTCTGCCATCTTGCTGCCCGTCACATCCCTCAAAATACAGGCTAACCCCGTAACCTCTCCCCGTTCATCCTGGAGCCTCATGGAATTGGCTAGGATATACCTCCTTTCACCGCTTCGAGTCCTCATCACAGTCTCAAAGGGCTTTGATTCTTGGGTATCTAACCTTTTGCGGAACCGCCTCATCTCCATTTGTCTTGTTTCTTCTGTCCCCAGGATCTCGAAAAAGGACTTTCCAATCACCTCCTGTCTATCGTAGCCGCTCGTCAATTCAGCCTCCCCATTGAAACTGGTAATGATTCCATTCTTATCTAACGTGAAGATCATGTCCCTAGAGTTATCGAAGAGGAACCGGTATATCTTTTCCAACTCGCTCAACTGCCTTGTCATCGCTTCAACCTCCCCCTCCAACATATCCGATTTCTGCGGAATTTCCCTTCGGGTTGGGATTGGATCGTATTCGTTACATTTTTGCGTACTGGGACGACGTGGTGATTGAAATGGCTTGCTGTCTCGAGTAGCAGGTGTTCCTCTCTTTCCCTCGACAACAGGAAAAATATGATTCCCCGATGGAGGCCGAAGAGGCTTTGAATCTCTGACATCGTGACAGGCTTTTGCAGCTATCGCAGGAGTTCTCTCTTGGAGGTTTGTGCTGGTGAAGATTCAATGCCAAAATGGAGGATTCCCGCATCTCTCACCTCCGGCAAAACGGGAATGCCATCGGAATAGGTTATCATGGAGGCCACTCATCACTCAATCTCGATGGCTATCTTTTTAGGCCTTACCCTCTTGAACTTGGGGATGACGATGAATAATACTCCATCTTTAAACTTTGCCTCAACCTTTTCCTGATCCACATTGTTGGGCAAAACGAAGGATCTTCGAAAATGTCCGTAAGATCGTTCGATGAGATGATAGTTCTCCCTATCAATCCCTTCTTTTTGTTTTCGCTCACCCTTTAAGGTCAGGACGTTGTCCTCTACCCTCACGCTCACATCCTCCGTGGAGAGTCCGGCAAGCTCGGCCTTGATCACTAGATCCTCCGCTGTCTCATAGATATCAACGGGAGGGGTCCAAACCCCTTCCCCCAATCCCTCCCTAATCACCCTCGTCCGGGCCAGAGCATCCTCAAAGAGCCTGTTCATCCGGTCCTGCATCGCCGATAATTCCCGAAAAGGACCGCATGAAAGGGGGTCCCATTTAACGATTGCCATCGATATCCTCCTCCTGATCGAATGCTTGCGTTCTTTCAGATAAAGCAAGGGCTTTCCGCACATAATAAAAGATAAGGGCGGAATTTTCAAGGAATTTCAATGAAACACTGGGGTCCCTCCGGCCCGTTCCCTCGAAAACCAGATGGGCTGGGTCAATCTTCGGTCCGACTAAGGCCAGTGATAACGGAGTCCGCCAGAAAACAAGGAAGTTAGACTTCGACTGAATTGACAAGTGGGAAATTTTTGATATACTTAATAATTCATTATTGCTTAACGAGGGGAGGGAGAATATGGATGTCGAGCATTAGGGTTAGGGAGAATGAATCCTTTGAGAACGCCCTCAGGAGGTTTAAAAAGCAATGCGAAAAGACTGGTATCATCTCCGAGATTAGGAGGAGGGAACACTATGAGAAGCCGAGCGTTAAACGGAAGAGGAAGGCATTGGCTGCAAGGAAGAGGACGTTGAAAAGGATGAGAAAGATAATGGAAAGAGGGTAAGGCTTTATGTCATTGGAAGAAAGATTGACGGATGAGATGAAATCCGCCTTGAGATCCAGGGATAAGCTGAGGCTGTCGGTGATAAGGATGGCCCGTGCAGCTGTGAAAAATAAGGAAATCGAGGAAAGGGAGAAGCTCGATGATAGTACTATCGTCAAGGTGATAAATGGCCTGGTTAAAAGAGGGGAAGAATCCTTGGCCCATTTTCAACAGGCCAATCGACCAGAACTCATCGAGAAACAGGAAAAGGAACTGGAAATTCTCCGGTCCTTCTTACCTCAACAACTCTCCAAGAATGAGCTCCTCACGTTAGTGGATGAAGCGGTAAAAGAGACCAACGCGCTCGAAGTGAAGGATTTAGGCAAGGTCATGAAGTCGCTTATGCCAAAGATCTCGGGACGTGCCGATGGAAAGGTAGTCAATCAAATGGTCAGGGAGAAGCTTTCCCACTAAGGAGATAGCCTATCCTCAATTCGGGGATTTGACATACATCGTACCTGCCTTATTTAATCTTTTCAACACAAAGCTGCCTAATGGATAACCAACAATTCAAGGTCCTTGAGTTTGACCAAATGCTAGACCTTCTCAAGGGATTTGCGACTTCATCCGTTGGAAAAGCGCTCTGCGGAAGTTTAAGGCCCCAGAGGAAGTTATCTTGGATAGAGAAGCGATTGGGTGAGGTCGACGAGCTAAAGAACATTGTGAAGGTTCATGGGGACATGCCCTTGGGAGGGATTAGGGATGTCCGAGAGGCGATAGCGAGGTCTAAAATCGAGGGGACTGTTCTGAGCCCTGAGGAAATTCTCGACATTTTGGGAAATATTAGGGTTTCCGATGGGTTGAAATCCTTTTTCAAGAAGGTAAGGGGAGACTTTCCTTTATTTGGGGATTTAATCTCTCGGTTCTCGGACCTCAGCGGGCTCAAGTCGGAGATTGTCCGAACTATCGATCGACAGGGGAAGATTTTCGACCATGCCAGTTCGGCTTTAAGACAAATCAGATTCGATATCGGGGCCTATCGGAAGAGGATCAAAAGGTCTTTGGAAGAGATGATGAAACGTGAGGACCTCAACCCCCTCTTCCAGGAAAAACTGATAACTATCCGAAATGGAAGATATGTCTTGCCCATCAAATCCGAGTTTAAAGGCCACATAAAGGGGATTGTACACGATCATTCTCACAGTAAGATGACCATCTTCCTCGAGCCTCTGGAAGTCGTTGATCATAATAATGAGCTCAGCATGCTGCTGGAAGACGAGAGGCAGGAGGAGAGGAGCATACTCTCCGCGTTGACACGGCGAATAGGGGAATATTATCAGGAGCTCTCACGGGATTTGGAGATATTGGGGGAAGTCGATCTTCTCTATGCTAAGGTCAAATTGAGCCAAAAATTGGGTGGGGTTAATCCGCTTGTTAACAGAAATGGAATCGTCCGTCTCTTAGGGGTCAGGCATCCACTGCTCTATATGAAGGAGGGAGATCGCACTGTTCCCATCGACATCCATCTGGGGGGGTATTCCAGAGCCCTCATTATCAGCGGGGCAAACGCCGGGGGAAAGACCGTCGCACTGAAAACTATTGGCCTTTCGTCCCTGATGGCACAATCCGGAATGCACATTCCCGCTGTGGAGGGGAGTGAAATCCCTCTCTATCATTCCATCTTCGCCGATATCGGGGATGAACAGAATATCCGGGAGAATTTGAGCACATTTTCCGCTCATATCCTCTCCCTGATCCGCATCCTGGAGAAATCGGACCAATTTTCCCTTGCCCTTCTCGACGAACTGGGTGTAGGGACGAACTCAAGGGAGGGTTCTGCCATCGGCATAGGGGTATTGGATTATCTCATAGATAGGGGAGCTACCGTGGTGGTGACCACCCATTTAGATGAGCTCAAAGCATACGGCTACCTCAATAAAGGGGCGACAAATGTTTCCGTCGCCTTCGACTCAGAAACACTAGAGCCTCGATATGAATTGGTATACGGAAATTCGGGTTCGAGCAATGCCTTTGTGGTCGCCGAAAAATTGGGTTTTCCGAAAGCGGTTCTCGATTTAGCTACGAAGTATTACGGCGACCAGGGGAGTGGGGCATCTCGATTCATTCGCGATATCGAGGGGTTGCAGGAGGGCCTCAGGAAAGAGCGGGAGGGAATGGGTCACCTCAAGAAAGAGATTCAAGGGCATCGAGATCGTCTCCGTGAATTGGTAGGGCACATCAGGGAAAGAAGACAACACATCTTGCAGGAGGTTGAGGATAGGGGCAGGACTATCCTGCAACAGACCGAAACAGAATTGAAACGGATCGTCCAAGAGGTCGCAAGGGGGGAAGACGACAGGGCGAAGATGCCAAAGGGAGAGTTAAAGAGGGTACACGAACGCTTTTTTCTCCAGTTCAGGAACAGGGATAGGAAGAGGGGAAAAGTGGAGGGATTGAGGGTAGGGGATTGGGTGAGGGTATTGGGCTTGAATCGCGTTGGGGTCGTTAGGGAGGTTTACGGCGAGACGGAAAAAGCGGATGTTCAAGTCGAAAACGTGAGGGCAAGAGTCCCCCTTCATGATCTGGAAAGGAGCGAGCCCCAACTCCATGAAGACACCACGGAGAATGAAGTGCTGAAATACGAGGCTGCGGTCGAAAGGCAAGTTCGGCCGGAGATCAACGTGGTTGGTCTCACCGTGGAGGAAGCGCTTCCCGTGGTCGACAAATTCATCGATGATGCTCTCTTGGGCGGGTTGGAGGTGGTTGATATCATTCACGGTGCAGGGACCGGGAGATTGCGAAAGGCAATCGGGGAACACTTGAAACACCATCAAAATGTGAAGCGATACGGGCCCAAAGATGTTATGAACTCGGGGGTGACTGTTGTGGAGTTTTGCTAAACATGGTAATCCTTAATCAGGGAGGTCGGTTTGGAGGAATATATTCCCGATGAGGTGATTGCGACGGTCAGAAGCAAGGCCGATATCGTCGAGGTTATCTCCGAATATCTTCCCCTGAAGAAGGCCGGAAGGAATTACAGTGCCCTCTGTCCCTTTCACCCCGAAAAAACCCCTTCCTTTATGGTCAGCAGCACGAAGCAAGTATTTCATTGTTTTGGATGTGGTATAGGCGGCGACATTTTCGGATTCGTTATGAAGTCCGAAAACCTCTCCTTTCCTCAGGCGGTTAAGGTACTGGCGAAAAAATTCGGTGTGACTATCCCCCAAAGAAGGGTTTCACCATCCGCGAAAAGGAAAATTGACCGGAAAGAGCAGTTATTGAAGGTCAACCAGCTAGCTATGGGCTATTACCGCGACCTACTGTTTGGAAGGGATGGAACCGAGGCCCGAGAATATCTGAGGAAAAGGGGAATTGGAAAGGCAGTGATTGAAGAACACCGGTTGGGGTATGCCTCTCATAGCTGGAACGGTCTGGTCAATGATCTCCGCAGCAAAAAGGTCCCCCTTACCCTTGCTCAGGAATTGGGGCTGGTCATTCCCAAGAGGACGGGGGGATGGTATGATCATTTTAGAGGAAGGATTATCTTTCCCATTTTCGACCTCACAGGAAACGTCTTGGGCTTTGGAGGAAGGACTTTGGATGGTAATGCACCTAAGTACCTCAATTCCCCGGAGTCAGCGTTATACCATAAAGGTCAGAGCCTTTATGGATTGCATGTGGCCAAGAGTTTCATTCGGGAAAAGGGATTGGCCTTGATAGTCGAAGGCTATCTGGATCTGTTGACATTACACCAATTCGGGTTTAAACATGCCGTTGCGACCCTGGGAACGGCAATGACCGAAAGCCATATCCGCCTCCTAAAAAGATTCTCAAATAATTTTGTTACCATTTTTGACTCAGATGAGTCCGGAGCTTCCGCTACCCTTCGGGCCCTTCCGCTGTTCTTGGATGAGGACATCTCATGCAAGGTGGTCCGGCTTCCCGGAAAGCATGACCCTGACAGCTTCCTCCAAGGAGGACACAGGGATGAGTTCCAAGAGATGCCCCTCCAAGCCACTCCCATCTTCGACTTTTTCATTGATCAGATCCTTTCCGGATGTGATCTGGTTTCGGCCGACGGGAAGGCCAGGGCTATAGATGAGATTCTCCCCATGGTTGAGAGGATCCGAAATCCGATCGTTCGCGAATCCTATGTAAAAAAGCTGGGCGAGAGATTAGCTCTGAAGGAGGAGGTAATCCTTGATGCGGTCAAGACCCTTCCGCAAAGGCGGGAGAAGAGAAGAGAAGAGTTGAAGCAGGCAATTCACAAGAAAATGTATCCGAAAACCGAGGAGACGATACTGGAGATCATGCTCCGTTTTAATCATCTGATCCCCGAAATAGCCGATGATGGGGTGCTCGAGGATTTCGAGAATCAACAATTGAAGATGGTAGCCAAAACGCTCAAGGAAATCTATGTAAAGAAGGGCGACGTGGTTATCCCGGATATCCTTGCCTCTGTTGAGGATGATGAACTGGGGAATAGAATTTCCAGATGGGCCTTCTTGGATGGAACCTTTGAAGGGGCTCCCCTTGATAAGACACTGAGGGATTGTATTCGGAAGGTTAAGATGGATAAGTTAAAGAGGGACGAAGAGGCCCTCTTGAGGAGGATAAAGGAGGTTGAAAAGGAGGACCGGCAAGATCTCTTGGGGGAACTTTTGGCAAAAAGACAGCATTTGCTGGCAAGGGAGAGAAATTTAATCGAGATGTATAAGAATTGAGGCTCCTTAACTAAGGTTTTCCAGGTTGAATTTCTTAGGGGAGATATTCAAATGGGCAAGGGCGGAAAATCGAACGGATTTGAACGGTTAATTTCCCTCGGAAAGGAAAGGGGATTCATAACTTTCGATGAAGTGAACGATAATTTGCCCGAGGACATGATTTCATCAGACCAGATGGATGAAGTATTGATGATGTTCGACGAGATGGATATCGAGGTGGTTGATGAGGACTTGAAGGTGAGCCAAGATAAGGAGATCGGTAAGTTGGAGGAAGAGGAGGAGCCCGATTCGGTATACCTCTATTCATATGGGAGGACCAGCGACCCCGTCAGAATGTACTTAAGGGAGATGGGTTCGGTGTCTTTACTCACCAGGGAGGGGGAAGTTGAAATCGCCAAGAGGATAGAGGAGGGGAAACGGGAAATTCTCGAAGTGGTCCTCAACTGTCCTATCGCATTGAAGGAGTTGATTCAACTTGGGAAGGATTTAGAGGAGGGGAAGATAGGGGTTAAGGATATCACCCAAAATATCGATGAGGACGAGGTCAGTATTTCCGAGGAGGAGCTTCAGCGGAAGAGGGTCTTGGAATTAATCAAGAGGGCGAGCCGGATAGACGGGAAGATCAAGGGGTTATTCCAGGAACTATCTGAGGGAGACAAAGATGAGGGTCAGAGGAGGAGGGCAAGGGAAGAGATACAGAGGAGGAGGGCAAGGGAAGAGTTACAGAGGAGGAGGAGGGAGCTGTTTCTGACCGTTAAGGGGATTAACCTCAGAGAGAAACAGGTGAATAAGATCGTCAAAATATTGAAGGGTTTCTTGGCCCGTATCGAAAAGGCAGAAAAGGAGCTGGTCAAATGTGCAAAGGAGAAGGGGATTTTCGTCAAAGCCGCCAAGAAGTACCTAAGGATGAGAAGAAGGGGGGTAACCAAGGAGGATGAGCTTCGGGCAAAAACCGGCCTGAAAGGAGGGGATTGCGTGGAAATGGAGAGGCTGCTGAAAAACACCCAGAGAAAGGTGAGATTGGTTGAGATGGAGTCTGGGCTTTCCGCCGATAAGCTTAAGGAGGCAACGAGGGCCGTTGAAGCAGCGGGGGAGAAGGCCAATGAAGCCAAGAGTGAACTGGTGAAGGCGAATTTAAGGTTAGTCGTGAGCATCGCTAAGAAGTACACGAATCGAGGCCTCCAATTCTTGGACTTGATCCAGGAGGGTAACATTGGGTTAATGAAGGCGGTGGACAAATTCGAGTATCAACGGGGATACAAATTCAGCACGTATGCTACGTGGTGGATTCGTCAGGCCATAACCCGCGCCATAGCCGACCAGGCTAGGACAATTCGTATTCCGGTGCACATGATCGAGACCATCAACAAACTGATTCGTACCTCTCGACATTTAGTGCAGGAGATTGGGAGGGAACCTACACCGGAGGAGATTGCTCAAAAAATGGACATGTCGTTGGATAAGGTGCGGAAGGTTTTGAAGATCGCAAAAGAGCCGATATCCTTGGAGACTCCCATTGGAGAGGAGGAGGATAGCCATCTTGGGGACTTCATAGAGGATAAACAGGGGCCTTCCCCGGCGGAATCGGTGATCAGCACCAATCTTGTGGAACAGACCCAGAGAGTCCTGGCTACGTTGAGTCAACGGGAGGAAAAGGTTTTGAGGATGAGGTTTGGTATCGGGGAAAAATATGACCATACGTTAGAAGAAGTGGGACAAGACTTCGATGTCACCAGGGAGAGGATTAGGCAGATCGAGGCGAAGGCCTTGAGGAAACTTCGTCACCCCAGCCGGAGTAAACGATTGAAGAGCTTCATCGAATCTTAGTGAGGTCAGAAAAGGTCGCTCTTCGGCGCCAAGAATATTCTCGACGGTTCTAAAGTTCGCCTTGCTAAGAATGGTTATCGAAAGAATCTTAATTCACGCTTAGAGCTTCTTTTTCCAGTTTCTCAGAGATCTCTCTTCAGCGCCTTGAATACTATTGAGATCATTGAGGGCCCATAGCTCAGTTGGAAGAGCCACCGGCTCATAACCGGTAGGTCCCTGGTTCGAACCCAGGTGGGCCCATTTAACGGATGAGGGGATATTTCATGCCGGAAAAAGGCGACTTACTTGGCTCACAAAGAAGAGAGCCTCTAACGGAGTCAAGAAGGTGCACCCACGATGGTGCACTTTTTTTATGCAATGGAAGCGCCTTTTGGAGGTTTTTTCTTGAACGAACAGCTTCGCTTACTGAGAGAATTGCAAGACGTCGACCTTCAACTCAAGGCAGTTGAGGCCGATAAAGAACGCTATCCTGTGGAGATTAAGCTCTTAGATGAGAAATTGGCCTCGGAAAAAGAGATGTCCGAGAAGAAAAAAGAGAGAATAGAGCTTTTGGAAAAGGAGCGCAGGCAAAAAGAAGGGGATCTGGACCTGGAGCAGGAGAGAATAAGGAGGGCGCAGTCGAAGCTTTACGACGTCAAAACCAACAAGGAATACCAGGCGCTGCTCACGGAGATAGAGACCCTGAAGGAGATTAACAGTCAACGGGAGATAGAGATTCTGGAAATAATGGATGAAATCGATGAGTTGAAGAAGGAATATGGAATAGTGGAAAAGGAATTGCTGGAAATGGAGGACAGGATCGGAGCGGAGAAGAAGCGGCTTGAGGAAAGCCTTGGGAGAGTTGACGGCGCATTGGCCAGCAAAAAGAGGAGAAGGACGATGATCACGAAAAAGCTCTCCCCGGAACTGATTGGCCTTTATCAAACCCTTAAGGAGAAAAGGCGGACCGCAGTGGTTCCCGCGAGGTTTGGAGCATGTCAGGGATGTAACGTGAAGATCCCACCCCAGATGTTTAACGAAGTCCAAAGAAGTGAGGCCATCATCGTTTGTCCCAGTTGTAATCGAATCCTGTATTGGGAAGATAGGATTGATTTTCGGTGAGCTGAGGGCCAGGAGACCTGATGGGAATCCGAGGAGATCTTCTTGTTTTTCCCCGGATCGTTTTCGAGATCAACTAATAGAGCGGTTCGATCAGAAGCGGTAATGGGAAAGGGGATTTTGAAACTTTACGTCGATGGAGCTTCCAGGGGAAATCCGGGAGAGGCAGGGGCCGGCTTTTACCTAACGGACGAAGATGGGATTGCAATTCGTAAGGGGAGGCGATTTTTGGGTCGAATGACGAATAATGCTGCCGAATATCAAGCCCTCATTTTGGGGCTCCGAGAGGCGCTGGGCGCTGGGGGAACTTCCATCGAGATTTATACCGATTCGGAGCTGGTTGCGAAGCAGTTGAAGGGCATATATAATGTAAGGAACAGACGTTTGAGGCCATTGTATCGGGAGGCCATTGCACTGTTAAACGAATTTCATAGATACGAATTGATCTCAATCAACAGGGAGGATAATAGAGAGGCCGATCGCTTGGCCAATGAGGCCATTGATGGTAAAAAGGCGAAGGGGCTGAAGTAGGCGAGGTGATCGCTCCTCCGATTCGAGGAGGGGAGGAAAGTCCGAACTCCACAGGGCAGGGTGGTCGCTAACGGCGACTCGGGGTGACCCGAAGGAAAGTGCCACAGAAAGGAAACCGCCTCCCACAATACTCTGGGGGGTAAGGGTGAAAAGGCGAGGTAAGAGCTCACCAGTACCCCAGGTGACTGGGGTAGCTCGGCAAACCCCACCTGGAGCAAGACCAAATAGGGGAGGATTCAGATGAGGGATATGGAAGGTGAGAAGGGGAGATTTTCTCCTCACATCTCAACCCTCGATCTCAAAGCTGAAAATGGTGGCCCGCCAGAGCCTCCCGGGTAGGTCGCTCGAGCCATTCAGCAATGGATGGCCCAGATGAATGATCACCCCCCCGTGGGGAGCAATCCCCATGGGGAACAGAATTCGGCTTATTGTCTGCTTCAGCCCTTATTCATCTTGTCCTTTTTAAAAGATTTCCGGAAAAGCCGTTCTTCGCTGGTCAAAATATTTTTTCGACCATTCTAGAGTTCGCTTCACTGCAAATTCTTAGAGATCTCTTTCAAGAACCGAGTGCAGTAGGTCATTATTCCTCCCATTTCCGAAATAGCAATCATTCGTCCCGTTTTCGCTCACCAGATTCCCTCTTCACCGGCCACTGGCCGTATGCCCGAACCAACTAACCCATGCCTTCCTTTATCCCTACCCCGGGCGTCAATAAGCGTCATTTGACAGCGGTTTTCGCCTCAACGGGTTTCCTCTCTCTTCCCCGAGTTTTGGCGTGAAAAGTGATTTGGTCCTCTTTCATTTCCGCTACCAGGTTGTCTCCCTCAAGAATAGTACCCCTCAGGATTTCCTTGGCGATAGGCGTCTCCACCTCCCTCTGAATGGTTCGCTTCAGAGGTCGAGCGCCATAGACGGGGTCATACCCCACCTTGGCCAAATGCCTCTGAACCTGCTCAGTCATCTCCAGAATGATCCCCTTTTCCTCGAGCCGTTCTCCCAAACGATTCACCTGGATTTCCACAATGGCCTCAAGCTGCTTTTCGGTCAGCGCCCTGAAGACAACGATATCATCTACACGGTTGAGAAACTCCGGTCGAAAATGGACCCGGAGGGCTTCTAGAACCTTTTGCTTCATAGTTTGGTAAGAGTTTTCATCGCTGCCTATATCGAGGATGAATTGGCTTCCTATATTGGAGGTCATGATCACCACGGTGTTCTTGAAATCAATGGTTCTGCCGTGGGAATCGGTGAGCCTTCCATCGTCGAGAATCTGAAGGAGAACGTTGAAGACATCGTGATGGGCCTTTTCCGTCTCATCGAAGAGGATTACTGAGAAAGGCTTTCTTCGGATAGCCTCGGTGAGCTGGCCACCCTCCTCATAGCCCACATAACCCGGAGGTGCGCCGATGAGTCGGGCCACGGTATGTTTTTCCATATATTCGGACATATCGATCCTAACCATGGCTTGTTCGTCGTCAAAGAGGCATTCGGCGAGCGCTCGGGCCAATTCCGTTTTACCGACTCCCGTGGGTCCGAGGAAGATGAAGCTCCCGATGGGACGATTGGGGTCCTTGATACCTGAACGGGCCCGGAGTATCGCATCGCTTACCACCTTCACCGCCTCGTCCTGGCCCACCACGCGTTTGTGGATTCCTTCCTCTAATTGAAGAAGCTTCTGCCGTTCCCCCTCCATCAGCTTGCTGACCGGAATCCCGGCCCAGCGGCTCACCACCTGGGCAATATCCTCTTCATCCACCTCCTCTTTTAACAAAGCTTTCTGTCCCGTCTTCTCCTTGAGGGCTGCCTCTTGCTCTTTGAGCTTCTGTTCGATACCGACCAGCTTTCCGTACTTCAATTCTGCCGCGCGGTTGAGGTCATAGCTCCTTTCGGCCTGCTCGATCTGAATCTTCACCTGCTCGGTCTCCTTTTTAAGGGATCGGATACTCGAGATGGCCTGTTTCTCGATCTCCCACTGTGCCTTGAGAGAATCGGCCTGGGATTTGAGATTGGCCAGATCCTTTTCCAGCTTCTGCAATCTCTCCTTGGAAGGGGTGTCTTTTTCCTTTTTCAGGGCTTCTCGCTCAATCTCAAGTTGCATCACCCTTCGGATAATCTCATCAAGCTCCGAGGGCATGCTGTCGATTTCGGTCCTGAGCTTGGCTGCGGCCTCATCCATCAGGTCGATGGCCTTGTCAGGCAAGAATCGGTCGGAAATGTAACGGCTGCTCAGGGTAGCGGCAGCCACCAGGGCCGAGTCCTTGATGCGAACGCCATGGTGTACCTCATAACGCTCCTTTAGCCCCCGTAGAATAGAGATTGTTTCCGCCACGTCGGGCTGGTCGACCAGCACCGTCTGAAATCTCCGCTCCAGGGCCTTATCCTTTTCCACGTGCTTGCGATATTCGTTCAGGGTAGTGGCCCCAATACAATGGAGTTCCCCCCTGGCCAGCATGGGTTTCAGGATGTTACTGGCATCCATGGCACCTTCGGCAGCACCAGCACCGACTACGGTGTGAAGCTCATCGATGAAGAGGATGATCTGGCCTTCCGCTTCCTGAATCTCTTTGAGCACGGCCTTCAGCCTCTCCTCAAACTCGCCCCGATACTTGGCCCCGGCAATCAAGGCCCCCATATCAAGGGCGATGAGGCGGCGATTCTTCAAGCCCTCGGGGACATCCCCCCTGATCATCCGGAGGGCCAATCCCTCCACAATGGCCGTTTTTCCTACGCCTGGGTCCCCTATGAGGACGGGATTATTCTTTGTCCTTCGCGAGAGGATCTGGATGACCCGCCGAATCTCTTCGTCCCTGCCGATGACTGGGTCGAGTTTGCCCTGGGAGGCCATCTGGGTTAGGTCACGACCGTAGCGTTCCAGGGGCTGATAGGTCTCTTCGGGAGTCTGACTGGTCACTCGGTGATGGCCACGAATGGATTCAAGGGCCTTCATTAGATTGTCGGGGGAAACCCCGGCCCGTGAGAGAATTTGACCCGCGGGGCTCGAGCTCCCCTCCTCGACCAAGGCCATGAGGAGATGTTCTACGCTCACGTATTCGTCTTTCAGATTAGCCGCCTCTCTTTCTGCCGCATCCAGGAGTCGGTTCAACCTCTGGCTCATATACATTTGACCGGCCCCGGCCCCCGAAACCTTAGGCAGATCCCCGAGGTGATTTTCAATCGAACTCCTTACTTGATGGACTGGAATGTTCATGGCGATCAGTATCTTGGGAACCAATCCCTCCCGCTGTTCCAGAAGGGCGAGAAGGAGGTGTTCCGGGTCGATCTGCTGATGGCTATATCGTCCTGCGATCATCTGGGAGGATTGCAGGGCCTCCTGAGTTTTTTCGGTCATTCTGTTGACATTCATAGAAGTTCCTCCTGCACACTTCATTTAAACACGAAAAAATAGACTCTCTATATGCTAATGTAATCACTGACCTTGTTATTTCAAGTCTATCCGGTCCCGCGGTTCCAATGGATAAGGTGTTATTGGCTTTTTAGGGGGGAGCTTCGATTTTACATCATCCAGCCGCCCGTCACTTCAATAATCGCCCCAGTGATATAGCTCGATTCATCGGAGGCCAGAAAGGCCACTACATTGGCAATTTCCTCTGGTCTAGCCATTCGCCCCAAGGGTGTCGCATCGATGATCATCTTCTTATACTTTTCTGGCATCCTTCTAATGGTAGGTGTATCCGTTAAACCCGGGAGAACGGCGTTGACAGTGATATTGCTCTTACCCAATTCCTTTGCGATGCTCTTGGTAAGACCTATTATTCCCCCCTTTGCCGCGCTGTAGCTGATGGCAGCGATCCCTCCGGATTTGCCATAGATGGAGGCGATATTAATGATCTTCCCACATCTTCTTCTGATCATCATTGGGGCCAAGGCCTGAATGCAATTCAATGTCCCCTTGAGATGGACATCCAGTACGGCCTCCCAATCCTTTTCCGTCACTTTGAGAAGGGTCGCCCCCCTATCGAAGCCAGCATTGTTAACCAAGATATCCACCCTTCCAAAGACTGTCATTACCTGTTCACATGCTCCTTGGACGTGCTCCCTCTTTGCTACATCGACCGCATAGACCGTGCACCTTCCGCCAAGGCCCTTGGATTCCTCTCCGGTCTCCGTGCAGGTTTCCCTATTGATATCGAATAGAGCAAGATCGGCGCCTTCTGTGGCGAATTTGAGCGCTATAGATTTGCCTATTCCCTGCCCTGCCCCCGTGACAAGGGCGACTTTTCCCTTGAGCTTCATGAAGGCCTCTCCGTGATCATCATTCCCCATGAGTCTGGGAAATGTCTATCTTTCCCGTGCGGTTGACTTTAGGGTATCACCATCATTGTTTTTTCTCAACATTTGCCCTCTATTTTGTGTCATACTTGCTTCAATTTATCTTGCTTTTTGGAAAAAAATTATCTATCATGAAATTCTTAGTGGGTTTTTCTTCTTCCACGGCCATTGCGAGGTTCCGGGGCAAAGGATGAAGAGGAGTTTTGTTCTTGCCATTATCATCATAGCATCTCTGTTTTCCGGTGAGATTGCCATTTCCCAGGAGGCCTCGATCGAGGGCCTGACCGTAGCGCTGAATGGGCAGATGGAGATGAGTTTCTCCGTAATAAATTGCTGTACGGAAAAGATGGAGGAGGCGATCCAAAGCGGCGTTCCTACAACGTTGACTTTCCGGGTTAAAGTATACCGGGTGAGGAATTTTTGGCCGGATAAAAAGATGACTTCCCTTGCGTTCAAGCACAGCATCAAATATGACAATATAAAAAAGGAATACCAGTTCCATTTTGAGGAGAGCAATCATAGGCTTTCCGTTAAGGACTTCGAGAAGGCCAAGGAGGTCATGGCTAAGGTAAATGGAGCAAAGCTCTTGCCGACAGATCGACTCCAAAAGGGCAGAAGATATTACCTCGACGTTAAGGCGGAGATCGACCCTGTTCGATTGCCCTTCGGCCTGCAATATATCTTCTTCTTTCTTTCCTTTTGGGACGTGGAGACGGATTGGATAAGGTATGAGTTTACCTACTAGCTTAGTATGGGGCTATTAAGCCTTTTCATGGTGTAAGGACCTTCAGTGGGGAGAAGGCATGGTGGACCGAGATCTTTATGGGGAAAGGGAATCCAAGAAGCGGAGAAATGAATTCTATATCATCATGATCATTTCCCTGCTCATCGTCACCTTTACCTATTTTGCGATGCGGCTTCCCCAGATAGGCGGGGACATTCCCATCGCCTATAATATCATCGTCTTCACCTTCATCAACATCAATATTATCCTTTTGTTGCTTCTCATCTTCTTAGTCATCCGAAATTTGGTCAAGCTGATCTTCGAGAGGAAACAGCGGGTTTTAGGAGCGAAGCTGAGGACGAAATTGGTGGCGGCCTTCGTCAGTCTTTCCCTGGTTCCAACCTTATTGCTGTTTCTTGTGGCCGTTGGATTTATTACCAGCAGCATGGAGAAATGGTTCAGCGTCCAGGTGGAGCATTCCCTCCAGGGATCCTTGGAGGTTGCGCAAACATATTACCGCGATTTCGCCAACAATGCCATTTACTATGGGAGACAGATCAGCCGAAGCATCTCTCAAAGAGATCTGGTTGATGGTAAGAAAACCGATGGGCTGAAGAAATTCATGGAGAGGCAGAGAATCGAATATAACTTGGGAATTATCGAGATCGTTTCCAAAGACTTGAAGCAGGTTGCCATGGTGACCGATGCGGACATTCCCGACAACCCTCTTCCCGCGCCAAACAAAGAGCTTCTCGAGGAGAGCCTTAAGGGAAAAGAGGTCTCAAAGACTCGAGTCCTGGGAAGCGGGGAGCTTATCACGGGGGTGGTTCCCATCTATGCCTCTCCTTCCGGGAAGGGGGAAGTTATTGGAGCGGTTGTCACTAACTTCTACGTTCCCAAGAGCTTGGCGGCTAAAATGGTGGAGATTTCCAAAGCGTTTAGAGATTATAAACACCTGAAAATTCTCAGGAAACCCATTAAATCAAGTTACCTGGTCGCCCTGTTGATGGTCACGTTGCTCATCATCTTTTCGGCAACCTGGTTTGGATTCTATTTAGCCAAGGGGATAACGATTCCCATTCAACAGTTGGCGGAGGGAACGGAGAAGGTCGCCAGTGGTGACCTCGATTTTCACATCGATATCGCTGCGAAGGACGAAATTGGAAAGCTTGTCAATTCCTTCAACAAGATGACCCATGACCTGAAGGCGAGCAAGGATCAATTGGAGAAGACCAATATCGATCTGGAGCGGCGAAAGGAATACATGGAGATTATCCTGAAAAGCATTGCTGCAGGGGTAATTTCCATCGATAAGGAAGGCAATATCGGCACTATCAACAAATCGGCAGAGCGGATGTTGGGCATCGAGGGGAATAAGGTCTTGGGAAAACGGTATCGTGAGGTTTTGGACCCCGAATATCGGGATGTAGCCAAGGAGTGGATTCGCGAGATCAATTCCACCCGGAAGGATACCATAGAAAAGCAGGTTACCGTCAACTCTAAGGGGCAAACCCTCACCCTGTTGGTTCACATCACCGTCCTGAGAAGTGAAACGGGGAGCTTTATGGGGATAGTGGCTATCTTCGATGATCTAACCCAATTGGTCAAGGCGCAAAGGGTAGCCGCATGGAGGGAAGTTGCCCGGAGAATCGCTCACGAAATCAAGAACCCCTTAACTCCTATTCAGCTTTCGGCTCAACGGTTGAGAAAACGTTACGGAGACAAGCTATCGCAGGATGGGGCCGTATTCGATGAATGCACCAAAACAATCATGAAACAGACCGGTGAGCTTAAAGAACTGGTTAATGAGTTCTCCAATTTCGCCAGAATGCCGGCGGCAAAGCCCGCTCCCAACAATTTGAGCGAGATCATTAACGAGGTTTTACTCCTCTTCAAACAGGCCCATAAGGACATTACGTTCGAACATACCTGTGAGAATGGGATCCCCATCATGAATTTGGATCGGGATCAGATAAAACGGGTAATGATCAACCTCTTCCAGAACGCAGTTTCGGCAATAGAGACCACCGGCAATGGAGGAGATGTGGAGGTGAGGAGCGGTTATAATGATGAGCTCCAAATGGTTACCACCGAGGTCAGCGATACGGGTTGCGGTATACGGGAAGAGGACAAATCGAGGTTGTTCGAGCCTTATTTTTCGACGAAAAAATCCGGTACGGGCCTGGGGCTTGCCATTGTGAACACCATCATATCGGATCATAATGGATACATCAGGGTAAAGGATAACTTGCCCAAGGGGACCAAATTCATTATCGAATTGCCGGTGAGGGTATAAACAAGGCTTCACCCGGATCACATTTAAACCACTGAAAAATCAAATAGATAGGATACCATTTTTGTGCTATACTTAAATAAAGGGCATTCAAACGAAGCTCCGTTCGAAGTGAGGAGGGAAGGCTAAGATAGACGAGAGGGTTCACGGGGAATGTTGGAAGAAGTAGGAGTTGTCCTAAGGGTGGAGGGGGAATTGGCCATCGTTAAGACCCAACGGAGTTCCATGTGTGATGGTTGCCACTCTGGTGGGTTCTGTAAGGCTTTGGGGGGGGACTCGGATATGGAGGTGGCGGCGCGAAATGAAGTGGGTGCCAAGGTGGGAGATGAGGTCCGGGTGACCGTCGCTTCCAAGACCTTTTTGAAGGCTTCTTTTTTGGTTTACATGGTGCCGGTAACGGCCCTGATTCTGGGCGCGCTGTTGGGGGCCACGCTGGGTCCTTCTCTCTATCCAGGGGCGAGCTCAGATCTTCTACCGGTGGTCTTTGGATCCCTCTTCTTTTTCCTGAGCTTTGTTCTGATGAGGATATGGGGGAAGGGAATCAAAAAGGACGAAGGGTATTGTCCCGTGATTGCGGAGATCTTATATGGAAAAGCTTATCTGCACCAATAAAAAGGCCCGCCGAGATTACGCCATTGATGAGACCTATGAGGCCGGTATGGTGTTGATGGGTACGGAGGTGAAGGCTTTGAGGCAAGGGAAGGCCCACCTGAAGGACAGTTATGCACGCATAAAAGACGACGAAATCTTTCTGGTAGATACCCATATTAGCCCCTACAGTCATGGAAATCAGTTGAACCATGAGCCCGACCGGACCAGGAAGCTCCTGATGCACAAAAGGGAAATCAGAAAGCTCTATGGCAAAACCAGGGAAAGGGGATTTACCCTTGTTCCCCTGAGAATCTATTTTAAGGGTGGGAAGGCCAAAGTGGAAATCGGACTCGGTAAGGGCAAGAAGCTCTACGACAAAAGGGAGGATCTTAAAAGGAAGGCCGTGGAAAGAGAGGTAGAGCGGAGCTTCAAGGGGAAGAGGATTGGGTAAGGTAAGAGGTAAGAGGGAAGATTAAGGTCATAAATAAAAAAGGGGGGCGAAAAGGGTTCGACGGAGGTAATTGAGGCTGGAATGGCATGCCGAGGTCCTATCTGCTCGTTAAACAGATAGGAACTTAAATAACCGGAACCGATTACGGTTATGCCTACGCCTAATTAAGGCGTAGCGTCCCTTCGGTTTTCTCCTGTGGAATCGAAAGGGATGTCATCTCAACAGGATAGTTCCTCCCCCGATGCTTATAAGGGGAGGGGCGAAACTCCATAAGCTAGCACCTCGAAGATCCTGCCCGTGGGAGTTTTGAGGTTTGAACCCAAAAACACGGGATAAGCATGTAGATGCTCCAGAGGAATGCCTTCGGACGCGGGTTCGATTCCCGCCGCCTCCACCAATAAAACGAAAGGGTTAGCCCAAAAGGTCAACCCTTTTTTACTTTCTTAGTGTCCGAATAGTTGCCATCCTGAAATCATCTGATGCGTGCTCTTTCCATGGCTGAAGATTCCACCTCGAAAGGCTTATATAGCACCTATCGCAACTATTATGTTAATCAAAGCATTTTATCACAAGTAGCCGATTTGCCCGACCAATTTCCCAGGTCTCCTTTGATCAAAAGTAAGGCATCACCGTTGATGATTCTTTACCCTTCGCCCTTAGTATTTTGTGCTTTACATTCCCGGGGATTTGCTCAACAATTGTGTTACACCACTCCGGTCGGCTAGTGACCAACAGTTCTAAGCAAATAGTGCTAACTGAACCAAAGCTCGGGTAGAAGATCTTGGTGAGGGAGTCATTATGTGAAAACTCAATCCTTAGTACGTTGAAGCCGTCAGCGCTCTGGTCAACCGATGGACCTATTTTACGCTACTTTCCATGTCAATTCGCTATATAGGCATTCCCTGCCTCCGAAGTTTATTGAAGAGGAGTGAAGTTTTGTAATTCGAACCTCGATAAACAAGAGTTATCATGTTTAATTCGTCCCTCACAGAGGAGGATATCTATGCCGTTTCTCAATCTTCATGAACTCGAAGAAAAGCAGATTGTTCCTGGTTTTAAAGGCCACTTTGTACATTCCGAGAACATAACATTTGCGTACTGGGATATTGAGGCTGGTGCTGTTTTACCCGAGCACTCTCATCCCCATGAACAGGTTGCCAACATGATTTCAGGCGAGTTCGAAATGACAGTGAACGGTGAAACGAAAGTCCTCCGACCGGGGTCGGTTGCAATAGTTCCGTCAGACGCGGTTCACTCTGGGAGAGCGATTGCAAATTGTCGAATTATTGACGTTTTTTATCCCATCAGGGAAGATTATCGGTAATGTAGCGGTAGAACCATCGCGTGCACACAGCTAAAAGAGGCCGTAATGGCCTGCCCGTAAGACTTTCTGTTTCCCGCACAAACCCATCAACCCAACCAGGACTGCCTGTTCGCAGAGGGCTTATTCCAACAGGCGGATATCGCTAGGGGGTTATTTTCCATCAACAAGATCTCATTAGGCCTCCCGATGATCCCACTCCTCATGGTTATTTGTCCCTCCTATCATCGTCATCGGAATTGTGAAGTAGAATGTCGAACCCTTTCCGGGCTCAGAGTCCACCCAGATGCG
>SMTZ1_10000074_pt1 | contig 106737 bp, 89 predicted proteins | sample DeeMarSWOR136_30_FD_25667 | JGI IMG/M metagenome (IMG submission 25667) | reverse complement strand
TTGTTGGGTGGCTTGACCGAAGCGATAAACACCTGTTTCTGGCTTCACAAGGATTTGCTGCGGAAAAGCTTATGGTAAAAGCCCTAAGTTTGAGGATTATCAGGCTGGCATGCAATGTGAACAGGCGAATGGTTGCTTTGCCAAAGCCCCTCACTGCCCCGCCCCCTCACGGCAAATCAAATTTGCCTGAGCCTACACGTAGTCTGCCGGCCGGGTGAGGTCGGAGCAAAGCAGAATACACTTATCGAACAAGAACCGCCCAATAGCCGCGTGATGGGCACTTCAGCTTGAACTGGCCCGTAGCCTCAATGCGTTTGGCATCTGACCACTGGCTCTTCATAATATCCAGCCAGCGAACCGCGGCGGGTCTCTTCATCGCACTGATATTCAACGCGACCTCGCCACCGTCAGGGAAATAAACCGCATATTCTTTGCCCGGATTCGCTATACAGTAGGCTTCGTTCGGGTTCCTGTCGGAGAGCAAATCATCGTGCGGTGCACATGCGAAGATATTCATCTTATCTGTAAGCAGCCGCATACTCCGGATATTAGCCTGCGACTTTTTGCCAAGTCCAAGTCCCGAAGTTGGACGATGAAACCGTGATGATGCCATACCGCCGAAGATATTTCGCCAGAATCGTTCCATACCATCTCTGTCGTTGCCAAATCTGCCGGTGTCGGCCCCATAGATTTTCACGTTCGTCAGCGGACGCACTTTCTTAGTTATACGTCTTCGCTGCCGCTGAGCGTTATCCCAGTGCTTTTGTCCCTTTTGGTGATTGTTCTGTGAGATGTCCACAAACGAATATGTCTCGGGATGGTCGAACGTGGCAGCGTGCTGGCGATGTGCCAGGTCCCACGCGTCCCACATTTCTGTAGTGTGGACCTTGACGCCGGCTGCTTTCGCCTTTGCCTTGATGTATTCGGACCAGTATTTTCCCCATTCCGGCGTCACCGAGGTCTCGTTGTCCATGCAGTACAAAACGTTGCCGAACTTCAGCGAATAAGAGAGTATCTTATCTACGAAGCGCTGTTGGTACTTCAGCACAGTCTTTTGGTTGCGCTCCGCCGGAACCGACCAAAAGAAGTTGTTCTCGGTGCGGGTGGGATGACTATTGACCCGCTCAGGTAGGCCAGCTTCCTTGGCCGTATAGTTGATGTTATTCTTTGGGTTGAATGGATTAACCGCCCAGTTGTCGCGATAGTAGTCGAAAGTCGCCCAGACCTCTATCTGCACAATAATGTCCCGCTCGTGCGTCCATTTCAGCATATTGCCGAAACGTTTCCAATACTCATCATTCCACTTCTGCAGGTCATACCTTCCATTCGACAGCTTGCTGAAAGCCTGAACTTCAAAACCTTTATCGCTTCGCGAACTCATAGTGTTTCGGATATAGTTGCCGCCCACAGATTTAAGCAGGTCTAAATGTTCTTTCAAATCCGGAATCTGAAAAAGACTGTCGTCTTTGCTGCCGCCCAAAAGCAGTGTCGGCCTGCCACCATACTGCCAGTACGCCGGGTTCGCCTCGTAAATATCTACTCTCTCGTTCGTACCGGCTGCAGCCTGCGCAGAAACACATGCCGTTGCTGTTACTATGAGTATCACCAACGCCGATCCACATTCCATCCTCAACCCGCTCATGATAGACGTTTCCAACAGACAAAATAACTTCAATTCGCGTTCACCTGCCTTCGGGCGATGAACCATGATGCCCCGTGGGCTTTGACTCTGCACACCATAGCCCTGATAGACTGATTTGGCCTTCTTTCAATCCATGCGCAAAGTCACCGCCAAAATACACATGGCAAGCTGCATCTATTATCGCAGAAAACGCCCGCCCTGCAATTCTCAACCATCCAAATAATCCCACGCGGAAGGTCGCTTAACCATCTTTGACAACAACATAAACTGCAAATTCTTCTCTAACAGGAACACAAATCGCACCCCCTCGGCACGTGTCTCGCAAAACGGCCGTGCCAAAAAAGTCCCGCGGGTCAATCAGCTTGAAAGCCTGGCCATCTTGCAGGAAAGACTTAGCCGCAACTTCAACTTCTTGCCTCTTGTCCCAATTATAGACTACAAGGTGTGCCCGGTTCTCATCGAATCGATTGGCCAAAAGAACAGCCTTGACTCCTGCTGGATGCTGTTCGCCCTTTCGGATGACGAGATTACCCTCCTGCAAGACATTCCTGTAGCGGATGATGTCTAAATCACCATTGACTATTATGTTATCGCGGATCTCGCAGTCTTCGTTGTAAGGTGCACTGTAGCCGATTCTCATGCTGACATCATAAAGGCAATTTCGAAACACACGGATGTTCTGGCTTGGTCTTCCACCACCAATTAGAAATGGGCCATTGTTGTAGAAAACGCTGTCCTCAACCAGGAAGTTATTCACGTACGCGCGTTCCGAGCCATAGGCGTGCATCGTATACGTACCATCGAACCGGCAGCTCATGATGCAATTTGAAATTATTTTGATGCCTTCGTCATTTTGGGCGTAAATGCAATGTCCATGACCGCGATCCGTACCTTGCCAGCCGTTATCATAGATGATGCAACCGTATATCTCTGGACTGATTTCGTCCTTCCAGCAACTGATACCCTGATTGCAGTTATGGATAATGAGATTTATGTACTTGCAGCTTTTCCCGCCGTACATATGCAGGCCGCCCCATGGCCGATCCAAGTCTTCCGGATGTGAGCCCGCACTGACCGGCTCCTTCGGCAGCGGTTCCGACACAAATATCTCCAGATCACGTATCCACACGTGCGAGGATGGGCTTTGCACCGAAAGCCCCCCGTCTATCCTCACACGCTCGTCGGGTAAGGGTCTAATCTGAATCGGCTTATCCTGAGTACCCACGAGCCGAACGTCGAAAAGCTCTTTTGGCCGGCGTCTATATGTCCCTTCTGACAGATAGATGGTGTTACCCGGCGAGACGTCCTGCTTGCCGTCTAAAGCCGAAGCAATATCCCAGGGACTTTCTCGCGTGCCGGCGTTCGTGGCCTTACCATTGGGCCCAACGTACCACTGCCCTGCCAAACCAACCTGCACCGCCAGCGCTAAAAACCAAACAAACAATAGAGAACAACATTTCATTATCGGTACCTCAAATCGCATCTGACACTCTTTCGTCAACGTCCCTTCTAACCGCTTCTCAACAAACCATATCTTGATGATTGGAGACAGAGATCTCTTGAGGTCTTGTTCTCCATATCTTTACCGTACTTATTATAAACAGAACAGCACCCATCGGCGCAGTAACAAAAGCGATAGGCCAGTTCGTATGAACCTTCACATCCAAAAGCCCCAAAACTCCGTATACCGCCGTAGCCACAACAGGCATAAGAAACAGGCATAGATAGTTCTGTCTTTTGACAAACCCAGCAGATGATACAAGGACACTGCCACGCTTTTCTACGCGCTTGTTCCTCCTCAGCGTTAGCCAAATAATTAGCAGCAGAGCCGGCAATATCAAAGCTGCAATAGGAGCAGCCGGCAAAGTAACAAACACAAAGTACAAAACAAACAGAATACCTATGATGCACAACTGCCATCTTCTTGCCGCGAATGACTTCCATAAGAGCCTGCCACAGAGCCAGTAGCTCATAATAACCGGGACACTGCTCAAAAACGCAAACAGCGCAAAACCTAACAACCCCGGACTTGTTCCCGGCTCTTCCGCCCACCAACACACAGCCCAGAGGCCCCAGAATAATCCTATCAAGCCAGCAACCGAAATAGTCTTGAAGCACCTGTTCTCCAATAGCACTTTTCTAACGTAGTACCAGCCGACCAAAACACTAATCAGCCCATGCCATGCCAAACCTGTCCACGAAATATAAAAACCAAACGCCTCATAATCATACATTGTCTGGACAATGACGCCCTCTGTTAACCATCCATACAAAGCCCCGCATAGAAACAGTGCCCATATACTGCGCGCTTTGAAAACATCGATTGCAGCAAGAAATGCAAACGAGGTAACTGAATAGACGGCCCAGGTCATCAAATACCCGCCAACCGAGTCAGCCTCAGGTCTGTATCTGGACCAAAAGACAAGCTCCGAATAGAACATGAGGATGTACCCTGTGGACAAAACAAAGGCGAGCTTCTTGATTCCTCTCACAGCACCCCCCTCTTACAACCAACTACGTCAGCAAAGCTGCGATTCATCCTATTCGATACGCTTTCTGTAAAGCCGCGTCTGCAAAGCGCTTTTCCAGGCAGTCCAGTTTGAATCGCTCAGCTCATTGTCAATCGCCGCTGTCACCTGATTAACCTTGGCGTCCAGGTCGTCGATGTAGTAAACCATAAAAGCCTCAGCCGTCGCCGGTAACTTCGGCGAACCAAATTCATACTGCCCGTGGTGCGACAGAATAATATGTCCAAGGGCATCCAATATTTGCCTATCTATCTGCATCCCCTTGGCTGCCAGCGCATCGGCCTTTCGGTTTATCATAAGAAGAGTTTGCGTAATATGCCCTATTAGCTGTCCGGAGTCGGTGTATGAAAAGGCCATATCGTAGGATAGCTCTTCGGTCTTTCCCATATCGTGAAGAAAAATCCCGGCCAGAACCAAATCAGCCTGCACGTGCGGGTACAACGGCAGTATTGCAACAGCGACCCTCAACATACTGTGGGTATGTTCCAGCAACCCCCCTATGCAATCATGATGCAGCTTCATCCCACCTGGCGCCGTACAAAATCTGTCCATCAGCTCAGCATCTGCCAAAAATTCCCCAACCAGTGCCTTTAGTTGCGGATTCTTTATTCGCCCGACTATCTTTTTGACATCCTCGAACATCTGCCCGGTGTCTTTGTCTGTCCGGGCCAGAAAATCCTCAACGCAGACCTTGCTTGTGTCAATAACGCTGACATTATTTATTATGATTTGCAGATTGTTTTGATAGAGCTCGCTTCTTCCCTGGATGCGGACGAAGCCGGGCTTCGGCAGTGCCCTGTATATAGCTTCGGTGGCCTGCCACATCCGGCCGTTTAACTGGCCCGTGCGGTCAGAGAGGAACATCGCTATATACAAATCGCCCCGTGTTGTGCTGCGCAGAATCGGCTCTTTGACCATATACACGTCGTCAACCGTTTCCCCGGGCTCGATCTCGTTGATAAACTTATGTGCCATTGTCTGCTCCATCAACTACAGATTCCGAAAAAACAACTAATAGTCAACCAGCAATAATATTGCCGCGCAAATACTCACGCAAGCCTCGATTATGCCAATCGGCTTACGAACTCAATCTTACACCACACAAATAGCCGAGAAATCCGGCCGGCGCTCTCCGGATTTTGTGTGCAAGAATAAATTCATTTGGGTTGCTGCTGCTGGCGACCTAACCAATCAGCAACAACAACAGTAATGTTATCTGTACCGCCGGCCGCATTAGCACCTTTCACAAGCGCTTCACAGACAGCGCGGCAGTCACAGTCTTGGCCTAAAATCGCAGCGATAGCCTCATCGGCTACTGAATCTGTCAATCCGTCTGTACACAGCAGTAAACGGTCCCCTCCCTTCAGAAGAAAAGAACGCACATACGGCAGAGCCTTTTTTCCCATGCCAATATAACGGGTGATTTGACCTTGAGCGTCATGCTCCTCGGCCTCTTCGGGCTCAATTCGACCCTCGTCCAACAGTTCGGATACAACGGAATGATCCTTTGTGACTTGACGCAGCTTGCCTCCGCGAAAACGATACATTCTGCTGTCACCAACGTTGGCAATGTAAGCTCGTTCATTCACCAGCAAAGCCATCGCAACTGTGGCTCCCATGTCTCTGTACCCATTCTCACTCGTTCCTTCCATCCGAACTTGTCTGCTTTGTTCTGCAAGAGCCTTTTTCAATAGCGACCTTACCCTTGTCGTGCTGCGTGTCTTGAGCTGATCCAGCCAGCTCTCAATCATGGGCGGTAAATCTTCCGCGACAATCTTTGAGGCCAGTCCTCCACCGCGGTGACCTCCCATCCCGTCAGAAACCAAGAACAAGCCTAATTCGGGCTCGACCAAATAGACATCTTGATTCTCTTCACGTACCTTACCTTTGTCACTGGCAGCAGCCCAACAGAATGGAAAGGGTGACTTTACTTTGTTGCCCGGCTCATCCGTCATACGTAATTTCTCATTACCTGGACCGGCTATACCAACCGCTGTTTGCACCAGGGACAGTAACTCCAAAAAGTCGAATCTACCGCCCATCCACACCGTCCGCATATTTCGGGAAAAGGCTGCACCTGCCACGGGCGCCGAATCTTCCGACGACACCACGGGCAATAATGCATGAAGCGCATGATTTTGCCACCACAGTAGTCGCAGTTGGCCCGGTACCGCACGCCGCTGGAGCGAACGGAACTCGGCGATTCAAAACCCGGCCCATAACACCAGGGACAAAAACGCCACTCCGGCAGAACCCCCTTGTGGCAGCGCCGACAAATGTGGCTAAACTGGCTGTTCCTGTCGAAGCGGTTTTTCCCACTGCCGCACCATGGGCAGATGAGCATGCTCTCAGCTATCGGCTCACCGCATTCCACACATCTGAAAATAACGGGCAGGACCCTGTCGTAGCGCTTTACGAAGGCCCCTCGCCGCATCTTACGCCAGTCGAGCCTTCCCGTTTCAGGCGATTTGACAAGCGGTACCCTTTGAAGGCTCCTTGGTACGGCTTGCAGCAGAGCTGTCAGCATTTCTCCCGCGTTAGCAAAACGTAGGTCGGGGTCTACCGACAAGGATTGCTTTAGAAATTTAACCATTGCCAGATTTGTGCGTTCTCGCAGACGCTTGTGCCCTCGGAAGGGCCACCGGAAAGGCCAGCGAGGTAGGACCCCGGTCAGATACTCATAGAGTATCAGCCCAGTGGCAAAACAGTCGCTGCGATAAGTGGGCCGGCCATAAGCCTGCTCCGGGGCGACGTATCCGGGCGTGCCGAAGTCGTCAACGGTTTCCATACGGCCTTTGAGCTTAACGCTGATTCCAAAATCTCCCAGGGCAGCTCGGCCATCCGGAAATAAGAATATGTTGCCCGGTGTAACATCGCAATGCACTAAACGGTGGCGATGAGCGTATGAAAGCCCATCGAGAACCTGACCCGTAATCGAGATTATCCTGCGCACCGACATCGGCTTGGAACGGTCGGCAAGAGTACCTACCGACAATTCAGTCGCCAGGACAACATGACCGTTGATGATGTCGGCGTTCTTAACCGGCATTATGTGAGGATGCCGCAGCCGCGCAACAAGGCGAATCTCTCGAAACAAACTCTGATTGTCGCGTTCGCCGCTGACGCCCACTTGAGGTATCTTCAAGGCCACCGAAATGTCCTCTATGCAGTCTTTGGCCTTCCAGACCTCACAGCTTCCCCCTGTGCCCAGGCGCTTTTCCAGCCGGTACTTGCCCAGCCGTGTGCCGGCACTCAGATTCAACGCTGACGCCTTTGACCGCACGCTGCCAATTTCCGTTCTTACACCCATCCTATTACCTTGCCCTATCGCTGATTCAGCCAATCGCCCGACATATATGCCCACCGGGGTATTCAAAATACCTCCTAACACAGTCAGGTATGGAAAACCGGATTCTATCCGAACCACAAAACACTGCCAAGACGATTTTCTGCCATTTTTCTTCTTGGCCCTTCTCTTCTGCAGGCTGTCTCAAAAGCCCGCTTCGGCCCCGAACAGGGAAACAGAGATACGATTCACGAACTACGAGCGACGAAAAAAGGGCCTATGCCGAACTGCCCAGTACCGACCCCAATAAGCACTGCAAATTCCCTGTCTGGTCACCGTTCATCCCTGAAAACGTCTCTTTTTGACAAAGAGTTCGTTGTCTGATACGCCTTCTCACGCTTTCTCTAAGCTCATGCCTCTTCTTTTGTTCTTCTGCACAGACTGCAGGCTGCACCAACAAAATCATGCTTGACCGGCCGAGCTATTTGTTAAGAGCTGACTCGGCCACGAAGTCTTCTGTGGCAAGACTGAATTGTGAAGCGAGCCACAAACCCCATAGTCTATTTGCACGGCAAAGAAATTGTCACGGTGGTTCCACTACCGGGCTCACTTATTATCTGCAGCCAGCCTTTGTTCAGCTGGATGAGTCTTTGAGCGTAAGCAAGGCCCATTCCCCGTTTCCGACCGGCAGGCTTGGACGAAAAAAAAGGCCGAGTTGCTTTTTGAAGGGTTTCTGCGTCCATTCCACAACCGAGGTCACTGACCTGGATTTTCACAAGACCGGCCCTCTCGGCCTCAGCGGTAATTTTCACCGGCCCCAATTTGCCCGTATAGGATTCAAGAGAATTACAGATGATATTTGCAACCGCTGATGCAATCTGGGCTGAGTCCACAAAAACCTTTTCCGTATCCTCCGCAACTTCAGCTTGGACGTCTATGTCCTCCGCCCTTGTCTTTTGGCTGGTCAGTTGTATGGCTTCATCGAGCATCCGTTGAATATCCGTCTGGGCCGGCCTCGGATGTCGCGGCTCCGCAAAGCTCATCAGATCCTCGATAATTGCAGATACCTCGCCGGCATTCGCCTGAATCTGCTTCAAGGATTGTTTTCTCTCTTCGTCAGTCTCGGCCCCAGCGAGCAACTGGGCCCGTCCGGAGATCACCGAAAGAGGATTATTCAGTTCGTGTGCTACGCCGGCTGCCATTTCCGCCAAAGCATCCAGCGAATCGTGCACGGCAATATCGGGTTGTGGCTCGATAGGTTTCGAAATAAGCTGGGCAAAACACTCGGCATAACGCTCTTGTTTCTGCCGGGCAAACGCCATCGCCAAGATCGACCCGGCAATCGAACTTGTTGTCCTGAACTTCTCCTCGAATAGTTGCACATCTGCAGGGTAATGAAACTCAAAAACAATTGCTGCCACTGCCCTGCCGTCGGCCAGCAACGGCAGCAGTTTGGTCGTGCCGCGGGCAGAATCAACTTCCACCTGATCAAACAGCCAATCAACATTGTCACAAGCATCCACAATTGCAAAGCTGTTCCTCATGCTTTCTGGTATTGGGTCCGAGTCTGCCGAACAACTTAGAATCACTCTTCTGCTGTGCCCAAGACTCTCGACAACAACGGCTTCAAAAAGTTGTCGGCTGTCCGGCGGAATTAAATACAAACAGACCATACCTGTTTGATAGAACCGTTGCCACCGAACTGCGAAGTTCTCTGCGATATCGATGGCGGCATCGCCAGACTTTATGCTAAGCACGAAGTCCGTTGCGAAATCCAAATGGCTCGACTCGGTTTGCAGCCGGCGATTTTCGACAGACACTTCACTCTGCTTGCGAGCAAATTGCGAAGCGGCACTGTGCATAATCTCACAATAGCGATCTGTCACATCTGGCAAATCCAGGCCCAATACTTTAGATTTTTCTGCGACTGCTTTAGGCAGCTCCCGCCCAATTTCTTTCAGCTGGTCGGGGTCGATTCCGAGCGATTGGGCTAACTTAGCTACCGGTTCAGGCGAATCAAAACTGCCGGACTGACCAATGCCTGCTTGCCGAGCTATGGAGTCGGCTAACTGGACGACCTGTGCTATCTTCGCATCAGGGACGCTTTGAGATATAGTGGCAGTGTCACTGTGATGTAGCCAGATGACAAGGCCAATTACATCTGGAAGATGCCACCTTTGAGCCAGGCTCTTGCCGAGTATTGTATGGTCCGTGCCGAGGTGTTTTTGCTCGATGGCATAAGAGCTGGCCTGTGCTGACTTTGCCTCTTCTACAATACGAGCGAGACTCTTCGGCATTACCTCTCGCAGTGCATGTTTTCCAATATCGTGCAGCAGACCGGCCAAGTACGATAATTCCGGGTCTATTTGATCTGATATGACTTCGGCGATGCCTGTGGCGCAGCAGGCCACCGCAAGACTGTGAAGTGTGAGGTCTTTTTTAGACTCGATTGCGGGCTTGTCAGATCCGTAGTCTGCCTCAAAGGCCCGCGAGATCTTAACAGACAAAAGTGCATTAAGGACTATGTCTGCGGGCAACCTGTCAAGCGACCGGCGAAGCGAAAATTTATCAGCAGGCAGACTCACGCCGTGCTGGTGTATAAGTGAAAGAATCTTTGCCGTAAGTGCTGGGTCCGATTCAACAATATCAGCCACAGCTGAGGGTGAAAAGTGTGGCTGCATGAGCTTGGAAAAGAATTGTACCGCAACGCAAGGCAGGGTTGAAAGCGAGCTGAGCTGACCGATAGCCAACTCTGTCTGCTGCGCAGCTGTTGTATCACCTTTGTTTTCCGGCATATAGTCGTCCTTGCCCTCTTGTGTCGGCATTACTCATTCGCACGCACCACGGGACATTTCCTCCGTCTTCTAATCGGGCATCGACATTCCAAACGCATAAAACCGTTGCCCTATTACTATCGGATCGCCAGGGTTCCGGTGATTTTGTCGGTCAGCTCGGTGATGCTAAAAGGCTTTTTTATAAAGTCTTCAGCACCAGACTTCAATAGCTGGTCGATTTCATCCTGTTTTACCACCCCGCTTACGATAATAATCTTGATATCCTCGAACTCCGGATTCTTCCGTATCGTCTGGCAAACGACGTTGCCGTTCACGTCGGGCAGCATATAATCCAGTAATATCAAATCGGGTCGGAACTGCTGGGTCGCTATCCCTGCTTCATAGCCGCTGGATGCAGTCTTGATTTCGAATCTGCCGTCACGGGCCAGCACGTCGACCATAAGTTCGACTATTTCGGCATCATCGTCGACGATGAGGACTTTCTTTTTGCCGGACTCGAGTGTATCCAGCGGAATATTGTTGTCCTTCATGAATTTGACAAGACTCTGGCGTGGAATCCTGCGGAATTTTGAGCCGGGAACGCGGAACCCCTCCAGTCGACCGGAATCAAAACAACGAATGATAGTTTGCTGACTTACTCTACATATCTCGGCGGCCTCGCCGGTCGTAAATAAATCCTTCATTTCATCACTCCCTTTTCAGCCAAATCCTTTTGACAAAAGGCTCTCCAATTTGCCTTTTCGCCCTAATTTAACCGTGTGAATTTGGAATTGTCAAGGATAAAAACTATAGAAAAACCCATTCCTTGATTGTGAAAGTATAGATTTTATCAGTCCTTGGGCCGTTGACAGTGCGCTAAGTGTCGATTCTAAGCGGGTTTGGGTCCGTAGGGAGCAAAGTGACGAAAGAGGAAAAATATCTGAAAAATTATAGGACCTCAGGCAGCTTGGTGACGGTCTTTGGCCTTGAGCTCGGCCTGGAACCATCGGCTTAGTGCCAGAGGACCCGCCAGTCTCTGCAGGTTGGCAGCCGACAGAACGGCTTCTTGCTCATTTCCCACTTGACTAAGGCCGCGACTTCTGCATGGACCATGTGCAGTTGCTTGTATCTCGCGTTCCATGGCTCATCGCCTGTCATCCATGGCCCGGTCGTGTCTCTCATCGGAGCACTGAACCGGCTGATTGATGCTCAATATATCAGCTGGAATGACAGAGGCCAGCCGCGTGCTTGGGTAGGAGAACCTCCACTGGGTCCCTCGCAGATAACAATAACCACCAAAGGTCGCATGTTTGTGGAGTCGCTCGGACTCGAGCGACTATGATCTGGCACTATCCCGAGCAAGTTACGTCTCTCCGTGGCTTGGACAGATAACATTATGATATGAGCCACAGTCGGTTCGGGCTGGCACATTAAGTAACGTAGGGTGTGCTCCGCACACCAAAAAGGGAACGGTGGGACTTCGACGAGCTCAGTCGAGTCGCACAGGACACCCTACATTTTGGGGATGTGTGGCTGACGCGGTTTGCGGTGCTGTCTACGGCTACTGGGCCGGCAGGGAAACCTGCCGAGAAGAAGAGCATAAGGACACAACAGAAAGACGGCACGCAGCAAGCGGGAAGGAGTAAAGATTTTTCATCTTTCTTGTGAACTTTTCAGTACAGATATAGTAATATTAGAATATAGTAATAAAATAATAGATTTTGAGGGCTTTTATATGGATAAGAAATTGGCGGAACACGCAGCTGACGTTTTGAAGGCTGTGGCACATCCGGTTAGGCTGCAAATAGTCGAACTGCTTGCTAACGGCGAGATGTGCGTCGGAGATATTGTCGAGGCGCTGGGCGAAAAACAGGCCATAACCAGCCAGCAACTGACCATGATGAAGGATAAGGGCATTTTGGCCAGCAGACGGGATGGCGCAAAGGTCTATTACAGGATCGAGAACAAGAACGTAATAAAGGTGCTAAATTGCGTTTACGACCATTGCAAGGCCAAGAGGCGGGTGAGAAAATGAGCAGGACCGAGAGAAAGCTGAAAACACAAAGTCTTGAAGTAGGGCGACTAAGCCGTTAGTATTTTCCTTTGCGGGAGAAAGACGGACTTTGCAGACATGATTAATGGGTGTGGAGATGGATATTAGACAAAAGATCGCGGATTATTCGATAAGGCACTACAAGCTCGTGACGGTTGTTTTGGTGCTGTTCACGCTGGGGCTTGGGGCGTTGATTCCACAGATAAAAGTCGATACGGACCCGGAAAATATGCTCTCGGCGGATGAGCCGGTCCGAGTGTTCCATAATCAGACCAAAAGAGACTTCGTTCTGAGCGATATTGTAGTGCTCGGCATCGTAAATGATAAGGACCCCAGCGGCGTGTTTAACCCCTCTTCGCTCTCGAGGATATATGAATTGACCGACTTTGCTAAGAAGCTGCGCTGGCCGAGCAAAGAAGACCCTAACGAAGAGGCCGGAGTTGTTGAGGCAGACCTTTTGGCGCCATCGACAGTCGACCACATCGGTCAAGGTGGACCCGGCGTGGTCACGTTCGATTGGCTGATGCAAAAGCCGCCGGAAACAAACGCTGAGGCGCTGGCCATCAGAGATAAAGCGATGTCCAATCCATTGCTGAAAGGGACGGTTGTCTCTGAAGACGGAAAGGCAATATGTATTTATCTGCCACTCACGAGCAAGGATTTGAGCCACGAAATATATACCAAGCTAAAAGAAAGGATTGCTGAATTTGGAGAAGGTGACGAGGAATACCACATTACGGGGCTGCCGGTGGCGGAAGACACATTCGGGTATGAAATGTTCGTTCAGATGGCTATCTCGGCACCGTTGGCGATGGCGGTAATATTTATCCTGATGCTGGTGTTCTTCCGAAAGCTTGTGCTGATTATCTCGCCAATGATAGTGGCGCTTGTCTCGGTGATTTCGACGATGGGGCTTCTAATCGGGCTTGGGTATCCTGTGCATATCATGAGCTCGATGATACCGATTTTTCTTATGCCGATAGCTGTAGTAGATTCGGTGCACATTCTTTCCGAGTTCTTTGACCTATACACGAGAGAGAAGGGCAGGAGAGAGACCATACTGCAGGTTATGAGCAATCTTTTTATGCCGATGCTTTATACATCCCTGACGTCGGCGGCAGGGTTTGCATCGCTCGCTCTCACGCCGATTCCGCCCGTGCAGGTGTTTGGCGTGTTCGTGGCGATCGGCATTATGATTGCGTGGGTTTGCACGGTTATGTTTGTGCCGGCCTATGTGATGATGATTAGCAACAAATCTCTTGAAAACTTTGGCCGTGAAGCACAGCATGGCGAAAAGCAAACGTGGCTTACCAGAGGCCTTCGTTGGGGCGGTCGATTGACGTACAACCAGGCCAAGCCCATACTGGTGACCATGCTGATAGTCGCGGCGGTGGCTGTCTATGGGATTAGTCGGGTCCAGATAAACGATAATCCGGTCAAGTGGTTTTCCAAAAAACATCCTATAAGGCGCGCCGATATTGAATTGAATAAGCATTTCGGCGGCACATATATGGCCTATCTTATTCTTGACCCAAATGACTATGAAGCTGTTGGGGCTGATTATATTGATGATGTCCGCAAGCGTTTTTCAGAGAAGATTCTCGGATTGAAAGAGCAGTTTCCCGGCGCTGCCAATTCTCTTATTGAGGTGGAAAAGGAACTTCTGCAGCAGGCGGCGGAACCCAATACAAAGGAAAATCTGCTTCGCAAGATGGGTGAATTTAGCAACAGCAAGCTCGAGGCTGCCGGCGAGAAGGAGGGTGATTTGTGGTATGAGGTAGTTGACTTTTTCGAGTTGGAAAAGGAGCGTATGAAGGTCTTTAAGCAACCCGAGGTGCTGCGGTATATTTCGAAGCTTCAGCAGTATCTTTACGAGTCGGGTCTCGTGGGAAAGAGCAACTCGGTTGCTGATGTGGTCAAGAAGGTTCATCAAGAACTCATTGATGGAAAGGCTGAGAATTATAAGATTCCAGACACCTCGGCTGCGGTTGCGCAATGTCTGCTCCAGTTTCAAAGCAGTCATAATCCGGACGACTTGTGGCATTTGGTCACGATGAACTATATGCGATATCTGGCTACAGCTTACCAGCGGCGATAATAAGGATATGCAAAAGGTTGTTGGGCAGGTTAAGCTGTTTTTCGAGAAGAATCCACCGCCGGTATCGCTCAAATACAACTGGGCGGGACTCACGTACATCAATGTTGTCTGGCAGGACAAGATGGTTTGGGGCATGCTCCAATCGTTTATGGGCAGCTTTATCATAGTATTCATTATGATGGCGATCCTGTTCCGCTCGGTCCTTTGGGGTCTTATCTGCATGGTCCCTTTGACTATAACGATTGGTACCATTTACGGAATGATCGGCCTTGTCGGCAAGGATTATGATATGCCCGTCGCTGTCCTCAGCGCCTTGACGTTGGGCATGGCGGTCGACTTTGCAATACACTTCCTTGAGCGGGCGAGGATGGCTTACTCACAGACACAGTCGTGGCGGAAGGCGTCGCCTGAGATGTTTGGCGAGCCGGCCCGGGCCATCAGCCGGAACGTAATTGTCATAGCAATCGGATTCTTGCCGCTATTGGCTGCGCCGCTCGTGCCTTATAAGACCGTCGGCATCTTTGTGTGCGCCATAATGGCAGTGTCAGGTGCTGTGACACTATTGGTCTTACCAGCCATTGTTAGGACGCTTGAAAAAAGGTTATTTAGGGCTGTATCTGCACCGATGCTACCCAGTTGCAACTGCGGGTTCTGCCTGATCATCTCGGCGGCAACGGTTGTGTTGATAGCGCTGAATGTTCATCAGTTTGCCATCGTGGGCTGGAGCACACTTGTCTGGGCGAGTATAATATCGGTGCCGGCAATGGCGCTGATTTGCGGGATAATGTCGCGCCGACAGGCATGCAAGGTTATCATGGAGCAAAAACAAGAAAAAAAGGAGGTGTAAGATGCGAGTTTCGATGATGTTAGTGCTGTTTACTGCAGGGCTGACGGTCGTTGGTCTTACAAATGGTAGTGCGGCTGAGCCAAATAAGCCGGCTGAGACTAAGTCCGAAGCAATTCCAGGTGTGCAAACAATAGTAAACAAGGCAAATCTGGCTGCATACTACCAGGGCGATGACGGCAAAGCAAAAGTCAAGATGGTGATCACAAGCAAGCAGGGCCAGAAACGCGAGCGGGAATTCTTCATTCTGAGAAAGGACATCAAAGACGGCGGTGACCAGAATTACTTTGTTTACTTTCGTGCACCGGCTGATGTTCGCAGAATGGTCTACATGGTACATAAACATGTCGAAGCAGGCAAAGACGACGACAGGTGGCTGTATCTGCCGGCCCTTGACCTTGTCAGGCGAGTCGCCGCCGGTGATAAACGCACAAGCTTTGTTGGTTCGGACTTCTTGTATGAAGACGTCTCCGGCAGAAGTCTTGAGGAAGATGCGCACGAACTTATCCAGACCACAGATACATTGTTCGTGGTGAAAAATGTGCCTAAGAAGCCGGAGACGGTCGAGTTTAGCTACTTCGATGTGGCGATTGACCGAAAGACGTATGTGCCGATGAAGATGGAGTTTTTCGATAAGGAAGGTAAGCTCTACCGCGTAATTGAATCTAAGAAGGTCGAGGTCATCCAGGACTTCCCGACAGTTACAAAGTCACTTGTCTCGGATTTGAAGACCGGCAGTAAGACCGAAATGGAGTTCACCGAGGTCAAGTATAACATTGGCCTTGACGACATATTTGCGGAGCGTTACTTGCGCCGTCCGCCAAGGGAGGTAATTAGGTAAAAGACTATTCTTTCTGAAAGCAGGTTGATTTACACGGTAAGGTGGTTTATTTTCTAATGGGAGAAGCAACGGCATCGACGTTTTTGATGAGCATTTTGAATTAAGGGAGCAGAGGTAATATATGAGGCGAATTAGGATCACATTACCACAAAGAAAAATAAAGGATTTTTGCCTCAAATGGAAAATCTCAGAGATGGCGCTATTTGGGTCTGTTCTGTCAGATGAATTTCGTTCCGATAGCGATATCGATGTTCTGGTCAGTTTCAAGGACGATGCCGGATGGGGACTGTTCGATTTTGTGGATATGATTGATGAGCTTAAGACTGTTTTTGGACGAAAGATTGATTTGGTCGAAAAAGATTCATTGAGAAATCCGTTTCGAAGACAGACAATACTTGCCGAGAGTGAGGTAATATATGCAGCCTGACGAGAGAGATGCCGCTTATCTATGGGACATGCTCGATGCCGCGCGGATGGTGGAACAATTGAGTTCGGGCCTGGATTTTGCCCAATACTCAAATGACCGAAGGACACAGCTTGCAGTTGAACGGTCATTGGAGATTATCGGTGAAGCAGCACGGAGGGTATCGCGCTCTTTTCAGAATTCTCATCCTGAAATCCCATGGCGACAGATAATCGGACAGCGCAATGTCCTAATTCACGAATACGGCGAGATCAAGCAGGAACGAATCTGGAAAACGGTCCAAGAGAATATTCCGCACTTGATTGAGCAGCTAAAACCGTTTGTTTGAAGTCGGGCAAGAAAAGCATAAAGCAAATTTGCCCAGTTTTTTATTTATACGAGAAATCATGAGGATAAAATACTTTACAGATACGGATACTGCTTTGGTGGAGTTTTCAGACCATCAGGTGGCCCAGACCAAAGAGATAAATGAGAACATATATGTTGATTTGGACGCGGACGGTAACTTGGTGAATATGACCATCGAACATGCCAGCAGGCAGGCCAATATAGCAGAGGTGGCTTATCAACAGATTGAAAACAAGAGGACCTAAACAGCGGACATTGTTGCATTGGAGGAGCAGTAAAGGGGCAAGGAATTGGAATATCGCATTATCGCGGTAAATAAAGCTTGTGGAGTTGAACCAAGTAATACCGAAATGGTAACATTGTAAAGAAGGGCAGCTTGTTACGCAGAAATCATGTGAATAATAGATGCGCATTCAGAACAAAGCAGAAACGACATGGACAAAAGGCAACCCACCAAGTCCCGTGCCCGCAAGAAGAAGTCAGAAGGAAGCGGGCCATTCACGACGATTCGGACCTACTTCAAGAAGCTCCTCGGAAGTGAACTCAAAGCTTGGGAACAGAAGTGGGGACGCAAACTAAGGTGTTGGGAGTGCTATTGGTACGCGGATGCTCAATTGGATGGGGTAAAGAACAAAGGCATCTGTAACCTCGGTACCGCAGAAAGACCACCGTTTACTATGGCACCTGGAGACATTGTGAAGATAGCCTGGGGACACAAGCGGGCCTGCAATCACTTTCACCCGTTGGGCATCGGTCCACCAAAGCAAAGGAAAGCCCAAAGAAGAGCGTCAAAATCTCCTCGTCCCTCATCGGCGAAACCGAAGCGTAAACAGAAGCCTGCGAGGTACAAGTGTAATTCTTGCGGTCATCTTCAGGCAGATGGGGCCTGGGAAAAGGCTATGGACGCGCAAGCGAAAGCCATGGGAAGGAAGGGATTTGTCAACCTCTCTGCATCACCGGAATGCCTAAACTGTGGTTCGACAGATCTTATTGATCTACGGAACCCTCCCAGCCAGAAAGAGCAGAAACAGAAGGCTGCTGTCAAAAGTTTACCTGAGCGAGCTAAACTTATAGAGCTTCTTAGGGAGTGGGAGAGATTCGACACACGTAGCAGGGATGATCTTGCCCGGTACGGGAGTACGCCCGAAACGCGCAAACGACACGCAGAAGCGCTTAATAAAAAGGAGCAGATCGAGAAGAAAGTTAAAGCCGTAGGAAAAAAGCTTGCGAAAGATGGTGGACATGATCTGATGTACAGAGTGTGTATTTCTCTCAACAGGCGCCGGTGGCAGAATATTGTTTCCGCTTCGTGGCATGGAATCGCCGGTTGGATGCATTAGATCTTGGTCAACACAACAGTACATTGGTTTTGCATTGACAGTTTTGTCTTTTGCACCGTCTCGATACCTTCCGGTGAAATCGCAAAAGAGACCTGCCCAAACCGGCAGAAAGGGTCTTGCTTCACTGACCATAGCTTTGCACCTGACAAGTTTAAGTCACGCTTATTTATTATTCTTTGCTTTCGCAATGATGTTCATTTTGTTAAAGGTTCCTGATTAAGGTTGTTAAAAAATGGCTTACAAGCCAATGGTAATTATCTGGATTTGTATCATTCTTTGTCAGCCGGTTATGGCCGATGAGAAAAATCGATTCGGATGGTTATTGGGTGATAGTGACGTCGAGGTTCACGGCTTTTATGAGATGAGGGCGGGTTACCGGCTCAGGAAAGACAAATATGAAAAAGATATGTCGGTCATGGAAAACCGCTTTCAGCTCGATTTGTCTTCGTATCCAAAGTGGGGGGACATCAAAGTTAAGGGCGATGCGTATGGCGATATGGTCGAAGAGCAGGCTGAGTTTGATATGCGGGAGGCCAATGTATTTGCCCGGCCTGTCGAGTTTATGGATTTGAAGGTTGGAAGGCAGGCTCTTACATGGGGTACCGGTGACCTTATTTTTATCAACGACATGTTCCCGAAGGATTGGCAGTCGTTTTTCATCGGCGATGCGGCCAAGGCTAGCCTGTTCAGCGATTGGGCTAATCTTGATGTTGTTTATACGCCGCAATTTGACCCAGATCGGTTTATACGTGGCGAACGGATTTCCTATTGGAACTTGGGACTTGGAAGATTGGCTGGCCAGGACGCGATAGTGCATACCGACAAGCCTAATCGCTGGTTTGGGGATGATGAGATTGCGGCTCGATTGTATAAGAACATCAGGAACTACGAGTTTGCCGCGTACGGCTATTGGGGCTACTGGAAGAGTCCCGGCGGATTCAATGCTGCGATGACGCAGGCCATATTTCCGGATTTGAATGTGTATGGAGCAAGTGTGCGCGGGGCTGTCGGTAAAGGCATCGGCAATCTGGAGTTTGGCTATCACGACTCGCGTGACGATACCAGCGGGAATAATCCGCTGATCAACAATTCTGAGATGCGGTACTTGGTCGGCTATACGCAGGAGGTCGGCAGAGACTTTACAGCGGGCTTGCAGTATTACGTCGAGCAGATGCTCGATTTCGGCGACTACAAGCGCAACTTGATGTTTAGCGCAAGCCGGGACGAGCTCAGGCATGTTTGGACGTTGCGTTTGACGAAGCTGCTGATGAACCAGAATCTGCGATGCTCGCTGTTTACCTACTATTCACCATCGGACAAAGATGCCTACTTACGGCCAAACCTGCACTACAAGGCCAGCGACAATTTAGCTCTTGAAGTCGGCGCAAACATCTTCTTCGGCGATTACCCACACTCCTTCCTCGCCCAGTTCCAGAACAACACAAACATGTACGTCGCACTACGCTACAGCTTCTGAGCACTTAGTGCTCGCGGCGTTAGTGGATGTGGACCAAACCGCACCATTGCAATTCAGCGGCGGTGACGCACATTAGCCGTTGATAACCTCCGAGGGTAGTACGAGAATACAGCACTCCCTATCTCTTACGCAACCTGTAATCCGTTACGTCTATGGCGTCCTTCTTGTAGGTGAGAGTAATCTTTTCTTTTGTAAAGACGACATACACGTCTATGGTGTTCTGTTTGTATGCGCTGCTATCTGTGACCACTTTTCGGACTTCACTCAGCGGAATTAGCAGAACATCGCCACGTGAGACCAGTAGGTACCCTTCACCTTTTTGTAGGGAGTTAAGAAAGCGATTTCTGAAAGTGATTTGCCATCCTTTGGGCTTTGGACTGCCGGGACGGATATAGGTCTTATGTCCGTCAATTATGGCTTCCTTAGCTGTCCATTTTTGGACTTTCTTTGCTTGATGGGCCAACAACTTCTTCAATTCATCCTCAAAGACTTCCTCAAAGCCCTTGTCCTCCAGAGCTTTGGAAATCAGATTCTTCTTGAGGAGAAAGTAGTTCAGTTCTTGAATTAAGGAGTCCACCATTTGTTTTTGTATTGGATTGAGAGTGGTTTCTCTCCCCTGAGAGACAACCTGATACTTGTTGGCTTTGAATAGCCTGATCAGATGAAGCTCCAGAGCCAGCCGGACAACCGTATCATTGAAATCAGATTGCGTGGCGGGACGGCCATCGTTCAATATGAGAGTGCTCCTCCAATTCTTTATTTTCTCTTCGGGATTCTTCAGGTGGTTCTTTATCCTGTCATAAATATTACCAGCTTCGCCGATGTACGCTTTCATGCGGTCAAGTAGAACATAATTGCCAGGAAATGCAGCTTCACCCATTTCTTCATTTAGTCTTTTCAGTGCTTTGATTGACCGAGGGATGTGCCAAGAGCGGATTTGCTTTGTAGTTCGTGCTCTTCTTATCCCATTGCTGTTCTCCGGGTCTTCGTGGTATCCGATTTCGAGGTCAGCCATCAGCCTACCTTTTCAGAAGGGTGATTATTGATTCCCTCAGTCTGTAGCTTCTTATTTGGCCTGAACGGCGTTCTCTTGCCTTTTCAATCTTTTCTATCTCGAGGCCCAAATCTTGCCCGATTTTTGCTATGAGAAGGTCGGTGGGGACGTACACGTCTGCAATTAGGCTGTCTCCGACAACGAGTATAAACCTTCCACCACGTCTAAGAGAGGAGACTACGTTTTTTATGACCCTGAACATGTCATCGAAGTACTTATGAACGATATACGGCATATCCTGTCTTCTGTAAGCACCTCTTCTAACGATATTCGTTTTGATGTTGGCTTTGATTTGTTCTATCCAATCGTTAGTGTAAGTCAAAGGGGACTCATAAAATTCTCTGATTAGTCCTTTGGAGACATTATCGCAAACGACCATATCGTCTTTGATTTTCTTTAAGTCCCTCTGGCTATGAACGAATTCCAGCCACCCCATCTCGATCTTATAATTCATTACATAATCCAGGCCGTTCATGTAGGGCGGAGATGTGATGGCTAAATCAAATTTGTTTCTGTGCTTGTAGGTCATCGCATTGGAGCAGACAACCGTGCCCTCTGTCTGGAGACAATCCTTGTACTGCGACTGAACGAGGCGCAGGTCGTCCGCAATCTCGCAGACTTTCTGACCGAACAGGGTGAAAGGTGCTGAGTCTTTCACGATCTTATTCTTGACGTATCCGAGGCAAGGGCTTCTTTTTAGATTACTGCAGTCGATAAGGATTGCAGAAAAGGCAAGTCTGAGGAGATTTTTGATTTTTTCCTGTCTTTCTGTACGCGCCGGCATGGACGCGATACCGCCGTTGATAATCTCCAGGTTACGAAGTACGGATGTTCGGAATTGAGAGTTGGACTTTAGAAAAGATGGCCGAGGTTTTGATTTGCCCCTCGGTATCTGGTTATACGTCTCAAGTAACTCACGCGGAGGCACGTCCCATGAGTTGAGTTTTGTCTGGGCTATAAATTGCAGGAGCGGATTAAGTTCGGTCCCCATTGATTTGTAGCCGTTGAATTTGGCCTGCGCCAGGACGGTTCCACAGCCGGCAAAGGGATCGAGAACAATCGGTCTTCGATAGATTTTCGTATACTTATTAAATATCGTCTGCACGAACAAAGCGGAGAATCCTTGTACGTAGGAAGCCCAGCGATGAATAGGCTCATTGGTGTTTGGCGTGAATTGAATTGGTTGGGTATTTTCAATTATCTCGACACCGAGTTCTTCAAGGTATGGAACCGAATCGACAGCGCAAGAACCGCCCTTTTTGGGCGATCTGACGATATTGAGTTTTCTGGCATCAAGGTCCTCCAATCTCAGATTGCCATGCTTATGGGCTGCTGCGGTTAGCTGAATGACTCGCGAGTCCATTCGTGCCTCATTCGTTCAAGGTTAGTCTGGGCATACGCTTGCTCTCTTACGCCAGTATAGTGAAACTTAGGATGGCGTAAACACGCTTTTTGAAGTTGAAAGAAGATTTTTTCGCCGGACGGTGTTGAAGGCAAGAGAGCTACTGCGGTTTCACTCAGGACAGATCTTGCAGTTTGATGAACCCGCAAAATCTCTTTTGACGAGGCTCCGCGTTTTGGTTACACTGCTCAATCGGTTGCTTTTTTGGCACGGCGATACGAATTTAAGAAGTAACAATCCGAAGGAGTTAGATTATGGAGCGGGATAGAGACATTACACGGCGGGGGCTTTTGAAGAGGGCGACAGGGGTGGCTGTTGGGGCGGTGGGTTTTCCGTATGTGATTCGGCCTTCGGCGGTTGGCAAGGCCGACAATGTCGCTGCGAGTGAGCGAATCACGGTTGGTTCTGTCGGGGTCGGGCCTCAGGGCACCGGCGTGATGCGGGGCTTTCTGGCCCAAAAGGACGCACGCGTGGTAGCCATCTGCGATCTCAAGCGGCAAGCGCGAGAAGCGGCCAAGAATCTCGTCAACAAGCACTACCGAAATGACGATTGCGCGACATACGAAGACTTCCGCGAGCTGATGCAGCGCAAGGATGTCGATGTCGTCTCAATTGCTACGACGGACCACTGGCACGTGCTGGTGGCACTGGCGGCGGCGAGGGCAGGAAAGGACATCTATTTAGAAAAGCCGATGGGGCTGAGCCTGGCTGAGGACCAGGCCTTGCGCCAGACGTGTCACCGCTACGGAACGGTCTTTCAGTTCGGCACGCAGCAGCGATCGAGCAGGAATTTCCGCTTCGCGTGTGAGCTGGCTTTGAACGAGCGGATCGGAAAGCTGCATACGATCAATGTATGGTCGCCTGGCAGCACTTCGGGCGGCTCGCCGGTGCCGGTGCCTGAGCCGGACTGGCTTGATTACGATATTTGGCTTGGGCCGGCTCCCTATACGCCTTATACCAAGGACCGGTGCTCCAATAGACTGTGGTGGTTCATCTCAGATTATGCGCTGGGATTTATTGCTGGCTGGGGTGTTCACCCGCTTGACATTGCCCTTTGGGGCGGTGGTGGAAAGGTCACTTGTCCGGCGGAGATCGAAGGCAAAGGGGCGTGGCCTGATCCGGCGGGAGTGTGTGATACGGCAATGAACTGGAATGTCACGTGCAAGTACGACAGCGGCGTAACAATGAACTTCACGGGGCATCCGTTCCCGGAGGAATGGGCCAAGCGGTACGGCAGGACGACCTCGCACGGCACGGCTTTTGAAGGTGATAAAGGATGGGTGCACGTTGACCGGTCCGGTATCAACGCGCATCCGAAGGAGCTTCTGTCTGTGGAGTTTGGGCAGAACGAGATTAATTTGTATAAGAGCGGCAACCATGTAAGAAACCTTCTGGATTGCGTCAAGACACGGGCCAAGACCATATGTCCGATTGACGTTGCCGTGCAGGCCGATGCAATATGCCAGATAAGTGACATTGCAATACGAGCTGAGCAAAAGCTCAGGTGGGACCCGGCAAAAGAACGCTTCACTAATAGCGAGACAGCCAACCGCAGGCTTAGGCGGGCTATGCGTAGTCCGTGGCGACTGTGAGATTGAAGCAGGAAGCCATTTTGCGTACAGATGGGTATTCCATAAAGCCCAAGCGTTTTGTTTAAGCTGTATATAAGGATTAAGGAGAATTGTAAGATGAGAAAGTTGATTTTGATGATGTTGTTTTCAGCCGTTGTTCTTACGGGGTGTCAACCGACACCGGGCGAGAAAGGCTGCCCTCTGGCAGAAGGATGGCAAAGTGTTTTTGATGGCACCCTAAACGGCTGGAAGGCCAGCGAGAACACGGAAACGTTCAGCGTTCGTGATGGTATGATAGTGGTCAAAGGCTCTCGCAGTCACCTTTTCTATGTGGGGCCGATCGAAAATGCCAACTTTAAGAATTTCGAGTTTAAGGCCGATGTCATGACCGAGCCCGGGTCTAACTCCGGCATGTATATCCATACAGAGTATCAGGAGAACGGCTGGCCACGCAAGGGCTATGAAATACAGGTCAACAATACACACAGCGATTGGAGAAAGACCGGCAGCATCTATGCGGTCCAGGATGTGCGGGATGCGCCGGCTAATGATAATGAGTGGTACACACAGCACATTATCGTTCAGGGCAAGCGGATTACTGTCAAGGTTAATGGTAAGACAGTGAACGACTGGACCGAGCCAGAAGGCTTCAGTTCCGAGGGGTGGCCAGGACGAAAGCTAACCAGCGGGACATTCGCTCTGCAGGGCCATGATCCGAAGAGCGTCGTTTATTACAAGAATATCATGGTCAAGCCGCTGCCCTGATAATAATATCGTCGAGCATAACGCTGGAGCGAATTGTCGGTTCGGAAGGTACAGAATATATCGACAAATAAAGCAAGCATATTCTTGGACTATGCTGGGTGCCCTTTGTAAGGCACAAGCTATTGCATAGTACCTGGGGGTTTGGAAAGGATATGACCAAATGAGGTACATACGCAGAATCATAACTCGCACCCTAATATCGGTAGTTGTGCTACTCTCATTGGCAGGTCATTATCTCGCTTCGTCCGGACAAGCCGCAGAGCAACAGACTCGCGTCCGCAAAACGCCCAGCTACACGTGGGCGCAAAGCGACAGCTCGCTGGCGCTGCTGAACCATAACCAAATCGTCTGGCAACTTAACTTCAATAAGAAGGAAGGCAAGCCGTACTTCCACCCACTCTGCCTGACCGATGGTACCGAGTTGACCTGGCACCGTCCGCCCGATCATCCCTGGCACCGAGCATTGTGGTTTTCGTGGAAGTACATCAACGGCTTGAATTACTGGGAAGAAGACCGCAAGACAGGTTTATCTGACGGCCGGACCGAGTTAGTTGACATAACAGTTACGCCAGACGATGCGTACGCCGCGCAGATTATAATGACCCTCGGTTACCGTCCGCCGGATAGGCCTGCCGTGCTTACCGAAAAGCGGCTGATTAGCGTAAGCGCACCGGACGAGCAAGGCCAATACTACATCGACTGGCACAGCAGCTTCACTGCAGGCACCGAAGACGTCCTGCTCGACCGCACCGGCATACCGGGTGAAAAAGACGGCAAGGGCTGGGGCGGATACGCAGGGCTGTCAGTGCGTATAGCCAAAGGTGTCTCTGACTGGCAGGTCATTGACAGCGAGGGTCGAAAAAACATGCTGGCACACGGCAAAAACGCTCGCTGGATGGATTTTGGCGGTCAGACCGCCGCCGGCAACATGGCGGGAATCGCAATCTTCGACCATCCGAATAACCTGCGACATCCATCGCCTTGGTATGTCGCTATGGATGCTAATGTGCCGTTTGGCTATTTTAGCCCGGCACTGCTGTTCAATAAACCGTACACCCTTCCAGCGGGAAAGAGCCTTGCGCTGAGATACCGCGTTCTGATTCATCCCGACCGGGCAGACAAGTCTCTAATGCAAAGCGAATGGAAGGCATCCAGCGACTGAAAAAAACCAAGCAGATTGAAGCAGCAGTCCTGACCGAGGCTAAAACCAAAAGTCAAAGCACCGGATAGAAGCAGCGAGGTTTAGCGTCGCTGCTGCTGCGAAGAATTGAGAACATGGCTTTCCTTTGTTCGTATGTCGCTGCCGGGATCAAAACGCCTGAACCTTCTGATGGAAATACCAAGGTACTCGCTCCATCAAAGAGTGTCGTGAAGAACGACGAATTTAGCGATGACTGCCTGTCTGAAAGGGAGACTGCGATATGCCAGAAAGCATCCCGCTCCAGGATATTCTGACGAGCAGAGACGAGGACATCTACGAAGTTGTGACGCATGCTCCCGGCCCGGCGGGGTCCTTGCCTTTGACGGAGGATCTCCTCAACAGCGCGCCCAGCGGTGACATCTTTGCGATGAGTCAGAACGTAGGTATGGGATGGGACCCGGCGAAGCTGGGTGGCAAGCAGTTTCTATTGCTGAGCACGCAGGGAGGTATCCGTGCAGATGACGGCACTCCGATCGCATTGGGCTACCACACAGGGCATTGGGAGCTTGGCCTGCTAATGCGTGCAGCCGCAATGGAACTCCAAGACCTTGGTTGTATCCCGTTTGCCAGCTTCTGCACCGATCCATGTGACGGAAGAACACAGGGTACAGTAGGGATGATGGATAGCCTGGCCTATCGCAATGACGCTGCGACGATTTTCCGGCGTCTGATCCGAAGCTCGCCCACGCGAAAGGGCGTCCTTGGCATCGCAACTTGCGATAAGGGACTGCCCGCGATGATGATGGCACTGGCTGCGATGCACGATTTGCCATCTGTGCTCGTGCCGGGTGGTGTGACACTTCCACCTACGCAAGGTGAGGATTTGGGCACGATTCAGTCTATTGGGGTACGCTTCGCACACGGCGAGGTGACGTTAGAGTACGCCAAGCAGATGGCCTGCCGGACGTGTGCAAGCGCAGGCGGTGGCTGCCAGTTTCTCGGGACGGCGGCGACGTCTCAGGTGGTTGGTGAAGCTCTGGGTCTGAGCTTGCCGCATGCAGCGCTTGCGCCGTCGGGACAAGCGATCTGGCTTGATACCGCTCGTCGTTCCGCACGGGCGCTGGTGTGCCTGCATGAGCGTAGCCTTACCGTGAAAGACATACTCACCGATGGAGCAGTTCATAATTCGATGGTTGTCTATGCAGCTTTCGGCGGCTCCACGAATCTGCTGCTTCACATTCCCGCCATTGCACATACCGCAGGGTCGAGTCGCCCAACCATAGAAGACTGGAATACGATTAATCGTCAGACACCTCGTCTTGTGGATGTGCTGCCCAATGGTCCGGTGGGGCATCCGACTGTGCGTGTCTTCTTAGCAGGGGGCGTGCCGGAAGTTATGCTGCAATTGCGACGACTGGACCTTCTGCACTTGGACGTGCTGACCGTGTCGGGCGAGACTTTGGGTAAACTGCTCGATTGGTGGGAAGCATCGGAGCGAAGGAAGCGGTTGCGAGAGCTGCTTTATCAACAGGATGGCGTCAAACCGGATGACGTGATCATGGGTCCCGAGCGTGCGCGCGAAAGAGGTTTAACCAGCACGATAACGCTGCCACAGGGCAATCTTGCTCCTGAAGGGTCGGTTGTCAAGAGTACTGCTATTGACCCGACGCTGGTGGGGCCCGATGGTGTATATCGCAAGGCAGGCCCTGCTCGCGTGTTCACTACTGAGCGTGCCGCCGTGCAAGCCATAAAGGCGGGTGACATCAAGCCGGGCGATATTATAGTGCTCATCTGCGCAGGGCCAATGGGAAGCGGAATGGAGGAGATCCTCGAGGTGACAGGGGCACTGAAGCACCTTTCGTGGGGAAAAGATGTGGCCGTCATTACCGATGGGCGGTTCAGCGGTGTCAGCACCGGTCCATGTATAGGACACGTGGGGCCAGAGGCCTTGGCAGGGGGGCCAATTGGCAAGGTGCTGGACGGGGACATTATTCAAATCATCATCGACTGCAATCATTTGGAAGGGAGTGTCGATCTGATTGGAGATGCTGACTGCCCAAAAGGTCAGCGAAGCATCGAACTCGGCACGAGGATACTTGTGGAGCGTCCTTGGCGTGGTGACTTGCGGGCGCATCCAAATCTTCCCGATGACACTCGTTTGTGGTCTGCCATGCAGGCCCTCGGCGGAGGCACGTGGGGCGGCTGTGTATTTGATGTCGATACAATAATTGAGACGTTGAAGGCCGGCAAAGATTCTGTGTCACGGGGATAAAACATCACCAGACTATGATTTTTGTTTTTTAGAAGGATAGCACCATGGCGCAGGACAGGGAAAAACTCTCGGGGGTATTCGCTCCGGTGGTAACACCGTTCGTCTCCGACGAACTTGCGCTCGACGATCTAAGGTCTAACCTGCGAAAACTGAATGAGACTAACTTAGCTGGATACCTGGCGCTCGGTTCCAACGGGGAGTTCAAAAGCCTGACCGACCGGGAGCAGATGCAAGTTCTGGAGGTTTTCGCTGAGGAAAAAGGCGACAAAGTGGTCATGGTTGGAACCGCGTGTGAATCCACCAAGCAAACGATTGAGAAATCGAAAATTGCCTCCGAGATGGGCTTTGGGTATGTGAGCGTTCTCACGCCGAGCTATTTCGCCAAATGCATGGACGCTGCTGCCTTGCATGGATACTACGAACAAATAGCGGATTCAATTGATATTCCCGTATTGCTCTACAATGCACCGCGTTTTGCCGGTGGCGTGCAGATACCGCCGGAAACCGTCCTCGAACTTTCGCAGCATCCCAATATTGTTGGCATGAAAGACTCGTCATCGGCAGGCCCAGCCGGGTTTCTTGCCCTGCTTGACCCATCCGAAGATTTCCATATTCTTGCGGGTTCGATCAATTTCTTCTATCCATCTCTCCATCTGGGAGCTACCGGCGGCGTGGCCTCTGTCGCCAATTTCGTGCCCGATCCCTGCTGCGAGCTCTACAGGCTGTTCATGCAGGGAAAACATGATGAAGCCAAGGAATTGCATTTCAGGCTCGCCCGGCTCAATCAAGCAGCTTCGGGGACCTGGGGCGTGGCGGGCGTCAAAGCCGCGATGGACATAGTGGGTTTCAAAGGCGGTCAGCCTCGCCACCCGCTTACAGGCCTGTCAGATGAAACCAAGGAACGGCTCAGAAAAGAAATGCTAAAGGAAGGCTTCTTGCCGGCCTGACAAGCATAGTAGGTAGGCCAAAGACGAAGTATAGGAGCAACGAGCGCATGCTGATATTGGCAGTTGATATTGGGACAACCAGTATGAAGATGGGCGTATTTCGCCTTGCTGACGGTAGGCTGAGTTTGCTTGGAGAATTCTCTCAAGAGTACGGAGTGAACATATACAACGATGGTTTATTTGGTGACATCGAGCAGGATAAGTGGAAAAAGGCATTTGTCGCTGGCTGCAAAGCGATGGCCGATATCATAACGGATGTGGTTGTGATTTCACTTTCCGGGACCACGCCCGGGCTAACGGCTATGGACAAAAATGGAGAGACGCTTTGCCCTGCCATCCTGATGCTTGACCAGCGCTCTCGCAAGCAAGCACAACTCATAATAGAAACGGTTGGAATGGAACGTCTCCTGGCGACAACCGGCAATATGCCGGTTGCCGGAGGCTGCTCGCTGGCAAGTATTCTGTGGATTGAGGACAATCTGCCCGACATCTTCAAGAAAACCTCCATGTTTGGCCATTCCAACACTTATATTGCTCACTGGCTCACCGGCACGTTTGCGATTGACCCATCCTCGGCGTCGCTGACGGCACTTTACAACACTGTACGTAATGACTTTACGTGGAACGAAGATATCGCCGCCGCTTTTGGAATTCCACTGCAGAAGCTGCCTCAAATAGTCCCTGCCTACCAGAGCGTTGGCCGAGTCTCACAATCGCTCGCCACGAAGCTTGGCCTGAAGAGAGAACCTGCTGTGCTGATCGGAGGCAATGATGCAGTACTGGCGGCCTATTCGGTGGGAATCAGGGATGCAGGGGACATCATCAATGTTAATGGTACGTGTGAAATCATCCTCGTTTGCCTTGATAAATGTCTTGCATCTTCAAATTACAATATCCGAGCTCACGTGCTGCCGGACCGATGGCTGACATTGCATGTCATGAATGCAGGGGGAAAAGCGTTGGAGTGGTTCAGGGACTTGTTCTGCAGCGAATTAAGTGCGGAGGAGTTTTACGACGAGTTCCTTCCAAAGGCAATTGAGCTCTGGCTCGATAATGACAGCGGCGTGACATACGTGCCGTATCTTATGGGTTCACGGTATTCACTGGAACCGCTCAAGGCTCAGTTATTGGGACTGACCCAGCAGACTAATCGCGAACAGATTCTGGCCGCTATCGTTAGAGGGCTTTGCGAATACCAGAAGAAGCATCTGGATGAAATAGGCAAGAACGTGCAGCTCAAAGATGTTATCCACGTGACGGGCGGCGCGGTCAACTCGGCTCTGATACAGGCGAAATCTAAGTGGATGAGAAGCTGCGAATATATGCTCGAAGAACAATCATCCATGAAGGGAGCTGCCATGCTGGCGCAAAAATATCTGGAAAGCTTATAATTGCGGGCACAAGGAAAAAGGAGTCGTTCATGCTCAAGAAGCACGCAATTCATACTGTGGCTGCAAGCCTTCTAATAACTCTCTTGTCTGCTGTCGTAGCTTTTGGAAACGGCACTGAGAAGGTACCGTTGTATGCTGTGCACGAGATTAGCTTCTCGGGTCCGACGTATGGCCCTGTGGACAATCCTACGGTCCAGGTGGAGCTGGCTACGGAGTGGCGGCACGAAAGCGGGCATCCTTCGCACAAAATCTATGGGTTCTGGGATAGCGACGGCAAAGGTGGCCTGACCGGCAACGTATTTAAAATCAGGTTTTGCCCGACCAAGACCGGCAAGTGGAAGCTCATCAGAACCACATCAAACAAGCGAGAATTAGACGGCCAAAAAGAAGGCTATTCTGTTATTTGCACTTCTTCATCCCACAGTGGTTTTTGGGAAGTGGACGCAGAAGCGGCTCAGGGCCGCTGGTACAAGCGTTCGGATGGCTCACACCCGTACATTGCTGGCAACACGATGTATAGCTTTCTCTCGGAGTGCAGCGACAAGGGACCTACGGGTGGGAACATCGCAGCCGATATCAAGGCAAATAGCCGCTACTTTAAAAAGGTGCGATTCTCAATCACCGGCGACCGCTATCCCCACCCGACGGAAAAGCCCTTTTTGGATAATAAAGGAAAGCCCACCGATGACGGTAACTTCTCACATCGGCCGAATCCCGCCTGGTTCTACCGCCGTGTCGATCTGGCGGTTCGAGAAGCGTATGATCACGATCTTATTGCCGATTTGATTGTAAACGGGCCTGACACGAAAGACTCCCGTTCGGTTTTGCACGCGGCCGAAAACAGTGGAGACTGCACGCCATTGCTCAAGTATATCGCAGCACGTTATGGTAGCTACCCTAATCTTTGGATATGCCTGTCGAATGAGTTTGATATTAAGGACCCTAAGTACGAGCCAAGCGATATCGTGGAGTTTGGCCAAAAGATAAAACAGTTTCTTCCGTATCCGACGCCTCTTAGCGTGCACTCCAGGCCACGCGACTGGTATCGAGAATTGAACACCGATCCATCCTGGAACGACCACATCAAACTTCAAAAGAAGATCAAGAAACTGCACATAGCCGCTGATTTTCTCGCGAGGAATTACTGGATTGGCGGAGCAGACAAACCCGTCGTAGATGACGAATTGGCTTACGAAGGTAAAGGCGACGGCTGGAGCGAGCAGGATGTGATCGAAGCTCACTTGGGTGCATTCCTGGGCGGCGGTTACGGCACAACGGGGCACAAGCCTGCCAGCAAAAAAGGTCACTACTTTCACGGCGACTTCAAGGCTTCCGAACACAAATCCGCCGACAATCTGCTTTGGCTGCGCCAGGCCATCGATAAGAATATTACATTCTGGAGGATGTCGCCGGTCCGTGACTCTGACACCAGCGACACCACCGCTAGCATATTTGAGAACATTCACCAGGATTTTCGCGCCATGGAATGGCCGGGGCATGAGTATGTCTTGGGAACTAACAGAGCCCATAAGGGTGTCCGAGCAAAACTACCTGCAGGCAAATGGCCGGTTACTTGCTATGAGATAATAAACAAGCACGAAAAACTGCTTAGTTCGGACGCAACCGGAACGTTCGTCTTTGACGCCCCGAAATCCCGTGCGGTACTGCTGCACTTCAAGAAGATATAGTTGTAGATGTGCAAGTTTAAAAGGAGTCTGGGAGGAAAACAACATTATGTTCGATTTGCACCCATTGGTGATTCTCGCTATCGGCATAGTGACCGTCGTGCTGATGATTACAGTATTACGGATGAACGCCTTTATTGCGCTCATCACCTCAGCTATGGTGGTCAGCCTGCTGGCCTCCGGAGACCCAGAGGAGAAGATCGGTCTGGCAGAGAAGATCAGCCGGGTAGCTACGGAGTTCGGAGGCACAGCCGGTAGTATCGGCATTGTGATCGCATTAGCCGTGGTCATCGGCAGGTGCATGATGGACAGTGGTGCAGCAGACAGAATCGTCAGAGGCTTTCTCTCGCTATTGGGCGAAAAACGCAGTTCGACTGCCTTGATGGCCAGCGGCTTCGTGCTGGCTGTTCCCGTGTTCTTTGACACAGTTTTCTACCTGCTGATTCCGCTGGCACGATCCATGTACAGGCGAACTAAGAAACATTACCTAAAGTACGCGATGGCAATTGTGGCAGGCGGCGTAATCACACACTCGCTTGTTCCGCCGACCCCAGGGCCCCTCTTTATGGCTAAGAATCTCAATATCGATATTGGCATCATGATTATCGTCGGCGGATTGGTGGCACTGCCTTGTGCATTTGTTGGGCTGTTTTTCGCCGGCTGGATCGACCGGCGGCTCAAGATACAGATGCGACCGCTCGACGGCGCACTATCAGAGCCCGAACCTCTTGAAGACAAACAGTTACCGCCTCTGCTGCTGTCACTTCTGCCGATCGTTCTGCCTGTGGTGCTCGTTTCAATGAACACGATTGTCTCGGCGATAGCTAAGGATGCACCCGAGGGCTCTAAGCTAAACAGCGCTGCCGGAATAATCGCCGTATTGGGTGACGTGAACCTGGCCATGCTCATATCAACCGCAATTGCCATGTGGATGCTCAAGAGCAAGCGTAGCCTCACCAATACACAACTGGCAAAAGTTGTTGAAGTGTCGTTGATGAGCGGCGGCATAATTATCCTTATAACCGCAGCAGGCGGTGCCTTCGGTGCCATGCTCAAGGCAGCGCAGATAGGCCCGGCAATTTTAGCCATGTTCAAAGGAGCCAGCGGTATGATGCTCTTAGTCGGAGGCGCCGTTATCGCTGCAGGGATGAAAATAGCGCAAGGCTCGACCACCGTTGCGATGATAACATCGTCGGCGATGATCGCTCCAATGGTCACATCGACCGAAACACTGGGCTATCACCCCGTCTATCTGGCTACCGCCATCGGCGGCGGCTCGATGATAGGTTCCTGGATGAACGACAGCGGTTTCTGGGTAGTAGTTAAAATGACCGGCCTAACCGAAGCCGAAGGGCTCAAATCCTGGACGGCATTACTGGCTGTCGTGGGCTTCGCGGTGGTCATCGTCTCACTTTTGTTAGCCACAATTTTGCCGATGGCATAGTGCACCGTCCTGACAACCAAGGCTACGAGAATATAACCGCAGCCATCGCGGTAGACTGCCGATGATTTGGGACGTGTCGCATGCTACTTGTCTGAACTTAACTGAGCGATTTGCAGGGGGACCTGAAATGCGCAGCCGTACGCGACAATTACTTTGAGATCGTCCGGTACCCGGAGAAGGGGATTATTCAGCCAGTCGGAGCACTGAACCGTCAGAAAGACCGTCCTTTACAACTGCATCTGCAGGCCGCTCAGTGTTCATTGAAGGCAGCTTAGCAACTAAGCTGCCGATTTTATCACCGCTCTATTTGCGACGGCGCCGCAACAAGAGACCTCCTAAGCCGAGCAGAGCCATTGTCGCCGGCTCAGGGACGGCTGTTACTGTGGTCTTGCCTGCATTGCTGATGTCGTAGTCGTACAGCAACTCTGCTTCGCTCCACCCGCCATAGGCGGTGAGCAAGCCCTCGTCGATATAAGCCATAATCGCTGCTGTCCGATCGCCTCCGAGTATCAGCGTGCCCTCGCGGATGTCCATGATGCCGCCGCTGCCGGGCGCCCCTATCTCCAAGGCCCCTGCCATAATGGTACCACCAAAAAGGTCAAGCCAGCCGGTGGAACCTTCCAAGCCAATCTGTATAGCGTTCGCATCAGGTATGGTAATCAGCCCGCCCGTCACCGTCAGACGACCCGTGCCGGGATGAGGAATCTCCTCGTAGGGGTCTTCAATTATTTGAATATTTGTGCTGCCGATGATCAAGCCCCCATTGATATTTATGATGCCCCCCGACATATTCATCACGCCGACACCGCCATTGTGGCCGATCCTCAAATCTCTAAGATCAATTCCTTCGGTACCTATGTTTATGGTGCCCCCCAACATATCGAGGATGCCATCGGAGGGTATGAGATCGTCCGGGCCGGCGTCATTGCCGACATTTAGGTTTCCGGAGATGTTGATGATGCCGTCCAAGATAGTAGCGGTGCCTGTGGCACCATCGTTGGCGACATTAAACGCGTTCGTGTTGCCGGGCTCCCCGACATTTATGATGCCACCGGATAGTATGAGGCTGCCGAGGCTGTCCAGTTTATTGCCAACGTTGAGGGCTCCAACGCTGAGGACGCCGCCCGAGATATCTACACTGCCAGTGGCACCGTCCATGCCTATCCGTAGAGCCTGCCAGCCGATATCCGAATTTCCCAAATTTACTACTCCGTCGGACATTGTGAAGGTGCCAACGCCGCCTGGATCGTCGCCGACGTGCATCACATTGGTAGTATTCATGGTGCCGCCCGAAAGAAAGAACCTGCCGACCGACGCACGGCCCACATGTGTGTTATTGGGCGTAAAGAGACCACCGGTCATACGCAGGTCACCGGCGGCGCCATCGTATCCCACGAACACGTTCGCCGGTTCTGCAGTTACTGCACTGTCGATAAGACATTCATCCGCACCCGTCAGCACGATACGCGCGTGGTCTGACAGATCCCCGGGAATCTTGTCCTTGCTCCAGTTCAGCGGATTGTCCCAGCGGTTGTCACCACCTTCATGGTCCCATGTTCTTGTTGCGGCCTGGGCCAGCGGGTTAACGAGCAGGCCCAATACGACCACAGAGGCAATTGAGCAAAGCAACTTCTTACACATAATGCTCCTCCTTCTTCTGATATCTTAGCTTCACCACCATGCCAAATGACCCGCTATCTTCAGCAGGCCTACCTGGCTTAGGGCGAAACGACCTTAACTAAGACAAGCGCCACGGGCTATCCGCATACTCTGCGCCTGTCGAGCCCAATCTTTCAGGGTTTGACTTCACCCTCCATCCTTCGGAAGGCAGATTGCAGTCACTAAATCACCCTAATTCTCCAATTATACTTATATTTTTTATACCACATTAACCAGACTAACGTCAAGGAAATAAGTGTGATAATTTAGGAAATTGCTAATTCAGACTATGCAAGAACACCTAACTTCTTCATTTGTAAGCGGTTACAAGTATTAAAATAGCAATTTTTTTCAAAAAGCTATGTTACAGAGGTGCTTGTTTGTATTCACAGCGAGCGTTTGGAGCACTATTTGCCCCGAAATGGAGAACATGCTTGAAGAATCATCCCGGCTAATCCCTGTGGGCAATCCAAAGGTACTTGGCAGAGATCACAAGGGTCCTTGCAAGACATCATGGCTTTTGCCGCTTTGAATCGCAGCCTGGCTATCGCGTGAAGAATAGCAATGCCCAGCAGCAGCATAATAGGCGCAGACCAATCGTAGAACAGGCTTTCATGCTCAGCGGCAGCAGAGAATTCAATATTGGTCAGGGATAAGAGAGACTTCTTCCAGGATTTTTTGATCAGCTTCGTGACCGACGCAAAAGGCATTTGCGGCAATCGACCTTCGCAAAGGTTGCGGGAGAACTTCTCACAAGCTCCTATACACCCCATCTGCTGGTTACTACCGCAATTATACAGCTGAGCAGCGGAAGGTATTGAAGCGAGTCTGCCGTCAACACGATGCCGGTCGCTTGAGGGGTAGAGCAAAGTTCACAAGGACAAGCCCGCCGCGAATAGTCTGCGTCCCGACCGATAGTCAAATCATGGACTACTTGTTTCGAGCCGTCCTATACCAATTGTAATTAATAATACCGGGCGGATTCAGTAGTTGTTGGTTAAGGAACCGTCCTTACTATATCACATAATCCATCAAAAGCGCCATCATTAAGTGCAATTGGTATTTGATGGGAGCGCTATCGATCAACGCTTGCTTTTTGAGTTGTGTATAAGCACCTAAGTCATCAGGGTTCCGCAGGCCCCGGTACAAGCCGGAACGCCAAGACTGGCCGACCCGCATCAGCAAAGTCACCTCTCAGCTTAATCCAGCCATCATCAGTTGGCGAGCCCCCAGCGGGATGCGTGCTTAACTGCATAGGCAGGCGTTTTCGTTCCATAGGATCGAGCGTGATTTCTCCCCGTCCTGGTGCAAGTTCCCATCCGCGGGGGATGCATTCTACGGTTACAATCCCGCTGACGGTCTTCTCGCTGAAGTTATACGCGAAGACCTCAAGATTCCGGTCTTCTTCCAATGCGACCACGTGGGCCTGCCGAGACAGGTCGCTGGCTGTGTGGGGGCTTTGAAACTGTAACACAACCGGCGACGGTCTGCCGCTGCGAAAGGCAGAAGAACTCAACGGGGGCTCCAACGGTAGCTTCTGGATGGCTCCCTTTGGAAGAGCCACGAAGACGGCAGCCGAATCCATTTTCACCGGTAGGCTTTTGCCGAAGGGCCGACCCAGATAGTCATAGATGGTCTCTATCGGGAGGCCTTCGGGCAGCGACCAGCTTGTAGGTTTCTCGGCCCAAATCACAAGCACATCCCGCTGCTTCCCGTCGGGACTCGAACGGAAGGCGTAAGTGCGTATAGAGGGATTACCTTCGGGTAGCCATCTGCCCAGAGGGGTAGCTCCAGCCAGGAAGCGACCCACCGCTGCGAGAGCAACGTAGCCTGGCCGCGGGGTCTGGTCCTGGCGCAAGAGGCCGAACTGAATTCCCCTCTCGAGGAAATTACCCAAGATGAAGAAAAAGTGCCGGCTAACTCCCGCATATAGACTGCTGGAATAAGACCTTGCGACGAATTTGGCCTGTTTTAGTTCATCATCCTGTGATAGTTCGCTCCACTGTCCGCCAGTCTTAGACGGCAGCGGGATTCCACATTCAGTAATCCAAATCGGCCGTCCGCACGCAGCTTCTCGCGCCGGTGCAAATTGCTCCAAGTACTCTTCGGGTGTTCTGTATGAGTGGATGTTGTACGTTTCAAAATATGGCCATACCTCGTTGGCAAGCGCACCTTCTGCATGCAGAGATGTCCCGGCACCCGCGTAGACGTTCCAGCATACGGTCAGATCAGAATTACCTGCCTTGAAGCCGAGATAAGCGGCTTTCTGGTGCGTGCACATCTCGTCGATGGTGTGACCACCAAAAACGGTGATATTTGCCTCGTTCCAGGGCTCCCATGCAAGCACTCGGCTTTCGTATCGCCGCCCCATAGCTTTGCAATAGTCGTACAGCGCACGCAAATCCCTGGGAAACCGTCTGGATGCCCGCTGGCCATCGAGCTGTTTATCGCGGGCCCAGCGCGGTATGTCGTGAAAGACCTGGAGGACTTTAAGCCCATGGCGCGCCTGGAGCGTTGCGGCACTATCATAAGTCGTGTTTGCGGGGAATTTGTCGGGTGCTGTTTGGGTCCCTGCCCAGCTTATCCGGTCGCGGATCCAGTTAACGCCTGCCAGGGCTGCCAATTGAGCGAAACGCTCTTGTTTGACTGGGTCATTGCGTGCAAACCAGGATGTAGCTGAGTCCACACATACGGGTGAGTCCTGGGGGACCGGTTCGACCAATTGTGCCAGGACAGCAGATGTCGTCCAGGCCAGAACCTTGCCAGCGGCATCCAGAAATTCGATTCGATACCAGCCAATTCCAAGCTTGCCCATTTTGATGGCCTGCCCATCGCTTTGACTTCTCCGGCCAAGAGAGCCGCCGTTGACGATCACCCTGCGGTCATTGAGCATTTGCCAACGGACAGCTTCGGTCGGCAAATCGTCCGGCAGCTTTACAGTCACTTCTTCACCGACAAGGAACACATTGCCGGGATGATCTGAGGCCGGTGTCGGAACGTCCCTTGGGATCCTCTGCAAAGGCCGCCATAGCTGCGTTCGCAGATCACGTGCGTTCGCATGCCGGCCAATATTTTCACCTGCTTCTGTGAGTTGCGTGGGGAAGGTGAGAAGTAAGAAACATAGAAAGAGGGCCAAAAACTGAATAAATGCAGGTGGGCTTTGCATAATTATCGAGCTCAGCAGTCGTGCCTTACAGTATTCGCCAATAATTGCCTCACGTACAAGTGGGTTTCAATAAGCGTCCTCATCACTGTTTATTTGACTCTGTCTTGTCGGCAAGTCCCCAGTGGCCGAGGAGCTTCCAGCCCGAAGGCAAGAGTGTTGCAGCAAGTGCTACTTTCAATAAATCGCCAACAATGAAAGGATATAAACCTACAGCCAGTAATCGGCCGCCATCTACCGACATCGCCTTGAATAGCACCAAATAAGACAGCCAAAGCAGGCCAAAGGCATAAATCACAAGATTGCCCAAGGCCATGGCCAAAACGGTTGTAGTCGCTCGACGGTCCCATCCCTTCTGAGCCAGATACCCCGTCAAATAAGCTGCGGCGACAAAGCCGGCCAAGTATCCTCCGGTTGGTCCCAGTAGTACAGCAGTACCTGCTCTACCATGCGCGAATACAGGCAGTCCCGCTGCGCCCTGAATTATGTAGGTAAGGACGCATAGGCTTCCTCGCCGAGCACCAAGCAGCGCACCTATCATCAACACGGCGAAGGTCTGCCCGGTGATAGGAACGGGCCAGCCGATTGCTAACTGGGCACACAAGCCAATTAGTAAAGAGCCACCGATAACCAGGGCCACGTCATAGAGTCCAGCAAGTGTTTTCTTCGATGGCCTCAAGACATCAGCATAAGTCGCGCCTGCCAGCATATCTGCTCCGTCAGCACAGGTAAAAAAGCTCAGTTGCCCTGGTCATAGTAAAATTACTAATAGTCTCATAAACCATTCTGCACAGGTTCCGAGGATAGATTTTGACTTCTTGCCGGGCGACAAAAACAACGACTCGCCACTGTGCATTGCGTTACCGTCACGGAGAATGAGATTATACACAGCCAATTCAAAGACACAAGGATAATCGGAGGGACCCCATTTTGCGCCGTATTGCAAAATGGGAACCCCGGAAATTGGGTTTGATTGGGTTTGTTTTCCTGGACTCTGAAGGCGGGTCCATTTGCATAATACCTTGTTAAGAATAAGTTTACGTTCATTTTGGCTTTTTGGAAATTGGGTTTGTTTTGCAAAAAAGGGTTGATTTGTAAAGAATTCTCGACAGATGTAGAGGCTCCTGCTTCGCAGAAGGGAAAAGGGAGAAGGCATAAGTACATAAGGCACAAATACCTATGGCACAAGTTTGGGGTTGGGTAGCCATGAAGAGTTCATCCGAGTATATTCACACGAATTCTAAATCCTAAGCTCGAAATCTCCCTGACTACGACATTAAGGGACAAGCTAAACAAATCCAAATTACCCAAATTCAAATGTTCAAAACCTCGTGTGGCTTGACAGATAATGCTTTTTGGCTTGTATCTGCTGATACGAAAACGTGCGGTTCTCCGCTATATCCGGCGCCTACTCCGCCGAACGAACGGCGGGCAAGTGGCGGGTTATCGTTTGCCTGCTGGCCCGTAAGGGACAGGCAAACAGGCGAGGATTTTAACATATTTTCAGACAAAAGTCAACAAAAGAATCGGCCCAAAATGGACTCTTTTTGCTTTAGCCCGTGAGACGATTTTCTTGAGCCGAGTAGAATTCAAGGCATAAGCGATTGGTTAGCTGATGAATCTTGCTGCCAGGTTGATTGCCTCCTGCTCCATAGGAGCCGCGGGATACCCAATTGTAATGCACTGATGCAAATACTCCTGTAGGAACGGTAAGAACCCTCCAAGCTTCTCATATTGAGATGTGTGAACCAACTCGTGCACGATCAACCGTCTATCTCCCCAAAAATCCGAGCGGATGAAAATGCCATAACGTAAAGTGAGGCCAGCTGTTCGTGGTGTAATAACCTGAGTGGCTCGAGCTGCAGCTTTTAGTGAGGGCTCCTCTGGCACAGGAATTGTCGCGATGTTCATCAGACGAATCCTTTCAGGTTGGGAGACTCCCAATGTGCATGCATCAGCCATCTGAGGCTCAGTAAGTGGGACTCCATTACGAAGAATATTGGCTTCTTGCTCTTCAGCCCAGGCAGCAGCAAGTGGTAATAAAAACTTGAACTGTTCTTGTGTAATAATCGTCATGAACGCTTTTTCGCTAGCTGTACGCTCTATGTCGGCAGCTTTGCTGCCGAGGCTAGGTGCAATTTGTTATACCATATTGTTGATTATGTATTTGCAGAACAAGCAAATTATAATTCCGGCTGCAAACAAAGCAGGAATAATCGTGACAATAAGAACAAGCCACCAAATCTTGACTTGCTCAAGATTCCTCTTTTTTTCATTGATTTGGTGTTCGCTTGGCTTGACATTAAATCTCTTAGGATCCTTCTCTTCTAGAACCTTGTGTAGATCTCTAAGGTTTGTCGAATAGAAGATCATTTTGTAGAGTTCCCAGACTATAAAGACTAGCAGTGAAATAAACATAAAGACACCTGCAAGTCCCATGTAGAATTTGGGGAACTGGTCGTACATTTTAGTCCATACGACAAAGAAGGATGCATACCCGCCGACCATGAAAAGATTTGTGTACGATACAGACTTATCATACGAAGCAGACATGATGCGAATTAGAACTTGAATAGTGTCTTCCCTTTGACGACGGAGCTCTGACTCCTGTTGCATTTGGGCAATCTGTTGCAGTCGTTTTTGTAGATCATCCATGGCATTTAGCGTGTAATAAAATACAATACGAAATCCCGATGCCGTCTATCGGGTCTGACTTAACGCTATTATTATACACATCGACGCTTCGAAGGAAAGCTTGTTGTATATCACTCAACTGATTGAAAGTTCATCGGTCTGAGAGAACTTCAAATCAACTGAATAATAGCGGTAATCAGTGCGCCTAATCCTCCAAAGGCATTGCCCAATTGGCGCAAGACCTTTTCATCATTGCTGGATATAGCATTGATGTGGCGGTTGATAAATTGTTGCAGCCATTTGGGTGTTGCTTTTGCAATTATAGCAGCAGCTATGGCGAGCAGATGGGCGAGAGAGGGAAGGGCCGATGACAATACCAGAATAAACGCAAACCTGGAATTTCGTGCCGAAGGCAGAAGTTCGTAAAGCTTACTAAATAAAGCATAAGAAGCGATTGAGAGCAAAATGCAAGCAGCAAAATGACAACGCAAAGCATTCACAGCATGGGCAAACAAGGGCTTCGACTGAAGTCAGCCGAATGTGTTGCCCATCCTACCACTCTATAATTCGACATGCACAACGTTGCTCTGCTGAGATGAGGCTGAGCAGGAGAAGCCATCCCAAGCTGCGCTTGAGGCTGCCACGCATCGCACATAAAGTGCGGGGCTGCTATGAGGTCATCTGTCAACGGTTATGATTGACTCTCTTGAATTTTTACATGGGCGCACCTTCCTCGCTGTCAGTCTGCTATGCGTGCTCAAGGCACGAGTTAATTATTCGCTCTTGTCGCGTGAATGCTACCATCTAAATTCGTACTCTATGGCACCAGCCCCGCATCAGAACTCCATGCTATGGCCAAGACATCTCATCAAGCCAGGAATCAGCCAGAACAGCATAATCCTTCAAGTCCACATCGCTATCATCGTCCAAATCTGCCTGAAGGTCAGGCCCGCTGCCGAGCCACTCGTTTGCCATTATCTCAAGATCTGGATAATCAACCACGCAGTTGCCACTAAAGTCGGCATCCGGATTGCCAAGCGAAGGAACGCATCTGGCCCGGTACAGCCTAATATCATCAATGTATAAGCTACCGGTACCACCAGGCGTCGGAGCGTCCTTGTCGCCTACGCCGATATACATCTTTTTGACGCTCTGCAGGTTCACGCCGGCGGCGCTGAAGGCTTTCAGGTCGATATTCCACTGCTGCCACGTGTCTAACAGCGTTGCATTTGGATCCGGGTGGCTCACCACCTTACGCTTGCCGGTACTATCTTCCACAGCCACGTACAGTTGCTCAGCAACATTAGGCGGATCGCCATGGAACCACAGTGTCAAGGCTTTGACGTCGTATCTGGTCCAATCCTGCGGAAGCTCCCACGCGCGTTCAGCCTCCGAATAATAGGGCAGGGTGGCGTTGTTGTAATCCATTGGCATGGACTGGGCGCCCTCATGAACGATGTCTTGCTCGGCAAAAGGAGGATCTGGGCCATAGCCAACTGTGGAGCCAGTGCCGTTACCGCCGAAGGGAGGCACGCCACAGCCGGGGTCGCCGGAGTGGCCAAACCCATCCGCCCATGTCCAAAAGATCCTGTTACAATAATCGTCATAGTCCTCGAAATCGTCTACTATAAGGTAGTCAGCTATCGTAAAGCTCCAGACACGACCTTTGTGGATCGTCGTATTGTCCACCTCGACTTCATCGACCCGCCAATAGCGAGCCCCGCTGCCGAATTCAACAAGCCCCGTGAGGGAGTAGGTTGTTCCCGGCTGCCTAACCTTGAAATCGGGTGAACTTGTGCTGGCATCGACCACAGCCTCTCTATCAGTACCAAAGTACACATCGTGCGAAGCTGCGCTATCTCCCGGTGACCAGCCAAGGGACGTCGCCTTAATTATATCAACTGTTGATCCATTGGCGGGGCTTGGGTCCCGCGCCAGTTTGGGATCACCTCTCATAATCTCTTGAATCTTGCTTTGCGTCAGCGGCTTGTTGTAGATGCGGACATCGTCGACGAGGCCGGGGAAGAAATTGGGGTAGCTGAGTCTGGCGCCGATTCTCACCTGGTCAATTGTCGCAATAGCCCCTGGCTGGCTACCCAGCAGTTGGCCGTCCAGATACCAACTGCCCCCGCTTCCATCGTACGTAGCTGCAAAATGGTGCCACCGCCTATCAACATCACAGACGATAGCCCCCCAGCCGTAAACGTAGACACCATAATGGCCCGCGTCGTCGACCTCTATGTCGAAATACGTGCCGTCACCGCCTCCATCGTGGGCGAAGCCGAAAACGCTTGTCCAGCTTGGTATAGCTGTGGTAGTGGCCCTGACCCAGCCTGCGATCGTCCTTGGCGCCATGCCACTTATCCCAACGCTGCCGATATCCACATAGTCGCCGTCACCGTCCAACTTCAGCGCGCCGCCGTCATATCCAATCACCCATTCCGGATCACCCATTATAGTGCCATGATGGTTATAGCCGGACCAGTCGATGGCCATGGCGCCGGAACCTCCGTCAAGCTTCCACCAGCCAATTAGATCAGGATCAGTAATGGGTATGGTGTCAGTCGAAAAACTCCAGACATCGCCCTTGTGTTTCGTAGTATCATCAATCTCGACCTCATCGATCCGCCAGTAGTAAGTGGTGTCCTTTACAATGCCTGCAGGGGTGTAGGTCTCATCCGGCAGTCTGCCTTTGAATGTTGTGCCAGTGCCGTTAGCTACCTCGGTCCGGTCGGCGCCGAAGTATACATCGTGCTTGACCGCGTCGAAACCTGGAGTCCAGCTAAGCTTCACATCGGTATCCATATATTTGGCGCCATCGGGTGGGCTGGGGTTATGGGCAGTTGAGGGCGCAGCCCTGAAGCTCCAGACATCACCTGTGTGTATGGTCGTAAGGTCAGCCTCGACCTCATCTATCCGCCAGTAATAGGTTGTTCCTGCAGTGAGACCAGGAATGTGCCAGTACACGGTCAGCGGAAGTAGCTGCGGCTGTATGAACTCAGCGGCACCGGGTGTGGGATTAGTTCCGAAATAGACATTGTGAAAGGCAGCGGTTTCTCCTGCCGCCCACCGCACCACTTGTGCGGTCACATTTTCGGTGCCGTCAGGCGGGTCGGGATCATGGGCCTTTAGGATCTGCCCTAATAGTTCGACTTCGGCGATCTGCATACTATTCGCAGCTGCGCGGTCTCGAATGTCCGTGAATAAAAGCTGATAGTGGTCGTATGGTGCCGCATTAGCGAACGAAATCGGCGTTGTGTTCATTGTGAGGCGTGGCCAGGGCGTCGCCTGGTCGAAATCGACGATAGGGCCACTGGCAATCAACGTGTACGGCCCATCTATGGCCACGTTAGAACCAGACAGTTCAAATGCAACCGGATCACGAGGCTCCGCGTCATTCGCTGTGGTGAAAGTCAGTCCAGTAACAATAGTGCCCGTAGCCGATGGTGTAACTCGGAAACCAGCGCCGGCTGTCCCCGGGTCGGGGTCAAAATCTCCCTTGAAATGCAGATACTTCGTCGCGGTGTTATCATCGATCGCCAAAGGAGGTGCTTCATCACCAGGCCAATCTCCATCGTTGGGAACACCCTGCACGGTATCCCCTGGTTTGGTGATATCGCCCGCCTGTGCCATTCCGCTCAATAGCAAGGTGGACACTACCACGACTATAAGTGACGATTTCCACATAATAGTCCTCCTTAAAAAGCGTTAAGATAACTATGCTCTGAATACACGTCGAAACACCCTTTGTCTTCAGCAAGCATCATGACTTTTGCCACCCGTTATGCTCGTCTCAGACAACTTCCAACAGAACAACCAACCAGAAATCCCCCCCCCTCGAATTCCAAGTGTTGACCGCAATTCTTTAGGGTTTGCACCTGCCTCCTTCCTTTCAAAAGCTTGACACGAGCGAACAATTAGAATGCGAATATCTCGATTCCAAAGCGCAAAACTCACGTCAAGAGCCCATATCTATTGGGCCGCAACTGCCCCTCCGTAAAAAACTGAAAAACATCCTTTCCGTCACAACTGAAATCCGCATACTGTTGATATATTTATTTATATCAAATTGGCCGTGTCTGCGTCAAGAAAAAATCTCAGTATCAGTGGCTGTTCTTGCAGCTTCGACGAGACGATTACGCCCATGGGAAGCATATTAGACGGCGCCAGCTCAAGCCCCAGCGGATGTTTCAGAAGCAACCTGGAACATGGCTATGATACTCCATACTCGCCCAAATCCGGGTGAATCCGTGAAGACGCTACGAGATTGTGTCCCAAAATGTGGTTTTGTCGACCCTATCCCCCGTAAATAGCCACTCAATCACGGCGCTGTGTATGCGAGCTGATGCGCACGGTGGTAGTGCAAAAGCCGACGAACGAGGAAGAGATGAACTTGACTCGACATTTAGTCCAGGCGGCGTATCTGCTGACAACTACAGGTCGTCTCAAGGCAGTTGTAGGAAGACGTGGACGCCCTTTTTGTTTGATGTGACAATATCAGGCTTAGAGTCGCCGTTGAGATCGGTTACCTCAAACTGCGTTCCGACGCCGGAGTTGTCGTCGATCTGATGCCGGATGAACTCGACCTTGCCCGTCTGGGGACGGCGAAGCTCAAACCAGTAGAGGACCGCCGGCTCGTGTCCGCCGGGGTCTTTACCCATGTGGGCGAAATATCGTTTGCCGGTGACCAAATCCTTGACGCCGTCGCCATTCATATCAACGAGGCGAATTGCGTGGGGCTGGGAGAAGTCATCACAGATCACGTGCTGCTCAAACTGCGAGCCATCGGCTGGGGGCAACTGCTCGAACCACCAGATGCCGTAGTTATGGGCCGAACTTGTAATCACATCGCTGTCGCCGTCGTCGTCCACATCATAGACGAGCATATCGGCACAGGCCGGGCCGAGCTTTGCCGGATGGAATTTCCAATTGCTCTGGGTGCGGTCTTTGGGTGCCTCCCACCATCCTTCGGTTATAAGCACATCGTTCCGGCCGTCACGATTGACGTCGCCAACGCCCAGACCGTGGCTGTATCTCTTTGTGCCTGGGGCATTTGGGCCGGCAATCACGTGCATATCCCAGAGGCCAGAGTCCGCCAGTGGCTTATCAGGCACACTGAACCAGGCCATTAGTCCTTCAGGACGCACGGCGAAGAGCGGCACGGGGCGGCCATTGCCCAGCAGATCAAGACATACCGGCGTCTCGTTGCAGGCGCTACTGGCGACTTTGCGCTCCTTCCAGTGGCCCGTTTTGTTCTTTGGATTCTCGTACCAGAGGCAGGGCTCGCCGGGCAGTCCGATGATAATCGAATCGATCCAGCCGTCGCCATTGACGTCCTGGGCAAAGTTGGCAAAGCAATTGCTATAGCCTTTTGAGCCGTCATATTTGCCGGCAGGGCGAATCTCGTACATCTTCCAGTCGGGCGCGGCATACCAAACATCCCCCGCAAGAATGTCCAGCTTACCATCGCGGTTGACATCTCCCACAGCAACGCCCTCGGAGCGGAAGGTTTCATCAACGAGAATCTCTTCGAAGTTCACCTGCCATGATTGTTGGCACCCTACCATCAGCAGCAAGAACGCCACTAACAAAGACATCGATACTACCTTCATAAGAACCTCCATTTCACCATTCGGTTGAGAATCGATCTTATTATAGCTCACAGCTTTGGGCTGCCAAGTACATATTTAGTCTTTCCAATCACGCAGCAAGGGTAAGTGTGGACAATTGCGGGTCAATGTCCTGCATCCGGTCTCGGTTACAAGGATATCATCCTCTATTCGCACGCCCAATCTGCCGGGGATGTATACGCCCGGCTCTATCGTAATGACTTGACCGGCTTCGAGCTTGCCCTTACTCTCGGGCTTGAGGAAGGGCAATTCGTGAATTTCCAGGCCGAAGCCGTGTCCTGTGCCGTGGCCGTAAACAGGCAAATCATTCTTGCGAATCGCCTCTCTGGCGGCGGTATCGACCTTGACCATTTCTACCCCTGCCCTAACCAATTTCATCGCAGCGGCCTGAGCCTGCTGTACAACATCGTAGACTTTCTTGTATAAGGCAGTCGGCTTGCCAACAGCGAAACATCTGGTAATGTCACTACAATAGCCTTTGTACTTGGCCCCGAAGTCCACCAATATCGTGTCTCTTCGTTTGAGCCTCCTTTTGCCTGGCTGATGATGAGGTCGGGAGGCGTTCGGCCCGAAAGCAACAATCGTGTCGAAGCTGCTCGTTGCCCCCAGCTTACGCATCTGAAGATCAACTATGCCAGCTAACTCATTCTCGGTAATCCCTGGCTTAACGTTTTGGAGCGTTCGCTTAAGGGCCTTCGTAGCGATTGAACCGGCGGCTCTGATGGTGTTAATTTCGCCGGTATCCTTATTACTGCGGACAACTTCGATAACGTCTCCAACTGTTTTTAGCCGAGTCTTAAGACTTTTTCTCAAGCCCTGAAAGTCAGCAAGTGACGTGCATTGTTCAATAGCTATGGTGCGCACCGACTTTAGTCCTTTTAGCAGTTTGGCAATGGCTTCTGGCATTTGTCCGGCGCGCTGGACTATCCGACAGTGCTGACACTCTCCCTCAGCTTGTTCGGTGTATCTACTGTCGGTTACGAGATAGACCTGGCGCTTAGTAATGACAGCCCAGCTGTCCCCGCCCAGAAACCCCGTTGCATAAGTTACATTAGCCGGCTTTGTTACTATAAGGCAATGTATCCCCTTTCGATTGAGTTCATGGCGAATCGTCTTAATGCGCTTTCTTATTACCTTCGGGTTCATTGTCACTACTCTCTAATCTGTTTCGTTTTGCAACCTTGAGTTTTAAGCATTGGGTTCTTCGGGCCCCACTTGTTTCGCCAGAGGGGGTAGTCTTCGTCCAGCAGCTCAGCCGGCCAGTAGCCGTACCAGGAGTAGTTGACGCGACGTTCATGTTCGATCTCAGACATGCGGTACTTAACTATCCCATCACGGCCGCAAAAGATCGGCCGGTTAGTTCCAATCTCGTAAAAGCGTGCCCATATTGGTGGGGCCGCCGCGTCCTCAACAATGACTTTATCATAACCCCTCTCTTTAGACTGATCAGGTTTTCTGACCTGTCGAATGCCTGTGAGCTTGGCACGGTCAAACCAGGCAACAGCACTCTGGACGGCCTCGATCACGTCAGACTCGGGTGCGTCGAGGCCCATCAGGAACTTCACGATGCCGACGCTCTCCTCGCTACAGATTGATACCTTCTCGTAAGTACGAGCCGGCCTGGGTTCAAGTGTCGTTTCGTCGTGCTGTTGGCACCAGGCGGTGCGCTTGCCGTCAACAATGATCTGGCACTTCAGGATGCACTCGATGCCTTTTTGGACTGCTTTTTCAGCGTTCTTGCGGCGTTTTTCGTCAACGAAAGCGTACCCCGGTTTTCTCTTCGCGATATCGCGAAGAATACTCATTGCACCTATCATGGCATTGTCGTTGAACGTGATGTACCTTGAGTATCCGGCGTTGCCTTGCGACGGATAGAACTGTGGCCAGCCGCCGTCGGGGTACTGAGCTTTGAGCAGATAATCCACCCCCTTGAGGAAGCCCTTCTTGACACGCTTGAGCTTTGTGGCGTTATACACCCTGGCAAGGTACCGCATCTGCGTGTGGGTAGCGCCGTTGTCAAGTGTGGAGTCGTTCTTGTCTTGATCGTTACGCAGTTCGGCCTTGTCTTCTTGGCTCAGGACACGAGCCATATCGACGCCCTTGGGCCAGCCGGCCGTTTTGCGTTGGTACAGCAGGACATTGTCGGCGATGCGAATGGCCTCATCGCTGCCGTAAAACTCGGGCTTCATACTGAGGCAGCGGTTCCAAGAAATGTGGTTTGCAGGCTTTATGTCGTCTTCTGCACCGGTCTGGACTGCCACGAAAGACAAATACAGCGAACAACCTGCCATCAGTATTGTAGTCTTCTTCATCATCGTCATTGTGCTCGACAAGCGATTTCGCCCTTCAGTCCTCATTTGAAGATCAAAGCGAGCGACTTTATTCTTCTGTTTGCGGATTGTAGAGCCAACTGATTAACAACAAGCTGGCAAAAAATAAAGGGGTTTTTGCCGAAAACGGTTGGCCCTATGATGTTTTATTCTTATATTTTTATCAGATTAAGTCCTTGCCGGGGGGAGCCTGGTCCGCCGCGGCGGATTGTGGGCTGTTGTTTTCCGCGGGGGAGAAAAGTTGTTTCTATAGTCCGATCTTTCGGACAGGACGGCGCCTGCCGTCCTTTTTTTTATGTCTTGTCCCCAGAGCCGGCTGATATTAAAATATTGCCGTGTTATAGCTCCAGGTGCGTAATTCTTCAGCTTCAATTGGATTAGACTATTAAGTAGATTATCCGATGCTACTGCCCATTCGGACAAATATTCGGCCATGGCGGACGCCATACATAAACTACGCGCTAATAGTCCTCAATGTGATTGTCTTTTTTCTGGAGTATCGTATAGACCCAGTTACAGGAAATCTGGCATTTCGACCCTGGGTTACGCATCTTGCGCTTGTTCCCAAAGAGCCGCGGTGGTGGCAGTTTGCCAGCTACGCCTTTTTGCACGCCGACCATTGGCACATAATATTCAACATGTTCTTTCTGTACTTGTTCGGCAACAACGTGAACGACAGGCTTGGTCATTTCGGGTATCTCGGTTTCTATCTGGCCGGGGCAGCATTTAGTGGTTTGGGGCATACGGCCCTTCATTTCTCTTCGCGCATACCGACACTGGGAGCCAGTGGTGCGGTCGCAGCGGTAACCGGTGCCTACCTTGTTCTGTTTCCCCAGACCCTGATAACAGTTATCTACTGGTTCTTTTTCATCGGGGCAATTGAAGTGCCGGCACTATACTTCATCGCCCTTAAGCTGATCATTCTTGACAATATTCTCGGGCGGGGTCCCGGCAACATCGCCTATGACGCACACTTAGCCGGATACGGCTTCGGCATCGCCGCTATGCTACTTCTTCTTGCAACGAAAATACTCGGCGGAAGCAATTTTGACCTGTTGGCAATGATAAAACGATGGAATCGGCGCCGCCATTATCGTGATGTTGTATCAAGCGGTTATGATCCCTTTACAGGCCGGACAACGGCCAAACCGATAAAGGTAAGAGAGGTCAAGAAAACAGCCGCTCAAAGGCAGCAAGAGGAAAAAATAGCGGAAATCCGCAATGAGATTGGTAGACGCATTGCCCAGCGTAACCTGGCAGGTGCCGCCGAGGTTTATCTGGAACTTATGAACCTGGATAATAAGCAGGTTCTACCGCGCCAGAATCTGCTGGATATTGCTAATCAGCTCGCCAGCAGCAATAAGCCCACTGAATCTGCGCAGGCCTACGAGCAGTTCTTGACTCACTACAGCAACTACGAATACGCTGAGCAGGTAGAGCTGATGCTCGGCATATTGTATTCACGCTATCTCAATCAGCCGCAGCAGGCGGCAAAGCATTTGCAGGCTGCCGCTGAAAAGCTCTCCGACCCCGGCCAATTGAAGATGTGCAGGGATGAACTCGCCCGCCTGAAGAATTGAGCCACGCCTTCTACCTGTTGCGGTAGTTGTATTTGGCCCAATAAAGGGGTTGACAAGCAGCCGGAGCGGTGGTAATTTCCAGCAAAGAAGAACCGTTTGGCGGTTAGGTTGCTTTTAGATTTACGCACAACAGCCTTTTTGTTGGGAGGCAAAAATGGACGCTTACATCAATTCCCCAGGAAGCCCAATGCAAGTGAAGTCCAGTCATAGCTCTGCAATCGTTCCGGTTTTGCTCGTGTTAGCAGCTCTTGCAGCCATCGGTTTGGCCCAGCAAGCTGGCGTTTCGCCCGAAGGATCGAAGCCGGCCGAAGATGCCAATACCGTAAGTGTGCCGTCTTTTCCCTGTATGGCCGAGATAACCGGTAACGATGTCAATATTCGTTCCGGTCCCGGTACGAATTATTATCGCTGCGGCAAGCTGCACAAGGGCGACACAATAAAGATCGTCAGCATGGAATCCGGCTGGTCACGCATTGTCCCACCGGTTGGCTGCTTCTCTTGGATTTCGTTGCAGTGTGTCAGCATGAGCTTGGATAATCCCAGTATTGGAATTCTTACTGGTGACGGAGTTCAGGTCTACGCCGGTTCCGACTATGTGGAGCCTATGCATTCTACAACTCAGCAGGGAACGCTCAACCGAGGCCATAAGGTCAAATTATTTGGCGAAGAGAAAGACGGTTATTACAAGATTGTTCCGCCGACCGGTGCGTACGTTTGGGTGAGTACTGCGTATGTCAAGCCTCTCAGTCCAATTGAAACGACGACGCCAATTGCTGTTGTTCCTGTCCCCGATACCGAGTCCGTTGTGCCCACGCAGCTCTCTGTTGAGGTCGAGATGCTCAAAAAGTATTACGCTCTGCAAAAACAAATCGAGGGCGAGCGAGCTAAGCCAGTCGCTGAGCAGAATTATGCTGATGTGAAAAAGGCCCTTATTGAGATTGCCAAGAACAAAGAGGCCGGCAAGGCTACGCGCTATGCGGAGTTCGTGGTTAAGCAAATAGAGGGTTTTGAATTGGCTCTGGATGCCGGCAAGGCGGTTAAGCTTCAAAATGTAGAGCTGCAGCAGGTTATGGAACGGATCGATAAAGCCCGTACGACAAGGTTGGCCGAAGTTGAAAACCTGGGCAGGTTTGCTGTTATAGGGCAGTTCCAGACTTTTCAGACTTACGGTCCTCAAAACTACCGGATAGTTGACGAATCCGGCAAGACGGTTTGTTACGCTTTGCCGACCAGTCAGGCCTCGCAAACGGATTTGAGCAGATTTGTAAAGCAGAAGGTTGGTCTGGTTGGAACGATCGAGCCACATGCCCCAACCAAAAGGGCTCTCGTACGATTTACAGAGATACTTCAGCTGGACTGATCGGCAATGCGGAAGAGCTCCCGGTGCCAAAGAAGCTCCCAAATCAGCTAAGTCTTGCTGGGAATTGCTACGGGCTGCACAGGCAGGCGACCAGACTCATATTTCAGCGGCGAAGGTTCAGCCTGAACACTTTCGTGACCCACTCCAACTTCAGCGCCCACGCGGCATATGCACTCATACGGCCCATGATCAGAGTCAGCCAATGTCTTCGTAAAATCTCTACGAGACTATTGATCTGTTTTTTCGTTGGGCTTTCTCTCCGTAAATAGTCGTTTTCGATCGGATTGCTTTTGACCGCTGCTGCATTTGCCCGCAAGATCACCTACGGAAGTAGCCAGGCTAAAAATCGTCGCAGGCTCGATAGGCTTCAATCACAGCCTTCTCACCTTCTTTACCAGGCTTACTTTTGCCGTGTTCCATACACAACACGCCTTGATACCCTTTTTTATGGAGGTGCTTGAATATGTTCTTGTAGTTGATCTCTCCGGTTGTCGGTTCTTTGCGGCCGGGGTTGTCACCCAGATGGAAACTGGCAATTTCCTCATAGGCCATATCGATATTCGGTATGAGGTTGCCTTCGGTTATCTGCTGGTGATACAAGTCATTGACAATCTTGCAGGAAGGACTTCCAACAGCCCGGCAAATCTGATATGCCTGCGGGATCTTAGTCAAGAACAGGCCCGGATGGTCCCTCCATGCATTCAAGGGCTCAATTACTATCACCAGCCCGGACGGCTCACACGCCGCGGCGCAATGTTTAAGGTTCTCTATCACGTTTGCGGTCTGATAGTCCCACTCGAGGCCATCATCGTAGGCTCCGGGCACCATGAGCGCCCACTTGGCGCTGACCCGCTTGGCAAACTCGACACCCTCCTTTACTATCTTCACGATCTTCTCGCGCACGTCCCTATCGTTGGTGACAAAAGACTTACCTCCAATGCCTTGCAAGACGAACGGTCCCAGGGTCATGCCCAATCGGTCCAATTCCTTGGTGATTTTGGCCACCACGTCGTTCGATTTTTCCATCAGCCGATTGTCAAACATTGCGGAAAAGCCCTGATCGGCCATGCATTTGATCTGGTCGATGAGGTCATCGCCAGCATGATGGCGAAACATTCCAAAACCCGGCGCATACTTGAGCCTGAACTTTGTTGAAGGGTTTGCCGCCTTGACTGCGGAGGTAGTCCCGGAGACCGCCAGTGCTGCGGCTGCTGCGCTTCCAATGAAGTCACGCCGGGAAATACGCTTGTCCTGCTTACCTGAGTCATTTTGTCCGTTCTTCATTTTACCGCTCCTAAAATCTTCGCTCACCGACTTGCACCGGTTCCCAAGTTCAGACACAGATTTACGGCTGTCCTACGTCTGGGACTTGCGGACCGGCAGCCTTGGCTGTTCTTCTTGTCAGCATGCGAACAACTTGCGATTCCCGACTGCTCTTATTACTTCTTAAGAGCGGTCCATTTCTGCTTGCTCTTTGTGCTGGCCAGTACGGTTTCGATGAAGAGCATACCTCTCAGACCATCTTTGACATTGGGGAAGTCAAGCGCCAGCGGGTCGGGCTTTGTTCTTGTCAATCTTGCCCGCACGGTGTCAGCGAAGTTGCAATAGGTGTTAGCGAAGGCCTCAAAGAAGGCTTCGGGATGGCCAAACGGCAGCCTTGTAGCACGACCGGCCGCAGGGCTCGCTGCGCCGACATAATCATTTCCACGACGCCAAACCTGGACGGGTCCATCCGGAACCCGCACATACAGGTAGTTGGGATGCTCCTGGTGCCATTCCAGAGCTTTTTCTTCGCCGTAGATCCAGATGGCCAAGTTGTTCTCCTCACCGATGGAGACTTGGCTGGCATGGAGGACGCCTCTGGCGCCGTTATTGAACCGTAGCAGACAGTTGCCATCGTCGTCCAACCGGCGGCCCTTGACAAAAGTCGTCAGGTCGGCACAGATGTGGGTGATCTTGAGTCCTGTGATGTATTCTGAGAGATTCTCGGCGTGCGTGCCGATGTCACCCATACACCCGGCGCCGCCGCTCTGCTTCGGGTCCGTTCGCCAGGCAGCTTGCATCTGGCCGGTTCTCTCCAGCGGCGTGGACAGCCAGCCCTGCGGGTACTGCACCACGATCTTGCGAATCTTGCCGAGCTCACCGCCGCGCGCCAAATCCCGGGCGAGCTTGACCATGGGATAACCAGTGTAGTTGTGCATCAATCCGAACACTCTGCGGGACTTCTTGACCAGTTTTTGCAGGTCTCTGGCCTCTTTTACGTTGAACGTCATCGGTTTTTCACACATCACGTGGAAGCCTGCTTCGAGAAAATCCCTGGCGATAGGATAGTGCCAGTTGTTGGGCGTGGTGATCGAGACGAAATCGATCCTCTCGCCGTCCGGCAGCTTAAGCTCGCGCTCGACCATCTGCTCATAAGTGCCGTAGACGCGCCTGGGATTTAGACCCAGCTCTCGTCCCATCTGCTTTGATTTGCGGGGGATAATATCGAAGGCTCCAGCCACCAGCTCGATACCGCCATCCATACGAGATGCCTTACGGTGCACTTCACCGATAAACGCTCCTGGTCCGCCACCAACCATTCCCATCTTCAACTTCCTATTGAGTTTCATGCCTGCTCCTTTCAAAAAATGTCTGTGTGCGTAAGATTATTTTTTTATGACTCACAAATTTGTCCTGCTCAAAAAACACCCTCTTCTGCAGTGATAATTTGTGATTATAGAGCTTCACCTCAGCAAAGCAACTCAAAAACACATGTTTTTGCGGTAGATAAGACCGTGCAAACACAGCATCAGTATGTGACCCGGCCAATGGTCTCCACAAGCTCTTGCTCAAAAAGAGATTAAGGATAAAACGGCCACAAAGTTGGCCATCCTGTGACATGAAAAAGTCGGGCTTGACAATGGCGGAAGACAGTTATAAATTCGCTTGTAGCTGGAGTCCGTGCTTTCCAGGCGCAAATAGTTGGCAAAGTGGGCGATACTATGAAGACCGATGTTAGCCCTGTATCTGTTGATTTGTTTTTCATTCCGGTAGAGACAAGAGTTCCGCTGAAGTTCGGAGCTGAAACGCTCACCTATGTCACGTGCGCGCGCGTCTGCATGACTGTGGCCAATACGAAGGGCCAAACAGCGCAAGGATGGGGTGAAACTCCGCTTAGTGTCGCATGGGCCTGGCCCAGCAGCTTGGGATACCAAGAGAGAAACGAGTCGATGCAGCTTTTCTGCAGGATCCTTGCCGAAGCCTGGGCTCAATTTGACCGGCAAGGTCACCCCATCGAACTCGGAAGTGAGTTTATCGAATCAGTCCTGCCCGGTTTACTGGACAAGCTCGACAATCAACGGGACTGGGACGCAGAACCTATGCCGTGGCTGGCAGCTTTGGTTTGCTGCTCGGCTTTTGATATCGCGCTGCACGATGCGTACGGTCAGCTTCTCGGCCGGGATGTCTACTCCACGTACAGCGCTGAATTTATGAATGCTGATTTGTCCAGTTTTCTCAAGCCGGCTGAGGGCTTTGATTTTTCGTTTGCAGGTAAATATCCCGCGGACTTCTTCGAGTCGCCTCGTGCCAAGAAACTGCCGGCGTGGCACCTGGTGGGCGGCAAAGATTTGCTCTATGCCTCCGAGATTACGGGAGCAGAACCAGACGACGACTACCCTATACTGCTGCCGGATTGGATTAGGCGGGATGGCCTTAAATGCCTGAAAGTGAAACTGCGCGGCAATGACGCGACGTGGGACTACGAGCGGCTCATCGATGTCGGTGAGATTGCTCTGCGAAACGATGTGTTGTGGCTGACGAGCGATTTTAACTGCATGGTTACAGACCCTGCGTACGTCAACGACATGCTGGATAGGCTGATGGCAGAGCATCCTCGCATTTATCAGATGATTCTTTACGTCGAGCAGCCGTTTCCATACGACCTCGAAGAGAATCAAATTGACGTGCACAGCGTGTCGGCGCGTAAGCCCCTCTTTATGGATGAAAGCGCACACGATTGGCAGTTGATCAGGCTCGGACGCAGCTTGGGCTGGACGGGAGCGGCGCTCAAGACATGCAAGACTCAAACCGGGGCACTATTGAGTCTGTGCTGGGCCAAGGCGCACGGCATGACTCTGATGGTGCAGGATTTGACTAATCCCATGCTGGCACAGATTCCGCACGTTCTTCTGGCAGCACACGCGGGAACGATAATGGGTGTCGAGACAAACGCTATGCAGTTTTATCCGGCAGCATCGGAGCCGGAGGAGGCCGTCCATCCGGGACTCTATCGGCGGCGAGACGGCCAGGTAGACTTATCGACATTGAGCGGCCCAGGCTTCGGTTATAGACTCGATGAAATTGAAAGGAACTTACCTGCATTAGCGGCAAGTTTTTAGTCTCGATCGATTCTAATGTGATAACAACATAATCGGTTGTCAGATTAAAACATACCAGATGGCAAAAAACGAAACGGAAACGAAGCCACTTCCCTTGAGAGGTTCTGTCCTCTTATTCCTGGCCTTGAACCTCCTGATTTCTTCAATCACAGGATTGAACTTCTTGAGCGCCCGCGAGAATTTTCCCTCATGGTTCGGACCGGTATTTCTTTTGGCTATCGGGCTATTAATCTGCGTCATCTGCTTTTACATCTGGCAGCTCCCCCGCACACTGGAGCTTGTTAAGCCTCCCACCAGATACGAGACAGTTCTTATCTGGCTACTCTTGATCCTTTCAGTCATATGCACCTCTGCCCTGCATAAGCTCTATCCATTTCGCTCTGCTGTGATCACGTATTGGCTAAAAATACCGCCCGAAGGCAACATTCTGAAGTACAATTTCATACTGACCGCAGGTTCTCTCTTTATAGTTCTGGTCCTGGCTGTACTGTATTCCCTGGGCCGTAGGTCTCAGGCTGTGACCGGCCTGGTTATCCTTGCTGCTATCATGCTCGTGCCAAATGATAGTTGCGGTAACTACTTCAATCAACCTTGGATAAAATGGATAGGGGTCTCACCCCTTATGTTCATGCCGAACTCAGTTGTTCTCCTAATCGGTCATTGTGCATTGCATGGTATTTGGCCACGTGTTAGCATACTCCTGATGGCAGCGATTAATGTTTGCGTTTTCGCACTGGGTTTGGGACATTTAACCAGAGTTGTCTGGTGAAGTTCGTATGTGTACGGAATACCTCAGCAATAAACAACAGAAAATAGCGTCGTCGCTTGCCGGCAACAGAATGGGCCGAATTTGCAAGTTATGAAAGAACGTTGTTTTACCATCTTTATTATGCTCATGCTGCTGGTCACGTCGTTGTGTGGATGCCGACGGACCAAAACTTCTTCATTGGACAGTATCACCATAGACGGAGTGAAATCCCACTACATGTATTCGAACGTGGAATCCGGCCCGAAAGAGGGACTTCCCGTCATCATAATCATTGATCACCCCTTTGGTGGGGTCACAAGTCCCGAGCGATTTGCCGACAAATTCGACGAGCCCGTTCTGCTGATTTACTGCAAACTCCTGGATGATCTGAGCCACGACACACTTGTCGACGACAAGACTGTGTGGCAAAAGAAAAGGCAAGTTTTCTTAACACTGTTCCAAGGGTACAAGGATCACTTCGGGTTTGATGAAAGAAGAGTTTACTTAACTGGGTTCTCGTCTACGGGGGTATACGCCTGGATGCTTGCTTACGACAGGCCCGACCTATATTCAGGTGTAGTGGCAATGTCCGCTGTTTCATATCCGCAGCAGATACAACAAAACCTCGAAAGCAGTGAATCCATAGTCACTGTCGTTGTCAGAGGCCGGAACGACGCTGCGTTCCCCAGACGTCTTGAACAAGAGAGAGAGACCGGCCGTGTCATCGAGTCCCGGAATCCGCATTCAAAGTTTGTTCTGAAACAGGGTGAAGACCATGGCAGTGTGGCCAAGTACTGGTTGCAGTACTTGAACTATATACTCCAATTCAGCAGACCGGACATGCTATCAAGTGGTTCCTGATTCTAACCAGCGGTTGCACTCGGCCGCCGCAAATCCAATGCCGGTGGGCAGCACCCTTAGCTGAGATTTTGGATTTAGCGCTTTATGGCGACGGGACATATGCTTATGATGCTGCATTGATTGGTTTTTAGGAGATAAAGAAATGGCAAAGTTAAGCGCATTTGCAGATGAAGTCACCGACGATTTTTTGGAGCAGGTCAAGTATCTTGCCGCCGAAGGTGTCGGTTATATCGAGCCTCGCTTTATCGACAAGAAGAATATCATGGACCTTACTAAGGATGAGCTGGACGAAGCGAAGAAGATGATGAAGGACCATGGGCTGAAGGTGAGCGCCATTGGTTCGCCCATAGGCAAGGTGAAGCTCGATGAACCTTTCGAGCCGCATCTTGCCAAGTTCAAACACGCGGTCGAATTGGCCCGGTTCTTCGAAACGCCCTACATACGGATGTTTAGCTACTATGCCCCGGAGGGAAAGAACATCGATGACTGCCGTGAGCAGGTCATGGATCGGATGGCGGCCAAAGTGGAAGTGCTGAATGATGTTGATGTCACTATGGTCCACGAAAATGAGGCTCACATTTATGGCCATAGCGCCCGGAACTGCGTGGACTTGGTCGAAGCCGTCAGCTCACCGAAGTTGCGGCTGGCTTATGACCCCGCTAACTTTGTCTGGGGAGAGACGATAACGAATAACGTTGAGGTATGTTGGCCTCTGATGAAGCCCTATGTCGTCCACGTTCATATTAAGGACTGGAGGCTTGGCTCAAAAGATGTAGGTAGTATACCGGGCGAAGGTGACGGCCAAATAAAGGAATTGCTCGCTGAGCTTGCCGTGATGGGCTACGATGGTTGTTTGACAATGGAGCCGCATCTGCAAACTGGCGGCCAGTTCGGAGGCTCGACCGGGCCTGAGCTTTTCTCAAAGGCTATCGCTGCTGTAAGAGAGCTTGCGGCTGAGGTCGGTTTGAAGTGTGATTGACTTTTCTGTCATGCGGAAAGGAAAGCAGATATGAAGACCTGGAATTTCGGAATAATCGGTGCTGGTTTAATTGCGGATTTCCACGCGAGGGCGATAGCGGATATTGCCAATGCAAAGCTGATCGCCTGCTGCGACAAGATTCTGGAAAGGGCTGAAAAACTGGCAGCCAAAACCGGCTGCAAGGCGTATGGAAGCTATGAAGAACTGCTCAAGAACGATGAAATAGACATTGTCACCATCGCCACACCGAGCGGATTTCACGCCGAACCTACTATCGCCGCAGCAGAAGCAGGCAAGCACGTAATATGCGAGAAGCCCTTGGATATCACTCTTGAGCGAATCGACACTATGATCGAGGCCCACGAAAAGAGCGGCACACACCTGGGCGGTATATTTCCATACCGTTTCAATGACATGATGGTGCCACTGCGAGAGGCGATAAACTCCGGGCGGTTCGGCGTGATTACCTATGCAGCCATTTTTGTGCCCTGGTGGCGCACGGACGAGTACTACAAGGACTCATGGCATGGCACCTGGAAACTGGACGGCGGCGGTGCTCTAATGAACCAGTCCATTCACATGGTAGATATGCTCTGTGATGTAATGCCGCCAATTCAATCTCTGCAAGCTTTTACGGGGACGCTGGGTCACCCGCAGATTGAAGCAGAAGATACCGCTGTTGCGGTGCTGCGTTACACAAACGGTGCGTTGGGGATGATCTACGGCACTACCGCTTCGTATCCGGGCCAGTTCAGGCGGTTCGAGATTACCGGCACGAGAGGCACCGTGATAAACGTGGAAAACAGTATTACAGTCTGGCAGTTCGCTGATGAAAAACCGGAGGATAAGGAGATAGTAAAGAAATTTGGCCAAATCGAAGGGGGAGGCGGTGTCGCTGACCCTGCGGCGATTACGCATGAAAATCATACACGTAATTTCAAAGCCTGTCTTGATGCGCTCGAGACCGGCCAAGATTTCTGGATAAGCGGCGTCGAAGCACGAAAAGCCGTAGAAGTGATACTGGCAATATATAGATCCGCACAAGAACAGAAACTTGTTAAGTTGACTTAATCGGTACCTGCCGGAGCCGGCCTAATTCCACAAGCAAGGTTAGCCAGTTCCCACTGACTTTGGATTACGTCACGGAGACATGTTACGATTGATACAAAATCTGCTTAGCAAAAGGCTGGAAGCTAAGGGACGTTCTCCATTATATGCACACAGTCCAGGCGGGTAATCCACAAATTGTGTCAAACGACTTGGTGTTTATTTCTTTGATAGATGGACGGTTTTTCTCTGGCGAATTTTGCTCCCCTGCCGGTGAGTATCTGTTTCTCTTCTCCGACGAAGTCGATGTATTGTAACAGCGCCCAGGCGCTATTAGTCCACCTCATCTGGTAGCCTCTCTGATGAGCCTGCTTTTCCATTCTGAGGCGTTTGGCCTGATTGAAGACCAGATAGTCGAGCGCTTCGGCAATCTGTTCAACTGAAGGCTGGCCAGGATCAATCAGAATGCCTCTGGCATGCCGGCCAATAACAAGTCCATCGGGACATCTCTTGTTCGAATGGATGAGTTCACGCGCATATCTGAATTTTGTTGCTATCGCGACTCTGCCTGAGCCGAGTGTGTCCGCCAGGATGCCGCTCGATATCTGCTGCATGTTAAGATAAGGCAGCACCATGACGTTTGTCGCACCGTAGAGCTTAAGCAAGGTGGTCTCATGAAGAAAGGTATCGAGAAAAATGACATCATAACAGGTAAAATCAGTATTGCCGAGCTCTTTGACAGTACACCATGTAAGGTTGGACTCCTCAAGAGCATGAGCCAGTGTGTCTTTGTACTGCCGGTACAGCTCTCCGTCTTCTGCTTTGACGAAGTCAGGGTGACATTGCCCGGCAATCAGATAGACAATCTTTTTCCTTTGAGCATCCGTACAAGATTCAGCCAGAAACCTGCCGTATGCTCGAATGCTGTACTGAAGTCCCTTGTCTGGAGAATGAAGGCCGAGCGTTGTAATAAGAAAGCGGTTTTCTAAGCCATACTGGCGCTTGATGTCTAATCGGTCGTACTGCGAAGGATGCTGCATCCTGATGCCGTGGTCGATGTGCTTGAGCTTCAAATGCGCGATTCCATAAGTATCGGATTCAAGGATTTGAATCGCGCTTTCCGTGGTTACTATCAGCCCATCGGCGTGTTTGGCCAGGTTCCGCAGCGTCTGTTTCTGATGTTGGTCAGGGTCATCGAGAACAGTGTGCAAATAGACCAAGGTTGTCAATCCGCTCTCGGCAAACACTCTTGCCATATCGACAAAGTTTGTGCCCTGGCCATCGTCGCCATTCTCATCGGGGTCAAGTCCGTATTCGTGCTGCAATATGACAACTGTGGGATTGATGCTTTCTCGCGCACGAGTTGAAATGTGTGTGATAGTATCGCGCCATGACACAGGATTATATTGGTCAATAGTCAGGTCCACAGGAATGTCATAGCGTCCGTTGCCGTTGTCAATTGCAGCAACCCTTATGTGACCAACCTCGGCCGTGAAGTGTTCAAGTGCCGTGGCAAGGTCACGCGAAAATGTGCCTATCCCACATTTTCGCGGAGGATATGTGCTTACGATTCTAATATTGTAAGGCATAGCTCACACCTGATCTGAAACTTAGCATTCAAAGTGCAAAACTGATCTTGACCGCGGCAGCAACTGCCAATTTGTAACTCACAACTCAAGATTTATATCGCCGAGAGCGCGCCTCTTACGTAGCCAACTGATTCGGCAAGCCCTGCCAGCGGGTCCTCGGCATCCTTTTCGTATTCGAACGCCATAACACCTACGTATTTGATTTGCAGCAGCGTCCTGAGAAACCTCGGGATATCAATCACTCCTCGGCCCACTTCCACGCCGTGCCCTTCCGCAGTTGCTGCGGAGACATCTTTCATGTGCACGTCCAGCAGGCGGTCTGCGAATTTTCTGGTCGATTCTACGGGGTCCACGCCCGCGCGCATTGTGTGGCCGATGTCGTGGCAGAGGCCGATGCGCCTATCCAGATCCTTTATCCGTTCGTAGGCACTCGCCGGCGTAGGATAGTCTTCCTCCCCTGGCCCGTGATTATGAATGGCTACCTTGATGTCATATTGCTGGACTTTCTCATTTACCAACGGCAGCAGCTCATATTTCGGCACACCGATAATGACCTTCATTCCCGCAGCTTTGGCATAATCGAACGCATGATGTACCTCAGCTTCGGTTTTCATAGAGATCACTCCGCCGCCGTACAGCGTAAGTCCAGCCTTTTTGACTTTTGCTACCACTTCCTTGATTTCGGCCTCGGTGCTTTCCAACGGCAGATGAAAGCTCTTGAAACAAATGTACTTCAATCCGAGTCGTCGGGTCATCGCCAGCGTCTCATCCAGTTTGAATTCTCGAAAAGTATACGAAGCCAAACCCAGCTCAAAAAGTCTCTCCCCGGCCAGCCTGCCACCAATTCGCGTTTTTCCACGCGATCTTCGATCGCGTCCCAGGCAGCTGCACGCTTGAACCAGTGAGCCCGCTGCTCCTACACCTGCAACCTGCAGGAACCGTCTCCTTGTCTGTATTTCAGCCATATACATTTTCTCCTTCACTTGACCTGCGATAGACCACCAGTGAAACCTGCTACACGGCTGCACTTAACGATAGGCTATATACGGTTGCAATGCAAGCAGATTCGGATTGCCAACGCAGGGCACCGCTGGTATAATCGATCTGTGCAACCGAGACAGCGAACGATCAAATCTCTACAAAGAAAGGCAGGTAGAACGCTGAGGAGAGCACAAACGAAAACACCAAACAGGCTTAGCCGACGGGAGTTTCTAAAAAGCGCTGCGGCGGCGTGCACAGCTTTGGCAGTACCGACAATTGTCCCGGCTTCGGTATGTGGCGCCAACGCCCCCAGCAACCGGGTTACGGTTGGCATGATTGGGATGGGCCGGCAGGCATACCACTCCAATCTGAAGTTTTTTCTGAACGCACCCGATGCGCAGGTCGTTGCCGTCTGTGATGTCGATGCCTGGAGGCTCGACAACGCCTGTAAGGCCGTTGACAAACAGTATGCCAAGGCCCGGCGCAGCAATACCTACAAAGGCTGCTCAGCCTACAAGGACTTTCGCGAGCTTCTGGCCCGGAGGGATATTGAAGCCGTGATGATCTCGACGGCAGATCACTGGCACGTTCCAATGGCTATTGCCGCCGCGAAAGCCGGCAAGGACATATGCTGCGAGAAACCTTTAACCTTGAGCATAGCCGAAGGCCGGGCGCTCAGCGACACCGTGCATCGGTACAAGCGCGTATTCCGCACCGACAGCGAGTTCCGCTCGCACTCGTTTTTCCAACGAGCGTGCGAGCTCGTGCTCAACGGACGCATTGGCAAGGTACAGACGATCCGCACAGGCGTGCCGGCCGGTGACATAGCCTGTTCTCCGCAGCCGGGGATGCCTGTGCCGGGGGAATTAGATTACGACCTGTGGCTGGGCCCCGCACCCATGGCACCATACAGCGAGAAGCGCGTGCATCCGCGGCAAAGCTATGACCGGCCCGGCTGGATGCGTGTGCGGGACTACTGCGAGGGCATGGTCACCAATTGGGGCACGCACCTAAATGACATTGCCCAGTGGGGCAACGGTACGGAGCACACGGGGCCAGTCGAGGTCGAAGGAAGTGGAGAGTATCCTTCTGACGGATTGTGGAACGTGTTACTCAAGTTTGAACTCCAGTACAGATATGCCAACGGCGTCCGACTGATTTACAAAACGGGCCGACCACACGTACGGTTTGAAGGCACGGATGGTTGGGTTGAGGCGGATTACAATAGCCGTAGCCTGAAAGCCAATCCTGACTCAATTCTGAAATCACCGATTGGGCCGGATGAGATTCATCTGCCGCTAAAGCATGAAAAAAGGGACTTCATAGACGCTGTGAAGACGCGCGGCCAGACCCTGGCGGATGCGGAGGTCGGCCATAGAAGCTGCTCGCTCTGTCAAATCGGGCATATTGCAATTCAGGTCGGCAGAAAGCTCAAATGGGACCCGCAAGTCGAGCAATTCAGTAACAACGATACCGCCAACCGCCTGCTCAGGCGGCCGATGCGCAGCCCATGGCACCTATAAAAAAACGCTACAGAATCGAAGGACGATGCTTAAGTTCTTTAAGATTGATTCTTGCACTTCTTTAGCCATTCTGCAAAATCGCACGAACAAAACAGCCTGCCAATAAGGCGGTTAGCAATAGACCCACTTCCCGGAGCCAAAACGAATAGGCGTGGATTTAGCGACGGCGAAACAAAGCCGTTTTTGCCAGAGTCAAGATTTGGGAACCGAATACGCTAAAAAATCAATCCCGGTGACCGTGTGCGTCTGCTCGTTTGCCACCCGCAAGTCGATTAGCCGGGTTAGATGCGTCTTTATTGGGCTCTTCTCAACAAAACACTTGAAAAGTAATCCTGTTTGGTTAGACTGCACGCCGTCTTACATAATTTTGCGTCCAAAAGTCGCTAATGTATTCCAGAGGAGTACAAAAAGTGAATGTTTTCAATAGCGCCATCGCATTTTCAGTGTCGATGTTTGCCTCTGGCGCCGCAGCAGTGGCAGCGGAAGCGTCCGAGGGAGTAGAGCGTGCCGCTACGCCGGTTAGCTGGGCTATCGCTCCAGTGGGTGCAGTGTTGGCTCTGGCTTTCGCACTGTTTTTCTACAGAAAGGTCATGAGGGCTTCTGAAGGCACCGAGAAGATGATAGCCATCGCTCGTCATGTCCGCGAAGGGGCCTATGCCTATCTCTACAGACAGTACAGCGTGGTGGCGCTGGTTTTCTTGATTCTCCTTATCATCTTGGCTATTCTTGCGTACGTCGGTGTCCAGAACCCGTTCGTTCCGGTGGCGTTTCTGACGGGGGGTTTTTTCAGCGGCCTATGCGGTTTTCTGGGGATGAAGACCGCGACAAATGCCTCGGCTCGTACTGCTCAAGGTGCCAGTGAGAGTCTGAATCGCGGTCTGCAGGTCGCTTTCCAGTCCGGTGCGGTTATGGGGCTCGTGGTAGTGGGTTTCGGCCTATTAGACATCTCGCTGTGGTATCTGATCTTGGATAAGCTGGTTTACACGGCTGAACATATGGAAAGAGGGCTTACATTCCTCGGCCTGGATCTGGTCAAGCGTGGCATGGAGCCCGAACATAGACTCGCAGAGATCACCACTACGATGTTGACGTTCGGCATGGGGGCTTCCACACAGGCACTGTTTGCCCGTGTCGGCGGCGGGATCTACACGAAGGCGGCGGACGTTGGCGCCGACCTGGTCGGCAAGGTGGAAGCGGGCATCCCAGAGGATGACCCGAGAAACCCTGCTACCATCGCTGATAACGTTGGGGACAATGTCGGTGACGTCGCGGGTATGGGAGCCGATCTGTATGAGAGCTATTGCGGCTCGATCCTTGCAACGGCTGCATTGGGAGCCGCTTTGACGCTCTCATCTCAGCAGCAGGCCTTAAAAGCGGTTCTTGCTCCGATGGTTGTGGCCGGTATGGGCATCGTGCTTTCGATCATTGGTATCTTTATGGTTCGCTGCAGAGAAGACGCCAGCCAGAAGAGTCTACTTCGGGCGCTGCTTTTTGGCACGCTGGGCAGTTCCGTCATGATAATAATTGCTGTGGCGGGTCTGGCAGCGGCCGATTGGATTGAGTGGGGGGTTTTTGCCTCGGTCGTTTCAGGGCTTTTGGCCGGCGTGCTGATAGGTCAGTTCACCGAATACTATACCTCTGACAGTTACGGGCCGACTCGCGGCATCGCTGAGCAGACAACGATGGGACCAGCAACGACAATAATAGAGGGCTTTGCAACGGGTATGTATTCCGCTGGTCTGCCGGTGGTGACAATTGTTATTGGCATCCTATGTGCCTTTGGCTTTGCCGGCGGTTTTTCGAATGTTCCGATGGGGCTCTACGGTATCGGCTTTGCTGCGGTGGGTATGCTTTCGACGTTAGGTATTACCTTAGCTACTGACGCGTACGGGCCGATAGCCGATAACGCCGGCGGTAACGCTGAGATGAGCGGTCTGGGCGAGGAGGTTAGAAAGAGGACGGATGCGCTCGATGCGCTCGGCAATACGACCGCCGCTACCGGCAAGGGCTTTGCGATAGGCTCGGCCGCTCTTACGGCTATGGCACTTCTGGCTGCCTATATAGAAGAGGTTCGAATCTGGATCGGCAAACTGGCCGGTGATGAAATCCGCGCCGTAGGCAACCTGGCATTCTTTAGAGGTTCGGAAGCTACGGCCGACGTCCGGGCTGCGTATAGTGAAATTGTCGCCGCGGCCAAAGAGGCCGGCAACACAGTACCAAGGCTCGTGGGCACAAGCGCCGCCTCCATCTCCGATTTCGTGGAAGCCTACAATCTGACAATTATGAATCCAAAGTTGATTGGTGGGCTGTTCATAGGGGCTATGATGGCATTTATCTTCTGTGCGATGACGATGAAAGCTGTCGGCAGAGCTGCGGGCCAGATGGTTAACGAAGTCCGCCGGCAGTTCAGGGAAATCGCGGGGATTATGGAAGGAACCGCTACGCCTGATTATGCTCGCTGCGTCTCTATTTCCACCCGTGGGGCGCAGAAGGAGATGATTTTACCGTCACTGCTGGCCATTATTATGCCGGTTCTCACGGGGCTGCTGCTGGGTGTGCCGGGTGTGATGGGGCTTTTGGCCGGTGGGCTCACTTGTGGTTTTGTTCTGGCAATTACACTGAACAATGCCGGCGGAGCCTGGGACAATGCCAAAAAGTACATCGAGAAGGGCGCCCACGGCGGTAAAGGCTCCGATGCCCACAAGGCAGGCGTGGTCGGCGATACGGTCGGCGATCCATTCAAGGATACTTCCGGGCCGAGTCTGAATATCCTGATCAAGCTGATGACAATGGTCAGCGTCGTCTTTGCAGGGGTAGTGATTAAATTCGCTCCCATTATTGGCAGTTGGCTTGGCATCGGCGAATAGTGTGGGTATGAGCTGCCGGTTGACGCAGTCAGCTAATGTAGTTAACCTATCGGGGTGGTCGAAGTGGCCGCCCCGTCTTTTGTTAGAAGAAGAGAGGACGTGATTTGGCGAGAAAGACAAACAGCAAGACCAGGACGTTTGCTCTGGCCGCGGCTAAAGTAGCGAACGGGCGACATTGCAGCGATATTGTAGTTCTGGACTTGAGCGGTATCTCCCCAGCCACCGATTATTTCGTAATCGCCACCGGGACAAGCGATAGACAAATGCGTACCGTTGCTGACGAAATCTGCGAAGCGGCCAAAGCACAGGGCCTGATGCGTTTCGGTCGAGCCGGTTATGAGCAGGCTCGCTGGATCTTGCTGGACTTTATCGATGTCGTCGTGCACATTTTTGACAGCGAGTATCGAGAATACTACGATTTGGAGCTGCTGTGGGGCGACGCTGAAAAATTGATTATTGCATGAAGACGGTTCTTGAGACACTTGAGGAAAGAATTAGCGCGGCGATGCAGCGTGCTACAGGGCAGGAGCACTGCGCGGCTATAGTAGGGCCTTCCACCGATCCCAAATTCGGCGATTATCAGGCGAACGGCGTGATGGCGTTGGCCAAACAGATGAAAACCAACCCGCGCAAGCTCGCCGAGGAAGTGGTAAAGGATTTGGATGTAAGCGATATCTGCGAGCCGCCGGAGGTTGCTGGCCCGGGTTTTATTAACCTACGATTAAAACCTAATTTCATCGCGGATAGGTTACGGGAAATCAACGCTGATTCTGAAGACAGGCTCGCCATAGAGAAGACGACTGAGCCCAAGACCATCGTCGTTGATTTTTCGTGCCCCAATATCGCCAAGCAGATGCACGTAGGTCACCTGCGAAGCACAATCATTGGTGACGCTCTCTGCCGAGTGCTCAGTTTTTTGGGGCACAAGGTTATACCTCAGAATCACATCGGCGACTGGGGAACTCATTTTGGTATGCTCTGTGCTTTATACGATAGAGAATATGCTAAAGCGATCAAAAATGGCCAGGAGAAATTCCCTTATTTGCCCTTACCAGATATAGAGGCTTTCTACAAAGAAGCCAAACAGTTATTTGATACCGACCAGGAATTTGCTCAGGAGGCTCGCAAGGCAATTGCAGGCTTACATTCAGGTGATCAAATTTGGATGAGCCATTGGCGACAAATAGTTCGACAGTCTGAGGAACACTTTCAAGAAATATATGTCAAACTGGGTGTCCTAAGAGCAGCAAATAATATTAGAGGTGAAAGTGCTTACAGGGATGATTTGCCGAATATAGTTCAAGATTTAATGAAGAATGAGAAACTGAAAGAGAATGGGTTGGTCGGAATATCTGACGGAGCGATCTGTGTTTTTCCGCCAGGATTTAAGAATAAAGAAGGAAAGGCCCTAGGACTGGTCATTCAGAAATCCGATGGTGCGTATCTTTATGCGACGACGGATCTGGCGGCGCTGCGTTATCGGGTCACTGAACTGAAAGCGGATGTGATAATTTATGTCACGGATGCCCGGCAAAAGCTGCATTTTGAGATGCTGTTTGCAACCGGGCGCATGGCCGGTTGGGCTCCTGAAGATGTAGAGCTCGTACATGTTATGTTCGGTAGTGTACTGGGCGAGAATGGTCAGCCGTTGAAGACGCGGTCGGGAGAGAATGTGAAGTTGAAAGAGCTGTTAGACGAGGCGGTGAGCCGCGCAAAGACAACCGTTGAAGAGAAAAACGCAGATCTCGACGAAAATAGAAAAGCTCAAATCGCAAAGGCTGTCGGGATCGGGGCCGTTAAGTACGCAGATTTCTCCAACAACCGGACCAGCGATTATGTATTTAGCTTTGATAAGATGTTGGCGATGGACGGCAATACTGCACCGTATATGCAGTACGCGTACGCCCGGATAAAATCGATCGAGCGGAAGGCAGAGACTAAGGGTGTGGATATCGGGACGGAACTGCACGACTTGAAAGAGTTGAGTTTGACCGAGCCGGCTGAGCTGGATCTGGCAAAATACCTTGTTCGTTATGGCGAGGCGATAGAGGCCGCCATAGCGGACTACCGGCCAAATTATCTAACAAGCTATCTCTATGAGCTGGCACAGAAATTCAGTGGATTCTACACAAACTGCCCCGTTTTGGATGCTGAGCGGGACAAAAGACCGACGAGACTTTTGCTTTGCGATTTGACGGCTAAGACCATCAGGCATGGCCTAAGCGAGCTTTTGGGCATTGAGGTTGTTGAGCAGATGTAAGAGGTTACAGGAATGAAGATCGTCCAAGAAGATTTTCGCGTAAGCACTAAAAGCCGCAGTCAGATGATTGACATTACAGGTGAGGTCGAGTCGGCTGTGCGTCAATCCGGTATTACCAACGGCGATGCAATAGTCTACTGTCCTCATACGACAGCAGCGATTACCATAAACGAAAACGCTGACCCCTCTGTACCACACGATATTCTTCTGGCTCTGGAAGAGCTGGTCCCTCGTTCTCGTCCGGGCTATCGGCATTCCGAGGGCAATTCTGATGCACATTGCAAGAGTTCTATGGTTGGCTGCAGCAGCCAGGTTCTTATAAGAGACAGAACACTCGCGCTTGGTACCTGGCAAGGCATCTTCTTCTGCGAATTTGACGGTCCTCGCAGCCGAAAAGTAGTAGTTCAAATTCGGGGCGAATGAGAACTCGGTATTGGCTGCGGTCTCGCTCGTTGTGGACAAATCAGGATAAGAGGATGCGCACAAGAATGGCGAGGTGGTGGGACCGGCTGGGGGGGAGACCGGTGGACCACGCTGCCTCGCCGAGGTTTATAAACTGCTAAAAGCAGCCTTATTTTGGCAAATAAAAGAGCTACCCAAAGAAGCTAACACTTTGGAGAACCACGTCAAACAAAAATTCAAAGCTCTTTGGGGTCTATGCCCCTCTATCTCCAAGTTTCTAAGTCCTTATTATACAAGCCAAAACAGCAAAATGCAAGTCAAAAATCGGCTTTTTTTGTTTTTTTTGCCGTTAGCAAATTACCTGAACCCAAATCACGCACTGGAATTTCTCGCATGCTCACGCTCACCGCTGCAGGCTAATGGCCAGGTCCAACAGACGATTTTCCGGCCTTTTTGGATGGTAAAGGCAGAAACCACGTGCGCCAGCCAAATGTGGTCCGGATCAGCACGCGCACTCACCCATGGGTCGCCAAAGAGGAGGGGCAAGTGGTAGTAAGTTCGTGAATCTGAGCACCGGGCCACGTTAGCGCAGGCCGAAATGCCGATTGTGACGCCGGTGCAGCCAGAACATGTCGCTAATAAGGATACCTGCGTAGTGGCGCACGCGTGAACAGACTGCGCCGAGTTTGATCACACTGATTCTTCAGCACAACCGCCCAGAATGTCGTGAGGCTTGAGCCGGTCTTAGATAGTAGAAACAAGCTCCCTTTAGTAACACGCGTTTGACAGATGTGCGCCGGATTTAGTCGTCGATGAATAGCTGTCCCGTAGACAAAAAATGCGCCAAAATTTCGCGCTTAATTGTTGTGTGCCGGCTAGAACTCTCATAGACTAATATTTCGACGTTGGTTTTGTTTGCAGCAGTAGCTGTTCGGGTGTCTTTCTCTCAACCGTTGGCTCATGACAAAGGTTTCGGAAAGAATAGAGCGCGTACAAGACAACATTAGCTCCACCTGTGCTCGCGTTGGCCGACACCCCAGCGAAATAAAGCTTGTGGTCGTAACCAAATCTGCCACCATAGAGGCTGTAAAAGAAGTTATCGCTCTCGGCTTTACCGAACTTGGTGAAAACCGTGTCCAGCAACTGAAGAAGGTTGTCGCCCAGGTAGTGGAATTTCTAAAGCAAGAAGATTGCGGTTCTAATCCGCCCAAGAAAGTCCATTGGCACATGATTGGTCACCTGCAGCGAAACAAGGTTCGCCAGGTTCTGCCAATTGCTTGCCTGATACATTCGGTTGATACGCTTCGGTTAGCCGAAGAGATTAACGCTTCAGCAGTAAAGCTGGGCTTATGCCCGGAAGTTCTTCTGCAGGTCAACACTTCCAACGAGCCACAAAAATACGGTGTTCCTGTAGGTGCGGCAACGCATCTGGCCGAGCAGATAGAGACCTTGCCCAACGTGAGATTGGTCGGAATTATGACAATGGCGCCGTTGACACGCAACAAGGATGTCATTCGGGCTTGCTTTGTTCGAGCGAGAGAGTTATTCATCGAGATGCGTGGCGAAAAAATAGTTGGGCCGCAGTTTACGGAACTCAGCATGGGTATGAGCTCAGATTATGAAATCGCCATCGAAGAAGGGGCAACGCTCCTTCGCATCGGCTCGGCGATCTTTTCCGGCTGAGAGCAAAGTCCTCGTATCCTACCTAACCTTGGCTTTTGCCAAGAGTGTGGCGGGCATTTACCTCCGAAATCTATAGGTCTTTGCCACTAAGGGTCTTGAGGCCTCAAAACATCAAATACTCCAGGGTTCCGCCCCAGGCTGCTTACCGATGTGGCAGGCTATTGCTCAGATCGGCTCTTTGAATCCTGTCACAACCATTTCGCGGGACAGAAAAAACAGAAAACCGCAAAGTGTCACCGCCTGCGGGCCGAAATTAGTTTATACGGGCAGCAATAGAATAGGTATTTGTCCAAAGTCCCATAACTCAACGAAAGAGGCCAAAGTGAAATGGGAAAAGCAGAATCACAGCGTGATATCGAAGTGCTAAGAACCTTCACGGATGTTCTGTACCTCACAAATAAGGAGCAGATACGTCCTGAAATAAGGCGACTTCTGAGGCAAAAGAAGCTTTCTTTTTCAATACTACCAATAGACAAATATCCTCAGGTACGTGGTCGAGTACACTTGATCGGCACCGTAATCATCGATGCGCAGGACCTCGATGGGCCGCAGCAGCAGAAATTAGCCCGAATAATCGAATCCTGCGAGATGGAGAATGTGGGTGTGATTGTGCTGACCGGCCGAGTCGCGTTACCTGTGAAGAGTTTCTCTTTGGCACCTACGGAGACAACCTTCTCGATGGCCAGCACCGTGGAATCAGTTTCAATAGATGACCTGTGGGTAAGGATCAGCCTCAATCTTGCGTATCGCAAGAAAGGTTCCGGAATTGCCGTAAAACCCGCAGTGCCGGCAAATCAGACCGAAAGAATTCACAAGAATAATTTAGGGGAACAACTTCAAGCGACCAGCGCGATGGTTGACAACCTCACCGAGCAGCTTCGTATGGCTGGTCTTGTTCAGCGTGATTTTCTACCCAGTCAACTGCCGAATTGCGATGAGGTGCAATGGGCTACGATTTTTCTGCCGGCTGAATGGGTCTCAGGGGATATCTATGATATCCTCCGCATCGATGAGCAGCACATCGGCTTCTACGTAGCCGACGCAGTTGGTCATGGAATGCCTGCAGCGCTTTTGACCATTTTTGTAAAACAGGCTCTGGTCATGCGTGAGACCCTTGAGAACAATTACCGGATATTTCCACCGGCGGAGGTAATGAAGAACCTCAACTTGCGGATGGCTGCCCAGAAGCTCTCCGGCTACCAGTTCACCACATGTTGCTATTGTCTGCTAAACACGAAGACACTTCAGCTTACCTATGCCCGTGCTGGGCATCCCTACCCGATTCTTATTAGGCCCGAGAAGCAGCCAGAACAATTGGAAATACGTGGCTCGCTACTCGGTATTTTTGAAAATGCCGAGTACGTCCAGCAGACCGTACAGCTTCAACAAGGCGATAAGCTGCTGCTCTATTCCGACGGAGTAGAGCCTCTTATCGGCGATTTCGATGGCACAACTGGCTTCCATTTCAAAGAGGGATTCTGTGAAATTAAAGACTTGCCTCTTGTTGAGATGATGGACCAGATTAACACATTTGTGCAAAATCAAGAAGTCGATCCGTCGGGAGTTGACGATATTACGATGGTAGGCCTTGAAATACTTTAGTCAATCTCGACAAGTATAAATCGCACGATTTGGTCACCATCAATTCTGGCGAGAACTGCCGGCGTACCCTGACATTCCCAGACCACACACTCACGGCAGAACCGGCAATAAAACCGCTGATTCTCTTTCTTATCCGTTTGACTGCTCATGCCTAACCCTATTCCTCGTTTACTAAAGCGCCCCTTTGCTCCAGAAGTCTACTAGCTACAGCACTGCTGTGAACTGAGTCAGCCATGAACTCCGCATTTTTGGGGGAACCCGCAAACCGCAATGCTCCTTGTTCCGGTTTTGCAGAAAGTCACAAAAAAGCTAATGCCGTACCTGAGGATGTCGCCGGCGGCTCAGCGGCATCAAGAGAATTCAAGAACACACCAAAATCAAACAGAGGCCAAGCTGTCAGGAGCCCTACAATGGCCTATTCTTTCTGTTAGTTTTTCCCGCCGCACTCTCACCTGTTCCCCCTCAAATTGTCAGGACGAGGGCTGCAGGTGAAAATCCTGGATAACAGCAGCTTAGCAAAGATGCTTCGCTGCCCACGAAAAACCCGTTGATCAGCTTCGGTCCATGCGATTCAACGGAAATCTTCATTTCACAAGCGCTCGCTGAAAGTCTTTTTCAAGCCGACCTGTGTTTTTGAACGGGTCCGGATAAAACCCCAGTCCAGACATCGCCTTGGAGCCTCAGTGTTTCACAAAACCCCACTATCAGTATAAAAAATGCCGTTTCGCTTCTCGATAGCAGCCTGACGGCGCAGCGAGACCCGCTATATCCACTGAAATGCCAGCCAAGAACTTCCTATTTTGTCAGAAACCTTTTGTTTACGATAACGTAGGTAATTTGGTATAATTAGAAAAGGACGCTGGTTCAAGATTATGCAATCAGCCAATTGTTTCGTATAATTTAGGTAGCTTGAGTTTGCCACAATTGTAATTTGGAGCTGTTAGCGTTTTAACGGTAACAGCAGTCGGACTATGAGTTGTTTGTTCAAGAAAGGAAGGGGTCATCTCAACTGACCACAGTATCGTAAGAAGGCATTCCATATAGCTTTGCTTTGAGAATATGGAAGTGCTTTTGGCAAGGGGCGTTTAGCATAGGAAGGGCTCAAAATCTCCGCATAATTGGTTCGAGGATGCGAAAGGAGAGGAAAGATGAGAAGATTATTCAGTATTTCGCTTTTCTTATTGGTGTTTGCTTTATCAGGTTGCTATAGCGACACTACTCGGGACCCTTCAGAGGATATAAGGCCGGTGGAGGCAGACTATGCCGAGGAGTATCTGCGGGACAGAGATTTTAGACCAGTTGCTGTAGCTACGACGGCGGTGGCACCTACTCCGGTAGAAAGAACCGTCGGTGTAGAAAGGCCTATTATGCAAAGGCCTTCTATAGAAAGGCCTACTTCTGTCAGGCCAAGGCTGTTAGCCATGGACGGGCCCGGCTTCTACACAGTCTCAATGACATATCCGAGCGCAGACTGTGGGATTATTCAAGTGGACAAGACCATGCCTAGGGAGGTTGGTGTAAAGGAGCCGTTCGAGTACTCTATCAGGGTTACAAATTTAACAGACATGCCGTTGGTTGATGTCGTTATAACTGAAGATCTTCCAGATAATTTCAGATTGACAAGCACCAATCCAACTGTATATAGAGAGGCGAACAAGCTCGTCTGGAGAATTAATTCGTTCGGTGCAAGAGCCGCTGAGGAAATCACGGTTTCTGGCATGGCTGCCGAAATCGATTCCCTTAGACATTACACGATGGTGACCTATACCACTCAAACCTCCGCGGATATCAGGGTCGTCCAGCCGAGGTTGGAGTTGGTCAAGACTGCGCCAACCGAGGTCGCGCTGTGCGAACCGATTCCTGTGGAATTCACAGTAACCAACTTGGGAACTGGAGCCACACAAGATGTCAAGATCGTAGACACTCTTCCGGCGGGGCTGCAGACGGCGGACGGCAAGGGCGAAGTTATACTTGATGTTGGCACGCTGGAGGCGGGTCAGTCGCGGCAATTCTCAGTCGAACTACAGGCAACCAAGACCGGCGTGTATGATAGTAAGGCAGTGGCTACATCAGCCTCTGGTTTGCAGGCTGAATCAGAAGCAACCGTGACGGCTGTTCGCCAACCTCTATTGACAATCGTCAAGAGTGGCCCCAAGCTGAAATATCTCGGTCGTTTGGTGACTTACGAAATAACGGTCGCCAACGTGGGAGATGGGACCGCGAAAGATACCATTGTAGAAGATACGGTCCCTGTGGAGGCGACCTCAATAGAGGCAACTGGTGGGGCAAAGCTTTCCGGGTCAAAGCTGGTCTGGGAGCTGGGCGATCTTGCGCGTGAGGCAGTCAAGACGGTCCGTGTGTCCTACATGCCGACGAGAATAGGTACGCTGACGAGCAGTGCAACTGCGAGCGCTTACTGTACAGAAGGTGTGATTGCCTCGGCGAAAACCTCTGTTGTTGGCATAGGTGCAGTTCGACTGGAAGTCATTGACATCGATGATCCGGTCGAAGTAGGCGAACGCGCGACATATGTGATCACAGTAACGAACCAGGGTTCAGCGCCAGACACCAACATCCGTGTTGATTGTGTTTTGGAAGATAAGGTCGAATACGTCTCGTCAGCCGGCGCAACGACCGGTTCGGTGATGGGCAACATGGTGAACTTCGCGCCGTTACATACCCTTGCACCAGGGACCAAGGCGACTTGGCGTATTGTGGTCAAGGGTGTAAGGCCGGGCGATGTACGCTTCAAAGTTAGCCTGAATACCGATCAGCTTGTCCGTCCTGTCGAGGAAAGTGAGGCTACACACGTATACGAGTAACGTCGATAGTGGTAAGATATGGCACCGCAGCATGGGCTTTCGCTGCGGTGCCTTTATATCAAATCGGTAGCCTCGGTGGCTGATTGTCACGGTTAGACTCTCCATGCAGTTACGAGCAGCGTATGATTGATAAGGGATTCGCGGGTTCAGTAGTACTATCGCGGTTGAACAACAAAAGACAGGCCATTCTTATAATCCCCATTCTTGAGCCACGAAGGTTATATAGTCACGCGTAGTCAGAATATACGGTTCTATCTCAAGCGCATTTCTTCACCATTCTGTGCATTTCAACCGACCCCTTTGCGTTTGCGCGTATGCGCAAGAACTATCCGAGTTTTATCACTTCTGTTTCGCAAAAAGCAAAGAGATGTGAGCTGCTTTGATGAAAGGCCCCTAATTTGGGATGAGAAGATAAGACGAAAGGGCACATCGAGGAGTCCCCAATTTGCACTTTCAATTGTGGATGTCTTCCTTTTGAAGCCAATATAAGGTTTCGCATCAGCAAAAAGGCCTCTTTGGTCCACGCCATGCCACATTCTCGGCCGGCTACACAGGCGATTCGTTTGAAACACAGCCCGCTGGAGCGGGAAATTGTTTACAAGTACATCTCTTCCAATTATACTTATTGTGTCTAACCGGCAAGCTGGGGTCCCACTTGGGGACTTCTTGCATGGACCCAGATGTGGTTCATCTGGGTTCCGGGAAGGGATGCGACAATGGCGCAAAAAGACAGCGATTTGCAGAAGATAAAAGAACTCATTGAAATAATGGAGCGTAACGGGCTGGTCGAGGTTGAGATAAAGCACGGGCCAGACAAGATCTTTCTGAAACGTTGCCCAGCCGGCCAGCCGACCATTGCCGGAGCCGGAATGGGCGGGCCGGAATCCACGGCAGCTACTCGGGCCGGCGCGCCAGAAATCTCGGCGATCGAAGTGCCGCCCTCCTCCGGCCCACAAGAGCAAGATCTGGCGGAGATAAAATCACCAATCGTTGGGACTTTCTATGCAACACCAAGCCCCGAGTCCGAGCCTTACGTTGAAATCGGCTCACACGTTGATCCGCAGACAGTCGTCTGCATAATCGAAGCAATGAAGGTAATGAATGAGATAAAGGCCGAAACCAGTGGGACAATTGCTGAAATACTCGTGACTAATGGCCAGGCTGTTGAATATGGTCAGGTGCTTTTTAGAGTAAGACCGGACTGATTCGTGACTCGCGGCCCACGACTCAGGACCCGAGATACAAGATACGAAAATATGTTTTCAAGAATCCTGATAGCAAACCGTGGGGAGATAGCATTGCGCATCATCCGCGCCTGTCATGAGCTCGGCATTGAAGCGGTAGCGGTTTATTCCGAGGCCGACAAAGACGCTCCGTACCTGCGGCTCGCCGATGAAGCCATTTGTATAGGGCCAACTGACTGTGCAGGCAGCTATCTGAATATCCCGCATATTATAAGCACTGCCGAAATTACTGACGTTGAGGCAATTCACCCCGGCTACGGTTTCCTAGCCGAGAACATAAACTTCGCCCAGATATGCGAAGATTGCGGGATAACCTTTATCGGGCCGCCTGTCGCAGCAATGCGGCTGCTCGGTGACAAAGTCGAGGCACGAAAGCTGGCGCGCAAAACGAAGGTCCCGATAGTACCCGGCTCTGAAGGTGCTATCGACAACGAGTCCGAAGGCCTAAAGCTGGCAAACAAGATTGGCTATCCCGTGATGATAAAGGCTGCAGCAGGCGGGGGCGGACGCGGTATGAGAGTCGTTCACAACGACATCAGCCTGCGCTCAGCGTTTAGTGCAGCACGGGCCGAGGCTGAAGCCGCCTTCGGGGATGGCAGTGTGTATTTGGAGAAGTATATAGTTGAACCGCGGCATGTGGAGGTCCAAGTAATAGCCGACAACGCCGGCAATTCATTACACTTCTATGAAAGGGATTGCTCCATTCAGAGACGGCATCAAAAGATGATCGAGGAGTCGCCTTGCCCTATCCTGGATGAACGTGACAGAGATGAACTCTGCAAAGCCGCGCTCAGGCTCATAAAAGAAGCTAATTATGTCAACGCCGCGACAGTCGAGTTTCTTTTAGACAAGGAAAAGAAATTCTACTTCATTGAGGCAAATGCGCGAATCCAGGTTGAGCACCCCGTGACTGAAATGGTTACCGGCCATGATTTGATTAAGTGGCAGCTAAAGATTGCCAGCGGGCAGACAATCAAATGTCGGCAGAGGGATATCAGGCATAGCGGTGTGTCAATTGAGTGCCGGATCAACGCTGAAGACCCGGCAAATGGCTTCGCTCCATCTCCCGGCACGATTACCAGATATATTCCGCCCGGCGGCCCCCGTGTGAGGGTGGACACGCATGTTCATCAGGGCTGGACAGTCTCGAAAAGTTACGATTCGATGATTGCCAAGGTTATCGTCCATCAAAAGACCCGAACCGAAGCCATCGCCACAATGAAAAGGGCCTTGCGGGAATTTGTTATCGAGCCGATCAAAACCACCATACCTGCCTGCCTGGATATCATGTCGCATAACCTTTTCGTCAAGAATAAAATCGATACAGGCTTTGTTGAACGGAACTTTTGACGTGATCTGCAGGAGCTCCTCAATGGCGCCTATGAACTTAGGGATTAGAGCGGACAAAATTGCGGATTTTTGCCAGCGGTGGAAAATACAGCGGCTGGCGGTCTTCGGGTCTGCGGTGCGAGGAGAGCTTCGACCCGGCAGCGACATAGATTTACTGGTAACGTTCGGCCCAGATGCCGACTGGACTATGTTCGACCATTTCACGATGGAGGAGGAGCTATCGTGTCTATTTGGCCGTGAGGTCGATCTTGTCAGCGCGCAGGCCGTAGAAGAAAGTCAAAACCCGATTTCCCGACGAGCGATACTCGATTCTGCGAGGCAGATTTATGCAGCGTGATGCGTCCTTACTCCTGGATATGTTTCGAGCCGCAAGCCAGATCGTACAATTCAAGGGCGAAATGGACTTTGAGCAGTTCCGCACAGATGCCAAGACGCAGTCAGCCATAATACACCAGTTTCTGCTCATCGGCGAGGTGGCGAAATTGGTTTCAGACGATTTCAAGAAGACAAATCCGTCGATCCCATGGTCGGCTATGGCCCGTATGCGAGATAAGCTCATTCATCACTACCGCGGAGTGGACTTGCGCGAGATATTCAAGGCCACTGACGTTGAGATACCGAGACTGCTTGCTTTTTTGGAAAAACATTTGCCGGAAAGTCCACTCGGAGAATGAACGGCTCGTCGCTCGTGTCTCGTGATTCGCCGTCTGTGGCAAAAATCCCGACTTCATAGTCCAGCGTTCCTTGTTCGATATTCGATATTCTTTACGGTCATTCCCGCGCAGGCGGGAATCCAGTTCTCTTTCTTAAAACCAGCACACCAAAGTTGTGTAGTAGAGGCACAGCAGACTCGGGGAAGGATCGAGAAAAAAATGGAGCGGCGCACAATAAAGATAGACGCTCCTGTCAAATGAGTTTTTGAAAAAATCAGCCTTTCCTTCCTGGCATAAACGTATTCAAGCCGACCAACAAAAATTGAGCGATTCGGGGCATCCCCGGTACATATTAACCATACCCGTTTGAATCCTTCCCAATGAGGTGAAAGCGTGGCTGAACCGTGCCTCTTGAGTCCAAATCGGGTAAAATTATGGGCAGGCTGGAAATCAAGTATAACTGCGGCAGATTGACGGGCGTAGAGTAAGAACGATGGATGACCACGAGCATCAAGGCTTCCTGTTTGAGATAGCTGCTAAAGTAGATAACCTCATTGCTGACGATAGAAGCAAGAGAGGCTTTCGTAGTCATATTCAGAACTTTCGTGCAAAAGTCGCATCTTATAAATCGGAGTTAGAGTCATACAAAAAGGCTGCTGAAGCTGACCCCAAATTGCTGGACCTTAACTATGGCAAGCCACCCAAAGAGGGCTATGAGTGGCATAGTAATTTTTGGGCACCTCCAACTGATACCTGCAATCCTTTGGACTGGTTTCCCCCAAATTCATATTTGCTTTGGCCTGATTCGCATTCCAGGCAGCTAAAGGCGACAAACTATAACGCACGGTTGCCGAATAATAATGAAAGGCTTATGTGTTACTATGTCTTACTCGCGACCGTTCACGATAAGGTCCTTACCGATCCACAATACGAGCGGATATGGTTCGACCCGAATTACAAAGGCGACCGGTTTTTTCTCGATGCTTGGGCCAACGGTTTATGGCAGTACAGGAGCAATTTGAGCGTTTACAGGCAAACCGAAAGGGAGATATATGCGAAAAGAATAAGAGCCATGGTACAACATGCGTTGGACCGGGTGAATGATGACCTTGCCTAAAAACATGCGAGCCACGAAAAGCCAGCAGAAACAGAGCAAAAGGCTGGAGGAAGCAAGATTATGATAACGGAGAGAACAAGTAAGGAGCATTGGGAAGCCATAAGAGGTGAATATGACATCAGTAAGAAGGATTTTGGCAAGAAGATTAACTTCGTGTCGGATTCATTCAAAAGGAAAAACGTATTTCGTGATGTTGAACACGCATTTGTCTTAGCGTCACAGGGTTTCTCGAAACCAGCCCTTATTCTAGCCGGAGGTGTCATTGAGGAGTTACTAAGACTGTACCTGGAACGTGAGAATATTAAGCCGAAAAACAAGAAATTCGTTGACTATATTAAGGCTTGCAAGGACAACGGGCTTCTGAAACGTGGAGTTTTTCGTCTTACCGATTCAATAAGGGATTTCAGAAACTTGGTTCATCTCGACAACGAAAAAACAAAAAGACATACCGTATCAAAGGCAACTGCAAAGGGTGCTGTTTCCTCTATATTCACTATTGCCAATGATTTTCAGTAGACAGGTAGGGTGGGCTTTAGCCCACCAATCGGGCCCGGCGAGTTTTCAATAGGTAAATGGTGGGGCAAGCCCCACCCTACCCGATGGGTTCCCGCCGGAGTTTATCCCGTGCTGCGATACGGCGCAAGAATGAGAATTTGCAATAGATCCTTCGACTCCGCTGTGGTTGGGTTAGGACTTTTTCGATACGCCTCTGTGAACAGCCATCCCCAAAGCCTTCGGCCTTGAGGCTGCCACGCGTCGTGCTTCACACGGAATCCACATCTTTGTTTCTGGATTCCTGCCGGAGTTTATCCCGTACCGAGATACGGGGCAGGAAAGCCGATTTACAATAGATCCTTCGGCTTCGCTCAGGATGACAGCGAAACATAATGTACTTTACGCTTCGCTGTCATTTTTCCAGAGCTACCAAATCTTCATATGTTTCGCGTTTTCTGATGACCGCGAACTTTTGGCCGTCAACAAGCACTTCAGCGGCTCGGCCTCGAGCATTGTAATTGCTGCTCATACTGAAGCCGTAAGCACCTGCTGTAAAGATAGAGAGCAAGTCGCCGCGTTTGACGGGGGGCAGGGCCCTATCTTTTGCAAAGAAATCTGCACTTTCACAAATCGGCCCAACTACGTCCACGACTTCCGTACCATCCAGCCGTAAATCCTCATCTCGCTGTCGGGGGATAAATTCTCCGGCAACTTTGGCAGGCCAGACAAAGTGGAACGCATCATACAATGGCGGACGAATCAGGTCGTTCATTCCAGCATCAACGATAATGAAGTCTTTACTTCCGCCGGCTTTCAGATACAAGACCCGCGTTACCAAAATCGCTGCGTTCGCTGCGACGCTCGCCCCCGGTTCAAGAATGAGTTTCAGATTCTCACCTTTCAGTAACGGCACAATCGCCGCGGCATAGTCAGAAGCCGTCGGTGCTGTGCCGGTCATGTAATCTGCTCCGTATCCGCCACCAATATTCAGAGCTTCGATCGCAAAGCCGTCCCGGCGCAGCTGTTCGATTAAGGCCAATATTTTTTTTATCGCCTCGACGTAGGGCTCAACCGTAGCCCCTGCAGAGCCCAAATGTATATGAATTGCACAGAGTCTTACCCCGTCATTTTTGCCGTAGTCCGCAAAGACCTTTTGTGTCCGGTCAATGTCGACACCGAACTTGGTTTCTTTCTTGCCCGTAGTGGTGTATGCGTGAGTCTCCGGATCGACATCAGGGTTGACACGCAGAGCAGCTTTGGGTCGTTTGCCTTGTTCTTCCGCAAGCTGAATCAAGTTTCGTAGCTCGGCCTCCGATTCGATGTTGAAGTAGCCAATGCCGGCGTCTAATGCCTCGATGATTTCAGCGTCGGTTTTGCCGACGCCGGCATAAGCGATCTTTGATGGGTCGCCTCCAGCCTGGAGCACGCGATACAGTTCTCCACCGCTGACGATATCGAATCCACTGCCTGCCTCAGCCATGAATCTGAGAATGCTCATGTTGCCACAGGCCTTAACAGAATAGCAAATCGTCGTATCAAGCTCGCTGTAGGCCTTCTGAATTTTTCGCAGATGATCCTTAAAAGTAGCTTTGCTGTAAATATACACCGGCGTGCCGACTTTGGTGGCGATTTTCTCGACATCTACGTCCTCAGCAAGCAACTTTCCATTCTTGTAAGTAAAGTAATCCATATTCATAACTCTTTTATTCTAAAGGAATTATCAGAATCTGCCTGGGCCTCAAAAAGGCTGCCAACAGATAGTATAGGAGATTGAAGGCTAATTGCAAGACGAGAGTCGGTAATAGTGATGTGCAGTACTGCTGTTAACAAAGATGTGGCAGAGCCAGTGCATTGACTGTCCTGTGTCAAAATAGAATGGAAGGTTCGACCATGCCGAACGAACCTTCCATTTTTCTACAGTTTGCCGCAACGTTGAGATTTTGATTTGCGGCTGGGTCCGCCTCTGCAACACGCTGCAAACTTGGGCCCCTTCTAACCGGTCGGCTTTGACCGGCAGCCTGCCGAAATCCATGATAGATAACGAGCAGGCTTTTAGTTAAATCCTTACACTATTTTTTCTTTTTCTTCTTGGCTTTTTTCTTTTTGGTTTTCTTCTTTGTTACTTTCTTTTTAGTTTTCTTCTTTGCTGTTTTCTTCTTCTTTGCCTTTTTCTTCTTTGCCATTACTGTCTCCTTTCAGTTGATTGAGCCTTTCGTATTTAGGTCGACAAAATAGCAACGTCGATATACTAAGCCACTGCTAAAGATTTTTGTCAATCAAATTATCAAAAAACTTAATAAATATTGTTATACTGTTTATCGTCCAAAAGTTTAAAAATACTCCATAGAATTTTTTGCAGCTCGTATTTTACACAACTCCACCTATCGTTTATTATACCTTTGAAAGAAACAGTACAACTTGTCATGTCTGTAACTGCAACGCTTACAGTGAAGCTGACAAACTACATTGTCGTTTTTAGCTGAGTTAAAGGCGGTTTATTTGGCTGATCGAATGTTTTCGGCACCGTTGATTGTAGGAAAAGGAATCTTGTGTTTGGCACTTGATGCATTTTAGAGATGTAATGAAAAGTCAAAAGCAAACGCAGACTAATTTGCCATTTGAAAGTATTCACGCTTTTCCAATGCTCGTTATCAGTCAAAGTTTTTTAACAGCTTCATGTAATATTTTTCTCAATAAACACACAGTTTACCTGTTAATTATTCTATGGCAGAAAGAAAAATAGCATTGTTTGGCGGCACGTTCGATCCAATTCATCTCGGTCACACTGCTGTTGCCGCCGAGGCAGTCAAACATATTGGCGCAGAGAAAATCGTCTTCATTCCCGCAAAGCGTTCTCCATTGAAAGGTTTCTTTCCTATAGCGAGCGATGGTGATCGGCTCCGAATGATAGCTCTTGCAATTACTGGCAGCAAGAATTTCGAGCTGACTGATTGTGAGTTGAAAAAGTCTGCACCAAGCTACACTCTCGAGACGGTCCGGCAATTTCAGGCCGACTACGGCAGTGAAACATCAGTCTACTGGATGGTCGGTGCTGATAGTATTGACGACCTGGCCCGTTGGTACAAGATTGTTGAGCTGATCGACGAGTGTAATGTGTCGGCGATGTACAGAGCTGGCTGCGAACCGCCCGATTTTGCCAAATTTGAGCCCATTTGGGGCCCTAAACGTGTCGAGAAGCTCCAACAAAACGTTATCCAGACACCTTTGATTGATATAAGTAGCACGGAAATACGAGACAGATTAGCTGCCGGTCTGGATGTGAGCAACATGCTGCACCCGGCCGTCGCCGACTATATCCGCAAACATGGTCTCTACCAGCCACACGCAGAAGCTTGATCTGAGATATGAAGCAAGAGGCGAAGTGCTCCGATAGCAAGGAAGCAACTACATAATCTTGATCTCGTTGTTTAGCCAGTCGTGCCAAGCAGTCATACCTTCGCCGGTTTTGGCTGATATGGGGAAAACTTCGATGCTTCTGTTTAGCCTGCGGACACCGGCCTCGACTCGCTTGATGTCAAAATCAACCTGGTTTCCGGTCCCAAGCAAATCAATCTTATTTATTAGCAGCACCTTTGACTTTGCAAAGATGGCGGGATATTTGGCTGGCTTGTCATCACCCTCCGGAACTGAAAGCACAGCTACCTTGCCGGTTTCACCCAGTTCGAAAGCTGATGGGCAAACAAGATTGCCTACATTCTCTATAAAAATCAAATCTAAGTCGTCTATGGGTAGCTTCTCGAGCGCAGAATGTACTTGAACTGCTGACAGGTGGCACGCACCATTGGTGTTTATCTGAATCGCCGGTGCTCCCGTCGCTTTGATTTTTTCGGCATCTAAATCAGTTTGAATATCGCCTTCGATTACGCCGATCCTGATCTTACCCTTCAACTCAGTTATTGTCCTGCTCAAGATTGTAGTCTTGCCCGAACCGGGAGACGATATCATGTTGAGGCAGACCTTTTTGCGCTCGCCTAAGAACCGACTGTTTTTCAAGGCACATTCTTCGTTTGCACTGAGAATTTTCTTACCAACATCAACTTTCCGCATTGTTTAGTCCTTTTGAAATTCTATCTCTTCAAGTATCAAAGGTGCGTCAGGCAGCAGCTCAAAGTCCTCGCTGCCACACTCTGGACATCTTGGGCTCGCGAATTCAATATCGAAGTTTTCGTTACAGCCTCTGCACTTTCCTTGTATAGACTTGTGGTCTATCTCTAATCTGATGCCTTCACAGGACGTACCTTCTGCAATAGCCTCGAAAGCAAAGCACAGTACTTCGTCGTTGATAGCGTTGAGCGTTCCACAGCTAATCCTGGCTGAGACTGGTTTTGCATCTTGTTTTGTCGCCTCCTGCGATATCGTTTCCAACAGACTTTCTGCTACCATCGTCTCGTGCATCAGCATATCCTCGGCAGTTCTCGTCCGTACGGCATTTGGACGATTCTCCTTCCGCCGATTTTGGTCATCAGTTCCACTGTAGGCAAATCGCACATTTCGGCAATCTCACCGATGATTCTTGCGTTTTTGCCCAGCGCGTGGCTTCTGCAAATGTCCAGGCAATCGTCGGCTGATTCCGGCGAGACAATCGCCACGAATTTGCCTTCGTTTGCGATGTTGAGCACATCAAAGCCGAGCATATCTGCTGCTGCCTGAACTGCCGGATTTACCGGGATATCCGCTTCGCGAATCTCGATACTCAGCCCGCTTGCTCTTGAGATTTCGTTGAGTGTTGCCGCTAACCCGCCGCGAGTCGGGTCCCGCATAAACCTTACACCGTTGGTATTCTCAAGCAGTTGACATGTCAACCCAGCAAGACCCGCACAGTCGCTCTTTAATCGTGATTGAAACTTAATATCTTCTCGCTGGGAAATAATAGTCATCCCGTGGTCGCCGATTGTACCGTTTATGACTATTCTGTCGCCGGCCTTAATCTTCTCGAACCCTAAGTCTACGTTCGGTAGTTTCACGCCGATCCCGGCCGTGTTTATGAAGATCTTGTCGGCCGCACCGGCTTCAACCGTTTTGGTATCGCCCGCAACAATATCAATCTTGTTCTGGCCAGCTTGCTTGTGAATACTGACTATGATCCTTTCGAGCAATTCAAATTCGAAGCCTTCTTCGATTATCAAGGCCAGCGCCAAAGCGATGGGCTTTGAGCCTGCAACAGCCAGGTCGTTCACCGTACCGCAAACAGCAAGTTTTCCGATATCTCCGCCGTTGAAAAACAACGGCTTAACAACATAACTATCTGTTGTAAAGCACAGCGAATTTGAAGAAAGATTCAATTCCGCCGAATCACCCAGCTCAGCAAGCACATCGTTTTTGAGTTTCGGCAGAATGTGGTGCCGGATCAATTCATCTGTCAATTGACCGCCGCCACCATGTGCGAGTAGAATTCTGTCGTTCTTAGCCATTCTTATTGCTCGCTTCTGTCTCTCGGCCGTACTTAAACCACGCCGCACAGGCTCCCTCAGAGCTTACCATGCACGGCCCAATCGGCGCACGGGGAGTACAGCTTCGCTCGAATAAACTGCACTCTGGTGGTTCTATCAGCCCACATAGCACTTGCCCACATTTGCAGCCACTTGTATCCGGAGTATGTTCCTCTGTTATGTTGAATCGCTGGAAGCCATCAAATTGACTGTATTCGTCTTTTAGTCTGAGCGTGCTCCGTTCAATCTTTCCCAACCCTCGCCAGTAGCCATCCGCCGGTTCAAAGCATTCATCGATGATTTCTTGGGCGGTGGTGTTACCTTGTTCGGTCACCGCCGCAGCGTATACTGATCTTAGTTCAGGCTTGCCGGCTGAAAGTTGCCGACATATTTCGGCAAGCCCTTCGATGATTTGCAGAGGTTCAAAGCCAGCGACAACACATGGCCGACCGAAGTGGTCCACAATTTCAGCAAACGCACCGTAGCCGATTATCACGCTCACATGTCCGGGACAGAGAAATGCATCGATATTGTGATTTTTCCCCGATAGCAGTGCCCGCATCGCAGGCACAACGAGTTTATGCCCGCTCAAAATACAAAAGTTGTCGATGTTTGCTTCGGCTGCTTCTTTGACTACCACAGCGGTAGCCGGCGCGGTCGTTTCAAAGCCTACCGCAACGAATACAACCATTTTGTCGGGATTGTCTCTTGCCAGTTGCAGAGCATCTTCGCTGCTGAGAACGACCTTGATGCTGGCATTCGTGCGTATTGTTTCAAGTGACCCATCCTTGCCCGGAACGCGAACCATATCGCCGTATGTGGCAATTATACATTCGTCGCGGTCAGCTAATTGCAGGACAGTATCGATATAGCCCTGGTCCGTAACACAGACCGGACAGCCAGGGCCGGAGAGAAGCTTCAGGCGCTTGGGCAAGGTTGACCTTATGCCGTTGCGAAAGATGGCAACCGTATGCGTACCACAGACCTCCATGATGTTAATCTGCCGCCCCAACTGCTTGCAGGCGGCATCCATAAGGCTCTGGGCCTTGTAGATTCTCTCGAGCATCAAATCTATCCTGAAAGCTTGTTAGGTGTTTCGTCGAAATCAGCTATCTCTGCGAGGAGCTGCCAGGTCTTTTTTGCCTCTTCTTCATCTACAAGGGATATGGCAAAGCCGGCGTGTATCAGCACCAAATCCCCTAATGTCGCTTCCGGCAGCAGGGTAGTCTTAGCTTTCCAGCGGTTTCCCATCGCATCAACCACTGCCCTGTCGCCTTCCAATTCAACTATTCTTGCCGGCACTGCCAAGCACATAATTCGTCTCTCACTGCTCGCGATTTGCGGTCTGATCTACTACTTACAACTTCGTAAGGCCACATATAACTAATTCCAACACCGATTCTAATAGCTGATGTGGTTAGGGTCAACCTTTCGCCTGAAAAAGGGCTTAGGAGCTGCTCTCAGGCACTTTAACTCATCTATTTGTCTCATACGAGGTTATGTAAAAAGTGTTTGACAACAAATTATGCTGGACCTATTCTTCATGCTTGATAGTTGGGCGTTTTGAGCCGAGCACATTGACGCGGGTGAATAAGAGTTATCGATGAATATAGAGCAACTTCTCCACGGAAGACGTGACGAGATTCGCAACATTGCTGCTAAGCACGGTGCATACAATATTCGCATCTTCGGCTCTGCGGCACGTGGCGAGGCCGGTCCGGAAAGCGATATTGATTTTCTCATCGACGTAGGCCCAACGACGAGTTCTTGGTTTCCTGCCGGTCTTATCTTGGACCTTGAAGAAATTCTAGGCCGGCGCGTTGAGGTCGTTACAGAAAAAGCACTCAATCCCTATATTCGCGACCACGTCCTTCGCGAAGCTATACCGTTATGAAAGACGATACCGTTTATCTGCACTACATCCAAGAGTGTATTCGACGCATTGAGGAAAACATCGCTGAGGGGCGAGATCGCTTCATGACATCTCATACTCTTCAGGATGCGCTGCTTAGAAATCTTCAAACGATGGCCGAATCGACCCAGCGTCTCTCGGATGATTTGAAAGCAAAACGCGGTGAGATTGAGTGGCGTCGCATCGCGGCATTTCGTAATGTGCTCGTCCATGACTACCTTGGTGTTGATATGGAAAGCGTGTGGGAGATTTCACAGCGTGATGTACCCAAGCTAAAGCAGGCCATACTGGCTATGCTGGAAGACCGGCGTGGCCCATTGTGCTGACGGCGCGCTTAAAAACCATTTTTTCATGTGCTTTAAGGCAAGCTTATGTCACATATCTGGCGTATAGTTCCCAGCCAGGATCGAACCGTAGATTGAAGTTCCAACAGAAGACCTGGCTTTGGATTGAGCAGTACCGTATATCGGCTCAAAATCTTATTAGCTGATCGAATCTATTCAATATAAAATGTTAGATGGCCTACACACCTTCAACAATATAGATTATTTAAGGGCTTGTAATCTCCATTAAGCAAAATTTGGAATCAATCTCTGTACGAGGATACCAGTATGCCTTATATTCAGCAAAATTTTCAACTAATTATTCCAGCAAATCACATTTTGGAGGCATATCTGAGTTGTCCTGATTGGGACCAGGACCAGATCAATAAATCTTACGGATACGTTCGCGACTTTCCAAGAGCAAAAGACGCAAAGGAAGGGCTTCCTCTGAAAGTTGGCTTTGATAACGCTGAAATCAATCTCAACGAGGTTAGGCAGTGTCTTAACAAACCAGTTCGTTTATATGATCAAAAATCACGAAAAACATACCCTAACCACATCTCTGCTTGCCGTATTACTCTCGATAAAGATAAGAAAGAAGCAGTTTTAGCAATTGGCAACGGAAATCTTCTCAGTAATCTTGGGATTGTTGGTTATATCAAAGGCACTGACTCGACAAGATTTTTGAAGACCGCTTGGGAAGACAAACGCATAACTAATGGATGGCAATACACATGTTTCCACTGTTCCAAGAATCCAAAGACCGGGAAAGCTGGCATTGAAAAAGTATCCTTCCAAGACGGAAAACCGACGCCAGACCTTAATCATGATTGGATTGCATCTGGACAACCTATACTATGGAATGGAATAGTCTCGAACCCTGAAGATCTGATTGCTGAAACTTATGACTTTCGCCATATTTACCAACTACGAGCAACCGTGGGATCTCATAAGGAAACTAAAGATGCATATGAAAAGATACAAGAATATATGAGTTTCTGGATGGATGTATTTCAAGATGGGAATCTCACCCAAGAAATGGCTGCACAGAAATTAAAACGGGAAGCTTATCGCAAGGCCTTTAGTATCGAGTGTAGATACCTGCAAAATGCTTTGGGCGTCGATAGAAGTGGCAATTTGTACGTTGTCCAAAAACATGGTACCATGCGAGATATTGCACAAACGCTAAAACAAATGGGTGCCGAACGTGCTATTCTTCTTGACCAAGGTGGAAGTGTTGGTGTCTTCTATCAATCACCAAAGTATTGTAAGGAAGGAGATTTTATCACGCGTTCACGAGATTTGCGACCTACACGTTTATGTATATTAGTATTTAAAGTGATCGATGAATGGAATGAGGCATAGAGATTTTCCCTAAAAAAGGCCCCTATGCCGTTTCATGATGGATTCATTTTGACAATCGGATCATGACATCGTAACAAGCGGAAACCATACGTGATTAAAAGACGAGGGGGTCATCTCATCCTGGGTGGACAAGACCCCAAACTGCAGAGTACGTCTATGAGATTCTTTGGATTTTTTGGGCCACAGCTCCCATGCCGCTCACCTTGATGTTGAAACTATCATGGTGAGTCCTGTTGGGGTGAATTCTTAACTTGCGTAGTCTTCTTAACAATGATTCCCGTCTCACGATTCACGATATTAGCGGCGATTGCCGCCTGGCCGAGGGATATTCCGCCGTCATTAGCCGGTATCTCTCGATTAAATAATACGGAAAAGGAGTTTTTCCTCAATAGCTTGATCAAGTGATTTGTAAGATACCGATTGCAGAACACGCCTCCACTAAGGGCTACGGTATTCAAGCCAGTACTCTCCCTGGCTGCCCTGGCCATATCCAGCAGCCCGGCGGCTATGCAATTGTGGAATTTGGCCGAGATAACGCCGGGAGCAACATTTCTTCGAACATCGGCAACCACTCCTCTTATCATTGCGGACAAGTCAAGCTGTACCGGCTGACCGTCTCTGCTTACAAGCTCGAAATCATAATATTCGCCGACACCATCTTCGGCGATCGCCTCCAGCGCCATCGGCAGTTGCGCATCAAAATGATTATAGCTGCCCAGACCAAGCATGGCGGCTACGGCATCGAAAACTCTGCCCAGACTGGAAGTCTCTATCGTGTTTACGCCTTTTTCGATTTGCTCAAGTATGACCTTCTGTCTACGCACGTCGGGCTCGATTCTCTCAAGCAGCCACGCCAGCTTATTTAGGCTGAACTGCTCTGCGTAGACCTGTCTCAGTAGCGCCAGTGCAGGTCTTATCGCTTCTTTGCTTGCCTTATCAGCCCCCGCCAGTCGGTAATACGCTAAATGGCCAAATCGCTCGAAACTTGCCAGCGATGCAATCATACACTCACAGCCCCAGATCGCCCCATCTGTCCCGTAGCCGGTGCCGTCACACTCAAGGCCAATGACTGGTCCGCTAAGGCCGTGCTCAGCCAAAATGGACCCGATATGGGCCCAGTGGTGCTGAACCTGAATAATCCTTTTACCGGATAACGAACGAGCATACTGGGTCGATAAGTACCCGGGGTGAAGGTCACAGGCGACCACTTCCGGCTCGACCTCGAATAGCCTTCGCAGGTGCTCGACCGACTCGATATAGTGATGGTAAACCTCCGCGTCTTCGAGGTCGCCTATGTGTTCACTGCAGATAAGTCCGCCGTAGGCGGATTTTGCAAAACAGAACGTATTCTTCAGATCGGAGCCTGCTGCGAATATATCCTGTTGGGAGCTTTCTTCCATGAAAATCGGCGTGGGCACGTATCCCCTTGCTCTTCGCAAAGGAACCGGCTGTCCGTCAATAAAATGAATGATCGAGTCATCAACCTGCCTGTAAATCTCTCTATCGTGCATAAGAAAGGCGTCGGCGACGCAGCCGAGCCGCTGTAGTGCCTCTTCATTCTTACAGATCAATGGCTCATCAGAAATATTACCGCTGGTCATTACCAGAACTTCTATGCCTTGTGCAAACAGCAGATAGTGCAGCGGCGCGTAACACAGCATAAAGCCAAAGGTGCTTACGCTCTCCGCAACCGATGCGGCTATTGCAGCGTCATCCCTTTTAGGCAGTAAAACGATTGGGCTTTCGGGACTTTTCAGGACCTGCTCAGCCGGCTCGCTCACGATTGCATATTTTTTTATCTTCTCAACCAAATCAGTCATCATCGCAAACGGCTTATGGTCTCGCCTCTTGCGTTCTCGCAACCTCTGCACCGCCTCGTTATTCAGCGCATCTGCAGCAAGGTGAAATCCACCCACACCCTTTATGGCAACGACTTTTCCAGCCCGCAACAAGCGCGCAGTTTCAGCTATGCAGCTTTCGGTTTGTGTCTCTGTTGTATTGCCTTCGTTCTCGGTCAGCCAGACTTTCGGCCCGCACGAGCTACAAGCAACGGGCTGGGCGTGAAAACGCCGGTCCGTTACATCTTTGTATTGCGCGGCGCATTTATCGCACATCTTGAAGACCGACATCGTGGTGTTGGGCCTGTCGTAGGGAATAGTTTTGACTATCGAGTACCGTGGCCCGCAGTTGGTGCAGTTTATGAAGGGATAGCCGTACCGGAAGTCTTCCTTATCCGCCATCTCAACGAGGCAGTCTCGGCATGTGGCCATGTCCGCAGTCACCTGTGAAAGAGCTCCGCCGCTGGCGGATTCGGAATCGCTAATCCGGATGACGAACTCGTCTTCTCCGTCGATTACGGGGATATCAACCACATTGCAGGCTTTTATTTCTGCCAGGGGGGGCTTATCATCAGATTGCAGGCGGGCTAAAAACTCGGTTATTTTTTCCTCGTGGCCCTGTAGTTCGACCGTTACGCCCTTTATATCGTTGTAGACAAAGCCGGAAAGGCCAAGCGCTTGGGCTATTCTATACACAGCCGGCCGAAAGCCAACACCTTGCACACGCCCAGTTAGGAATATTCTCTGTCTCTTGGTCAAAACTTTTAGTCGTTACCGTTCCTAGGGCCCTTTAGTACGCTTATTCTCACAAGTGGTTTTGATGCGATATTATAATTTGGTGCTGTACGCAAGACAATCATCTGCCGATTGAAGCCCCGACATAGCGAGTGAAATCGGGATGAAAAATTTGCCTGCCAACATCGGTCATCTTATGTTAGCAGTGTATTAGAGCAGGGCCATAGCTCAGTTGCCAGAGCGATGGCATGGCATGCGAGATGTCGTGGATTCGACGATTGGCTCAATTTCACATATTTGACCCACGCAAACGCTAATATGCTACCCAACATATTCAGTTTCTAATCTCTGCCAACACCAGCTCGATGACTTTGGGCACCGATGCCGCAATCTCCTCGGAAAGCTCCAAACCGCAGCTAATATCCTTGGGCTTAATGCCGAAAACTATCACCTGCTCAGGCGCGCAGCCAAGCTGCCTGGTCATTGTCAGGGCCTCACCTAGCCCCAGTTCATGGAGAGATACACCTGCTCTGTCTGGACAAGCAATATCACCAGCAGTGAATCGAAGTACAGCACCCGGCTCGCAATCAGCCTGCACCGCATCGATGACAATTACCTTCCGCCTATCGGCCAGCACATCCAACAAATCAGCACCGGCCGTCCCGCCATCAACCAGCTCCACATCATCGGGCAGGTGCATTTTCTGCATCTGCTCTATTACACGCACACCCACACCCTCATCGCGGAGCAGAATATTACCTATGCCCAAAACAAGGATTGGACGTCGACCGTGAGCATCACTCATATTCTTAACTGCACCTCTAAACCGGCGCTTAAATACTCGGGCGGGTCTGCACAACCGCCACTGGCTTGTCCTTGCCGGGCCTGAGCATATGCACTGAGCACGCCAGGCACGGATCGAACGAGTGAACCACTCTCAAAACCTCGATAGGATTATTCAAATCTGCCACCGGCGTGTCGAGCAAGGCCTGCTCAATGGGACCCTTCTGGCCAAGGTCATCCATCGGCGAAGCATTCCAGTTTGTTGGTGTCACCACCTGATACCTGCTAATTTTTCCGCCACTTATGTCGATCCAGTGTCCTAGCGCTCCACGCGGAGCCTCGGTCAGACCGATTCCTGAAGCCGTCATGGGAACGTCAACGCGCTCATATGCCGGCGCACCCGGCGCCAATTCGTCCAGCCATCCGTCCATTGCATCTGCAACTTTCTTGGCTTCCAGAGCTCTTGCGGCGTGCCTGTCTACTACCGAAATACCGCCCTCGTAATCGTGATTCACCAACATTCGAGCCAGCGGGCCGACCTCATAAACTACATCGGCGTACCGGGGCGCTTTCAGCCATGAATAAGCCCCGGCCTTGCGTACATTCGGATTAGTCACACCGTCAGCGGGATTTGTGTTTGGGCCTGTGTATTTGGAGTACTTCAGGTACTCGATTATATCGCCGGGATAAACTGGACCTTCGTTGACACCGGTAATCCTACCTCTTGCAAGAAGCTTGGTGCCCGGTGCAATGTCAAATACACCGTAAGAGAGCAGGTTACCGCATCCTATGCCGATACTGGAGTAAGCCGGGAAAGCTGTCGCCACGGTCGTCACGTCGGGGATATAGGTACCGTCAATGAATGCCCGCTGCTCATTCAATAGTGCCCTGAAGGCACTTATCTTGTGTGACGTGACTACTTCTGTGCACCCGCCTGGAACAAAACTTGGCGCGCAGGGAAGCTTGCCACCGAAGATGGCTGCCATCTGATGGGCCTTTCTTCGAATGGCCAGAGCCTCGATGTAGTGCCCAACCAGCGTCGCGGCTGTGCCACCTGTTACCATATCCGGCGCGACATAGTGAGGTCGCCAAGGTCCTTTATCAATCGCACCACCAAGCACACCATCGGTGTTGATATAATCGAGGGCGGCCAGGTGGTAGAAGTGCAGGATGTGGGACATGACGAAATTCGCCCCGAGGACCAGGTTCCTCATTATTCTGCCGTTATCAGGAACGTTCACGCCGAGAGCGTCTTCAAGGTTGAGGCAACTGGCCATTCCGTGTGAGATCGGGCAAACCCCGCATATTCTCTGCGTATAATGGGGCGCATCGAGCGGATCACGACCCTATAGGATCATCTCGAAGCCCCGGAACATCGTACCCGAACTCTTAGCGTCAATAACCACACCGTCTTCGACCTCTACCTCAATAGCCAGATGACCTTCTATGCGTGTTAGCGGGTCAATTATTATAGTAGTTGCCATACTATCTATCTCCTCATTCAAAACATAAATCGCAAACGAAATATGCGTTTATATCGTTTATGTGGGCTGATGTCCGTTGCCCTTTAGCTTATAGAACGGGCTCATTCCATCCGGAAAGTCTGGTTCTGTACAACCCTGACATGGATTCCGAGCACCTACGCACCAGTTGACTCCATATCCGCCGGTGTCGCTCGCGTTCCATTTGCGCACAGGACAGTCCGCATGAGTCTGCTGGCCGTTGCAACCGAGGCTTGCAAGACAACCGGTATCCCCCAGCACTTTAGCCTTGTCGCCTCCTCCGCGATTCGGGCAGTTGTAATGAACGTGCTCACCGAAGAATGCTATCGGCCTGCCATCACGGTCCAACTCCGGCATCCCACCAGCTAACAATTCCGCTACAGTTCCAACGATCCAGTCCGGATGGGCAGGACAGCCTGGAATGTTGATGGCGCTTCCACGCCCCAGAACATCTTGCACTCCCGCAGCGGCGGTTGGATTCGGCGAGCCGGCCGACATGCCTCCGTAGCAGGCACAGGTTCCAACTGCCAGAACGACACCCGCGTTCTGCGCAAAACTCTCCACGGCATCCAGCATTGTCATCCCCGGCCAGATATGGCAGTAATCTCCGCCGGCCCCGCGGGGAATGGCTCCTTCGATTACCAGGACGTAGCCGGAAGGAGCGCCTACAGCGGCCCCAACTGCCAGGTCGTCCGCCGCCGCCATCACAGTGGGGTGGTATTGCAGATCGAGAGGGCCAACCAGCAAATCATCAATTGTCATGTAATGGATTGTGTTCAGCAGCGACACCGAACAGCCGGTACAGCCCTGGCCCTGCAGCCATATCACTGGCATACCAGGACTACCCCCAGCGGCCAGCGCCTTCTGCAACTGCATCAGCCCCGACGCTTGTAGCGCCAGCGCCCCCCCTAACGCGGCAGAGGCTTTCAAAAAGTCACGGCGTGTAACATTCATCTTCATACCCTTTCACAAAATTCTCATAATTCAGACTGCCTGCTACGTCACAGGCATCTATCATCCTTACATCATATTTGTCAAACACTTGACACGAATATCCATCCGTGAGGAATTAGACATGCTACCAGGAGTATAGAAACTCTGAAGAATTCCTTATTGCAGTAAGTCATCGCGCGACATCACCGTTCACTCCGAGCACGTCCTTACCCACTTTGGCCCATTGCATTTTCTGGCCAAGTACTCTACCGGGCTCCTCCACGGAAAAACCGGCGCATTGTCACCATATTCCTATTATTTAGAAAAAAAACAAGGAAAATTTGCTATTTTTGAGAAAAGAAAGCAGAAATAATCGGATGTGACCTTCTAAGTGATTATTTACAAAAGCCTTACATGCCAGTCTGTTAGCTCAGTGTTCGATACAAAGTGCCTTTGCAAAAAGAGGGTGACCAAAGCACTGTAGACAAAAGTGACAGATAGCCTCCCTGCTTGATGGGTCTTCTATTCGCATCGGCAAAGAGCCCCATCCTTTTATGCACCTGTTCTGCGCATTCTTGGATAGTGACTATGCAAAGCCGGGTCCGCAAATAATTGGCAGGGATATTTCGTAGGCTTTTGGTGCCGGCAAATGCTGGCGGCGATGGTAAGGTGGGTTACAGCAAATTCCAACGGCTAAAAACAGCAAACGTGGATGAGGCAACGAGCCGATACTTCGCTCGAGCGACAATAGCGATCACTGCAGATTTCTTCTGACAACTGCTGCAGCCGCAACCGTCCGTTGCACGTTGCCGCTTCGAACCGCCATTGAAATCTGAACACTCTTAACATACGTTAGCGCACCTTGGGTCGCTGTATTCCTTGTGAAAGTCATAGCAGTGACATTGTCGCAAAGCACATACGAATTGCCGTTTGAATCCAAATAGAGTTTGTTATCCCCACTGTTATACCGATAAGTTATATTATCTCCGCCAGCAGTAATTAGTGCGCATTCACTAACCGGTGAGTTCGGATCAACCGCTTGTGCTGTGCGAAGCTGGGTCGTTACCCGATACAATGCTTGACGAGCGCTGTTGACTGCTTTGAAGATATCCTCGTTCTCCCGGTAGTTTATGATCGAAGCATTAAGAGCCACAGCCACCGCGGCAAGCAGTATGCCTGTTATCGCCAGGACAAGCAGGATCTCTACGACGGTAAAACCAGTTTTGCACTTAGCATTTCGCATTTTTGGGTCCCATGGTTCATAGCTCGTTTCGCAAACGAGAAGATACGCTTTGCGTCCCTCAGTATCGCGCTCGAATCCAGCTCGCTGAGCTGATTTCTTTAGAGTTTAAGAGAACCCTTACACTTACGCGAACGAAGGAGCTATCGTGATTGCCCACAACCTGTTCAAGATTTGCCGCGGCGACATTTTCGACTGTAACCTGCTGACTAAACGCAGCAAAATTATTTAGAACCTGTCTGTCGGCGTTAATTGGCGGAGAAAAGCTCGCGTCGCTAAAGTCATCCAGGTCGTCATAGTTAGCCAGGCCTGCTTCTTCCGGGCCAAAGGTAGTAGTTTCAGTTTGAGGGTCAACGACCGGCAGCAATGCCGTAAGCTCCCTGATTTGTTCGATGAGGAACTCAGCGGTTGACATATCGGCTCCGAGACCGTTGGCTATTGTGAATGACCCGTTGGCTGCAAGAAGAGCCGTAATTGCAAGACCCACCAATAGTACTGCAATTAGCACCTCAACAAGAGTGAAGCCGTTTTCATATTTCGTATCTCGCATTTGATTTCTCGCACTAAAGAATTTGTGACCTGCGACCAGCGTCACAAGGCACGAATGATGAACCTATTTGCCCATAACAATGCTGGACATCTTGAATATCGGCAGAATGATACTCATTGCGATAAAGCCGACCAAAACACCCATCACCAGTATCATAATAGGTTCTATCATTGATGTTACTGTCTTTATAACAGTTTTGAGCTCCCTTGCGTAGAAACTGGAGACATCTCTGAGCACATCGCTAATATTACCTGAATCTTCACCACTTCTTATCATCTGGACTACATTGCTCGGCATGAGACTGTATCGGCTGAGACCGAATGCGATCTTTTTGCCCTGACGGACCTCCTCGTAGACATTGAGCCACATGCGCTTATAAAGCACATTTCCCGCTATTTGCGCGGTTATGGAAATGGTGTTCAGAATTGGCACACCAGCTTTTGTCAGAACACCCATTGTATGCAGGCTCCGTGTTATATAAAGACTGCGGCACAGGGTTTTTATAAGAGGGATTGACAGTTTTGCCTTATCCCACCATTGGCGGCCGCCATCAGTATTGATGAAGTACCAAAAGCCCCATATTGAAGCTCCAACAGCCGGTAAGATGAACAACCAGTAGCTACGAAGAAAGGCACTACTGGCCATGAGAAGTTGGGTCGGCCGGGGCAGCAAATGTTCCTTGCCAGCGAATATCGCGGTAAATCGCGGCAAGACAAAACATAGCAGGAATATGGTGACTGATACAGCCATGACTGCTATGATTATGGGATAAACCATTGCGCCTCTAACCTGTGAGCGCGTTTCGGCCTCTTGATCCAAATACTCCGCCAACTTCTGCAGCATGTCGCTGAGTGAGCCGGATACTTCCGCCGCCGCCACCATATTTATATACAGATTGCTGAACACTTGTGAATGCTCAGCAAGAGCCTGCGAAAAACTTTGCCCCGCTTCGATTCGATTCCTCACGTCGTTGACTACTGCCCTGAATTTTTGACTGTCACTTTGTTCGGCTATTGAACCAAGCGAATCCTGGAGGCTTATCCCCGCCCGGACCATGACCGCAAGCTGATTTGTAAAGTGCAAAATATCCTTTCTGCTCGGCCCAAATTCAACTCGGAAACTTTTTATTCTTTGCAGTCCGGCCGATTGGCCGCCGGATTTGTTACGGAAGCTTTTAGTTTTCCGACCACCGGCTGTGGGGTGTTTGGCCGCAACGTTCATGGATTTCGCTTGGTTGGCTTGCACTTGAGCGCGCTGGGGATCTTCCACAACTGCGCCTTTATAATTTCTCAGAGATTCTTCAATCATAAGTACATACCTTACTTTTCTGCACTTGCCGCTCCAACGGGTTGGGGAACTTCGGCCACAGCACCACCGACAAGCGTTTTCTCCATCTTTCCAGGGTTGCTTGAGCGCATAACCGCCTCTTCCCTGTCGATGTAACCCTTGAAGTACATTTCGGCGATGCTCTTATCAAGGCTTTGCATGCCCAACCTTCGTGAAGTTTCAATTATATTCGGTATTTCGTAGATTCTGTTCTCACGAATACAGTTTCTGGCAGCGGATGTGCACAACAATATTTCTGTACACGGTATCATGCCGGGCTGATCTACACGTTTGAACAATGTCTGCGAGATGACAGCCTGCAGCGTGTTAGCAAGCATTGCCCGGATCTGATTCTGCTGATTTGCGGGGTAGATATCGATAATACGCTCGATAGTCTGAGGTGCATTAATGGTGTGCAGCGTACTGAAGACAAGGTGCCCGGTTTCGGCAGCAGTGATAGTGAAACTGGTAGTTTCCAAGTCCCTCATTTCGCCAACCATAATAATATCCGGGTCCTGTCGAAGAACGTGCCTTAGGCCTGACGCAAACTCTGGACAGTCAGAACCAATTTCACGCTGTTCAATCATGCTGTTTTCATTCTGTAACATATATTCGACAGGGTCTTCTAACGTAATTATGCGTTTGCCATACTTCGAGTTTATCAATCCTATCATCGCAGCAAGTGTAGTACTCTTGCCTGATCCGGTATGGCCGGTTACGAGCACCAAACCTCGCGGCAGGTCTGTCAGCTCTTTGACGATTGGCGGCAGGTGTAGCTCGTCTACCGAAAGAACCTGATTGGGAACCACTCTAAACGATATTGCAATTGTATCCCGCTGATAATGAGCGTTAACACGGAATCGATAACCGCCTTCGATAGTTGTCGAGAAGTCAAGATCTTTGCACTCTGCAAATCGTTCGAATTTGTCAGGCCCAACCATGGCAAGAACCATATCTTTTGCATCAGCATTTGTGATGGGGGCGAAATCCATATCGATCAGCTCCGTATTCTTACGGAGCACAGGTGGCATCCCAACATTGATGTGTACGTCACTTGCCTCATGTTCTATTGCTGTTGCTAATATCGTTTTTACATCTACCATATTGGAATCCCTCTAAAAAGCGTGTATGCGGCTTGGTATTTCCTCATCCTTCATTTTCAACGAAGACTTCCGCTTCATTCTGGCCATATACCTCTGTCACGCGGAGTACTTCCTCTATCGTAGTGACGCCCTGCTTCACTTTTTTGATTCCATCGTCAAACAAACTCGGCTGTCCGCTTTCATGAAATACGCGACGCATATTGCTAACGGAAGAGTCTTTGTTAATCATGTCTCTGAATATATCATCAACAACCAGAAGTTCATAAATACCCATTCTGCCTACGTAACCCGAGCCTCTGCAGTGGTCGCAGCCGGTCCCGTGGAAAAGCTCCTCCGGGCTGACTCCCGATTTCTCGACATATTTGCGCATGTGTTCGGGTACCTGGTATATTTCTTTGCACTTGGGGCAGATCCTTCTGACCAGCCGCTGGGCAAGGGCCGCATTCAATGAGGCAGCTATCAAATATGCATCAATACCGATATTTACCAATCTGGTGATGCTACTGGCGGCGTCATTTGTGTGCAATGTGGAAAGGACCAAATGCCCTGTCAGGGCGGCCTGCACGGCGATACGAGCTGTTTCGTTATCACGAATCTCCCCTATCATAATGATATCGGGGTCCTGCCGCAGCAGAGACCTAAGTGCCGAGGCAAAGTCAAGCCCGATCTTCTCATTGGCCTGCACCTGATTGCAGAAATCCAGTTGATATTCCACGGGGTCTTCAACCGTCGAGATATTCAGTTTATCCCCGTCCATTTGACGCAGGGCTGAGTACAACGTCGTGCTCTTACCGGAACCCGTTGGGCCGGTAACCAGTAGAATGCCATGAGGCAGCGCTATTTGCTGACCGAAGGCGTCGCAGACCGTCGGCTCCATACCCAACTGCTCAAGACCTCGGAGAATGGATTTGCTATCCAGCACCCGTATAACGACCTTTTCACCGTGATTTGTCGGGAGTGTCGAAACTCTCAAGTCAATTGCTCTGCCGCCCACAATGACCGAGACCTTGCCGTCCTGTGGCAGCCGTCTTTCCGAAATGTCAAGGTTCGCCATTATCTTAATCCGCGAGACAATCGCTGGGTGCATCTTCAGCGGCGACTGCATGGTTTCGAAAAGCACTCCGTCTATCCGGTATCTTGTTCTCATGAGCTTTTCTTTGGGTTCAATGTGAATGTCGCTGGCTCCCTCATGTATCGCATTACTAATCAGATAATTAACGAATTTAATGACAGGCGATTGCCCTGCCATCTTTTCGAGGTCTTCAGACTCCTCCTTTTGGTCCTGAACAACCTCTACTTCCGTCATATCGCTGATAATACCATCAAGATCGTAATCGATGGTTTCTTCCTGAAATGCCTCGCAGACTTTATCTATATCTTCCTTTGGGCACACAACCACCTCAATATTCATCTGCGTCCGTCTTTTTACATCCTCTATTGCGAAGACATTTGCGGGCTCACATGTTGCGATGAGCAAAGTGTTTTCCTCTATGGTGACCGGCACGATGCCACTTCTCTTTATGAAATCAACATCGAGCTTCTCAAAAGCTTGCTTTTGTACATCTTCGGGGACAATGCGTCGAAAGCCCAGTCCGCACAGCTCAGCCTGAGCCATCAGAACATCATCAGCGTTAGCCAGTCCTTGCTCCAACAAGGAGTTCGTTGCATCACTGCCGGGCTTTGCCGACTGCTCTTGTCGCAAGCCTGCGTGCTGCTCGTGTGTAATCCTTCCCATGTCCAGCAGGACATCAACAACGTCACGCACGTGCGACTCACCGGGCTCTTCGGGAACATAGAGGTTACTCAGCCCGCGTACCGACTCGCTCTCAGGATGAGTCTGGCCTGTTGTCGTGTCGGCGTTCAAATATTCTTGCGAGTCTTCTTGTGGCGCTGACGAATCTTTGCTTTTCTCAGTTAAAAAGGACAGTTTCATTCCGATAACTTCAATACTATTTCCAAACCTTGTAATTGGGTTGGCGAAGGCCCGGAATCCTGCTCGGGCTTCCATTTAAGCTTAACGAAAGTATCACTAATTTGGGCAACCTTAAAACACCTTATTGAATCTCCCTCGTATAGAATCGTATCATTGATCATACAGCAATTGCCTTGCTTAGATCGCATAATGCTTAAAAGCCGCATGTCCTTTGCTTGTTGTCTCATCTGCTGCCGCATGATCATTTCGGCGCTAATGGTGACATCTTTCTCCGAACCATCAACGTTCGTTTTTAGGTTGCTCAAAAACATCTCAAGCGCAAAGGGATTCTTCACGAGTTCGTCGACATCCACCTGTAAAATATTCGAAAATTCATAGAATTTCTTGACGATTTGGTCCATGCGACTAAGCATCTCTGAGCTAACGCCTGTGAGCCGGGCTATGACGGTCTCAATCTTGGTTTCCTCCGTACCAGTGGACGATGCAATTGTTGCTTGCGGTCCACTTTTCTTGATCATATACCCAAGGCACACGAGACCGATGGCAAATAGAATGGCAACTAGGATGGTACTCTTGCGAACACTTTCGTTCTTCGCTGCCACGGTAAGATATTGCTGATCTTGTGCACCCTTTGAAACTCGAGCCTCAGCTCGACGATCTGCAGCCGCCGGCTGCTGTGCCGACAAATCCCCAGACCCTTGGTCTCGCAAAAAAGACAACATAGCCAAGCTCCGTTAATCTCATATTTTGTTTTTCACATCTGTCATTGGTCTTACAGTACACCTTACGCCTTTTGTTAGCTGGTTTGATTCTGGAAGAATATGCTCACTATGAAATCAGCCGCTATTTTACCTTCGCCTTCTTTTTGCTTCTCCAAATCAAGTTCCCGGATTTTCATTATCCGCGGGAGCTTTTCAAGCTCCAAGAGAAACGAATAGAAGGCGTTGAAATCTCCCTCTAATTCCATTTCCAAAGGCTGTTCTACATAGCCACTATTATCCTTTTGATCCAGCGTTCGAATTGTTTTTGGCTTTAAGCCTTCCTTTTGCGCGATTACAGTCACCTGCTCTAGGACTTTGTGAATCTCGCTCGTTGGTGGGAGCTTACTTTCGAAGAATTCGATGGCCTGCTGCAATTGTGCGAGCTGCTTTGTGAGGTCCTCTGCTGCAGTGGTTGTTTTTTCGAATTCGGTCAATTTTGCCAATTTTGCCTCGACTCGGCCTTTGGCCTCGGCCAAACGCTTGTTAGCTGGCTTAATCATATACTGATAGCCGACCACAGCCGTACCTACCAACAGAACGAAGAATACAGCCTTTCTTAAACCGCTTGTCATAATTCTGCCCTCATCTTATACAAAACTGATATGGCCATAGTATCTCAAAGGGACAACTACCTTCTCTCATCACTAAAAGTTATATACTGACTTTTCGGCCTGAGACTTAATCTTGTCGACATCCTGCTTGGTAAGATGGACATCCTTCTTCAGCATGGCTGTCAGCTTGAATTGTCTGAAGGTTGTATCGTCGATTTTGTGTTCCTTTGATTCTACGAGTGCTACGGTGTCCAGCAGAGTTGACCTGCTGAGCCGCTCAATATAGGAGGCGACCTGGAGATCACTGGGAGCCATACCTTCAATACTTATATGTGTTTCCAACAGTTTTTCCTGTGACACATTGAGGTCATCGTCTGTTTTTTGGGCTCGTGCCGCCTGATACTTGTTGGTCAGCGTGGCACGGCTGACCTGCTTCAACTCCTTCTGAACCAAGTTCAGTTCCAACAGTGACACACCCGGCGGCAAGTTGTTCGTCAAGGACGCGAGCAAGACACTTCTCGGCACCGGTTCGAGCAGTTGAGCAGTGGTCAGAGCTGTCTTCATCATGGCTTTGCGTTTTGTCTGAAGCTCTTCATACTGCTCTATGGCCTCCTGTATCTTCGTCATTCTTGCGCTTACAAGCCTTTCCTTGACGCTGACCGCGCGCCGGCGTATCTTGATGGTCGCAAATGAGCCGCCCAGCGCCGCCATCACTACTGCAAATAAGACAAGATACATCAAATTTGTTCTTCGCGATTCATTGCTTTGAATGTAATCATCAGGCACAAAATTTATGTTCAGCATTTTACTATCTACCTCCCCTTATCGGGTTCTGATACATCCTTCATCTCGTTCGTGGCCCCATGGCTATGACAAGCTGAGCCCAAAGGCGGTAGCCCAATTAACGTGAATGTCCCTTCTATCTATGCCCGAACGATAAGGATTAGCTATTTCCACTGCCGCCATGCAATCTCCCATTTGGGCCTGGATTTCCAGTTGCTTTGCTATAGTTACGTACAGGTCCGCCTCCACAGCTGGACCTGAAAGGAAAATCAAACGTTCTATTCGAGCGTGTCGGTATATCGAGGTGAACCGGCGTCTACAGCCGGTCAATTCTAATGCCAATCTCGTTACTGTTTTATCGTCGCCGAGCTGCTTTGCTCCCATTGGTATCGAAGCAGCAAAAAGCACATTTTTGTGACGACAAATTACAATATTCGTAGAGTTTGCCTCCATATCCAGCAGCATTACGATCGTTTCAAGATCGGCTCTGCGCCTGCCAAAGAACTCTGTATAGCAGTTTGTCAATGCCGTTGGCCAAACACCAATGGACTTAATCGTCAGGCCTGCCTTTTCATACATCGCCAGGTGTCTATCAATAATCTTACGCTCAGTAGCCATCACAAGGGCGTTGTCTTCTTCGGTGGGGACGTACTTCACCATCGCATCGTCAAGTCCAAATGGCAGTTTTTGCTCTATCTTTGAAGAGACATCTCTGGGCAGTTTGTTGCCACTTGTTTTTGGCATGGAGCCCCGGTTTTGCGACTTATTATGGAACGGGAATCCTATCTTTATATTGTCAATAAATACCTCACTTGCCGGTATCGCAGCCACTACTTCCTTGCCCCGAAACCTGCCGCTTGCCATCGCCTCACGTAAGGCTCCTATAGCCCATCTTTGCCAATCAACGCTGCCCGGTTTTACATCAGCAGGGCGATTTTCGCGGCTGCCAGCCATCAAACTTACACCCTTGCCATTTTGTACAAGCTGCACCAACTTGAGACTGTCGTTGCCCGCGTCTACACCAATCGAGTACGGACGATTTCGCAAAAAGTCGAACATATCAGTTTCACCCACAGGAAGGTACCGCGCTCAGACTCCTGACAATCGGTGCGGTACCGTTTTGCGACTTATTGAAGAATGAGATTTCTGCTCCTTATCACATCATCGTTCCAAGTTAAACCTGTGTTAAGGCACTTGGATGTACACCTTCGGCAACACAAGTTGTGCCTACTAAAATATATGAAACAGAAGCCAAGGTAGCCAAACGGCAGCGAAAATATTGGGGGGGGCATTCCACCGAGTATCGGATAAAACCGACTTACCTTCCGATAAAATGTGAGACTCAGCACATGATGGTGCTCTCTGCCGCAGAGGAGTCAGAACTCTCGCGGTCCTGTCGTAGTGAAAAACTTTTTATGAATAGAAAATTCTCCACACAAAAAAGGACGCTGTGAAACGAATTTGCAGGGTCGCGGAGATTGTTGTGGGCCGTTGGTTGTAAGAAATGGGGTCTATAGCTCTCTTGTCAGCTTCACCCTTCTATTCAGCTTTGAGTCGGCGCTTCATTAAATCATCAATGGCCGTTCGCACAGGCTTGTTCTCAAAGAGCACTTCATAGACTGCCCGGGTAATAGGCATCTCGACATTATGCCGCCCAGCAAGAGCAGCCACCGACTTGCACGTAGCGATGCCCTCAACAACCGAGTTGGTGGCCCTTTCAGCCTGCTGGGGAGTTTGGCCTTTGCCTATCCTCTCGCCAAACGAGCGGTTTCTGCCCTTGGGGGAAATGCAGGTCGTAACCAAGTCGCCCATGCCGGTTAGTCCTGCGAAAGTCTGTTGCTTCGCGCCCATCGCGATACCAAGGCGAGTTATCTCTGCCAAGCCCCTGGTCAACAGCGCAGCCTTTGCGTTGTCTCCAGCCCCTACGCCATCGATAATTCCTGCGGCTATTGCAATAATGTTTTTGCAGGCCGAAGCCAACTCGACACCAATAACGTCGGTATTGGTATAGACACGCAGCCAGGGACAATTGAACGTGTATTGAATTTGCCTGGCCAATCCCTCGTCGCTCGAGGCAGCGCAGGCTGTGGCCGGCAGCCTTCTGGCTAGTTCATCGGCTATGGTAGGGCCGGATAGAGCAGCAAATCGCGTCGCTCGTCGCTCGCCACTCGTCGCTCGCTCAATGGCCAGCACTTCAGCAAGAATCTGTGTGGGACGCAGAAGTGTACCATTTTCTATGCCTTTCGCAACTGAGACAATGGGGACGCCTTTTGGAACGTAATCCTTCAGGCGGGTCCAGACACCCCGCATATACTGACAGGGCACAGCAGAGATAGTCAAATCGGCACCGGCCATTATACGCTCATCGTCTGGTTCAAACTCAACAGCATCGGGCAATCTATACCCGGGCAGAAATTTCTTGTTTTCGCGGTCCCGTTCAATCTCGCCTAACTGCTGCCGGTCATAGCCCCACATCTTCACCCTGTGGCTCGTCGCCCGTCGCTCGTCGCCCGATTCACACCTGAGACTCACCGCTTGGCTTTTTTCGCAGAGCAACATAGCCAGAGCTGTGGCCATCCCGCCGTCACCGATTATGGAAATCGTCTCGTATTTCGTCTCTGGCGCCTTAGCGAATCTTCGACGTTGCTCGTGACTCGTGGACCGTGATTTGCGCTGTTTTTGATTCATTGTGAGCGCATTAGAACAGCAGACTATCGGAATGTCAACACTCGCAGGTGCGCCGAGAGTTGTTTCTCGACACAAAACGCGGGTTCCTTGGCCAGTTGCGACGAGATAAAGGCCACCAAAGCTTATGACAAGGCAGCAGTTAAGTATCACGGCCGATATGCCAGTTTGAACTCTGAGAGTTAGGCCGGAATGGATTTTGAGGTACCACAGCGTACCCAGACAGATTTCTCTACCTGGTTTAGACCATCTAAGGGTCGTGTCGTGAGTTCAAAGTAAGATTGGTGTTGATTAGAGCCTGCTGCACAGTGGAATTTGCCGTTAAGAAAACTGCTGATGCGGCTGGTCAGGGCTTCTTAGAAATATTAAAATACTCAAAGTGACCGGTTGTAAGCTGTCATGCTGGGTATTCAATGAATAGAAGGGAGATAGCATGAATACATAGTGCACCTCGGTTGGTAATCTATCAAAGATTACCAATCAACATTAACAAGGATTTTACGAGGTGCACTATGAAGACTTTCGTTGGAGTAGACTATCACAAGAAGTTCAGCTATGGAACCATTATGACCGAGGCAGGCAAGATAATCAAGCAAGGCAGATTCGCAAACCATCCTCAGGCAGTGGCCGGGTTCTTGGGTGAGCACGGCGGTGCGGACTGTTCCGCTGTTCTGGA
>SMTZ1_10000016_pt1 | contig 107500 bp, 118 predicted proteins | sample DeeMarSWOR136_30_FD_25667 | JGI IMG/M metagenome (IMG submission 25667) | reverse complement strand
TAACAGGACTAAGGTTCCATTGAAACAACTGATTCAAAAGAATGAGATTAGATTTCTTTTAATCAGATTTCATAAAATGATTTTTATCACTATCTTTAGATGATATTGAACACTTGTTACCCGTTTTTTAAGAAAGAGACGATTTGAAAATGAGGAGAAAAATGGATGAGTGTGAATAATTGGAGTTAAATTTAAATACGAAGAACCGAGTATGAAAAAATACTATTTTTTACTGTTTTTATAGGTAGTAATCCGGACTTTTTTTCCGCATCCCTTCGACGGCTTGCCAATCACTTTTTTTTCGAGTAAAAAAAATTCACAAAAATTTCTTTTCTCCTGAGAACCTGAAAACGGAGGCTTTGAACCTCCCAAACTTGTTGAACAAGGTCTTTAATCATTCGCACAAAACATGTGCTAAAATCGTGTTAATGCTTCTATTTCAAAGGATATATTTTTAAAGAAAGAATGTAATGGGTGACTCTCGCAAACAAAGGGTATAAGATAATGGAAAAAATAGATTTTTCAACTGTGGACGAAATACTTGATGATCTACTGAAAACATTACCGTTAGATTTCCAGAAACAAATAAAAGAGATGACTGTTGATGATTTCATTATCAAACAACATTTCTCCCTCGGTATCTGGATTCGAAACAAATACTTTCATCAAAATCCCAACAGAGAACGACTGATCGCGAATCTTGGGTATCAGAAAGATTCCTTGTTTCTCGACGGTGATAGGTTCAGTCACATCATCCTTAGAAAACTATATGAGAGAATAAAAACTGTAAGCAATCAACAACCATGAAATGAGGACCCCGATCTAAAGAAAAAATAGAAAAAGAAGGTCATCCACTAATGATATAACCCAGCAATTTCTTTTTTAACTCTTCAAAAAAATCAGATTTTTCTTTATTACTCGTTCGACCTAGAAATGCAGCAATACCAAAATTTATTGACTGATGATCATAAGTAATTCCTATTGTTTTCCTGCCTGACCGTAGACCTTTCACGGATGAAAAACTCACTTTCTTCTGCAGAAGGCCGGTGCCGTCAATCACGGCATTTGCCCGTGATTTGATCAGGCAGATCAGTTGTTTGAGAAGCATTTTGTACCAGCGTGGTGGAAATCGTTGGAGACATTTCTGTGGTGTGGTGAAATGGGGTACTTTGGGTAATCTCAGTGCTTCTTGTAGTTGGTTGAATTCATCGAAGAAATCTCTACAATCTCGGAAGCTTTGTTGTTGAATTTCTTTGATGCTCAGATAAAGCAAATGCTGGTGAATGGTATATGTTTTCTTGGAGAACTTTCTGCTATATAGTGGCGCTTGCATTCGTTTTAAGACTATCATCCCATCCTGAATTATTTTGGTGAGGCGCATCCCTGTCTCACCTCCTATCGGGTGGATGATAGTCATTTTAAAAAATAACGGATTTCTACAACCCTGAACAAATAAAACTCAATCATCAGAAGTAGTGACACGGTTTTTAACACATTGGTTTTTTCTTCCTGCATCATATTTTTGATATAAAGGTATGAATTCCCTCTGCTATTTCTCCCCAGTTATCATTACTAAAAAAATGATGGCAACCATCATACTGCTTGTATTCAGCATCGTATTTCTGAGCAATTCTGTACACCAGTTCAGGAGGACTTATTCCATCCTGTTTTGTGGCAATGAAAAAGAGAGGGCATCGCACTTTTTTCTCATCGACACCAATTCTATTTAATCCAAGTTCATACGTCACAATTGCTGACTGCTTCTCTAATGTTTCATAGATATTTCTTGCCTGTTCTTCTTTGATACCAACCAACATATATTTCCTAATAAAAGGATAGTCCTGTTTAAACGGTAAACCTCTAATAATGTGTGGTGCATACTTGGCAGAAGACAGCACAATATTCCCACGATATTTTACTCCTTTTGGAGCTGCAGAACATATCGCAACACCGCCTTTTATGTCGCCTTCCTCTGCTACTTTCTGGACAATCAGACCACCCATGGAATGTCCAATAACGATATCGTCCTCTGTTGCAATGTTTTTTACTTTATCAACATAATCTTGAAAGTGAACTTTCTTCAGATTTAATCCTTCTTTCAAATTAACAGCTTTGCATGAAAAATTTCTCTCATGAAAATAGTTGATAATAGGCTTCCATACATCAGCAGTTGATAACATTCCATGAACAAAAATAAGCATAGTTTTCCTACCCTAAATTACAGCATCATAGTATGTATTTCTTTAAGAACGTATTCATAGCATCAGAAGCATTAAGACGCTTGTAATCCATGCTTCTCGTCTCTTGATTTAAAGGGTTCAAATCCCTTCCCCTGCACTATTTTACCATTCGTTCTTAATTGCCTTTTTCTTTTTATTAAAACTATTTTGATAAAAGCCAAAGCAACCTAACATGACGAAGTAACTGATTATCAGCGCGCGTCCATAGGCTTGCGATACAAGGAACCCGTACCAATTCAAGGCTATGCTCCCAACTTGGAGCAGTATCAAATATACTATTAAACCAATGGGCCAACGGTCGGGGTGATGTTGCGGTTTCTTCTTAGTAATTAAACGATACCAGAGGTCATACACCAGATAGATGATTATCGGAAGTCCCGTAATCAAGCGTCCTATATCGCTTCCATTTAAAAGGTTCAATATCCATAAAGTAACAAATGGGACTAGCAGAAGACTAAAGATTGGGACAAACATCAATTCCAGTTTATCGCGCTCATAGGCTCGAAATAAATATACTAGACACAAAAAAGCATAGTAGATAATTGCAGAAAAAACAACAAGATTGTCTATTAGAAATTCATCCATCATACATTACTCCAAATCAATTATGTAATATTTGCTTTTGTAATATAGAATGTCTATCCTTTCGAATTTTAATCCTTCTGGTTACCAGCCTTCTTGTTATATCAATAATCCACGTGAAATGCAGAAACAAATGTACCAGACACCCGAGAAAAACCATCCAGCTCATAAACGAATGAAGACCGCCCCAAACAACAGAATCATAGACGATTATAATCAACCCGGATACTATAGAAGCTATGAACATCATGCCAATAAATAAGTCTACCAGGAAATTCACCCTGGTTATCCCTCCAGAGCTTCGTTTTGTCCTTTTTATAATTAAGATAGCTTGGTAGATCATCCATTCTTTATGCAGCCAAAGGTGTGCCACTAGCACTAAAAGAAGCGCAAATCCAAGTATAATATGCGTAAAGTAATTTTTCCAGGTGAATGTTGTGGTGATGAACAGGAAACCCATAACTAAGTCAATAGCGTAATTTTTTTCGATTCTTCCAATTCGCATGTCTTCTTTTCTCATATTCGGAAAATCATAAAGGATTGCTCTGATAAGAAATTAAATGTTGCGTCTAATGTGTAACCAGCCTCTTCCATCTCTCTTCGAATTATGTCTGGAGGGACTTGGTGGTCGAAGAGTTTATGGAAACTGAATCCACCATTCTCTGTATAATCGAGTATCGCTATTCGTCCCTCCGGTATTAGATATGCTCTCATCCTTTTGAAATACTCCACACGGTCGGTAAAATGATGATATACATTTCTTAGAAAAACCAGATGAAGTTGCCCTAATGGTAAACCTGTTGGGAAACCATCGGTGGGCACAGTTATTAGATTTTCAAGATCCAGTTCTATGCTTTGATTTTTGATATAACTCAGTAGTTTAGCGTTCGTATCCACTGCGAAGACTTTTCCCCCATTATTCACAAGATGTGAGAATTGAAATGAGAAATAACCGCCTCCGGAACCAATGTCCGCCACTTTATCTCCAGGACGGATCTGTAAACTTTCTATTATTTTGTCCGGCATGAATTTTTTGTTCGATGCCCTTCGATTAAACATCCTTGCGCGTATATTTATCATTTTATTTGTCTCCTTTTATCTCTGAATTAGTAATCTCAAAGTCTACTAATGCAGCACAATGTCACTTACAGTTCCCCCGGTCTGGGCAGGTGGTACAATCACCGTCGTAGGTGCATCTTTGGAACGCTTTCTTGAACATCTCATCAATGATTTTGTTGTAATCTCTTAGTTGTCCTGAATTAATTGCATAAAAGGTTTTGTTTTTGATTCTCTTAGGAGATACGATATTTATGTTTTGAAGAACTTTAATGTGCTGAGATGTTGCAGGTTGCGTGATTCCCAGTATCTTTCCGAGGTCGACGACGCAGATACTTTCGTCGGGATTGGATGCCAATATCTTGATGATTTTCATGCGGTTCACATCTCCAAGAGCTTTAAACACAATCGCCATTTTCCGGCCAAGTTCTTCCCAAGGGAACCCTTTTGGTTCATACATCATAAGTATATAAGCATATACTTATATTTATATTTTACGCTGATTAATGTTTATTATAAAATTCAAATGTAAGCATGGATTAATATGCAAAGCCAAAGCAAGAGTTAATTTTAAATACGAAGAACTGACTATGTAAAATTCCCATTTTTTGCGTATTTTTCAGGTAGTAATCAGGACTTTTGGTCCGAATCCCTTCGGCGGCTTGACAATAACTAACACGGTGATTCTGAAGGAGAAAAACAAAAATTTTTATTTGTTAATTCAAATTCCCATCTCGATAAGGGTTCAAATCCCTTCCCCTGCATAAATTTTCCCTTCACACGAAGTTTTAAATAAGCAAAGATTGTTCTTTTTATAGGGAAGGAAAATCAATGAAACTGTATCCTATAATCGGGATTAGCATCATTGCAGTTGTCATTCTTATTCTTGCTTCGTTGACTAATGTTGTCGGGTATCAATCGGTTCAATCATCAAATCAGCCCACTATAAATGAATCAGTCAATCAGAGAGAGTTGCTATTCCAAACCATTGTTGATATTGCTAATAACAAAGAGATACAAAGGATTATTCTTAAATCCCAGATGAGTAGAGGAATATTTCTAGGATCAGAAATTCCTGTTATAACGAAAAATCAATTAAAACGAATGTATTTCTTTGGATTAATCCTCTCAAAGTTCATTAGTAAAACTAGAATACAATCATGGATTAACACATATCATTTAATTACGCCTGATATACAACAAGAAATAGCTTCTGTAATTGAAAGGGATCCTAAAGTCCAAGATGAAATAATGCAATTGGCAAACTCTGATTGTAGGTGTGAAACATCTGAATGGGGGTTTCCAGTAATCTGCACTACGTTACTAGTCATGATGGGTGTTGTGTTGTTTTTCTGGGGGCTATTAGTGCTCCTTCTATCGCCTCCACCATCTGCTATAGACGAGTTGTTAGACCTTCTTATACTAATGTTAGGTCCTCTTCCCGCATTATACCAACGTTTTAATTGTCCTATACCAGAGGGGAACAATCACCCATTTCCTTCTGATATTGCACCTGCTGATGGTGAACAAAATGTGTCATTAGACCTCACTGAGCTTAGTTTTCGTCTCACTGATGAGGATAATGATTTAATGAGTTACAAGGTTACAACATCTCCAGATATTGGTAAAGGAGAAGGTGAGCTAGTACCAAGCGGGACATACACCATTCCAATCTATGGATTGCAAGAAAACACCAATTATAGATGGGAATTATTATTATATGAAGGGGGTTTTGGAGTAACACCAATTAGTCATAAATACACATTTACCACAGAAGCGTTCACTCCATTTATTTTGAATCCTTCACCAATAGATAACTCTGAGTTTTTACCAATCAATACATCGAATATAAGTTTTGATTTGGTGGATCCTCAGCATGAGTTGATGAATTGGACAGTAGAGACGCAACCAGATATCGGATCGGGAGTTGGAACTAACGTCACTGATGGTCGATATGCTGTTCCTATCAATGATCTTGATTACTTTACGAAATATACGTGGTTTGTGAACGTAACCGATGGAACATACTGGGCAAAAAAAACGTTTTCATTCAGGACAACTACAAAGAATATAGTAATTATTGAACCAGTCGACGATGCCACAATTTCAGAGCCCGATCCTAATGTCAATTTCGGAACCAGTAGCTCGATAATACTCAGATCAATTAGAACCTGGAATTTGGAGGGGCTCATTAAATTTAATCTCAGTGCTGTTCCATCGAATGTGACAATCATGGTTGCCGGTCTTCAAATGAACTATTATAGATATGAGAATAATAATCCCAGTGGAAATAAAGTGAATTTATATAGAATCACGAATGATTGGGATGAAGAAACCGTCACCTGGAATAATCAACCGTCCTCTGTCGCAGAACAATCTTCATTTGCATTCATACCAGCGACGATTAATAATTGGGTTTTTTGGAATGTTACTGTAGACACTCAAATGTTTTATAATAACGGTACCATAAACTACGGATGGAAAATAAAGGATATGAGTGGAGATTGGCAGAATGAAACACCTTATTTTCGATCAAAAGATTACACTGAGTATCATCCTTTCCTTATTATTGGTTATGAATAATACATCAGACAGAGAAAAGCAATTGGTAACTGACTTGCTAAAATAAATACTTGTTCGAATCTCCCTTCTTTTTCAAATAATCATCAATATCTTTGTTTGCTTGAAAATGATTAAAGTGAGATATTACACGTCTTTCTACTGTTTTTTCGTGAAGGCCTTATATCTTTTGGTGGAATCTCTCCAATGACTTCCGAAAATTTTTTTCTCCTGTAAAAAACAGTATTTATTGAAAAGAAAAGTATTTAAATTAATAATACATGTATGAAATTATGATACAGTTGTATCAAAAAATCAGACAGTTAACAGTCTTAAAACTTTTCATAGACAACCCCTACAATAGCTACTATCTCCGTGAATCTGCTCGGCTCTTAAAAATGGATCCTATGACTGTGAAACGAGCACTTTCCTTGTTTGTCGCAGACGGACTATTGCTGAAAAAGGAGGAAAAAAATCAAATCCTCTATAAAGCAAATATAGATTCACCCTCCGTTCGCTATCTGAAAATATCCTACAATCTTTCATGGTTAGAGAAAAAAGGAGTTTCTGAATTTCTTTCTCACCATATGAACACCGTTACTTCAATTCTTCTCTTTGGAAGCTTCGCAAAAGGTGAAAACGACAACGACAGTGATGTCGACATCCTTGTTATTTCTCTTTCTAAAAATACACCGACTGCGGAGGTGGCGAAATTACTCAAACGCGATGTGAACCTCATCAATTTTACACCAGCGCAATGGTCACAACAAGCAAACATCAATAAAGCATTCTATCTTGATGTGATCCTTGATGGAATTGTATTATATGGCACGAAACCGGTGATTTAATGAAAGCACGTGAATGTTTTCAGAAACGACTCCTACGAAGGACAAATCCCGACCCACTCAAGGTAACAAAAGCATTGGAAATGGCAGAAATGAAAAAGCAACGAGCTCAAGACCTTTTTGAAAACGACTTCTTTGAAGAATCCATTGTATCATCCTATACAAGTATGTTCCAAGCAGCTCGTGCACTGTTATTTCATGATGGAGTCATTGAAAAAAGCCATGCCTGTGTCGTCGCATACCTCAGAGAACACAATTCATCTACCCTAGGGCAGGATAAAATTAATTGGCTTGATACATATCGACTGGAGCGCCATGAATCATTCTACGGATTAGAAAAATCAAATGTGGACGAACACGAAGCAGAGGACGCACTTGAGAAATCAGAAAAATTTCTAGAAACAGTTCAACAAATTCTCACTTCACTTAATAAAAAATTGTTAGGGAATTGAACCATTTCTAGGAATCCCTTCGGCGGCTTGGCAAACCATTTTTCCTCCTGTTAAAGACACCAAAAACACAGAATCACAAAAGAGCTTTGGACTCATCCTTTCAAACCTCCTAACTTGAGATTATCAATTAATATCTGTTCAAATTTCTTAGATAAATCTGATGTCTTTTACAATAATCCTTAAATCAGCTCGTGGTATTAATTTAATATTTTTTGCAGTCAAGGTGAACAATTCTTGAGAAAACAACGGAACAACCATGACATCATCTACTAACGAAATTTTAAATCCCTGCTGTAGTAACTGCAATCGTTTTTCAGAATCCATCTCCTTAGAAGCTTTTATCCCTAATCGATCTACCTCTGCGTTGGAATAATATCCACTGTTTAAACCACCAACATTCTCCCCAACGGATCGAATAAAAAGATCATATGCAAATCCGCCATCCCCAGAGATTGTTCCCCATCCAACCAAATACATCGAGGTATTTCTCTCACGTACGACCTTTCTATTAAACTCAGTTGTGGAGAGATTATTGATCGTTACATGAATACCGACCTTTGAAAGTTGTTGACTAATGAGATGGCAATTTTCTTCGTTATATTCATATCCTTCTATAATACAATCCATAACAATATCAAATCCGTCCTTATAGCCTGTGTCTGCTAAGAGTTGTTTGGAAGCGGTCACATTATATGGCAATCTTTCTATCTCTGGATTATATCCGAAGATATAAGGAGTGAGAAATTGAGATGCAGGTTGTGCTAAATCTTTAAAGGGACCATGTATCAATGGTGTGATATCGATTGCTTGATAAATCGCTTTTCTTACACGAAGGTCAGCAGTAGGATTCATGTCGTCAGGAAACGCATAACTACGATTTTTCCTCATATCAAATCCAATGATATAGGTGGACAATGGTGGGTATTTTACCAATGTGATATTCTCTTCTTGCATGATTTGATCAATCTTGTTATCAATATTATATTCTGCAATGTCAATGTTTCCAGAGAGAAGTGCGTGTAATCGTTCTTCATCATCTTTAATTACCCTAAACATTGCAGTTTTTATTTCAGGTTTCTCTCTCCAGTATTTATCAAAACGTTCCAATGTTGTATACATATTAATTTCATAGTCAGCCAACTTATATGATCCAGTTCCTATCATCTTCTGTCCCTCTGGTTGTTCTGTGATGTTTTTGCAAACGATAATACCAACATGTGCCAAACGTTCAAGAAGACTGGGATTGGGTTCGAACGTTTTGAATTCAATTGTATAATTATCTACAATATTAATTTCTCTAATAATCGTATCAAAACTACTATGAAAAGTATCGATAGAGAAACGAACATCCTCAGCAATAAAATCATCTCCATTATGGAATTTCACACCCTGACGGAGATAAAACCTCCATGTATAACTATCAGGATTGTTCCATGAAACTGCGAGAGCAGGGATGATGTGGAACTTTTCATCAAATTCAACGAGTCCATCGAAAATATTTGGAATAAGTGTCCAAAAATTACTATTAGTGATATTCAATGGATAAATAGTGTCTGCCGATAATACCCCAACAATAAGAGTATCATTTTTTATATCATTATTGATGTTTGGATTTGTAATACAACCTGAGCACAACAACAACATTAAGATGAAACATGTGAATATTATTTTTTTATTTACTCGATTCTTTTGCATATATTTCAACATCGATACATCGATGTGTAGTAATATGGAAAGATTCATAATGGATAATACACTTTCTTTAGTATTTGATTGAAATAGAATATCGAGGAAATTTTTTAATTTATGTGTGGTATTTATTTCAATGAAACATCATTGTTTTTTTCTGTTATAAACCTATGTAAATATGGAAAAAATTATGGAGATGTTCTAACTAGAAAACTATTGTTTTTTGGATGTTTTGAAAATTAATTTATTAAATCCCTATAAATACAAACAACTTTGTAATACAAAGTATTATATATCACAAACGATATACATATGAAATGATGATAAACATGACAGAAAAAATAAATCTAAAAAAAATAGAAAAAAAAACCTATGCATACTACCATCAAGACGGTCTTATCGATCTTTTCATAGGCAGTGGAATAATCTTTGCAATTTGTTGTTTTTTAACCGAATTAATATGGCTTGCCGGCACATTTGTTATTTTTGCTGTCCCGCTCTATACATTGGCCAAACAAAAAATCACCGCCCCCCGAATAGGGCTAGTAAAATTCGGCCAAAAGGCTCAGCATAGAACATTATTCATCGTCCTCATACTCATTGGAAACATATTCCTTATTTTCGTACTTGGTTTATTTCTCTATAGAAACGTTATCCCAACGTGGATCATTGAAAACATTACATCCTATCCAAGTCTTATTGTAGGATACACAGGAATTGTATTAATCCTTCTTTCTGCCGTTTTATCTGGAATCAAACGCTTTTACTTTTACGCAACATCAATATTCATTATTTTTCTTATCGGTCAACTTCTTTCAATAAATCTCATAATCTCATCTGCCCTCGTAGCCGGAGTTATTATTCTCATTGGATTTTGCACCATATTGTATTTTATTCATGAAAACCCGCTATCGGCAAAGGCGATTCTCAATGAAAAATAAAGATAAAAAAACTAGTACCGAAATACAACCTCTCACCTACGTAGATAAAGTTATCCATGAGCCGGCAAGACTTACTATTATGGCCCATTTATACGTAGTTGAAAGTGCTGACTTTCTTTTCATGATGCGTCAAACTGGACTTACATTTGGCAATCTCTCTGCTCATATGAGCAAACTTGAAACAGCAGGATATATTAAAATAATAAAAGAATTTATAGGAAAGAAACCTCATACAATGCTACTTCTTACTCCCAAGGGTCGAATTGCTTTTGAAGAATATCGCAAAAACATCAAAGATTTTTTTGATGACATGCCTATCTAACTTCTAAAAAACAGAAAAATAAACCACTCTTCTTAATCTAAAATACAGCATTTTAAATTAACAATAGAACTACATGATAAAACATCTTTGATATCATGATCTTTTACATAACTTGAAAGTCATTAGTAAGATTTTATGAAACGAGATAGAGAAAATATATATGTAATCAAGTGCATATTCTTGACTGGTGAAGGAATGATGAACACAGGAAAAACACTTGGTTTAAGCTTGATTATAGGAGGAATACTGTTGCTAATCCTCTATGGTCTCTACTTAGGGTTTGAAGAGATCGTAAACGCCTTTGATGTGATAAGCGGGCTGCTTACAGGATTCATTATACTGGGTTTTCTCATTCTCATTATATCCATCGTTATCGAACAACGTAACAACACAAAAAAAACAATGGAAGATATCAATAAGGAGGATCTAAAGCCATGATTATCGTCAACACTGATTATATCATAGGAAAAGAAATAAAAGAAATTCTTGGTCTTGTTCGCGGAAACACCATCCAAGCAAAAAACATTGGAAAAGACATCAAGGCAGGATTCAGACATTTAGCAGGAGGAGAAATAATTGAATATACAGAAATGCTTGCAGAGTCCAGGGAAATCGCATTACAAAGAATGAAAGAAAAAGCAGAAAAACTTGGTGCAGATGCGGTCATTAATGTACGGTTCATGACCTCATCTATTATGGGTGGTGCTGCAGAAATACTTGCCTATGGTACTGCCGTAAAACTCAGATAAAATCAAAGAAAGACCAGCCATTTTCAACTTGTTTTCTAGGAGCGACTTTTAATCTCAATGAGCGTAAGTAAACTGTTAAATACAAATATTTTATTTCTTCTTTTTATAAGATAAAAAAACACATACTTACAAGTGATAGAACAACAAAAATAGCCCCTAAAATCTTACTATATATCCCAGAGAATTCATTACCTAATAATAGCCCAAGGCCAATACCGCCTATAACTCCGATACCTACACCAGTTTTATTCATTTTTTTCAAGCCTCCAAATCAATACGTATAGAACTAAATTTTTTCCACAATCATAAGAAAATCGACTTTCGCAGTGATCCCATAGATCTGGGGTAAATTAGCTTTTTTAATATTTGGAACAATTGATACGACTTCCCCTTCTAAATTATTTAAAAATTGTTCTAATTTGTTAGAAAGGTCTTTTCCAGTGACTTCAAAACGATGCACTCGATATTTCTTTTTTGCCATACTACTCTATAAAAATTTTAGGGTATATTAATTTTTATTTCTATTAGTTGAATAATCTTTAAAAAAAGAGAGATAATCGTTCATAATAGCCAGAGAAACATTCGTTATTTTATCTTTATACTTATATGTTAATCTATTGCCTTACATTTTTCTTTTTTAAAAAAGAAACAAAAGAAAAAATATGATCAACTCAGAGTTCCAGCATTCTTTTAAAAATCCTGTTCAGAGATTTATTTTTTTCTCTAACTGAACCACCAGTTTGTCTATAAAAATTTTACAAAATTATGTGTCATTATATGATAATAAGTTATAAAAACATTAGTGATGTTTCTTGGTAAGATGCGGGCGCTTCTAGCAAATCTAGGGTTTGTTCTTCAAATCTCTGGGATTTTCATTGTTATTCCAATTATTCTTTCGTTTATTAACAACGAACTAGTAGCTACTGTTGCGTTTTTTATCACCGCAACGATTTTTCTAGTAATAGGTTTTGCGTTTAATGTCTTTTGTGAACGGCGAGAATTAAGTTATAAAAGCTCTTGTGCCTTGTTTGTGTTGGTATTTGTCTTCTTAAGCCTGATTGGTTCTATCCCATACATGTATGTGAACTTTTCAAATGGGGACATCATCCAGAATATATCTGATAGTATCTTTGAGGCAGCATCTGGATTTACCACAACAGGGTTTTCAGTAATACCTAATATATCTGCACTACCAGAATCTATCATATTTTACAGAGCAATGACGCAGTTTATTGGCGGGATTGGCATTGTATTGGTTCTTCTTGCATTCTTTTATCCTGAAGCAAAATTAAAGGATTTTGCAAAAAGTTTGGGGGTTTCAACGGACCAAAAGATCAAAAAAACATTTTTTTTGATCCTACTTGTTTATTGTTTTTATACAAGTATTTTTGTCATTATGAGTATTACGCTTGGGTACCGTGATATTGTAAAAGCAATTTCATTTGTTTTCTCAGCAATCAGTACAGGAGGATTTACCCCAATTAACGATATTACTAGTGTTGCGACGACATTTCCTATGAACATTGTTCTTGTCATCAGCATGGTGCTTGGTGCCTCCAATTTTTTTATCATCGCAGGATTGTTTAAAAGAAGATTTAAACAATTCTTTATCTCAGAATTCTCTGTATTTTTTATAATGGCGATTATTGCTATTAGCGTCACATCTATTTTTTTTGGGCTATCTGCTCAGGAGTCAATCTTTCATATTGTAAGTGGGATGACAAACTCAGGGTTTAGCTATGTTTCTGTCGCTGAGTTTACAGATGGATTGAAATTTTTTTTGGTTTTTCTGATGCTTGTTGGTGGTGCGAGTTTTTCAACAGCAGGAGGATTCAAAATCTTTCGATTTGTTCTGATGTTAAAATCTGTTCGAAAGGTAATCTACGAAAGCATCACTGGCAGGGAATACCGAATTAAACTCTTTGGGAGAGAATATTCAAATGCAAATATGATACAAGCAGTAGTCATCGTTTTGTTATTTATTGGCGTGGTCTTTTTTTCTGCATTCATTGTCAGCTCCTATGGATTCCCTCTTGTTGATTCGCTTTTTGAAACAACCTCAGGCACTGCAACAACGGGACTAAGTACTGGTATTATCAACCCGTCACTTAAAGTAGAACTTAAATGGTTATTTGTCTGTCTGATGATACTTGGAAGGGTTGAAATCCTTGTTGTCTTCATGATGTTTTCAAGAACAAAAAAACCTTCTATCCAAAATGAAGAAAATATGAGCGCCTCGATAGAAAATGACAATGAAAAAAAACAGATTACAAAACAGTTTAAATGTCCGAAATGTGGTACTATTGTAACAATCTCTGGACAATCTGGGGAAAATCTAACTGTTACATGTTCATCCTGTGGAACGAAAGGAATATTAATTATATAGAGGATTACTTAAAAAAAATAGATAATTAAACGTATTTTTACAATAAAATATTACTCATTAAAGTTCAATCATAAATCATTTATTTATCATAATTTAATACACCAAAAAAAATTGAGAAAAAAAACTATGTTAATTCTTCTTTTATGAATCTGTGTCGTAGCAACAAATTCTAAATCAATTATTTCTTTGGGGTAATCACCATGGGATAAATGACCTTTTTTGTACCATTTCTTCATATGATGTTGTTGTAACCATATCTATACTTCTTCATTGTTGTTTGTAATTTATTATGATAATCTTTGTACATTCCTATAACGATATTATTTTTATAATCAATGTGATCTAATGAGATTTTTGGTTCCTCGAGAAGTTATCATATTAATCCCTTGGAAATAATTCTCTTTTACATATTTTGCAAGAATATTTTTTTACTGCTGTCATATCATTTTAAAAATGTTAAAAACTGTCTACTTTTTGCTCGATATCAGCAATAATACTTTGGCAGTTGAAGCATATATTCGTCTGGTTTTCAGGTTCAATTTCTGATTTACAGATTTTGCATTGCATGACTTTGCAATCAATGCCCTATTAATTAAATCTAATCTGAAAAGTTTTTATAAATGATGCAAAGAGAGTAATATTAAAGAAGGTAGATTTTGAAAATATATTATAAAAAACAAAACGTAAACCTATCAAATAGAGGAATTTTTTTTATGTAGTTTTTTTCTTCAATGGATTTCTGGTTGCTATTTTGATAGCATCATCAAAAATATCTCGAAGTTTTTGTGCTTCATCGATGCTAAAAAACTTATAATCTGGTTCGGATTTGAAATCACCGATATATATTGATTTAATTACTATCTCAAATTTATTATCTTTTTCTGTGAGAAAGACATTTCGTTCGTGAAATAAATCTGTTTTAAAGACACCAAAATCCTTAACCATTTTCCCATACATACGTTCTTCCATAAGATTCCAACGTTCTCTCTTTCGAAGTTTTTCTGGATTATTAATAATATTCTTCACTTTTGCAAGTTCTTTTTCGTCAAGAGTTTTTATCCAATCAACCAATTTTTTGTACTCTTTATCGTCGGATTTCATTGTTGCCCACGAATCAACATAATCTTTCATACTATTAATTTTTCTGGAAGTTATGAGAAATCAATTCTATTAACGGAAATCTTGATGGTTCTTATGAAATACTTTTAATAAAGACAAAATTCGGTTCAACTACTCTTCAATAAATATTTTCATTTTATTACAAAAAATATAACTTAGAATAATCATGTAAATATTTTTTCATAACCTTTAAATGAAATGACGTCATACCGATTTTTAACCTGTCTTTAATAGGAGAGGAGTAAAACTCGAAGAGGAAGGGAAGCTGGCAGAACTCTTCTTCAAATGTATCCCCTATGTTTTTATTATTCTGCCACTCCTACTCTCAAAAAATTAAAGAAGAATAATGTTCCTAACGATGAAAATAATTTTTATGTCTTTTATTCCACGCAAAAACTAGTAGGTTATAAAAAACTAAAAAAAAACCATATTAAAAAAAATTATTTCCTTATCTGTCTTTTGATTGTATTTTCATAAAAATTAACAAAAAAGTCATTACACTTAAATAATATTTTACAGTACGATTCAGGACTACAATGGATTTAATAGACATTTTACTAAATGCAATTACAGATCCAATTACTTACTCAATAATTTTTTTCATCTATGTGATTCTCGCTGCGATTATCCTTCCCATACCAGTGGAGATCGGATTATTCAATCCACATATCACTCCAATCTTGTTAATAATAATTTTAGGAATAGGAAAAGGAATCGGTGCATTTATCGTATTTACAATAAGTAAAAAAATTCGTATAAAAATGAAGGACATTACAATCGGAAAAAACTGGAAAATCACAAAAAAATTTATTGTAAAATCAGAAAACTTTGTGCGAACGTATGGCCATTATGGTCTGTATATCATAATGAGTATTCCATTGATGGTTGATTCGATAACATTATATCTTTTTTCGTTACTGAATCCGTCAGAGGAAAAAACAGTATTAACATCAACAAAATTTGTAATAATAAATATCATTGCAGGTATAACAAGAGGAACATTAATTCTATCTATATTCTATTTCCTTAGTATCAAACTTATATAAAACAATTAAAAAAAAACAAATAAACATTTAACTACATAATTATAATTTCAGAAATGAATGGATTTCATTATTAGCATCATAATTGTTCTTGTCGCTGCGCTCGTCGGTAGATATTTATCTAAAAAACTAAAACAGCCTGTTATTTTTGGAGAGCTGGTTCTTGGAGCTATTATCGGAAATATCATTTTATTGGTAAATGAGGGAGCATCAGTTTTACATCCTGCTATTAATTACATCGCAGATATTGGAATATTATTTCTTTTGCTTTCTGCTGGTTTATCACTCAATTTACCAGAATTTAAAAAAATAGAAAAAAGCTCTTCTTTAGTCGCCATGTTTGGTGTGATCCTACCATTTATTTTAGGGTATCTCACAGCACTATGGTTTGGATTTTCGCATATAGTTTCTCTTTTTGTTGGAACTGCTCTTGTAGCAACATCCATTGGGGTTAATGCAGAAATATTACTCGAATTTGGAATAATGAGAACACGATTAGGAAGCCTGATAATGGGAGCTGCTGTAATCGATGATATCATCGGAATAATGATATTAACAACACTTATAAGTGTGATAAAAACTGGCTATTTACACATATGGGAGATGACCATACTTGTAGTGCTTGTAACGTTTTTTTTAGCCATTGCTGTGTTATTAACAAAAGAAAAAGTAAGTAATACATTAGATAAACATCTTGCCAAGATAAAACTCGGTAAGGAAAATCTGCTCATTGCGGGTGTTGTGCTGGCTTTACTATTTTCTTTAATTGCAGAGAAAATTGGATTGTCAGTAATAATCGGAGCGTTTATCGCTGGTATCGTACTTGGACAACTAAGTTTTTTTAGAGGATTAAAAGACTATGTATCCTTGATAGGAAGCGGGTTTTTCATTCCTGTTTTTTTTATAACTGTAGGAATGACATTTAATTTCAACGCATTTTTGTGCATGGGGTGGTTCGCAGGGTGTTTATTGATAGTAGCTATAGCAGGAAAATTTGTAGGATGTAGCCTTGCAGCAAAATTAACAAAATTTGATACCCGAGAATCAATGGCAGCAGGCATCGCAATGATCTCTAGAGGAGGCATTGAATTAATATTGATCAAACTTGGATTAGACTATGAGATAATCAACACAGAAATAGCCTCTGCAATAGTAATCATGGTAATTATCACAACGCTTATCACACCACCTGCTCTGGTAAGAGTTCTAAAAAAGTAGTTATTAAATAGAGCAATGAATTTTACTATATGAAGATGAGAAAAGGTAAACGCTTATTACCCGACTTTTTTGAACTTCAAGTTAAACAATTAATGGACAAAAGAGTATGGGACTTACCGATCGTTGATATAAAAGAAGATATCTATCATATTCTCAATATATTAAGTGCAAGAAATCATCTATGGGTTGTAAAAGATAAAGAAAAAAAAGAACTTTTAGGAGTTATAACCGAACATGATGTCCTTTCAATTTTGGCTCCAAAAGAATTTCCTTCTTATTTATTTGGCATGCTAGATATCAGGTCGATTCAGCATGGAACAGTGAAGACTGCAGAGGATATTATGCACCGTAAAGTGATATCATGCAAATCCGATGATAAGATAGCGGATGTCCTTGAAAAGATGACAATTCATAGCTTAAGAAGACTTCCTGTACTTGAAAACAAAAAAATAATTGGGCAAATCACTTTACGCCAGTTAATTAGAAAATACTACATTGCTACTCAGTATCACCCAATAGTGGAAGATAATTGATCCTGCATACGGTAATAAGGGACAGATTACCCAAGAAATAAACATGAACATCTTACCTGTAATCCTTATTATCTGGAAATATAGATGATAATACGTACGTTATCTATACCCACCGATTTTCAGGCTCGGATCACCAAACAACACCCACTGTTGGATATTTTTCACCACTAACGCAGACCCATTAATCGTTTCATCAGACCAATCAATAGGACATTGCCTAAGTACAGACGTGATAGCATCCCGCCAGGAGTCACCGAGGACATCTGTATGGTTTTGTCCGTACTCAGAGAAGAACTGTCTATCCAGCAATTCGATCCCCCCATATCCAAGGGTGATATCAGGGGATTCGTAACTAAATGCAGTCGGACCAATGGTTGCGATAGTGCCACCATCCCGCTGAACCATAAGCGCCCAGCTGATGCAGTACGGGGTAGGCAAACCGTACACCCACCATTTATTGCGCAGGCTCACGTTAAACATGTTGTTAAAACAGCCGCTGCCAGTTAAGCATATAGGCAGTTTATAGCGGTTGTGTAAAAAAGGAAGGTTACGTAGACGTAGCCCATAAATCCATGTCGTATTATCATCAGGGGGGTGGGTTGCCCAATCCTTTGGGTTGCCATGACCAGACCACCAGAGAAAACCACATCCTTTATTGACCATAAAAACGACATCGATCCAATTCTTAAAGCTGCCATCAGAGGCCCATAATTTTATTGGACGAAATCCGGTCATCAGGTCAAGACCTTGTTGGGTGTAGACCTCACCATCATAGTACGGGGTTCGTCCAGGGTAGGTATCGCCTGCAACGACGACCATGTTTTTAAACCAGGACTCGGCACAGCCTCTCGTCTCATATCGTATAATTTTCCGTATGACGATACGTAGCTCATATTTATTTAGGCAAGGAAGTCGACCCAAGCTTACATCAGGAATAAGGTTAGGGTAATCCACTGCTCCCTGATTTTGCGGCCATTCACCAAAGATGCCATTATAATTATCATCCCAGCTTGAGAAAGAACCATTCTCATCATAGATATCTGCAAAATAAAGATCTGAAAGAAACTTAGACTCTGGGTACGCTTCATAAGGGCGGTTAAGATAACTATATCGTACAGGGACCCACCATTTCTCAACTAGCCCCTGGTTTTTCCGACCACCAACAAGCAGAACGTAGTGCACACCCCAATTCTCCACTGCTGCTTTAATGAAGTACTTCACTTTCTCAGCGTCATCACGACCCTGCCAGAACATCTGGTCGTACACCTCGTAAAGATCAACAAGCCTTGTTTGGATACCAATGCTATTTTTGTGACGTACAAGTGAAAGAAGCTCCCAGTGGAACTCAGTTGGTGCTATGATAAGTAAATCATATAGATTCCTTTCTTGTTCGTTATATTGAAGAAATGTAGTCTGTATAGGAGGAATGTCTATGGTAGAAGCTGACCACGATGGAGCACCAATCATACATAGGATAATGACAAGGAATGACGTATTGATCAGATTATAGTTCATAATCTCCCTAGGAAAAAAATATCTGTTTTTTAATTTAAATAATTTACTATATAATAAAAATAAGGATAAAGAAAGAGTTTTCATGAGGCTATTCTATCGGATATCTAATCAAAATTAATTTTAACAGTTATGTTGTGGGAATTCATAAAGAAGAAATAACCAAGATTTAACTATACATTGATAGTAGAAACTTCTCTGGGAGATACGGAAAGTGAAAATCTTGCTATTTACTGAATTACCCACATAATCAAAAGCAGTGGCTTACATAATATGAATTCCAATACCTTTCATATATACATCATATGACAGATCTTAATCGATATATGAATGATAACCGTCTATATAGAACACAACTCGATGAACATTGGTACATATATCGGTTGCATCTGCAGTAATCTTAAGTTTGGTTACACTTATTCGGTGAGAGGTTAGCTACAGTGTTGAAAGATCACGGTCGATTTTTAGAGAAATAACACATTCTTCAGAGGTATTACCTTGGAATATACAATACCACCACAATATATACGCCCCGCTTTCACAAATCATAAAGGGTTCTGTATAGTTAGTATATTCTCCATCACCGAATTTATAAAAAGCTCATCGATATTCTCTTTATTTATAAAAGAGACGTTCACACAGCTGATATATATTCCATTGTTTCCCAAGGTCCCAGTAAACATCGGGTAAGGATCCAAACATAAAGGGGTAAGATTAAAATTATAGGTGTGATTCTGACCGATGCTAAGCAGAACCCCCTCTGTTTGATAACCTGATTTTGAGCTCGCGGCGTTTTCAGGCAGTAACAGAGAGGTATGTCGGTCTCATAGTAATATCCAAATGAATCGCTGTAGTTTTCTTCGTATGTCCCATGGAAATAGACCCGGACAAGCTCCCTAGAAAGAGGAATCATCACATCAGCATATCAGTCACATATCCTTATAAAGTCCCAGTTGGTTCAGATGAACCATGCTATACTGTACACCCATGCGTATTTGCTAAAAAAATTGCGGTGATGATGAGAATTATTACGAAATGTTATTTGGAAGACATGTTCTTTCGCTCCCCGTGTATAATGATAGCGCAAATTTTATAATATATTATAATATAAATAATTATCTTTTTTCTTTTGTGTGGTTTTGCTAATTTTTTTCGTGATGCACTCTATTCTTTCCTTTTCGAAAAGAAAGACCTATGTTGTGAGTTGTCGAACTTTAGTTTTCGAAAGATTAAAACAGTGTCTCTGAGGAAATTTGTCGTTAAGGATTGCTTTCTTTTTTTATAGTAAACCACGGGATACCGTGTACGTTCTTCCAGTCTTTAGGGATAAATGATACATCATGCCCCATTTATGAAACATGCATTGGTCGTCAATCTTCTTTAACTGTAACAAGCCATTGTGTTCTGAAATAAAAAAATTTTTATCGTATCCCATTTTTTCTATGATTGCAATATCTCGATATGAAAGAATCATGTTTATTTGTATACAGCATTGTAAACCTTTTTTTTCAAGACAGCATTTAGACATGTTTCATAAGCTTAAATAGCCAATGATTTTAAAACCCATTCAACGTTTCGTATTATCGAGAATAACAGGAAATTCTCCCTATAAAAGGGAGGAAAGGGGAAGTTGGAGAGTAAAAAAAAAGATTTAGTATTCGAACTCTGCAACCCCCAATAGAAAATCACGTTTGAATTTATAAATGTTACTGAAAAATTCTATATATTAGTGTATAACGACCTCTATCCGAAACATTTATAACATTCATAGAGATAATAAATTCACTATCTGTAACATATCGAAAGGTAATAAAAGAGTTAAAAAGCAGTCTCTTATAAAATTAATATATCATGAGGGAAAAAAATATGGCAAAAAGTAGCAAAAAAAAAATAGATCAAGATGAGAAACGAGTAATCGAACAATTACAACAAAATTCAAATGAGAGCATCGATAAAATCGCAAAGACCTGCGGATTCTCCAGACAGAAGGTCTGGCGCATCATAAAACGTTTGGAAAACAACAAAACAATTTGGGGCTATACAGCGATACCAGACAAAGATAAACAAGGCGTCCACCATTATATTATGTTGATAAAACGGTCCAACGAACCAGCGGCTGACATCATTGACAGCGTCATTGACCAATTCAAGAAATACACGGGAAAAAACCTAGGTGTTTTCATTCAAACCGCAAGTCTCCTGCAAGGCGAATATGACCTTGTTTTCTGTTTCACCGCAAAAGACATCATGGTAGCAAAACGATTTATGGAATTTATCAAAAAGAAATACTCAATCTACATCAAAGATATCATGATGATGGAGGATATCTTCTCCATACGAATCAGCGGTATGATGAATCCGAAGGTCGATGATCTGAAAGAATACTTCAAAACAACATAATGCAATCTGAGGACGTTGCCCCCTCCATATTTTTTATAACCTAATAACACATCAATAAGAAAAAGACTCACTATCTTTTTTTATGATCCTGATGAGCAGAAAATGAAGAGAAGGGGTCTAAAAAGTCTGGGAGGAAAAGAATGAAAAAAAGAATTTTCAATTCAATTCTTTAGACCCCCTCACCACCCTATAATCAAGTACTGATACATAAAATTTACTCTTTGGTATCACAGCAAACAAACACATCAAGAGGCAAAAAAGGTTTCTAAACTGCATCATTCCATGTAAAAAGAAAAAAACGGAATCTAATCTTTTAAGGGAACACCGTTTTCATCCTGACATACGTTGATTAATGATGGATCAGACCAAGTGACGAAAGTTCTTGAGAGAGTTTCTCTACGGCAAGGGAGACATCAGTTATCTTCCGTGCCCCAGTGCAGACAATTTTACCTGAACCGAACAGTAACATCGCGACACGTGGCTCTTTGATTCGATATACAAGCCCAGGAAACTGCTCAGGCTCATACTCTACATTCTCAAGGCCAAGTGCCATTGCCACCTCGTTTAGGTTCAGCTCCCCACCAAGATCTGAGATCGCGACGATGTTCTGAATGACTATCTCAGGTTCTTTATAGACCTCAACACCCAATTTCTTTAGTTTCTCCGCAATGATGTTAATTGTTGTTCGAACATCCTCAATGTTCTTTGCACCTGTACAATTCGCTTTCCCGCTCCTGAACAACAGCGTTGCGGTTTTCGGACTGCTTAAACGATACACAAGCCCAGGAAACTGCTCAGGCTCATATTCAGCTTCTTCCAATGATTGTGCGATAACGTCCAAATCCAACTTATCGGAAAATGACGTTGACGCTACAATATTTTCTACGATTACTTCTGGCATACATCTTCCTCCATTTTCATACCAAACGATAACAATTTCTCCAACATTTTCTCAAGAGCAACAGTGACGTCTTCCAGTCGTAGCCCGTTGCAGACAATCTTCCCCGAATCAAACAGTAGTATAACAGTGTTTGGGTCATCTCTATTATAGATCAACCCAGGGAAAATTCTTGGGGAATACCCCTCTATCTGCAGGGATCTAGCAATATGTCGTAACTTTATCTTCTGATGCAGGTCAGTAGATGTGGTAACATTCTGAATTGTTACCTCTGGTGTTTCATTTACCTCGACACCAGCTACGTTAAGACGATCGAAGACCATTCTTATGACATCATCAACCTCCTCCATGCTTCTTGGTCCAGTCACTGTCACCTGTCCTGTAGAAGAAAGGGTTGCCATGGACCGAGGATGCGGAAACTGCAATATAATTACGGGAACTTCATCCGGATTATAATGTGCATCAGGGAGAATCTTTGCAAGTATAGGTAAATCCAAGCAGGACGACACTGAAAAAGACACCACAATGTTTTCCACCTCGACCTCGACCATAAGAAGATTTCCCTCCTTGAAGTATATAAAGGCTTTTTATAAACATTTCGCAAAAAAACAAAAAAATCGGAAAAATACTACCACACTTTGTCGATATCGATATCTTCTTCCTTACCATCATCGGGTTTTTTCTTCCTGTTATTTCTCTTGTCATCGACTTGATCAAGGATGCCATGGAACTCATGGGTCTTGTCATGGATACGCTGTTCACAACTGGAGACTACAAGCTCCCCTCGGGTCTTTTCGATAAGCGAACGGATCATATCCTGTTTCTTCTTGATAGGAATCAAGGAGGAAGGATAATCAAAACTCATGATAGCATCATAAATCCGATCCATAAATTGCAGGTACTCGTTTGCTTTTGCGATATTTCCTTCTAGCATGAAATCAAGTGCACCGCGCCGAAGCTCACCGACAACATCACATAGTCCGAGCAGATACGCATTATACGTCACATTTAGCGCGTCTGGATCAGGAAGAGACGCCCCCTTCATGATGTTCGACAAGCAATAAATCTCGACGAATTCCTGCGCCGCATTCTCTATAAACCCCGCATGAAAAATATCAGGGTGATCCTTAGTAATGTCATTTAAATATGCAAGTTTCTGAGATGCTTGCATAATATAGTTCTCGGCTTCGCGTATCTGATTTCGATGCAGCTGCTGAATCCCTCGACGGCAACTGATAACGATATCCCGTGAGGTTTTCAATGCATCCTCCCGTATTTTTTCCTTCTCACCGATCCGATGATCGATCTTTTGTATGATGCTATCAAGGTTATTCATTATATTATTTGGTTTGTCTTCTTTGCTCATGTTTTTTCCATCATCTTTTTATTGACCCAAAACTTTGGGATTTTCCCAGACAAAACAAGAAGCATTTGCTCCGCACAAATTCTACCCGCCCGAAGCTGCCCTTCCTTAGTCGACGCACCAATATGAGGTGTAGAAATGACTTTTGGATGGTTGATAAGTTCTATGAACGTCGGCGGCTCTGCTGCATAGACATCAAGAGCAGCGGATTGCACCTTCCCGACATTGATATGTTTTAATAGCGCTTGTTCATCAACTACACCACCCCGAGCGCAGTTAACGATGATTACGCCGTTTTTTAACTTCTCGAAATCAGGCTCCTTAATCGTAGCCCCCTCTTCCTTCACAAACGGGATATGTAACGAGATATAATCAGATTCCCTTAACAGTTTGTCTAGTGAGACCATCGAAAATTTATCATGAGGGGATTTCTGGATGTACTTATCATAGGCAAGGACTTTCATGTTGAACGCCAAGGCTCGTTTCCCTAGTTCAGTCCCGATACGTCCGATTCCGATGATACCTAGGGTCTTTCCGCAGAGTTCAATACCCTTAAAAGCCTTTTTTTCCCATAATCCTTTCTTCATCGAATGGTCCGCCTGAGGAATAGAACGAGATGCAGCAACCATCAGTCCAAATGCAAGCTCGGCAACGCTTTCCGTGGTACCAGTTGGAGCATTGACAACTTTTATGTTATTCTTCGACGCGGTTACCAAATCGATATTGTCCACACCAATTCCTGCTCGACCAATCACCTTAAGATTCCCTTTTGCACCAGCAGTGATGACCTCAGCAGTCGCTTTGGTTCTGCTTCGTACCATAAGACCATCATACTGGGATATCTCTTTAAGTAATGCCGCCGGGTCCATTTCATTAAACGTAACCTCATGACCAGCGTCCTTTAACTGTTGGATGATAGCATTCTCAGTCTTATCAGTGATAAGTATTTTCATAACAATACCTCGGTATGGTGTATCACTATGAAGATAAAAATGTTTATGTTTCCTAGAGTATTTCCCGGAAATCGACTCCAGGATATTCTGCTTTCTCTCCAAGCTCCTCTTCGATGCGTATGAGTTGGTTGTACTTTGCGTTTCTATCGCTTCGTGCTGGCGCACCGGTTTTTATCTGCCCAGCACTGGTCCCCACCACAAGGTCAGCGATAAAGGTATCCTCTGTTTCTCCACTGCGATGACTCACTACCGCAGTCCACCCTTCATCCTGTGCCATCTTAATCGCATTTAATGTTTCCGTGACAGTACCAATCTGATTTAATTTAATGAGCACAGAGTTAGCTGCTTGAAGTTCAATTCCTTTCCGAATTCGTTTTGTATTAGTTACGAACAGGTCATCACCAACGATCTGAATCTTGCTGCCAAGTTTCTTTGTAATCTCCACCCATGAGTCCCAATCATCCTCCGCAAGACCATCCTCGATACTGACGATGGGGTACCGTTCACACAACTTCACATAGAAATCAACCATCTCTCCCCCAGAATAGGACTTCGGACCTATTGTATAGGTACCTTCATTGAAAAACTCACTAGAGGCTGGGTCTAGTGCAATCTTCATTTTCCTGGAGTAACCAGCGTTTTCCACTGCTTTTAACATCAAATCAAGTCGCTCATCGATATCAACGATTTGGGAGGGGGCAAACCCTCCTTCATCACCAATTAGAACGCCACTTGCACCAAACTTTGCCTTCAACAACGTTGCAAGATTATGGTAACTTTCTGAAACCATTCTGATTGCTTCAGTAAAGTTTTTTGCACCAGTCGGCATCAGCATATGCTCCTGGATGGAGTTCTCCTGTCCTGCGTGTTTTCCGCCGTTAATCACATTGCACATCGGGACAGGTAAACGGTACGGGATTATACCGAATAGCTGACCGATGTACACGTAGAGCGGAACACCGCTTGCAGCTGCACCAGCTTTGGTAATCGCCATAGAGACAGGTAACAGTGCATTGGCACCAAGTTTTCCTTTGTTCTCTGTACCATCGATTTTTATAAGTAGATTATCCAAGGTTTCTTGATGACGACAATCCAAACCAATTAATTTAGGGGCAATCCTTTGGTTGACATTATCGACAGCTTTTAAGGTTCCTTTACCAAGGTATCGCGCTGCATCACCATCGCGTAATTCAATAGCCTCGTGTTGGCCTGCACTGGCACCACTTGGAGTTAATGCGCGAAATACACCGCAGGTCGTAGCAACATCAACCTCAACAGTTGGATTTCCCCGAGAGTCAAGAATTTCGCGTGCTTTTACGGAAATAATTTCAGACATTATGTCGCTCCCCACCATTGAATATCATAAGCTAATGACCTTTTTTAAAAATATCGTTTCAAAAAAAAGAAGTATGGAAACACTTAAGAATAGAAGTATGTTTTTCATCAATAGAGGTAATCAATTATGGTAGATGTCAACACCGCGATTATCGTATTGTTTATTATTGTGGTTTTTCTGATAGCATTACTTGCATCAGCAATAAAGATCATGCCTGAGTATCAGCGGATAGTTATTTTCCGGTTAGGAAGGCTACTTGGCATCAAAGGACCAGGACTTGTTTTCATTATACCTATAATTGACAAACCTGTGCGGATGGACTTAAGAACACGAGTGATCGACGTCCCGAAACAACGCATCATCACAAATGATAATGTGACGGTAGAGGTAGATGCAGTGGTCTATTTCAGAATAACAGATCCGCAGAGGGCAATTGTTGAAGTACAGCGATATGATATGGCGACTAGTCTGCTTGCACAGACGACCCTAAGAGACATCCTTGGTCAAAAAAATCTTGACGAATTGCTATCACAACGAGAAGAACTTAACAAAAACCTCCAATCCATTTTAGACACCGGAACAGACCCCTGGGGAATAAAAGTCTCGGCTGTCACATTACGAGATGTTTCCTTGCCTGAGGAGATGCTACGTGCAATCGCAAAACAAGCAGAAGCAGAGCGAGAAAAACGATCAAGAATCATTATGGCAGAAGGAGAGCTTCTTGCATCAGCTAAAATGACAGAAGCAGCAAAACTATATGAAAAAACACCGATTGCATTACGTATTCGAGAATTACAAACACTTACAGAGATAGCCCGGGAGAAAAACCTCATCATTGTCCCTGGTGGTGAAATAGGGACAATGGCTGGTATAGGAAAGGCAATGACCAGAAAAGTAGAACAATGAAAAAGGTTTATTCTTCTTTTATTTTCTTCTTTTTCCTTCTTTTTTTGTTATCAACAAGTGCTCCCGCACAAACATCAGGGGTTTTGCTTGTTGAAATTAACGGAACCATCGATCAATCAACGGTCGAAATCATCACAGACAGCTTCAAACAGGCTGAATCTATTGATGCACAGGCAGTGGTCCTTCTTTTGAATACACCTGGAGGAGGTCTTGATCAGACCTTTGAAATCGCTTCAAAAATTAAACAGAGCACCATCCCAATCATCGGGTATGTTTTCCCAGAGGGAGCGACCGCATGGTCAGCAGGAACATTTATCCTACTTAGCACACCGCTTGCCGCTATGGCAACTCATACAATTATCGGGTCTTGTCAACCCATTGAGACAACTCTTGAGGGGACGCGATTCATTAACGATTCGAAGATCATTAATGCTCTTGTCGAATGGCTCCAAGAACGAGCAGTAATGTATGGTAGAAATGAGACTCTATCAAAGCTTTTTATCACTCAGAACAGAAACGTAAACGCAACAATAGCAAAAGAAAGTAACGTCATTGAAATCGTAGCATCAAACATCGATCAGCTTTTAGAAGAAATCGATGGGAGAAACGTCACCACAGCAACTGGCATAATCACCTTGCAGACGAAAAACGCAGAACAGATTTTGTATTCAGCATCGATACAAATTCAGCTATTGAAGCTTATTTCTAATCCGATCCTGACCTCGTTGCTGCTGATGCTTGGAATCTTCGCTTTGCTCGTTGGTATCTCTTCACCAGGGTATGGTGCCGAGGTGTTCGGGGTAATCGCCATCCTGCTTTCTCTGATAGGCTCTGGATTTAGCATCTCTACGTTAAGCATAATCTTTATAATAATAGGATGTCTACTGCTCGTGGTAGAGATATTCGTCATTCCTGGATTTGGTGTCGTTGGAATAGGTGGGATTATCTGCCTAATCATCGGATCGATATTTCTCATTCCCAGCTATCCAACAAGAAAATGGCTGATATCAGGTGAATATATGACAGACGCAATTATCATAATGCTGGTTGTCATCGTGCTTTTCGCATTGTTCTTTGCATTCCTACTTTTCAAAATACTTCAAATACGAAAAAAACGATCTTCAGTGGGGGAATTTATCGGGGAACAAGCAGTCACAATCGAAGAGATTACCCCAAATAAAACGGGATTTGTACGATTCAAGGGAGAGTACTGGCAGGCAAAATCAGATAATGTTATTGAAAAAAATACGAAAGTAATCATCGTTGATAAAGACGACACAACATTAATTGTAAAACCTCTTGATAGATGACCAAAGAGTTAATCAACCTCTTTTTTCTTTACGAGGCCCTAAGTATGAAAAGGTTTGATACACATGGATTCTAGTATTCGATGCCAATTTCTTGGTGGCAGTGACGAAGTCGGCAACCTGGCGATGCTACTGGAAATCGAGGATATGCGGTTCCTTTTTGATTACGGGATGTCACCAGGAAAACCACCTACTTTTCCACTCCCTCCCCCACCAGTTGACCTTACCTTTCTTTCCCACTCCCATCTTGACCATTGCGGGATGATTCCCTGGCTTTGCTCAGAATCTGACCATCGGATTCTTGCGACAGAACCGACCACGGTGGTTAGCAGTCTCCTGCAAAAAGATAGCGTGAAAATTGCGCAGATGGATGGATACTCGATCCCTTATGATAATAGTGATGTGAAAGAAACAGAACATAGCTATGTTCACGTCGAACCTGGTAGGAAACGGGACCTTGGAGAGAATTACAGTGTTCATTTTCATTCCGCGGGCCACATCCCTGGATCACTGATGTTTGAGCTTATTGGAGATAAAAGACTGTTGTTTACTGGTGATCTGAACGTTATTGATACAAGACTGGTGAAAGGAACAAAGCCGGTCTTATGCGACATCCTTTTCATAGAGGGAACCTACGCAGGTAGGGAACATGAAAATAGAAAACATCTCGAACAGAAATTTCTTGAAAAAATCGACGAGGTCATCAATCGAGGGGGTACAGTAATCATCCCAGCATTCGCAGTTGCTCGGTCACAGGAAATTCTCCTTGTCCTTAACAACGCAGGTTATGATGTCTGGTTCGATGGAATGGGGAAAAAGATTTCAAAAATCTATTTGAAATATCCAAAATACCTTCGATCTGTCGAGGACCTCAAAAAAGCCATGAAAAAAATCAATATAGTACATTCAGATCAAAGCCGGAAAACAGCAATAAAGGGTGACGTAATCGTCACATCAAGCGGTATGATGGACGGCGGTCCTGTTTTATCCTATATGAATAAGTTGAAGAATGATAAGAAAAACGCGGTGCTGCTTACTGGTTTTCAGATTCCTGGAACCAACAGTAGACTTCTCATTGAAAAAGGAAAACTTAATTTCTACGGTGTAATTGAAAAAGTAAACTGTGAAGTCCAATACTATGATTTCTCAGCACACGCCGGCCATAGTGAATTAGTTGAGTTTGCTAAGAGGTGTAATCCAGAAAAAATAATCCTGTTCCATAGTGCTGATCGCTCACCTCTAGCAGAGTCACTACGAGACACCGCAGAGGTTCTTACCCCGATGAGAGGGGAACATTTCGCTTTATAACCAACCCTTATGATTATATTAAATGATGATACTTATATGAGTAGAAAAAAGGCGATGCCACAATGACAGATGAAATGACACAGCGGCAGATCTATGATCTGAAAAGACAGATGGAAGAGCTGAAGAAATGCAGAGGCAAACATACCGAACTTATTTCATTGTATGTTCCAGCATCGAAACAAATCTTTGATGTCATCTCGTATCTCCGAAACGAGTATTCTCAGTCTCAGAACATCAAATCAAAGGCAACGATGAAGAATGTCTTATCCGCAATCGAATCAATCATGAGCCGATTAAAGACATTCAAACAACCACCACCAAACGGGCTTGCTATGTTTGTTGGTCATAAAAGCATTGGTGCGGATAAAACTGATATGGTCGCGTATATCATTGAACCTCCGATGCCCTTGACCACGTTTTTATATCGATGTGACTCAGAATTCTATACCCAACCCTTAGAAGATATGCTGACGGAAAAGGAGATCTACGGGTTGCTTCTTATTGACCGACGGGAATGCACGATTGGGATGTTGCGCGGCAGTCGCATTGAGATGCTCCGGTACATGACATCACAGGTTCCTGGTAAACATGGCAGGGGAGGTCAATCCCAGCGCAGATTTGAACGATTAACTGAAATTGCGGCTCATGAATGGTTTGTGAAATGTGGTGAGCGAGCAAGTGAAATTTTCCTTGCAGAGCCCAATATGAAAGGCATCTTAATCGGTGGCTCAGGTCCAACAAAACAGTATTTTGTTAACGAATCGTATCTTCATTACGAGATCCAGAAGAAAATCATCGATACTTTTGATACGGGGTATACCGATGAATTTGGATTGCGAGAGCTTGTCGCAACCGCAGCTGATAAAATGACGGACCTAAAGGTGTCTCAGGAAAAGAACGTCATGAAACGATTTCTATCTGAGGTCACAAAATCAGAAAAAAACATGGCCGTTTATGGAGAATATCAAGTCAGAAAAGCTCTTGAGATGGGTGTGGTTAATACCTTGCTACTTTCAGAGGGTTTGCGAAAATATCGGGTCACTATGAAGTGTCAATCTTGCGGATATACGCTGGAAAAAACTATGACAGAAGAGGATTTGGATGGGTTTTCACCTCCTGTTTGTCCGACATGTCAAACATCGATTCCTATGGCATTAGCCCAGAAAGTGGATTTAATCGATGAGTTATCTGATCTTGCAGAAAAAACAAGTGTAACGGTAAAGCTTATCTCAAGAAACAGCGAGGAAGGCGAATCGTTGTACGTTGCATTTGGGGGTCTAGCAGGAATCCTACGATACCCAATTGAATTATAAAAACATTTGCTTTTCCATAGGGAGGAATTTTAAACCGATGGTTTTATAAACACTGAAATATATTTATCATATTGATTATCTATGCCATCTCGAGATGATTTTCACTCTTTTATCCCAGCGGAAAAAAAGATACCTGAATTGACGATTAAAGCGGTGTTGATCGGAGCTGTTCTGGCAATAGTTCTTGGAGCAGCAAACGCATATCTTGGTTTGTATGCTGGAATGACCGTGTCTGCGGTCATCCCTGGTGCCGTCATGGCGTTTGCGTTTCTCAGACCACTGAAAGGAACGATTTTAGAGGTCAACCTTGGGATGATGGGGGCAGCGGCTGGCGAAGCGCTCGCCGCAGGAATCATTTTTACTATCCCTGCCCTTGTTCTCATCGGAACCTGGACAGAGATTCACTATATTGAAACAACATTAATTGCATTATTTGGTGGGATACTTGGAGTACTTTGGATGGTCCCACTTCGAAGAGCATTAATAATCAAAACAGACCTTCCATTTCCTGAAGGGGTCGCTGTCGCTGCAGTTCTGACTACAACAGTTGGCGGAATCGAAGCAGAAAAAGGGAAGAACATCAAAGGAAGCGGCGTTAGCGGGATTTGGCTTATTGTCGGAGTACTCATCGCAGGTTTATTTAAATTCTGTCAAGTCGGTCTTAAAATGTTTGCTGGTGCCATCCATGGCATTACGAATATAGGGAAATTCAACATTGGAACAGGGGAAAAATCTGGAGTTTTCTATGGTGGTGTTGCGACATCGCCTGCGTTACTTGGAGTTGGATGGATTATTGGACCAAAGATAGCTGCGTTTGTCTTTGTTGGTGGTCTTATCGGATGGGTAATTCTTGTTCCCCTCATTGCTTTGGCAACAGGTCTTCCAACACCAACTACCCCGTCAGAGGTCACCGATGCACTTGCTCTTGGATTCGGAAATGCTGACATCGGATATCAGATATGGGGATTCTTTGCGATCTGGGGTAGTTACATCCGCTACATCGGTGTCGGTGCCATGGTTGTTGGTGGTTTGTATACGATCTTCAAACTTCGATCAAACCTGGCCAGTGGCATACGAGAAGCAGTAGCAGGTATTAAAGGAGGAACGATGGAAGCGAAGAAGAGAACGGATATGGATCTTAACTTCAAGCTCGTTTTCCTTATGATCGGACTTCTGACCATACCGGTGTTTCTAGTTTATGTGTGGATTTCAAGTTTATGGGCGGTATCTGCGGTCATGGCTGTGTTTGCTATTTTATTTGCGTTTATTGCCAGCGCTATCGCAGGTTACATGGCCGGGCTTCTAGGTTCATCGAACAACCCGATTTCCGGTGTGACCGTTTCTGTATTACTTATCACATCATTGATTCTACTTGGATTTGGCCTCTCAGGGAATGTCGGTGCAGCAGGTATCGCGATTCTCATCGCCGCGGTGATCTGTTGTGCTGCTGCTATCTCTGGGGATGTCTTACAGTCGATGACCTGCGGTCAAATGATTGGTGCGACACCTCGGAACCAGCAGATAGCTGAAATAATTGGTGTCGCTGCGGCAGCTCCAATCCTTGCCTTGGTCATCCAGGCATTGGACAAAGCATATCATATCGGTAGTACAAATCTGCCTGCACCACAGGCGTTTCTTATGCAGGGAATTGTCCAGGGTGTTCTTGGCGGTGAGATGGTCTGGCCGTTTGTGGTTGCTGGAGCAGTTCTTGCGTTTGTGTTAATCCTCATCAACCTCCCAGTCCTTCCTGTCGCAATAGGTATCTATCTTCCATTTACCTTAAGCACTCCGATTTTTGCTGGCGGAATTGTCCGTGCCATCACAAATAGAGCGATCATCAAGAAATACGGTTCTGCAGAGGAAGAGGAGATCAGCGACTGGGATCTTGCCATCAAACAGACTGATGTAGCCCCGAAAGAAAAGATTATAAGAACAGGGCTTCTTCTCACTGCGGGATTGATCGCAGGAGAGGCCCTGATGGGTGTTATTGTCGCTTTCCTCATTATTGGAGGATTAAACTTCGCGATCTTCGACTACCCCCCGATCTTACCATCGGTGTTAATCTGGGTCTTCATTGCAGCGCTCCTTGCCTATATCCCATTGAGGGAAATTTACGCCAACGACCAAAAGTAAAGGACTGCCGACGGTTGAAGAGTTTCTAGCATATATTCCGAAACGAGGGGATTTTCCCTGGTCGGAGACCGATGAAGGACGTGTCATCATAACGGTACCGAAATTCAACGGAAAACTTGGTAAGTCTTTCTGTAAAGTCTTAAGACGGCAAAACACCTTTGGAGCAAACCTTGACAAACTTGGGTCACTTATCTGGAAGCAGTGTGATGGAATAAAAACAGTAAAAGAGATCCTTGAAAGAATTACCGAAGAGTTCCCCGATGAAAAAAATATTGACCAACGTCTCTTTTTGTTTCTCCAACAACTTAAAGCACTCAATTACATTAGGTATTAACATCTCTCAAGGTGTGCTTTTTTAACCTGAAGAACCCCAGAGTCACGATTCCATTCTTTTATTGATTCATCAATCACAAGCTTTTGGGAAAACAGGGGCCCAGAGAGCACCAGTGTCTCATATTCTCCTCCTTCGCCAGCGATGTGTATCCCATGGTTTCTGTGCAGATTTACTAACCTTTCTATGGTTTCTTTATCGATGGTTCTCCCAAGCCATGTGTCATCGAATCCTTGTGCGAACACACCAACAACTATGATGTGAAAACCAGCGCTTACCTGGTCTTGTAATAAAAACTGTTGGTTTTTATGCCAGAGTGGGGTAAACGATTTAAATCCAAGTTCGTCACAGATTTTCTCGATGCGAGTCCGTTGATATTCAGAGCCGATAGCCCCACTGATCACACCATCGATATCAAGACCTTCTAACATTTCCTTTAAATCCAAAAGTTCTTGTTCTTTTTTAGCACTGGTTTTTCTTTTTACGAGTGGGATGTCGATTGCCTGTGCAAGAAGATCTGTTTGATGTATATTGATGGAATGGAACATCCACGAATCAGGTTTTTCCGGAAGCATGGTGACGAGATGGGTCACATCCCATCCATACTGCCTTGTGATGTATACCGAAAAGACCGAGTCCTTCCCACCAGAGAATAACGCTGCGACCCTCATGAGAATAGGTATCTCTTTAAACAATTAAACATTTCTTGCTTTTGGGACTGTAAATGAAAATCGGGATACTGTACGGGTATCAGATGTCTGATGTGATGAAAAAATCAGAAAGAATCAGAGTACACACACCCTATGGTGAGATTATTGTATATTTCTCAACTCTTGGAAACCATGAGTTGTTATTCATTCAGCGTCATGGGGAGAAGGCAAATCTTCCACCACATCGTATCAATTATCGCGGGAATATTCAGGCTTTGGCCAGCTGTCATGTCTCCTGTGTGTTTTCCGTTGGAACAGTGGGATCTATGAAAAGTGCAATTCATCCTGGGGATCTGGTGATTCCTCATGATTTCATCGATGCGACTAAATCAAGACCCCTAACGTTTTTTGAGGAGCAGCGAGTTCATGTAGATATGACAGAGCCATTCTGCCCTTCCCTTCGGAAAATTCTTCTGAAATGTTGCAAGAAAATCAATAACATCACTGTTCATGACAAAGGTGTGTATCTTGTCACAGAGGGACCTAGGCTTGAGACTGCCGCAGAAATTAAATTGTATTCTAGGGTTGCTGATATTGTTGGGATGACCATGGTTCCTGAGGTGGTACTTGCTAGGGAAAAAGGCATGTGTTTTGCTTCGGTATGTCTTGTCTGCAACAAGACGGCTGGTCTCCAGAAGAAACTACCCGTTGATGAGATTGTCTCAGTGTACAAAAATAAGGAACCGTTAATTTCAAAAGTAATGCAGCAGGTAATCTGGTCCCTTAATGAGAAACAAGCTTGTGATTGTCCTAGTGAGGTTTCCAAGGCAGTAGTATGAAACATTACGAGCTTATCGAACATACCGCTGATGTTGGTGTAAAAGCCTATGGGAAGACCCTTGCAGAGGCGTTTGAGCATGCTGCAGAAGGGATGTTTGATATCATTACCGATGAGTCAACCATCACACCTATTGGTGAATATGAAATTGTCTTGGAAGCCCCTGGCCTTGAGCAGTTGCTGGTGGATTGGCTCTCACAGCTTCTTTTTTTAAATGGTGCATACGGTCTTGTATTTGGGAAATTTAAGGTAACTCTGATAGGCAAACGTCTCTCTGCTCATGTCTTTGGTGAAAGGTATGATTTAACGAAGCATCGAATGGGTGTGGAGATTAAAGCGGTGACATACCATATGTTACAAGTTTATGAGGGGGATTCGAGCTTTGTTCAAGTGTTGTTTGACATCTGAAGAAATTACCTATTTTTATGGTCCTGTTTCGAATAGTTTCATTAACCTATTCTTTTTATTTAAATAGACAGAATGCTGTTCACCATGTGGAAGCATCTGCCGGATGGGAAGCCTTCCTAGTTGAAGTTACCTCTTTTTGCCGGATCTCACCGTCCGGTTCTCCTCACCTTGCTGTTTATCTTTAAAGATATCATATTTCTTCTTTTACTGTTTCAAAACAGGCAAAGGTAAGTGTTCGTCCAACGCCTTTTACTTGTCGGAGTTTATCGACCACTAGTGTACCAATGTCTTCCATTGTTTTTCCTCGAACTTTTAGCAGTAAATCATATTCACCTGAGATGATGTGGACTTCGTGTATACCTGGGAATTGTGCGATTCGTTTTGCCAGTTCTCGTTGAGATATATCTGGATTTGGGAGAAAGGAAATGAAAATAAATACTTCCGTGGTGTATCCTATTTTGTTGTAGTCTATGGAGACATTGAATGATTTGATGATGCCTTGTTTGATTAATTTGTGTATCCTATCATGGACGGTTACGCGAGGCAAATGGATATTTTCTGCGATGTTTTTCGTTGAATTTCTCGCGTTTTTTTTTAATTCAGTAATAATCATTTCGTCTTTTTTATCAATCATATATGACTATATGTCGATAATTATATTTAATATTTACTTTTTTCGTATTTTTGACGAAAAAATTTACAATATGTTTTTATAGATTGGAAAAGGATTCTTTAACCTAATGAACGCAAGATATTTCGAAAAAAAGAAAGCAGTATTAAAAATACAAAGCGAGATACGAAAAACTCTTAGCGATGAACTAAGAAAAAATGGCTTCATCGAGATTTCTCCAGTAATATTATCGTCGATCACTGATCCGTTAAATCACCCAACGGCACCAGCGGTTGTCAACTGCTACGGGAAAGATTACAGCATAACTCAAAGCATGATTTTCCATAAACAACTTGCATTACGTACATTGGATAAAATTTTTATTTTTTCTCCAAACGTCAGACTTGAACCAAAAGAGAAAAAGGAAACCGGACGCCATCTCTTTGAATTCACCCAGCTTGACTTAGAGGTAAAAGACGCGAAACGTGAGGATGTTATGCAACTGTTTGAAACATTATTTGTGTCCACTTTGCAAGCGATAAAAATGACCTGTACACATGAACTAAGTCTTCTAGGCCGAACCATTTCGATCCCCAAAACACCGCTTAAACAAATCACATACAAAGATGCATATGCACAACATGGATATGAATTTGAAACGATTATCTCAAAAACGCATAATGAACCTGTATGGATCGTCGATATTCCACTTTCAAGCAGAGAGTTTTATGACAGAGAAGACCCTATAAACCCAGGATACCTCCGTGATATGGATCTTATTTACCCAGAAGGCTATGGAGAAGCACTTTCAGGAGGGGAACGTGAATACAGATACGACCGATTAACCCAAAGGATTCTTAAGAAAGGTCACAAACTCTCACAGTTTAATCAGTATCTCATACGAGCTAAAGAAAACTTGCCTCAATCAGCTGGATTTGGTATTGGAATCGAACGGTTGACTCTATACATATGTGGGTTACAAAGAATAGAAGAAACTTCCCTCTTTCCGAAAATTCCTGGAAAGCATTGCATTTTGGTTTTGTTTTATTTATTAGGATACAGTATCATCTTTTACTTGAGAGGAAACCTACTCTTCCATCCATATTAGAACATCGTTACTAGCTTGTATGGTGCAATTTTACAAGTCATATACCATAATAACTCTTATATGGAAGGTCTTTATACTCTGCCAACATAAATAGGTGAAATCATGAGTCAAGATAAGATTTCTGAAGAGATGACCATTAAGGAAGTCATCGACACTTTCCCAGAGACCGCGATGGTGTTCATGAAGTATAATATCGGTTGTATCGGTTGTCTTGCCGCGTCCTTTGAAAAAGTAAAGGATATCGCAACTGTCCATGGCATTGATATCAAGGCTTTGGTTAAGGATCTAAATTTGGCTATTCAGAAAGAATAAAAAACAGAGAAATTAGGGAGCAGTTGTTCTCTTACTTTTTTCCTCTATCTTTCTTCTGTTTGATTGGTGTAAATTCTCCAAGTAATACCCGTAGAAGGCTTGGGTATTTGCTTGGTATTTTCCCACTTCCATACCCGATCCTTGCGATTTTCATCGGAGGCATTTGACCAAAAGCATCAGCAAGCGTCGTAATCACCGCCGCACCGGTCGGGGTGACCGTCTCCTGTTTCAGATCAACAGAGTATACAGGGACTCCTTTGAGCAGCTCAACGGTCGCTGGAGCCGGCAACGGAAGCAGCCCATGCTGACAGGACACAAACCCATGTCCTAACGGAAGCGGTGAACAATAAATCGAGTCGATGCCAAGTCTTGTGATTCCAATGACCGAACCAACGATGTCAACAATGGAGTCCACTGCTCCCACTTCATGGAAATGTACCTCTTCAATATCGACATTATGAATTTTAGCTTCTGCTTTTCCAAGGTTATAGAAGATGGTTTGACTCCGTGTCTTTATTCTACTATCAAGTGTGCTCTGTTCCAAAATATCAGTAATATTTGAGTAACTCCGATGATACTGAACCTCTTTGACAACCACAGTGACATCAGTCGCCGCGATATGATTGCATTGGACCGATCTTACCTGGATATCATATCCTGTAAGAGAGAGTTTCTGTAATTCTTGTTTTAAAAAAGAAAGATCAACCCCAAGATCAATCAGGGCACCCAGGATCATATCACCAGCAATCCCAGAAAAACAATCAAAATACGCGACCAACATGGTTCTTCACCTATTGATAAGACTTGCGAAATATCCAGCACCAAATCCATTATCGATGTTGACGACCACGACACCTTCCGCACAGCAGTTTAACATGGTCAATAGCGGTGCGATGCCTTTGAAACTTGCGCCGTAGCCAACACTCGTTGGGACCGCGATCACGGGTTTTGAGGAAAGACCGCCAACGATGCTGGCAAGGGCACCCTCCATCCCTGCAATTACAATGATGACATTTGCGTGAAAGATTTTATCCTTAATATCAAACAGCCGATGGACGCCAGCAACACCCACGTCATAGACCTTCTCAACCTTGTTACCCATGAGCTGCGCGGTGACGACTGCTTCTTCAGCAACAGGGATATCTGACGTTCCCGCGGTCAACACCAGGATAGTTCCTTTTTTCTGCTTTTGTTTGAACCGCTGGATAACAATGGTTTTCGCTGATTCATTGTAATAAGCACAAGGATACACTTTCTTAACCGATGTAAAAACGTTTTTGTTTGCTTTTGTAAGCAGGATGTTTTGGTCGATTGGCAGTTTTTTTAGAATCTGTGAGATCTGGGAAAGGGTTTTCCCCTTGCAGAAAATCGTCTCAGGAAATCCCTTACGAATCTCACGATGTGTATCGATTTTAGCAAACTTCAAATCCTCATATGGTAACGTTTTGATCTTCTGAAGGACTTCTGATAAGTCAATCTTCCCTGCTTTGTAGTCTTGTAATAGTTTTTTCATCTTTCAAGCATCTCGTTTAAACTTCCAGTTCGATATCCTTCAAGATCAAGGGTGATATACGTAAAACCCAGTGCCTTAAAACGTTTTATTATCTTTGAGGCGTAGGTAAGAATGGCGGCTAACTCATCGGCCCCCACCTCAATGCGTGCGATATGTTCATGATAGCGAACCCGACATTGTCTTATCCCAAGAGAAAAAAGATATTTCTCTGCGGCTTCTACTTGTTCAAGCCGCTCCTTGGTGATCTTCACATTATAGGGGAAGCGGGAGGCAAGACAGGCGAATGCTGGTTTGTTAGAACTGCTTAGCTTCATCGATTTTGAAAGGGTTCGTATTTCTTGTTTCGTAAGACCGGCTTCTTTAAGCGGGCTTCGAATATGAAGTTCACGAAGCGCACGTTCCCCAGGTCGATAATCACCCTGATCATCAGCATTGGATCCATCAAGGACTACGTTGAGATGGTGGTTCCTAGTTACCTGTTGTATCTTACGGAATAACTCCTTTTTACAATAGTAACAACGGTTAGGGGGATTATCTGAAAATCTTTTGATGTCGAGCTCTTCAGATTGGATAATGATATGTGGAATTCCTATTGATTGCGCAAAACTTTTTGCATCATCCAATTCCCGCTTTGGAAAGGTCGAAGACGTCGCGGTGACTGCAACTGCGTTTTCTCCTAAGACATCGTAGGCGACTTTACTTAAAAATGTGCTATCGACCCCACCAGAATACGCAATCCCACAACTCTTTAAGGCGTGTAATATCTGCCGCAACTGCTTAAGTTTAACTTGTGATGATGGTTGCACAGGGAAAACAAGAAAGTAGTCAGCTATATAATGATTACCTGAGAAGACTTATTTGAATAATTGATTCAGTTTCTGTTGTTTTCTCTTTTCCCAGGCACCCTTATGATATGCATAACTGACCACAAGCGGGAACGTAAGAGTTGCTTCACTGTAAACCATCTGCTCATAACCGGTATCGACTTTCCCCCAGGAGTTCGCCTCCTTCAACGTCGAGCCAGATAAGGCGCCATCACGCTCATCTGCCACAGTGAGCTGTATCGCGTACTTGTGCATAGGCGCGTCAATTCCAAGGATATCTGCGGCGACCACCGTGTCTTGCACAAAGTTCTTTGGAACTCCACCACCAATCATGAACAAGCCTGTCTGTTTTGAATGCACTTTTAGTTCGGTAAGCTCCCTAAAATCCTTTACCGAATCAATCGACAGATGGTTATTCTTCCGACTATGCTGATGGAATACCAACCCAAATCCTGCACTTGAGTCTGAGAATGCAGGACAGAAAATTGGGACATCAAGGCGGTAAGCTTCAAGCACAAACGAATCTGAGTTGTTGCCGTGTGTTTCAAGGTACCGCCCCATTTCATAGATGAATTCTCTGGAGGAATATGGCCGTGCAGGAAGTTCATCAGCGATCTTTTTCATCGTCATATCACAGACTCGGAGATCGTCCTCGTCGATGAAGGTATCATAAATCCGGTCTATGTGCATCTTCTGAAGTTTGCTATCGTCCACAAACACCTTGCCGCGATAGTGTCTAAAACCAAGACCTTCAAAGAAATCCTGGTCGACAACGATGGCCCCAGTCGTAACAATCGCATCAACCATAGTATGACGAATCATATCGACAATGACGTTTTTCAATCCTGCGCTTACTAGTGAACCAGCAAGACAAAGGATTATCGAACAATCAGCATCCACAAGCATCCTTTGGAAGATTTTACAGGCATTTGCAAGGTTCCGAGACTGAAACGCCATATGATCAAACGCCTCAATCAACGGAATAGCATTAAACGCCTTTATATCAATATGATGAATTGGTTCTGAGAGCAACTCCTTTTTTTCATCTTTCAATTCATACTTCATTCTAATAACCATCAAATGGTAATCCATCTGAGTTTTTCTTTTTTTCTAAAGGAAAACAAAACATATCTAGTATTTTTATTGTAAACCAAGCACTTGTTAATCAGTGCACCCATGCAAAAGCAAGGTGGTCGAAAGATGACCGTAGATTGGTCTCTTATTCTTTCTGTAATTCTTACTAATGTTATTTTTCCCTTGCTGATTCTCCTGTCGTTTTGGCGATATCGTTCAATCAAGCAGTTTATGGAACAGCAAGCCTTAAAGCGAAATGGTATTGTAGTAGGATCTTTTCTTTTACCGGTGCTAAAGCTTTCGTATCATACATTACCTGTAGACATGACCTCTGTCCCAGGGAGTAAACCTTGTTAAGTAAAAACCGCGCTCACTATTATCTTTCTTAAACCAGCAGCAGAGAACCTGAAAATCACAAGAGAATCTGCAGTGTCACAACTGGGAAAAACACTCATATAATCAGATATTATGCTTAACTATGATGAATTCCACAGAGAGTTTCTGATAAAGACACAGGATGAAGCATTCACAAGAAACATTGTTACTTTTATGCTCTAGCAGAACTCCTTGAGATAAAACAAAAAAAAAAACCACGAATCAATCTTGAAGGGAGATGACTTTCTTTAAAAATCCCTCGTGTAGTGAAGACCGAGGAGGATTACGATCAACTAATTGACCTTGCGTTTACTCTTGCTGATAGGGGGCAGGATGTCTAATTCCTTAACGTTCTTCACATCAATCTTTTTTTTCAATGAAACGTAACGAAACAGAGTTTATACAATACCGCAGACCGGTTGGAGCAGGACCATCAGCAAACACATGACCAAGATGCCCACCGCAACGCTTGCAAAGGACCTCGGTGCGTTTCATCCCATGGCTGCTATCAGGTTTCAAATCTACAGCATCAGCTAAGAAGGGGGTGAAAAAGCTTGGCCATCCAGTCCCTGAATCGAATTTAGCTTCTGAGGAAAACAGTATATTTCCGCATCCAGCGCATACATAAGTTCCTTGCTTGGTATGATGCACATATTTTCCTATAAACGGCGGTTCAGTCCCTTTTTTACGAATTACAAGAAACTCTTCAGGGGTCAGGTTCTTCTTCCATTTATCTTCAGATTTTTTAATCTTGTTTTTCACAGATATCGACCTTTAGAAAAAAAGTGTTGCTTCTATATAAACACCCTGCCTATGAATATCTTTTCTTCTTTCGTAACATTTAAACCATTTCCTTCTGTATCGGGTGCCTATATGCATGAATGGGCGCTTGCTGAATCCGTTATTCTTGCTGCTGTAGAGGCAGCACTGAAGGAAAAACTCAAGACAATCACGCAAATTACTGTGCAAATCGGTGAACTTCAACAGATAGAAAAAGAGATATTTCTTTTTGCCCTAAAAGAACTAGCGAAACTTCAGAAGCCAATTATAAAAAAAAACGCGTTCTTACTTAAAACAGAGAAAAGCAGTCTCTCTTGCAAGAGTTGTGGGAAGAGTTGGAAATACAACGATATGAAAAAGAAATTCAACAAAACAGAATCAGAGGCAATACATTTCATCCCTGAGGTGGTTTTTGTCCATGCGCGATGTCCGTATTGCGGAAGCCCGGATTTTGAAATCCAAAAAGGCCGAGGTGTTGTAATTTCCTCAATCAAAGGAGTACGATGACAATGGAGCCACGAACCAGTGTTATCGAAAAACGTTTAAAGAATGTCAAAAGAATCATCGCGGTCGCAAGTGGAAAAGGGGGAGTCGGAAAAAGCCTAGTCGCTTCAAGCCTTGCACTTCATTTAGCTAACAAAGGACATCGGGTTGGGCTGCTAGACCTTGATTTATACGGGCCATCCTCCCATATCATTCTTGGAATAATAAATGAAATCCCAACAGAGGAAAAAGGAATCATCCCGCCGACAGTCCATGGCATCTCTTTTATGTCTATTGTGTATTTCACAGAAGACAAACCATCCCCTTTCCGGGGTGTCGACATCTCAAATATCATCCTTGAGCTTCTTGCGATCACCCAATGGGGTAACCTAGACTTCCTTGTCATAGACATGCCCCCTGGGATAGGTGATGAAACCCTTGATGTGATTCGGTATATGAAAACCAGTGAATTTCTTGTGGTGACAACCTCGTCAAAGGTGTCGATGGGAGCGGTTGGTAAACTATTGAAAATCTTAGTTGAAATGAAAAAACCACTGCTTGGCGTCATAGAGAATATGACGATGAAGGACTCTCTGTATATCGAAGAGGAGGCAAAAAAATTACACGTACGATATCTTGGGAAAATCCGTTTCGATGATAACCTAGAGGATGCTATCGGAAAAACTAATCGCCTCGTCAAAACACAGGTAATGAAAAATCTTACGACGATTCTAAAGAAAATTAATCTCTAAGAACTCGAATTCCCTGATAAGGGTTTTCCAGAGAGAAGAACGCTTCGTGCTTCTCCGACTGTAAACAGGGATCCGGAGACGCATATAAGATCTTGTTCTGTGGCGATGCGTGTGGCATGGTCAATTGCTCTAGGAATTGATTGCTCTATAAATACGGTTTTATTTACATCAAAGCAAGCTATGATTTCCTGTAACAACAGCGGATCAGCCGCTCGAGGATTCATCGATTTTGTAACAATAATAATATCTGCGAGTGGAAGAATGGTTGACACCATCGATTTGATGTCCTTCTCTTTTAACATTCCTAGAACGAGGATCAGCCGCTGAGATGAAAAATCTTCTTGTATCGTATCTGCAAGCATGCGCATCCCAGCAGGATTATGTGCCCCGTCAAGAAGAACCGGTGGGTTCTCTACAACGAACTCCATACGTCCAATATGAGAGGTGGCAGCGATGCCATCGACGATGTCTTTATCAGTAATGTAGACTCCATTCATCTGTAGCTGCTCAACAACAGCAATAGCTACTGCGATGTTTTCTCCCTGATGTCGGCCAAGCACTGAGGTCTCTACGGTATAATCCTTAAAGGATCCATGAATCACAAACCCTTGGCGTTTCTTTTGATAAAACACTCGTCTCCACATAGTTTTATCAATGCATGCAAGCGGTGCCTTGCATTCTTTCGCAACATGTCTAATGGTTTCTTGGGCATCTTCTTCTGCCGCGGTGATCACAGGAATGTTATCCTTGATAATCCCGGCCTTTTCACGAGCAATCGATACAATATCCTTACCAAGTATCTCTGTATGCTCTAGTGATATATTTGTAATCACAGTCACTAGGGGATCCACCACATTTGTCGCATCAAACCTACCACCAAGCCCAACCTCTATAACCGCGTAGTTTACAGCTCGATTCTTGAAATGGAGAAATGCAATTGCTGTCACAATCTCAAAAAACGTTGGTGTTTCACCCTGTTGTTTCATATCCTCAACAAATGGTCTGATCTCTGAAACAAGCATCGCGAGGTCATCCTCAGATATCTCCTGATTACCCACGACTATACGCTCTGAAAAATGCTCGATATGAGGAGAAAGATACAATCCAACAATGTGCCCTGCTTTCTGAAGAATTGAGCTAATATACTTGCAGACCGAGCCTTTTCCATTGCTTCCTGTAACATGAATGATTTGTAACTTCTTCTGCGGGTTCCCAAGTCTTTCAAGAAGAGCGGTTATCCGTTCAAGGCCAAGGACCCATCTATATTTATCAAAGCTATGCAGCCATGCAATGGCATCTGTTGAAGAAAGAGGGTTAGTATCCCTCAGAGTAGAGTACATCAGGAATTACCTTGTGTTTCTTTTTCCATGAGTCTCCAGGCAGGATGATTACCTTACGACCGTCCATGTGCAACCGGTTCTGAGCAAACAATTGCACTGTCCGGGGGAGTATCTGATGCTCAACTGCAAGGATTCGAGCAGTAAGAGCATCTCGGTCATCTTCAATAAAGACTTTGACAGCGGCTTGCAGGATAATCGGACCATGATCCATCTCAGTGTCCATGAAATGCGTGGTGCATCCAGAGAGTTTCACTCCATATTCTAAAGCATCGCTCTGACCAGTGGTTCCTTTGAATGAGGGGAGGAGTGCAGGATGAATATTGATAATACGACCATTCCATCTTTTCACAAACCAAGGTGAAAGCAGCCGCATGTACCCAGCACCGATCACAAGTTCCACCTGATGCGTTTGAAGGATCATATCGATTTCTCTTTCGTGAGTGGGACGACTTTTTCCCTTTGGATCCACGAAAAAACAAGGAATTTTATGTTTTTTTGCTCGACTGAGCGCAAACGCATCGTTCCGATCACTAATCACGACAACAACCTTTGCGTCAATCAAACCGCTTTCCGAGGCATCGATGATACTTTGTAAATCAGTCCCAGAGCCAGAAGCAATCACACCAACAGAAAGTTCCTTTTTTAATTGTGTCATAGGCTTAGGATATCTTTTGTTATTTAAAAACTTCTGTGATGACATCTAGAGGGGCGTTTGTTTTAAACCCAGTCGGTGTATAATGAGTGTGGGTGACGATATATCCTTTGTTTCTCAGTCGTTCAAAGATAAATTCCATGGTTGGGGGTGTAACTTTAAGTAAAGAAGATAAATCATTAGTCGTATAGAAAAACGGTGGGGCATCCGCCTCATCCTCAAGGAGATAGAAGAGTTTCCAGAGCTGATGCTTTGTATGGATCTCACTGGTTGATAGGAGAGTTCGTATCTCTTGGAGCACTGGTTTTTTCTGTAGCTTACCAAGCCATAGAGGACCAACCTGTCCTGTATTGTCGATGACGAGAGGGATGTCTTTGGCTGGGATGCTAGCATACTGCTCCATAGACTTATTCGCAGCGTTTTTCCCATTAATAATCTGTATATATAAGCGGATGTAATGATCAGTGGTGTAACTGAGCACTGGTTCGATACCGCGGTCGTATTTAGCAGCCTCACGACACAGACATCCAAGTAGAATCCGAAGACCTATTTCATGCATAGAAACACTATGTAGTGGCCATGCGCCGTACCGGCGGTAACATACCTGAGGGTACACACCGCAGAGCGCTGCTGTATCAGTCGCAGTACAGGCGAGAATCCCATGGTTATACACGCTTCGGACGGCAACGTCAAAAAAATACACTGGTGAGCCGAACGGGTCGATGTCTATAGAGTGGAATCGACGCTCTGAAAGCAGGTAATTCAGATCCTTTTGGAAGACAGAGATGTTCTTTAGCGAGTTTTTTTGAACGTTTTGCAGGATCAATGTGACAGATTCACTGTTCCAATCATTGATGGTGACATCGAAATCGCCAGTCAGTTCGTTGGCTAGTCTGATTCCTCTAATCCCAGATGCCGCTAGGCCATCAAGAAGATGCACATGGTGTTTGCTTCTGTCTAGAAACCATTGGTTGACAAGAACGGAGACATCTCGGTTTAACTCCATGGAGGGATTATAAAACGGCATTTGATCGCGGCTGCTTGGTCCTTTTACAGACTTCTTTTTCTTAATGACGAAAAGCTTGGTTCTTCCCTCTTTTACAAGATCACCTGGTCTGTTGTCCATAGTTAAAACAGGGGTGGGAGCTTCTCAGCCATGATTTTTTCAATCTTATAGGGAAGAAGATTTCGGTTCACTGCGGTGACTTCAAGGATTCGAATGTCATCCCGTCTGCGGATATCCTGTAACAGCGGCGTGCGTGATTTCTTATGCAGCGTCACCATGATCGGCTTATCTGAATCAAGCGCCTCGATAACAATTTCACAGAATTTCTCTGAGAGCATTTCCATTTTTCCTATCTCGTCAATGACGATGATATCAACGGACTCGTCGTTGATTGCTTTTTCTATGGCGCGGACTCCTAGCCGTTCCAATGCACCAAGGTCAACACCGTATTTTCCAACTTTATCCTTTGAATCAAGGTCAAGACGGGCAAAGACTTCTTTTTCTTTAGTTTGCCAGTCCTCGACATAAAAACCCATCCGTTTTTTCTTTTCAATAAGGGGGGTGGTGATCATCCCTTCAAGTTTATAGCCGCTTTTTTCGATTTTCTCGATGATTTTGATAAGTGTCTGTGTTTTTCCGACGCTTGGCATGCCAGTTATGCCGATCTTTGGTATATCATCCATAATAGCAGTATGTAATACAATTTTTGTTTAGAAATGTTTGTGTTCTCTGCAATAATTGTTATTTCTCTCTCTTCACCACCCCTTTTCATATCATAGTATATTTTTATTTATTATCTCTTCATAAAAATTTTATTGTTATTCCGCCAGGTTGATTTTATATATTTATACAGTAAAAGAAGAAAAGTGAGATCTGTTTAAATCATATGTTGAACAAAAAATTAGTGGCCAACAAATTAGGTGAAGTGGCCATGCAGATGGCTCATAAATGTTAATCAGAGAGAACTAGTGCATAGAACTGTCCAAAGATGAACCGTTGTCCGATATATCCCTGAGTTTCATCATTAAGGATTACCACTTGGACGAAAGAAAGTCTGTTTATTTTAAATGGGTTAAATGTTAGCTGTACTCCTAGTTTCATGCTAAGAATGACCGCCTCCTCACTGGTATTGACATCCTGAACAAATCCAATGAGCAATACTTTTGAGGTGATGGTAATGGTGAATGGTTCAGACCAGTTGCTTACTGCACCATAAAAATCCTTTACTTTTATCTGTATCATATAAACGCCAGGTTCAGACCACTGGTGCATTCCAGAGATTATTTGACCAGAATCATAGGGACCAAGCCAACTGCTTTGTGATCCATCGTCCCAATCCCAAAGACAAAAGATCTGATCTCCATCAGGGTCTGAGATTGCACCGGTGCTAAAAGAATAATCGAAGTTTATTTTTCCAAAATGGGGGCCATAAATAGCCGGTGGATTTGGCGGTGAATTCATTGAGTTTACTTGTGCCAGGGAAGCAAGGGTAGCCACAATCAATCGGGTCCCCTTAACGTCGTAGGTGAGATTCATATTCGCTATTATGTCATTTGGCGAATGGTAGTAGTGATTAAACTCATACTCATGGTAAAATAATGCACTATATCCATATTCCCAAAAGTAATAATGGTCACTTCCCCACGTCCATCCGGCATGTATCAGTTGTAAATCAATATAATAATCGTACAGTTCATTGACATGGAACGTGAAATCATACAGCCACTCAGACTGGTCGTCTTCAAAAACATTCAAAGAACCCGCTTGATTTTCGTTTAAGGCAAAACCAATCATATCAGCATTCAGGACGCCTTTGATATCATCACCATTGTTATAGGCATCTTGGACGTACATATAACTCCCATACAGACCTTCTTCTTCGCCTGAGAAGGCGATAAAGCGAATTGTGTGGTTGAATTCATACTGTCTCATAACCTGTGCTGCTGTAAGAACCGCTGCAACACCTGAGCCATCGTCATCTGCACCAGGAGATCCTGGTACTGTATCGTAATGGCCGCAGATGATGTAGACGTCATCACTTGCGGGGTCATTCCCAGGAAGTGTGGCTTCTATGTTATTACTATTATATCCACCAGTAATCCAGTTATGATAACGGACCTCAAGGTCCATGTTTACAAACTCATTATATAAGTATTCTGCAGCTTGTATACACCCTGTTTCCCCGGTCACACGAGGTCCAAAACTGGTCAGGTTTTGGAGATATCCTAGTATCATTGATTCATTAATCTGTGTAATCAAGTCTACAATATTGACATCTCGGATAACACCCGTAGTTTCAGGAATAGAGTCTGATATTAACTGTATAGATCCGACGTCAAAAATCGGTTCATCGCATTTCATATTCCCTGGAATTGGTGGCCAAATCGTATTATCAGCTATTATAGTATGTGTACTATAGTGTGAAGTCATAGATAACAGTATGATGATAACCCCTAGACATATTATATATATGATATTGATATTTCGCATTTTTTTCTCCCCATAACTATTAATTTCAAATAAGTATTATTCTCTTGATTGATTTAAATGTTTTGAATAGATAAAAATAATCTTAAAACTCACCAATTCATTTTTCCTAGATAGGGTCCTCCAATCCACCTTAAAATATTTATAATATAGAACTTATAATTATTATTTATAAAAGATAGTTAACCATGAAGAAAAGAACATCTCCCTTTCTAATAATCGTTCTGTTCATTTCCTTAATCCCAGTGTCGACAATAGCAAACTCAACAAATCAACTAACTTTTGAAAAAAAAGGGCAAGTTACCCCAGGAGAAATTATTGCATTGACCTATTCTGACCCTTATCCGACGTTAGGTCAACCAGTCCATCTTATTATAACTGTGGAAGGAAAATCAAATCAACGATTCAACCAAACCATTGTAGTAACCGATGAATTTTCCGGACTTATTGCAGCTGATGGCGAAATGAAATTGATTTCTGGAAACATTACGCTAAGTCGTAGTGATATGACTATCGGTATATTACCAACTTATACTAAGAGGATTGCATGGTATCCTTCTGTCGTTGGTAACCATACTTTTTACGTCACCGCGGCATCATCTCCAAAGAAACAACTCAACATCAGTGTCAGTTTTGATGTAGAAGGAATCATCCACCCCTCCTTTGGATGTCCTTCCATCATCATTAAGAACAGTACAAACACTCTTACAGTTACTCTCTCAGAAGAAAGAGGTGAAACAGAAGAACCTACTCAGATATGTATACTAAACCTACAATCAAGGAATAGCACCATATCCTATCTTTTGGATAATCAGATCGCGACATGGCGCACCTGGATAGACCAGGGGGAAAATGTCATTGAAGAGGAGCTTATTGTCTCATATGACATCAGTAACATCCCTAAAGGCTTTTACAATATCTTTGTTATGACTCCAAAACAGAACTACAGCTGGCCTCATGCGGTAAAATTGCTAGATACAGAGCCTTTGGAATATACGGTCGTTCACCTCTCAGATACTCATATCGGGAAATACCTAAATTTCGTAAACGAAAAAGAGGAACTTATCCATCTCATCACCTACATAAATGAAAACGTTCACCCTGATTTTGTAATTCTTTCAGGAGACCTAGTAGATTGGTACAACAAGAAAGCCAAACGGAATGTATATACAGAACTCAAAGAGGTGTTACTCTACTGCGATTCCCCGGTTTTCACCACACCAGGGAACCATGATCGATATGGCAACAATCTACTTTTCCTCTATGTTCCGTATACCAATCTAACAGCCTATCATTGTTTTCTAAATCCTGTAAGCGATTACCAATTTCCTTATGGATCCATAAACTTCGTCTTCCTTGACTCAGGATATGAATACAGCAGATGGGAAATCAAACCGCAAATCTGGAGTCCCACACCAGAGGCAAGCGGTCTAACGACTTCCCAGATGTATCTTCTTGAAAATTTCTGGGGACATACGCAGATGAACCAAATTGTCATCATGCATCACCCTGCGGTCAATGACGAAAACGATACAGGACTTGGTGCTTTAGCAAACAATCTTCCCAGCGGCAATAACGAATGCATTGCATTTAACAGGGGAGAATTCATCACATATTGTCTACAAAACAATGTCTCACTCATCCTTACAGGGCACACCCATAGGAATCGTGTATTCAACTATTTAGGAAAAGAACCGTTGAACGCTTCTGCGTGGCCACTGTTCGTTCAAACAGATTCAGCTACTTTAAATAGGGAAAATAACGGCGGGCGTGTTGTCCGTGTCACAAACAATAAGGTTGTCAGCTATGAGTATGTCCTATTCTGTTGACCTTTCTTCTTTTTCCTATACAGATAGAAAGGTCCAATGACGATATATACGATAAGACCTGCAAGAAGCAGGAGAGGTGCGATATTAAAGTACATACCGTCAAGTATCATAGCAGCAACGATAAAAACAGTGGTAATCAGATTTACTTTTAATCTAGGCTTGGGAAAAGGAATCGAAGAAATCATCGCTAGTGAAAGAATGACGATGACAGGAAGAATAACCCAAATAACAGGTCTAAGATACGACGCTACCACTAAAAATATAGCACTTGCAGAGGTCGGTAAACCAACAAAAAATTGTTCCTGTTTTAAAAGCGGAAAAGACGAGAGACGAATCACGCTGCAGACCAGCGAAAACACAAGCACAAATCCAAAAATAAGATGAACAGAAAATTTAGGAGAGAAAGAATCATAGTAGACAATATAAATAAGAGCTAAAGGAGAAACTGACAAGGAAATCATATCAGCAATCGGCTCAATATACCTACCAATCTGCCCGGTCCCTAATCGACGGGCGATCATCCCATCAAGGCCATCTGCAAGAAGGCCAAGAAGAATCAATGAAGCAGCCAGGTTGAGTTGATAGGAAAACACAAAAAGTAACGCAAGGAAACCCAGCATTGCATTTAGAAGCGTAACTATATCTGCCACAGACAGCAGTTTAATCATCGATCTTTGCAATGGTATCCTCTCCTGCTGTAATTGTATCATGGACCTGAATCACTAACACCTTAATTCTATTTGCTGGCAGATACAAATCCACACGAGATCCTAGTCTGATAAGACCTATCTTTTCACCTTTTTTCACCATAGTATCTTGTGTAACATATGGGACGATGCGACGGGCGACAGCCCCCGCAATTTGAACAATTTTCATCAAACCAATATCTGTTTTAATAAGGAGAACCACCCGTTCATTGGAATCGGATTCTTTCTTAAATGCTGGTACGTGACATCCGAGATAATGAGTGATGCTCTGGATCGTCCCATCAAGGGGCATTCGGTTCACATGAACATTGTGGATGTTCATAAACGTAGAAATCCTGATACAGGAACCAACATCAGGATCCTGCAGATGCACTATCTCCCTAATCTTACCATCTGCTACCGCAACCACACCAGGGCCGATAACCCGAAAAGGATCCCGAAAAAAAACGATGATAAGACACGAAAACAAAAAAAACAACAAACAAAGAACAAGTAAAATACTTGATAACAAACCGCTAGTGAAATACGTAAACAGAATGAAGAAGAAGGTAGTTGTAAATGATCCAAGAACCCAGGGTAGTCCACCTTTTGCAATAGAAATCATGGTTTCTTCCTTCGCAACCTTTTTAGAAAGAGCTCCACCGGTCCATTCCGTTTCGGTAAGTGAATGATGCTAAGTATCTCATCGTAAAGCTCAGGTATTATTTTAAAAGTGACAAACAACAAGACAATCAGAGCAAGCAGAGACCCTGTTTTTCCAATCACATTATGGGCAAGTTCAAAAGAGACCATCCCGCTTCCCACCATATACACGACACTTGCATTTCGAATAAGATTCAAAAAATAAATGGGGACTATCGTTACCAGCAATCCAAAAATCTTACGTTTAATACTCACATATGAAAGCGCACCAATCATACCAAAGAATAGCACCATGGACTGAATCGCGGTACATGCAAAGATAATCAAAATGGGAGTTTTGTTGTAGATGATAAGCGCCTGATTCCTACTCGTTACCACCCCAAACAGATGCAACACATCAACAGTCTGTGCCGCCACATTTTCAATAAGCCATTCCTGTAAACCAGGGATGATGCCATTTTCAATCGTAAAATAAATACCCCCAGCAAGAAATGTCCCACCAGCAATCCAATTTAAACACGAGATGTGATCGTCTCTTTGTAAGGAAAGCCATTCGTGATACGCCATATAACAAAGCACATATACACCGATTATGCAGACTGAGGTGTTGAACACATCACCACCTTCAGAAAAATACAACAAGATTGGCATGGTCGCCCAGAAGAACGAAAATAAGCTCCAGCCAATGATCTTTAGTATACTTGCAATGTTTTTCTTTTTGTAAAGGAAACCAAAACCAAGGAAAAATAGTCCAAGGAATAAGGGGATAAACGAAAGCTGTCGTGTCAATGTTGATGGCGGATAGGGAAAGAGAAGATACCCGAAAATCAACATCACAGTCGGTATCAAGAAAAATAAAAGAACAACACGTGCAATGTTTTTTTCAGCGGAAATAACCATGCAGATTCATTCCCGTATTCAAAACAAAGTTTAAGAGAGTTATGTGAAAGAAAAGATGTTCATGATAACGCCATCCCACATCACAAGAATCAAACCGATAAGACTGGCAAGTGTCAGTGGAATCCAGTAGGTGTACACAATCTGATCGATCTTGAGGCGTGCTATGGCAACACGAATGAGTGTCACAGAGAAGAGGATAACTAGGAATATCTTGAATAGATAGAATACGATATCAATGATCATGGCTTCATAGCTTCCCAGACCAAGAAATGCGGAGAGGTTATAAGGGAAAAATAACGTAACAACAATAGAGGCCATCACCACGGTTTTAACCCCATCAATCAGATAGAACATCGCGAGGTTTCTTCCTGAATATTCGACCAGCAGTCCCCCTGCTATTTCTGTTTCTGCCTCCGGGGAGTCAAATGGTATCTTAGAAAGCTCCGCTGGCGTTACGAGCATTAGAACGACTAAGAGTATAGCAAACCCAATAAATCCAAGTGGCCCGGTCACTTGGTTCCAGACGGGCATGGATGCGATCGTGGAAAATGAAAAGGCAGAAGTTACTCCTTTTTGTAACAGATTCCATGCGATCGTGATAATTAGAATCGCCAGAGGGAACTCGTAAGCGATCATAGTCGCCATCTCTCGCTGGGCACCTACGATAGCATACGGTGAGCCTGAGGAAAAGCCACCGATGACCAGCGCAAGGGACGGGATAATCAATAGATAGAGAACTACAATTAAATCCGCACCAGATGAAAACAGCGGTGGAAAACCACCAAGAGGTAGGTACAACAAGATGGAAATGGTAGCAACTAGTCCTACAAGTGGTATGAAGTTAAAAACCCAGGGAATCGCATGATCCGGGATAATATTTTCTTTTTCAAATAATTTAGCGACATCCCTAAATGGTTGACGGATTGGCGGACCGATACGGCCTTGCATGTGTGCAGAAAGCTTACGATCTATCCCTTTATACAAAAGCCCAAAGAAGACACCGAACGCAGCGACACTAAGAGTACCAAGAATGATTCTAAGAATAAGCTCTGAAAGCATCCGGATGTCCATTTAAATCACCCCGATGACAAGGAAAAGAATCGCAAGAACGATGATAAACCATAGCAGATAGTCGCTTACGTTACCCGTATGCATCTTACGCAGTCGCGAATAAAGAGAGCTCATACTAACGGTAAATCCCCAGTAGAGGTTACTTGCTTTAACATGCATCTCCTCAGGAGCGGCTTCTTTGTTTCCTGAAAGGAATGCTTTGGTTTGTTCAGTTCCTTTTTTGTACAGGCTCTTCCCAAAGCCCCGGATGCCATAAAAGAGTAGGAAGGCGATAAAAATGATCAAAATCCATATCAGTGGATTCCAAAAACCACTACCACTTTCAAGAGTGAACATAATTAGATCCCGCCTACGATGGTCGTAATGTATTGCGTATGATTTAACAAGGCATCAGCCGCTGGTTTAACCAACGAGTCAAGAAAAAGGTTTGGGAACAGACCAATGAATATCGCAAGCCCAGCGACGATTCCCATCGCAAGCAACATGCTTTTCGGTGCTTCTTTGACATCCTTAAGTTCAGGAAGCTCTGGTCCAAAGAACGTCGCGTACAATACTTTTATAAAAATTGCAAGCATTAAAATACTACACAATAAAGCAATAATGGATAGGATAGGGTTGAGCTGGTACACAGATTCATAGATAAGAAACTTTGAGGTGAAACCATTCAGCGGTGGCATACCTGCAACCGCTAGCAAACCAATGATGAAAAAGACAGTGGTAAACTTCATTGTCCTAGCAAGACCACCGATATCATCAAGCGAACGTTTTTTTGTGACATAATAAATAGCACCAGCAACAAGGAATAATAATCCGATATCTAATGCGTCATTAAGCACATGTAATATACCACCATGTAACGCGACAGTTGCATAGGGGGCCCCCAACGCAGCAATAGTTGTTCCAATGGCGAGGAACATATATCCTACTTCAGCGACCGCTGCGTATCCGATCAACCGCATCAGATCAGATTGTATCAATGCCATGATCACACCAATGAGAATTGAGACGACGGCTAGTACAATCAGAATCCATCCGAGGACAACATTCAACGGTAGATCAAACCGAATTGATGTAGGCAATATGTTTCCATAAAGAGTGAAAAGAATACGAAGAACACCATAGAAGCTTGCAAGCGTCGCGCTCATAATAACCAAAGTGACTGAGGGAGGTGCTCTCCCATACGCATCAGGTAACCACATATGCATAGGTGCAAGCCCCGCCTTCATCCCTAACACGACAACTAATAAGATAAGGGCAATCTTGTCCAAAAATGAAAACTGGATGGCTTGTGCAATCGTTGCGATATTCAACGCGTTATACTGAGCATAGAAAATACCCACTGCAAAAAGAACAAAAAGCGCGCCAACCGAGCTTATCACAATGTATTTAAACGCGGCTTCAAGCGCCTCACCTTCTGCTATCCAAAACGCAATCAGCGCACATGAGGCGATACATGAGATTTCGAGGAACACGAAGAAATTGAATACATCACCGGTCATTTCCATTCCAAGCGCACTGGTGACCACAAGGAGAAGAAGCGTGTAGTATTTATCCAATCCATCCTGCTTATCAAGAAACGACCATGAATAGATGACAGCAATGATAGCAAGTATAATGGTGATAATCGCCATAAAAACATTGATGCCATCGACTTCAAAGAGGATACGGACTAACGGCAGCGTCAATTCCTTCGCACCAAAAATATAAATACGGGGACCATTGGCAAGGACATCAGTCGTAAGCAGTCCGATGAAACAGCCCGTGACAGTAAGCATAAGCAGAGCAAAGATATTGCGTAGGATCGGATGCACACGGCTAACCAAAGGCATCAGAAAAGCACTTAAGAGTGGGACTGCGATGATCAAAGCGACAGAATGCTGAATGAGCGCCTCAAGATATGTCATTCCTTCAGCCTCCTCATTTCTTGAACATCAAGTGTCTCATATTTCTTGTAAATGTGCATAACCAAGGAAAGCATCAAAGCAAGAACCGCAACACCAATAACGATACTGGTCAGTGTCAACGCCTGAGGAACAGGAAGTACCATTTGCTCTGGATACACTGTCCCTGAGGGCAGGCTTGTATAGATCGGTGCCACGCCACCCTCACGATATCCTAAGGTGATCAAAAAGAGGTTTACACCACTTTCAATGATCGTGATTCCGATGACTATTTTAATTAGATTGCGTCGGAACATCGCTGCATATAATCCAATGAATATCATGCAGACAACCGCAATAAACGGGATATACTGAATCATTGACCCCACTCCTTAATACTGCTGGCATAACTCATGATAAGAATAATAACAAACAGTCCGGCGATTACCTTGACCCCCACAGCAAAATTCATCAGTGGTAGCACCCCCCCAGTATTAAGGTCAGCAAGGGTGGAACCAGTTGCTGGTACATTACCAAAAAGAAGATTGGAACCCGCAAGGAAATTACCAAAAAAGACCATGCTGAAAACAATTCCTAAAAGAGCGATGGTAATAAATCCAATCGCACCCATGCTTTCAAACGCAGCAAGTCGTTTTTCTTTTATTCTTGTAAGCACCCAACGAGAGCCATAGGTAACCAGCAGTAGAGCACAACCTGATGCGATAACCGCCCCACCTTGAAATCCACCACCAGGGGTAAGATGCCCATGGGTGATGATATATAATCCAAAGATCATTGTGAAGGGAAAAAGAATGTTTGCGATAGTTTTTACGATTCTTGTCATTTCGGTCATTCTTTCACCCGCCTAAAAATCATGATTACTCCCGCAACAGCAGAAAATAAAATCGTTGCCTCCCCAAGGGTATCAAATCCTCGATAATCAAAAACAACAGAGGTTACTCCGTTGTTTGATGCAGATTCGTTTTGGGTGTTTTCAATGATGCGATCATCCATCCGCACCTGTCCTGGTTCACCAAAGGGATGAATTAAAAAGATACTGAAAAAGAAGAATACAGTAACAATAGTAAAGGCGAGAACCGCGGCAACCATTCGTTTGTCCATGTTATTCGTCCTCCATTCGTTTGGTACCTTTAATAGCGATGATAAGAATTGCAGTCGAAAGACAAGCACCAACCCCTGCCTGTGCGATAGCAACATCAGGCGCTTGAAGAATAAAAAATTCTAATGAAAGCAGTAGACTCATCATTGCCAATGCAATGGCAGCAGCTAACAAATCCCGTAAAAGAACGGTAATAACCGCTGCAATTACAGTAAGAATCAACATCACGGTATTTGCGACGAGAAATTCCACCCCCATCTCAGTCACCTCCCCTCCGCTCATCTGTTGTGACATTCATGGGTTCTTCAGATAACTCATCGATAACCGCTTGGGCTGGTTTTATTCCACTGCGATGCGCAGCCCTAGCAATCGCATGGGCTCCAACAGGATTGGTAAGCAGAATTGCAACAAGGGCAAGTGCAGAGTGAAGCGCCAAAACTGATCCGTTTGTGTCCTTCTCCCACCACATTTTAAGACCAAGGAGAATAACAGACCCGATAAGGAAAATAGATCCAAATGTTGTACATTTCGTTCCCGCGTGAAGTCTTGTGTATACATCAGGGAACCGGAGAAGACCAATGCCGGCAAGGATATTAAAGAATAGACCAATGCCGATAAGTACATAAATGACAAGGTCAAAAATCATTTAAAACTCCCCTCCTTGAAGATATTTAGCTATGAATAAGGTTGAAATGAACGATAGCAGGGCATATACGATGGCAACATCAATATAGATGATTTCTCTAAATGCGGTACCAAAGGCAACCATGCTAACGATCACGATAGTGTTAATGGTGTCAACACCAACAACTCGGTCTGGTGCAGTCGGTCCCCGTAACACCCGAACAATGGCAAGAATAACACAAAACGAAAGAGCGATAACAACGATCAAATAGGTTGAATAGACATCAATCATTCTGCAATCCTCCGAATCCATTTTGGGAAATTTCCACAGATATACTTACATTCTACTGGTTTTCTCTCTAAGGCTTTTTTATCAACGTTAATCCAGTGCACGTAGAGATCGTTTGTGTCTTCGTCAATATCGACACTTAATGTACCTGGAGTCAGGGTGATTGAGTTAGCAAGCATGGTGACGCCAAGATCTGTTTTAAGATCAGGATGGATTCTTACTATACCTGGATTAATTTTCCCAGTAATAACTCTATAGGCGACATCAAGGTTTGCTTTGGTAATAGCAAGGAAAAATGGTCCGATGAGATACCCAAGAAACAAAAACCAGCGGATAGGGTTAAGCATTCGGTAGCTGTCTTTAACAAAAACACTACGTGCAATAAACCCAATAAGTACGGAGAGTAGAAGCCCAAAAGCAAGTTCGATAAAGCTCCATAATCCAAGTACCTCGGTTCCACTTCCAGTGGTTAAGATAAGATAGATAATCATACAGACGATGGTCGTAACGATAAATGCCTTCATAGTAAAACCCCATACAGGCTATTTTCAGTGGATAGGGTAAGTGGGATGATTGTTAAAAACTTTCGGTTTGTACAAAAGTGTGAATAGTAGAAAATAAACGAAAAAGAGTGCACTTTCCTATCTTAAAAAACCTACTTATATCAAAACACTTAAACGGACAATGAGATAAAGGATATGGGAAACATCTATGAATGTAAAACTTATAGGACATACATTACATCCGGAAGAGATACCTGCAATGGCTGCTACCCTGACCCATAGTAAAATAAAACCAGAAGATCTTGACAATCTCTCGGGAACGGATAAGTCAGAGGTTCTTGAGCAGGTGCTAAAACTTGGCCATACCAGTGTCATCGAACATGCCTCTTTTACGTTTGCGATAAGTGATGTAAGCAGATCACTGACGCATCAACTTGTACGGCATCGAATCGCAAGTTACTCTCAACAAAGTCAACGGTATGTCAATCTCAATGAGTCAAACTACGTCATTCCACCGTCCATCCAGAAGAACAAGAAGATGGTGAAAGCCTATGAAGAAACGATGATGGTTATTTGGGAGCAGTACAACAAATTATTAAGGATGAAAATTCCAGCAGAGGATGCTCGATATGTTCTTCCGAACGCAACATGTACAAATATTATGGTAACGATGAACGCACGGTCGCTTTTGAATTTCTTTGAATTGCGCTGCTGTCTGCATGCACAATGGGAGATTCGACTACTTGCAAACAGAATGCTAAAGGAGGTAAAGAAGCTTGCTCCGACGATTTTTAAAAATGCAGGACCATCGTGTAAGACAAAAGGAATCTGCCCTGAAAAGAAAAAAAATTGCCCTCTTTACCCACAGTGAGATGATATGAATCGACCATATGTTATAATCAATTGTGCAATGTCGGCTGATGGAAAAATAGCGTCACCGACACGAAAACAAATCCTAATCTCTTGTGAAGAAGATATCAAGCGGATGTATCGACTTCGTAATAACTGCGATGCCGTGCTGGTTGGGATAGGGACAATTCTTACCGATGACCCAAAGCTTACCGTCAAAGAAACATATGTACAACATCCTAAACAACCGTTACGGGTTATCCTTGATAGCAAAGGAAGAACACCGCCTAAGGCCCTCGCATTAAACGATGTATCAAAAACCTTGATTATAACAGCAAAAGGAAACAAGAAGACATACAATCAGTCTAATGTCGAAGTTGTCGAATGCGACACAGACAGCAAAGGATTCATTGATGTGACATACGCATTAGACCTTCTTTACAAAAAAGGTATCAGAAAACTTCTTGTTGAAGGTGGTGGCACTATTATTTGGAGTTTTCTTAAAAATAGAGTCGTTGATGATCTATATACCTTTATTGGACCCTATATCATCGGGGGGAAGGATACGCCGACAGTTGCTGATGGTGAAGGGATAACAACTGGAGAACAAATCACTCTTATAATTAATGAGGTAAAACAAGAAGGTTCTGGCGTGTTGATACATTATCACCCAGTATGAAAAATACTAATATTTTTGGTTTTCTAAAAAATTGAACGAAATGGTTTTTTACTAGTACATTTTAGTCATTTGACCAAATTTCTCTCCACAATGTTTATTATTCATATTCTCGCTGCTATTTATATGGGGAAACTATGAAGATATGGCATCAAAGGGGGTAAGACGATAAACATTTTTAGCGGTTCTGGATTGGATTGTGGGAAAACATTTGTCTTATCAGGGATAATTCTGAAGTATTTTAGGCTTAATTTTTTCCCATTTCTCCTCCTTCTCCTTATCAGATTGGATATCAGCGTAAGATACCCAAACCTGAGTCATCATTTGTCCAAATCGCTTTCGCTTCCTAACTAATTCTTTACAATCAGATATCCCCTAGGTGCTATATTTGTTGAATAGGAAATTATATATGTAGGCATTATACTACATTTTCTCGAGGAAAAGGGTTTATGAGAATTACGGTATTCTTTATCTTAGGACTTTTATTCTCAAGTAGCTTGACTATAACTGGTTTTACTGATGAGCGACATTTGCAGGAGAAGTTCTTATCTTTTTCATTTGATGCGCCTACTATTGTCGATGAAGGAACAACACTTCAGGTGCTGATGGAAGGGGCACCTGCTTGTCTATACCAGCCAGGACAGCCTGTTCTTCCAATGATAACCAGAACCATTCAGTTGCCATTTGGGTCTCTTGTAAGTGATGTAATCTTTTCTTCTGGCAGGGTAAAAACACTGGCATTGCAGAAAAAAATTACTACTTCCCCATTTCCCTTTAGTCAAAGAACCTCTGATGAACTCTCAAATGTTACGTTCAGTATACAAACAGCATACAGCCAAGAATCCTATCCTCTCCGATGGTTTACCTTTTCCACCGGTGGTGGGTTAAACCAACACAGTGAACATGTGACGTTTTTTACAGTACGAGTTTTCCCTATACGATACAGTCAAGCAACCGATACGGTTCTGTATATTGATTCTTGTAACATCAGCCTTATCTATGAGTTGCCGCAATCCTCACCATTCCCAACTAAAGTGACAAATGATCTTGTTATTATCTGCCCCATCAGGTTTATCACACCGTTACAACTTTTGACAGAGCATAAAAATATGGTTGGTATCCGTACAAAAATTGTTCCATTACAGCAAATTTACCGTAACTATCCAGGGTATGACAAACCTGAACAGATCAAATATTTTATCAAAGATGCCGTGGAACGATGGGGAACAACCTATGTGTTGCTTGTGGGTGGTTTGAAATCGCATCTCATCGGTAAACCGCGTGATAACGTAAACACAGGAATACGTGATTGGCATCTGCCAATCCGATATACGAACCTTTTGGATGATGATGCCCTCTATGACCCTGGTTTTATTAGTGATCTGTACTATGCGGATATTTACGATAGCCAAGGTAGTTTCTGTAATTGGAATTCTTTTGACGATGGGATTTATGGTGGATGGTCACATTCGACCTCTTTTTGCTTTTCAAATAATACGATTGATGAGATTGATTTTTATCCTGATGTCTATCTTGGAAGACTCCCCTGCAGAAACCTCTTTGAAGTACAGTCAATCGTTCAAAAGATTATCACGTATGAAAAGAAATCAGTAGATCCATCATGGTTTAAGAGGATGGTGGTCGTTGGGGGAGACCCATATGATGATGCTGGAACAAATTATCTTGAAGGGGAGCTTATTGGAGATAAAGCGTTATCATATATGTCTGGGTTTGAACAATGTAGATTGTTTTCATCAAATCGATATTCGGATCCGCAATTAACTCCAATCACACAAAATATTATCAGGGAGATTAACCAAGGATGCGGTTTTTTGCTCTTTGATGGTCACGGAGGACCATCCTGGTGGAACACCTTCTGGCCAGGTGAATTTGATGCGTTGATTCAAAAGGGAGGAATTACCGTCTTTCAATTCTCTCAATTGAGAAATACTGAAAAACTTCCCATCTGTGTCGTTGGGGGATGCCACATCAACCTGTTTAATGTTTCTTTTCTATCAACAATAACCGACTTACGAAATAAGCATTTCATGTGGTCCTATGGGATTCCTACTCCTGAATGTTGGGGCTGGGGTCTTGTCATGAATCGAAGAGGGGGGGCGATTGCAACGATTGGAAATACCGGACTTGGGTATGAGGCGGGTGGTGAAGTCGGGGATCTAGATGGCGACGGCGTAAATGAACCTGATTGTATCGAGGCGCTCTGTGGCTATCTGGAGACGCAATTCTTTAAGGGATACCAAGTGAATACTATGGATATCCTTGGTAAAAACTGGTGCTATGCTATTTCGGAATATCTGCATATCTACCCAGGTATGGAACAATGGATGGATGCGAAAACCCTTGAACAGTGGGTGTTATTTGGTGACCCGAGCCTAAAAATCGGTGGGTATTACAAGTAAAACCTATTCTTCTGGCATATAGTTCATTTTGTGCAACTTCGATGCATACACATATTTATATTTCTTTATGATGTCAGGGAACTTGTTGATTAAGTCTTTCATGATTTCGTGGAATTGTTCTAAACTTAGAACATGGTACTCTAATTCTAGATCTGAGATTCCGACGGATTTGTCGATGCGTACGAGATGCGGGTTGGTCTTTGCATAATTCATGATTTTTCCTCGTTGTTTAAAATCCCTCAGATCGATATCAGCTTTGAAAAATTGATACCCAAGTTTTGTAAGATCTATATCAGCACGGAAACCCTGTATGATATCTTCTTTCATTAATTTTTTAATGCGATAGTTCACAACAGACACGGTAGTATTTAGTCGCTTCGCAATCTCCTTGGCAGATATACGTGCAGAAGGAGCGATCAAACGTAGGAGACGAAAATCAAGTTCGTCGATCTTTGCTTGTGTTCCTCCGCCTGTTATCTCAAATTTCGTCCGATCTGATTTTTTCACATCATCAAGGAGATAGGAATAACGATACGAGTATTGTTGAATATAGACTGAGAATTGCTGCTCCATAAAATAATCTCTAAACCGTTTCAGTGTCTCATCCCAAAAAGAGTAAAAATCATTGATGTTCTTTACCCACATAATTAACGCAAGATCAAATCTTCCTTCTGCGGTTATCGTCCACCAGTTTAATTTCTGACTGGTAAAATAGGATATGATTTCCTTTTCTTTTTCCTTCGTCATGTACTGATACACGAGGTAAATGCGGAAACTTATATAACCAAGTTTAAATGCATCAATCACAGTGTAGAATGCTTTTATGATGCCGTTCTCTATGAGTTTATTGACGCGATATGCCACAACGGTTTTTGAAAGACCGACCATAGTGCCGATTTTCGAAAAGGATTGGCGTGAATCAAGGTCAAGCTGATAGAGGATTTCCCGATCTTTTGAATCGATTTTTACCATATTTGTATGAACATAATAATAATATAGTATAAAAATTTTTTATTCCGTTCAAAATCATTAGATAATTTTATTACAAAAATAATTACACCGCTGTTCCTAAAGAAAAAAAATACGATAATTTTTCAAGAGACGATGACTGCTATGCATAACCAGAACAGAAAATCTATAAATAAGACATTTCAATCACAGTTTACACATGTGCGGAATCATAGGTATTATCGGGGAACAACCAGTATCACATCTTATTTATCATAGCCTATTTTCCATCCAGCATAGAGGACAATCATCTGCCGGCATGCTCACCTACGATGGAAATATCCACGTAACAAAAGATTCCGGTCTTGTACGGGATGTTTTTAACGAAGATAAAAAAATAGACAAACCAGGGACCATCGGCATCGGTCATACAAGATATTCCACTGCTGGGATGGACGACGAAGAATCATTAAAAAAGAACGCACAACCAGAATATCTAGTAAATCCCTTTTTAGCAGCAGTCCATAATGGAAATATCTATAATTGCTCTGAGTTGACACCCATAACAGAAAGAAAACCACGCACTGATTGCGATATCCAATGGCTTTTACTCCCGATGGCAGACCAGCTTTATAAAAAGGAACTCAACCCAGATGTAATCTTTTCTGCTTGTGAACAGGTCATGCGAAAGGTAAAAGGAAGTTATTCCGTGTTATATATTGCAGATTCAGGAGAAAAACCATTTCTTTTCGCTATGACCGACCCACGCAAGGTTCGACCACTTGCACTTGGAAAAGCAAACGGAACATATTGCTTGGCTTCAGAGACACGGGTTTTTAAAAAAATAAATTTTGAGTATGTGAAGGATATCCCAGGCGGATCTGTCATCGTAATCGATCTTAAGGGAACCATCTATGAAAAGCAGATTATCAAAAAACAGGAATATCCTTGCATGTTTGAATTTGTCTACTTTGCAAAACCTGATTCACGTATCAACGGAAGGTCCATTCACACGACCCGTGAGGAGATTGGACGATTTCTAGCCCAAGAACAACCCGTTAAGGCAGACATTGTAATTCCAGTACCCGAATCAGGAAGACGATATGCAATTGGGTATGCACGGGAATCCGGCATTCCCCTTGATGAGGGAATTATGAAGGATAAAGATGAACGATCCTTCATACAACAAACACAGGAGCATCGGGAGAAAATCGTTGAGGAGGGGCTATCGTTCCTCCGTGCAGTCCTACAAAATAAACGAGTTGTCTTAATTGATGATTCGATTGTTCGAGGTACTAATATCCGAAAAATCATCCGTGGAATGAAGAACGTTGGAGCAAAAGAGATACACGTGAGGATCGGATGCCCGCCGCTTATCGCACCTTGTTACCTTGGTATAGATATGCGCAGTAAAAAGGAATTTATCGCACGCGATAACGATGGAAATGTTAAATCATGGGATCAAATCGCGGAGGAAATCGGAGCTGACTCCTTAGGCTATATCAGTATTGAAGGACTAAAGAAGGCAATCGGTTTTAATGTCTGTAAAGGATGCATCGAATTTCCAGAAGGATATCCCCCAGAAATGAGGGGGGACGTAAAACAACTTTTTAAAAACGATAGAAAAGGAATGCGGGCATACGAGCGCATGTAATTATGTAGGTATCGTATGATATTAATAACCATAGGATCGTTAGAGGAACGTATAATCAAATTATTACAGGAAACATACCCAATCACAACCTCTGAAATTGCACAGAAATTAAAAGCATCCTTAAGAGAAATCGAATGGGTGTTAAAAAAATTCCAAATCAAACGAATCGTACAACTCGAACCGTTTCCAGATAAAACATACGTGAGATTATTACGAGATGATTTCCAATTTGTAGGATCTAAACAACAACGAAAGACCATAAAACATACAACGGGACATAAAAAAGAGGAGAGAAAAAATTACGACGATATAAACGATATAATGTACTCTTAACTTAAATAACAGCGAAAAGGGAAAAAAAGATAAACCAAATAAAAGTTCAGAGTATCGTTTCATCTGAACATTATTCGTTACATAGTGAAGGTGGAGAAATGGAGACTGTAGCTTTGGAAAACAAAGTGGAAAATATCAATACACACAGATCAAATGGAAAGCCAAAAATTGCGTATTTCTCTATGGAAATCGGGATCAACGAAAATATCCCGACATATAGTGGTGGTCTCGGGATTCTTGCAGGTGATACTTTAAAATCATGTGCTGATCTTAATGTGCCGATTGTCGGGGTCACACTACTATCAGAGAAAGGATATTTTTATCAAGAAATTGATTTAGATGGAAACCAAATCGAACTCCCATATAATTTTAACCTCGATGATTTTCTGAAGTTACTTCCCTGTAAAACAAATGTGAAAATAGAGGACAGAGAGATAACAATACGTATATGGTTTTATCCCGTACAAGGTGCTAGTGGGTATATCGTCCCAGTTTTTTTCCTTGATACCAATGTAGAGGGAAATTCACCCTATGACAGAGAGATAACCAAATATCTTTATGGAGGAGACAACAGATATCGTCTTGCACAAGAGATTGTATTAGGTATCGGTGGTGTTCGCGCCATTGACTCATTGGGTTATCGAAATATCGACAAGTACCATATGAACGAAGGCCATGCCGCGTTAGGTACTCTTGAACTGTACGATCAATTCAAGGATGTAGAAAAAGTCAGAAATCAATGTGTGTTTACAACACATACACCTGTAGCTGCGGGACATGACCAATTCGATTTATCTCTTGCAAAATCAATGATTGGCGATTTACTACCGAACTCACTCCTTCATGAATTCACCTTTGAACATAAGTTAAACATGACCAGACTTGCACTCTTTTTCAGCCATTACGTCAATGGTGTTGCAAAGAAACATGGGGAAGTCTCTCGTAAGATGTTCCCAGGATATGACATCGATTCAATCACAAATGGCGTACACACCCCAACATGGGTCTCTGAGCCGTTCCAACGTGTTTTTGACAAAAACCTTCCCGGCTGGCGTTCTGATCCGTACATCCTTCGAGGAGCATTTGGTATTGACAAAGCAGAAATTTGGGCGGCACATATGGAAGCAAAAAAGAAACTGATAGATTTCGTAAACAACCGCTATAACGTGGGGATGAACTATGATCATTTCACGATTGGATTTGCCCGCAGACAGACTGCATATAAAAGACCTGAGTTACTTATCTCAGACCCAGAAAAGCTTATGACGATCGGAGAGAAAGCTGGACCGATTCAGATTATTTATGGGGGAAAAGCGCATCCAAAAGACGGTTCTGGGAAAGAAGCAATTAAAAAGATTTTCTCAACAATGAAGACTATACAGGGAAATGTAAAAATAGCATATATTCATAATTATGATATAGCGATGGGGAAACTCATAACAGCAGGCGTTGATGTCTGGTTAAACACACCCCGACGACCTAAGGAAGCATCAGGCACGTCAGGGATGAAGGCAGCACATAACGGTGTACCTCAAGTCAGCACACTAGATGGATGGTGGATTGAGGGACGTGTTGAAAATATCACTGGGTGGGCAATCGGAACGAGAAAATCAAATGAACGAGATTCTGATGATCAGAATGATAGAAACGATTTGTACAATAAACTTGAGACCTGGATTATTCCAAAGTTCTACAATGACCGGGATAATTGGATTCGGACCATGAGAAGTTGTATTGCCATTAACGCATCGTTCTTCAACACAAATCGAATGATTGAGCAGTACGTACTAAATGCCTATTTCATGTAGTAGAAAGGATTCATATTTTGGTGTGATGTTCTCAATATCTTCTACCCAGGTTCGTAATATTTCTGCAACGCTCCATGCTTGCGTGATGCACCCTTGGGGTGCATAGGGAGGATCTCCATCAAAGATTTCGTAGAGAGAGCCATCCCAAGAATCACCATAGACGTCAAGCATAGGTTGTAGGAAATTCTGATAAGCATACTGTCTCTGCGCCGGTTCAAAATCTTTAACCTTTAAAAACGCCTTGATAAATGGTCCCATCAACCAAGGCCACACTGTACCATTATGATAGGCAATATCCTTGTTATGATTCCCAAGATATGTTCCTTTATACTGGGGATCCTGAGGCGAAAGGGTCCTTAAACCAAAGAGAGTAACAAGCGTCTTATATACCTCAGTAACAATCTCTTTCTGCATCTGTCTGTCGACCATGGAAAAATCAAGCGAGACAAGGAAAATCTGGTTTGGACGCATCGAGAGATCCTTGGTATCTATCACATCATACGCATGATCGTACTTATTTTGAAAACTACGTTTGACGTTCTCTGCCAAGTCACTATAGCAATCGTTCTTACCTATGAATGAAGAAAGTGTGCTCATGATCCGTAACGCGTTATACCACAACGCTTGGATCTCCACTGCTTTCTTTGATCGTGGTGTTGTAAAGTAATCCCCGATTTTGACATCCATCCAGGTGAGACCTTCGCTATGGCTGATGAGAAAATCATCGTCCATGTGTATACCAAAATCTGTTCCATTCCTATATTGTTCAATGATTGATTGCATTACTGGCCAGAGTTTATCAACAAGTTTTAGGTCATTTGTGTATTTTAGATATTGATAGACTCTATCCACATACCAAAGTGATGCATCAACGGTGTTATATGCAGGTTGAGAATTCCGCTCCGAGAACACGTTTGGTATTAAACCGTTCTTGCAGTATCTCCCAAAGTTTTCAAGTATGAGCCTTGCATCATCAAATCGCTTCGTCACCAGAGTTATCCCTGGGAGTGCAATAAGGGTATCCCGCCCCCAATCGCTAAACCAATGATAACCCGCAACAATGGACTTCCCAGATCCTTTTTGTACGACAAAGGAATCAGCAGATAAGACAAGTTTATCGAAAATCCTGGGGAGCGCCGCTTGTGTAAGTAATCGTTGCTTACGTTGCATTTCCTTATCGTAGATATGTGCGGGGTTATCTTGTAGTTCCTCTTCAATGGTAAAAACTAGATAATACTCAGTGGATTTCTTCAGAGGCACTTGAAATTCTCCGATGTGAAAGTTATGGTCCCTCCAAGAGTCCCCTCTTTCTTTATCTTTTCTATAAAAGAATTCTTCCCAATATCCATCCGGAAGATAGCATGAATTTCTCAATAGTATCTTTAATTTTTTATTACTATTACTGGGTGTCACTACCACACCTTGATCCACGATATTTTGAGAAAATGAAGCAGACCCTGGTGATGTCATATCGTAGAAATGTCGAGAATTGACCACAGGAACATGAGAGAGAACGACAGGGTTATTTGTATCAATCGTGTATTTGATAATGGAGGTGTTTTTTCTATATTCCATGAAAAAGGTTTTTTTCAGACACACTCCATCAATGTCATAGATAAGTGAGGGAAAGAAATCAAACACGAATTTACATTTCTTACTGTTCAATGGATAAACGCAATCTTTGATCTGTATTCTATCTTTTACATTTGAGACAAACATCCACCGTCTCTCTGGTGGCTCTAGGCTTGCAACAAGTAAGCCATGGAATTTGCTTGTAGTCTCACCAGAATGAGTTAAGGATGAATAACTACCAAGCCCATTTGTCACAATCCATTCTCTCATGGATATCTCCTACCAAAAATGGATATACGTTATCATTGAAAAAACTTATCGCTTGAACTCTTTGTAAATGGCAAGCGTTCGTTTTGTTACAGCATCCCAGTTGAATTCGCCAAGCACGCGTTGTCTACCGTTCTTTCCCCATTGCATACCCTTATCCGGTGATTGAAGCACTTGGATGATTCCCCATGCGATGTCTTTTGGTTCAAAGGGATTAATATGAATGCCACATTGTTTCTCGCCGGAGGGGACAACCTGTTCCCGCATCCCGTTTGTTCCTCGTGCACCAACAACCGTTGGTTTTTGCATGGATAATGCTTCGGTGCACACGATTCCAAAGGGTTCATATAGCGACGGTAGAACGACAACATCAGACGCAGCGTAATGACGTATTCTTTCTTGTTCGCGGATAAACTCTGTTCTCATGATCACTTTATCATGTATGCCTAATCCATCTGCGAGGGATCGAAGTTCATTTTCCATATCACCAATCCCAAGAATAAGTAATTTCGTGTTAGGGAACTCTTTCAACACCAGAGGCATCGCTTGCACCAGTTTATCAATTCCTTTTACGGTAACTAGACGACCGATGAAAAAAAGAAGGTTTTCATGGTCTTGAACACCATAGTTATGTCGTACAGCGAGTCGTTCTGCATCTGAAACACGTGCAGGGTCGTATTTTGTTGGGTCAACACCATTCCAACAGGACCTTATTTTATTCTGTGGAAATCCAAGTTTTAAAAGCTCATCTGCCATGGCATTAGAGACAGTAATGACGCAATCCGCTACTTGACCTCCTTCATATTCGATATCTTTTATCGTATGGGATCCTCGACCAACTGATCGACCAACTTCAGTGGAATGGACATGGAAAATCAAAGGCAGATTGAGCTCTTTTTTAGCGACCATCCCTGCCATTATGCCAAGCCAGTCATGCGCATCAACAATATCAAATGTCCGACCGTTCTTCCGGACAAGGCCATTTACCAGCTTTGAGGCAGACATTATATTATAGCTCAATACATCAGCAAAAAACTTAAAATATGGCCCCCAAGAGCGAAGCTCATGGTCTGTACAGAGATAGAATGGTTTACTCATTTCAAGTGTTTTAGGTCGATAGACCTCGACACCATCAATCTGATCAAATATACTAACAGCATTGTCCTTATTAAGAGAAAAAACAGTGACATCATGATCAAATTCAACTTGCTTTTTTGAAATCTCAGTTGCAAAGGTACCAAGACCACCGTAGATAACTGGCGGATACTCCCAAGAAAAATGAACAATTTTCATAGACTGTTATATCTCCTCACCGATGTTCTGCTTTTTCCTTTAGGTCTTGTAAAATGTTCATATAGTTAATAAATCCATCATACGGGACTTCATAGGGACTGAAATATGCATGAACGTTACCATCCTCAAAGCCCTTGGTTGAGATATAATAAAGATGATCTGATGTTTGGAGCAGTCTCCAGACATATAAAAGGTCATGGTCTCCCTTTCGTTTTAGTTTTCGTCCAATGTCCTTAAGCTCGTTGAAGCACGCAATCTGCATGTTGTTTCCAAGCCATGTAGAAACATTTCTGTCTTCGTCAGCCCAAGAGATCGCCCAGGGGGCATCGATGTCACCAACCGCGTTGTACCGTTCGACTGCCTCACTTACGGTGGCAAAATCAAGGTTATTATGTTTCAGTACCTCACTAGGAAGATGTCTGAGGAATTCGAAAATACCGGTTTCTGTCCATTGATGCTCTCCGAAAGTTTCATAGTCCATGAACAGATTAATAACGTCCCCAAAGGAGTTGGACATCCAGTCTGCATACTTAGTAGCGGTAAGAGGAAACCCTGGCCAGTTACGGGCAGAAAATCGGAATCCGACATCATCACTGAGCGTATAGTTACGTAAAAGGACCTTCAGGTTTACATTGACTGGTTTGTAGACAAAGTTAGGCGAACGCCATCCCAGGATTTTCTCTGCTCCTTCAGTGATAATGCCTTTATACCCAAGGTCAGCGATTTTTCGTGCGATTCTATTATCGTAAATGGCTTCCGTATTCCGGAACACCTTTGGTTTGTAGTTGAAGATTCTTTGAATCATCTGCCGATGCATCTTCACTTGATCTTCAAACTCATCAAGCTCATCGTAAAGCCCCGACAGCGAATGAAAATAGGTCTCCTCAATAAGGTCAACAGCTCCGGTTTTAAACAGTTCCTTGAAACTATCGATAAGCTCCGGCAGATAGTTTTCACAGTATTCAACAAACGTGCCGGTCAGGCTATAGGAGATGCGGAATTTCCCATCGTACTGACGGATCAAATCAAGCAGCATATTATTGGTAGGAAGATAACATTTGTTTGCGACCTTTTCAAAAATCTTCTTGTTGAGCTGCTGGTTAAAATAAGTGGAATGGACGTCTTTTGTATTGCCTATGTTAAAAACAGAAAAATGATTTAGTCTAACTGGTTGATGTACCTCAAAATAAAAACATATCGATGGCATATTAGGCAAGACCCCTGTAGACTTGCAGCGTCCGTTCTGCGACGCGGTCCCAGGTAAATAATTGTATTTCCCTTTTTGAACTTTGCCTCATGGTGTCATGTAATGAATCGTAGCGTAACAGTGCGATAATTTTATTTGCCATTTCATCTGTATCCCAGAAATCTACCTTGAAACAATTCTTCAGTACCTCAGAGACACCCGCACTTTTTGACACAATCGTAGGTGTTCCAGCAGAGATAGCTTCAAGTGCGGTGATACCAAATGGCTCGCTGACCGATGGCATGACATAAATGCTTGAGATCTTATAGATATGTTTGACTTCCTCTTCAGTGAGCTTCCCGGTAAAAATGACCTTATTTGAGATCCCCAGGTGGACCGCTTGCTCGATTAACCGAGGCATCATATCCCCAATTCCAGCAATAACAAACCGAGCATCTTCGTAATCCAAAACTTTTTTTGCTGTTTTTAGGAAAAACTCTGGACCTTTCTGTATCGTCAATCTCCCTAAGAACAGGACAAGATTTCGTTTCTCGCCATCCCCAATTGGATAGACTGCGTTATGGACGACAGTGATTTTATCTGGGTTTATGCCGTATTTTTCAACTACGACCCGTTTGGTAAATTCACTGACAGCGATTATACGATCAGCTTTTTGCATGCCTTCTCGCTCGATATCGATGAACCACTGGTTTGGATAAATCCATCCAGATCGATCATATTCGGTCGAATGAACAGTCAAGATAAGTGGGATACCTAATTTTTCCTTTAGGGCTGTTGCTGCCTTCATGGTCAGCCAGTCATGACAATGGATTAAATCATATGTACCTCTCACTCGCTTAATTAAAAGATCATTGTAGCGATACACGGCATCGAAGAATTTTCCGCCAAGCTCCTTATCGTCTGGTCGATCATAGGGATGGACTTCTGCTTCACCAACTTCGATAATATTTATATTCTTGTTGTCACTTTTTACCTTCTGCTTGAGTTTTGGCATATAGAAATCTATCTGAACATTCTTATCGGCAAGACCATGGGTCAACCCATAACAGTGGGTGCCTAAACCTCCCACTTTGAATGGCGGGTATTCCCAGCCGATCATTGCAATTTTCATTCCTCTTATCCTCACCAATAGTGTGATTTGTGTTTATTGATAATTTGTATTCCTAATTATTATAACATACTCATAGAGCATGCAATAAATAAAGTTTTTTTCTTTATGACGTGATTTTTAACCGTTAAACCTACCTCGTTATTATAAGCTTTTCGTTTTTATTTGAGTTCTTCCTTTTTCTTAAACATCGTTAAGAATCTTCTTCCGAATTTACAAATGACTTTTATATTTTTTGCCTACCAATGATATGCCTTAGCAGGATATAATAGTATCTACAGAATTGCGCAAAAAAGTTTAAAAAAAAGAACTTTTGTTTTCAATGCAACGATTGTTTGTGATTTTAAAAGTATATTGTCGCTGTCACCCAACACAAACTAAGAATATGCATTAGGTGTGGTGACACAGCATTCTCCAAAGAACGCAGCAGCGGGAGAACCCTGCAACGCTTCTCGCGACAGTTCTATGATATCGTGGTTATCCTCTGTTTCATCTCTTGACTTGACGTCTTTCTGATCAAAGAGGGACCCTAATCGATATCAACTGTTACCTTGAACTTGCTTCTCCAATCATATGATCATGGAGATCTTCGTATCAAGGATACATAAACATACCGCTTTTAATTCTTTAACGTTTCGCTTGGTTATGTTTATCGATATTTATTTATTTCGTTACGAAGAGACTCTGCTTTTTTACGTGATTGCTCTGCGAAATCCTGCTGGTGACCTGCGAAAAGGATCTCCCGAGACGAATTAATAAGTGCCATTTCCTTTTTTAAGTTCGTACCATTTCGTACAGTTTTTTCAACATCCCCTCCTTGCTTTCCTACCCCCGGGATGAGAATCGGGATATCTTCACCAAGGATTGTACGAATGGTTTTTAGTTCCTCAGGGTATGTCGCGCCAACGACGGCACCACAGTTATTATTAGTATTCCATTCATGAATCTTCCGAGCAACGATTTGGTAGACAGGGGTTGATGAGACTCTAAGATCCTGAAAATCCACCGCGGAGGGATTTGAAGTGCGACACAAAATAAAACTACATTTATCTTTATAGTTCAAGAACGGTATTATTCCATCCTTCCCAAGATATGGATTGATTGTTACAGCATCTGCTTGTAATGTCTCAAAAAGGGCGCTTGCATATCTCTGCGCGGTATTCCCAATGTCATTGCGTTTTCCATCTAGAATTACAAAAATATCGTGCGGGACATACTGAATGGTCTTTACGAGTGCTTCAATGCCATTAGCTCCACCTATTTCATAAAACGCCATATTAAGCTTATATGCACAAACCAAATCTTTCGTAGCATCTATGATTGTTTTATTGAAATCAAACAGTGGATTTTTACTTGTTTCCACCAGGAATTTTGGTATTTTTAAAAGATCGGTATCAAGCCCGACACATAGTAGACTATTGTTCTGAGACGTAACAGTTGCTAGTTTCTCTCTCCAGTTCATACAGTTCTTAAGTGAAATAGTGATTCTTCTATAAATACCCGTGTTTTCGTTAGCTATTTAATATCGTGCAAAATACAATCCAGTATATGCAAATCATTTATGGAGTATGTTCCTGGGGTCTTGGTCACGCGACACGATCATTGCCAGTTATTCGAAAACTTATAAGTGAAAATCATAAGGTGACCGTGATTTCAAATGGACGTAGTTTGGAGGTACTGAAAAAGGAACTCGGTAGGGATGTACACTTTATTGATATCCCAGATTATCCGATGCTTCTTTCTGAAAATACGAGGCAGTTTTTAGCAAAAAGTATGCTGTACTGGCTTGTGTTCATTAAGAGAATTGAGGATGGGTTAGCCAAGCTGCAGAAAATTCTTGATAAAAAACGCTATGACTGCATTATTTCTGATGCTCGTTATGATATGTACAGTAAAAAGATCCCCTCGTTTTTTATCTCTCATCAGATGCGGATCATGAACCCATTTCAGATAAAGATTTTTGAACAGGCCATGGAGCAATTCAACTTGTTTTTTTTTAAGCGGTATGCTACAGTCATAGTTCCGGATTATAAAGAGAACAACCTTTCCGGTGATTTATCACATAACCTAAAAAGAATCGATGAAAACTCAATTCATTATGTCGGTGTTCTTTCGGATTTTACGAAACGGACGATGAAAAAGGACATCGATTATCTGATTTCGATTTCAGGTCCTGAACCACAACGAAGTATGCTTGAGAAAAAACTCCTGTCACAAGCAGAGGAGCTTGAGGGAAACGTGGTCGTAACCTTAGGGAAAACAGAGAAATACTCAATAACAAAAAAGAAAAATCTGACGACGTATTCGTTTGTAACAAAGGAACTGAGGGAAGAATTATTAAACAAAGCAAAGCTGGTGGTATCACGGTCTGGATACTCGACGTTAATGGATGTTGCAGTAATCGGAACAAAAGCATTGTTCATCCCGACACCAGGTCAGATCGAACAAGAGTATCTCTCAAGATATCATAATCAGCTTGGCACATTTTATTCTGTATCGCAGGATACGGTGCAGTTGAAATCAGATGTCATAGTAGCAAAGGAAAAAACCGGTTTTTCCAGAGAATGTGATGTGAACAAAACAATAGAAAAAATCCTTATAATTCTTAAGGAAAATATGTAAATTTTTACCATAACAGCTTTAAATCAGATGCATATTATGGGGGAGGAAGGAAAAATTGTTCATGAAACATTTAGATTTTCTGAAAACGTGGCTTTTCTGGTTATTTTTAATTACTGCGATTGCTATCGTGGTTCGATCCATCCCAGCTTGGACAAACGCAGCATGGGGTGGAGACTTTGGGATTTACTACGGTCTGACGTCACGGTTCGTTGAAAATCAGCAGATCTTCAACAATTACGACGGCTGGGGAGGGATGTATAATTATTTCCCTATATTATATATATTTTCTGCAATTGGACATTGGATAACAGGAGTTGACCTCCTCTGGGTTATGCCAAAGATCGCCCCGGTTTTTGGTGGATTAACCGTTTTTATTTTCTATTTTATTGTCTATGATTTAACAAAAAGACGCGACCTTGCTATATTATCATCACTATTTCTTGCGGTTATCCCATTTCATGTGTATCAAACCAGTCATGCCGCACCCCTAACCATGGGACATTTCTTCATGCTTCTTTCAATGTACCTCTTTCTTAAAACCATGAATAAGAAAAAATATCTTATACCCCTGCTTGTATCTACCGTTTTTCTTATCATGTCACATCACCTTACCACGTATTTCTTCCTCATCACCATCTTCTTTATCGTCGTCATAAAAAGCATTCGCCTGGACCTTCGAAGTATATACCGCGATGTTTTTTATGTTACGGTTGCATCTGCACTAGCTTTCAGTTACTGGATATTTGTCGCTACACCAGTTTTTAGTACATTTATGAACACAGGACTTTCCATTTCATCGTATCTTGTGATTTTTCTTTTTTATGTAAGTTTATTTGGTCTTCTTCTTGGTATCGTCGCACTGAAGAATACCTCTCCAGCCCTTATCCATATGTTGAAAAAAAAGTGTGCATTTCACCCTACATCTTCGCGGAAACGGGCATTATTGTATTTCGCCGCAGGGTTTCTATTTATTTTTTCTGCGGAAATCGTTTTTTTATTTGTGAATTTTCCTGTCAGTGGCATGCGTATGCGGCCACTCTCCGTTATCTATTCCATCCCCATGCTTTTATTTATCGGATTTGGATGTCTGGGTGTTGAGTATCTTAAAAAAGTAAATAACTATTGGTTTTTTCAAGCGTGGTTATTCGCAATCCTTTGTTCTTTTACTTATTCATTGGTGACTGTAAACACAACGTTATTCTCAGATCGCCATATCGAATATCTTACAGTCCCGGCTTGTCTTTTCGCTGCCATTGGCGTATTTTTTTTCTTCAGGGATCGTGACCATAAGGTACCTCTTTTTTTTAAAAAACAGCTCTCATATCCCTCAATCCAAGTGTTATTTGTTTTGGTGGTGTGTGGTTTGGTTTTTTCAAATGCGGTCGCGGTTTATCCTGTATATAAATCATTGGAGTGGATGGATGAAAGTATCCCTGATGAAACCGCGAATACTATTGATTGGATGAAGAATAACCTTAATACGACCACTATAGTGGTTGCCACCGATTTACGGCTGTCCAAGATGATATGGGCTGAAGGTATTAATGCGACCTTTGAGGAAACCAATACTACCTGGACCTGCGACACCTGGGTCGGATGTGTTGCAGATCTTTATGATGGGGAGAACCACCGTGTAGTGACGCATGTGCTCATTGATGATGTGATGCGAGATGTATCAGTGAACATACGTGTAATTCAAAGTTTGTATATGACTAATGAATCGTATCTGAAGTTTGCTGAAGAGCCTTTTGAACTTCTCTTTCGGAATGCTACCATTAATCAGAATAACGAAGAGGTTCATTGGGCTGAAGTCTATAAGATTAACTGGACATTCATTGAACAGCATCTGATCGTAGAAAAAATAAAGGACTATCCCTTTTCTAAAAACCCGAGGACTTTTTCGTAGACCTGCTCGTAATGGGATCCTATGTATTGTATTGCATGCTGTTGACTAAGCTTAAGGCTTTTCTCTTTCATGGAGTTTTGTAGTGTATTATCAGAGAGGATGGTGATGATGTGTGTAGCAAGTTGACTGCTGTTTTTTGGCTCAAAAACCAATCCATTTCTTGCGCTTGTAAGTTCTGGGACCGCACCTTTATTGACGACTACTGGAGGCACCCCTGAGGCGATCGCTTCAAGCGTAACAATACTTTGGAGTTCTGATTCAGCAGGCATGACGAACACATCAGCAAGCGTGTAGATGTTTGGGTAATCTTCCCAGTCAAGAAAATCGATAAACGTCGTATGCGCTTGTATTCCTAATTGCTTTGTCAATTTCATCATCTCTGGTTTTAGACTACCAGATCCGCAGAAAAGAAAATGCGCATCTACTACCTTAATAACCTTGGGAATCGCTTTGACGAGCACATCAATATTTTTTTCTTGGTTGATCCTGCCAGTGTAAAGGACCAATGGTTTTTTAGGGATATTGAAACGTGCTCGAAGATACTCTCCTTTATTGGTTGGTTTGAACAGTGCGGTGTTCACACCATTTGAGATAGGTGTCACCGGTGTCTTCATTCCTTTCTCCTTGTACATGGTCGCTCCGGTCTTTGTTGGAACTGTTGCCCAGTCGACACGATTGTAGAAATAGACAAGATATGACCATATATATCTCACCATAGTTGGATAAAACGAAGAGGTGAAGAACGGAGCAAGCACATTTTCAGGGAGAATGTGGATAGATCCAACTAATGGGATGTGTTTCTTTTTTGCCCAAATCATCGCACAAATACTGATAGGATAAGGCGAACAGACATTAATCACGTCCGGTTTGAAACGATCTATGATTTTTTTTACAGAGACAAGAGGGAAAGGTGAGAAATGGTATTTATTATTCATATAAAAAGGGAGAAGAAACGCCCGCGGTCTGTAGATCGTTGACCCGTTATCATCTTCGACAATATTTTTGAAGGAAAAGCTTGGGGCAATCACACGGACATCATGCCCTCTATTCATCAGCTCATGGACGATGCGGTGCTGCGCGATTGCCCCGCCATCAATAATAGGATAGTATGATTCCGTGGTGAACAGTATTTTCATGACATCTACATCTCGTCTTGTTGTATAACAATGAATGGATAGATAAGCGTTACCAAAACAACATCAAATTGATTATTTAAGGAGATAGGGACTTAGCGATGAGTATAATGAGCGGGGTGATGCGAACACGTCGGTGGCGAAGTACTGATACCAACCGCATCTGCGGTTACACTTATTCATCAAAACCCGTGCTTCATGTGCTTCCGGTGTCCGAAGGAATTCCATAAAAGAACCTCCCGTGAAATTATAAAGATGTTTTCCAATAGTACGACATGGATAGAACAGACCGCCATCTGAGTCGATAATAACCGATGATGTTGAACATCCATGAGATTTGTTTATATTGTCTAAAAATCCTTTTGGTGTAGTAATGGTATTTATATATTGTGTTTTCAATCTGAGCAGTTCTTCTCTGAATTTCTGCGGATCAGGATAGAAATCATCAGTGCCGTCTAAGTGACACGCAGGCATTACCACGGCCCGGGCGTTGACCTCATGGACACGTTTGATTTTCTCTTCAAGTGCAGTAAGGGTGTCTTTTGTGACAACGATTTGAATGCAGATCTCAGGTCCATAACTTTGGAACTCTTCAAGTCTATCAAAGAACGTAAGGTTGTCGTGACCCTCATCGATGCTTATATGCAGATAATCAATATGTTTTCCATATTCCTTCATGGGCCGTTTCTCCAGAAGATGTCCATTTGTGGTAAAAAAGAGGTAAAAAGGTTTTTGATGGGCGTATTCCAGGATTTCACCAAGGTCCTTTCGCATAAGCGGATCTCCCCCTTCGAGACTTAGGACGATGATACTTGAGTTTGCGATATTATCTATGACCTTTAATACTTCCTCTTTTTTTAGGTCCGGTGTCTTTTCTTTCCAAACGTTACAAAAGCTACATTGTAGGCTGCAGATATGTGTGACTTTGAATGAGGCGTAAAAAGGGTAAATACATTCATGTGAAAGGTAATTTGTCGCAGCATATCGAAATACTTGTAAATACTTGCTCAGCGGGAGTTTTTTCATAATCTTACGATGAGAGAGGAGTAAGAAACCATAGGAAATAAGGTTTTTTATTCATTGATAAAAAAAACCACAAGAGACTTATAGCGTCGTTGAAATAACCATTGTGATTGACAAATAAACAAAAAAAAATAACAAAAACAAAAGTTTCAATTTTTGTAAGCATTACGCTGAGTCTTTCTATCATTTTTGTAATAATGTATTTTACGATTGACGCGAAAACCATTCAGTATCTGTCTCAGGTGTCGTTTCGCCCTGAGTTTTTTTTGTTCTTTGGCGCTGCGGTGTTATTAAATGTGCTCTTCTGGTTTATCTGGGGTGCGCGGATAAAGGTTCTAAGTAACGTCGTTGACCCAAACGTCCATATCAGTCTTTGGGAAGCAACAAAAATTGTCATAACAAACCAATTTCTTGCTGGTATCACTCCTTCTCTTGCTGGGGGAGAACCCGTTCGTATTTATTTACTGAATAAAAACGGGTTAAGCACTGGAGGAGCGACTGCTACAGTTCTTGGCGAGCGATTGATTGATGCGATTTTTATTTTGGTCTTGATTCCATTTGGTTTTTTTGTTTTTAAGAACAGGATTGATATTGAACTTATTAGCAATGGGCTGACCATTGGCATCATTCTTTTTTTAACAGGCATTATCTTTTTTGTCCTCGCATTGAAATACCCTCGTAAAACCAAAGACATTTTGTTGTGGGTCAGTACGCGTATTAGCAGAATATCAAAAAAGAAAGACCGGAGCGTCAAAGTGGCAACTAGAATTGGTCAAGAGGTAGATAACTTTCATAATAGTATAACGCTTTTTTTAACGGCAGGAAAGAAATCGTTTCTGAGTGCCGCTGGTCTAACGATATTACTGTGGTGCACAGGTTTTATGATTCCTTCGATGATTCTTCTTGGGCTTGGTCTTTCCCCATTCTTTGTTGAATCATATGCGGCACAAGCATTGTTGCTTATTATTGTGATGCTCCCGACGACACCCGGTAGTTCTGGGGTGACCGAACTAGGGATGGCGGGATTATATAGTGTTCTGCTCGGGGTCTCACATCAATATATGCTTGGTGTGTTTGTTTTATTATTTAGGTTCATTACATATCACATGAACGTATTCTGCGGGGCAGTGTTCCAGTACCGGATTTTTAAGTCAATCACCTCGTTTTCACTGGAAACCATCAGTAAAAAAGAACGGTAGTTCTCCAAGAAAGCGCTGGCGTCAGGTTTAAAAATAAGTAGGATATACGGTTGTCCCTATGAAAAAAGCTGATCGTTGCATTTCATGTGGGAAAGGTTTACTTGAACAAGGTTCCACAACGTTCCAATGCCCAACTTGTGATATCATGATTGGACGATGCTCAAACTGCCGAGAACAAAGTGTCATTTATGTCTGCCCGAAATGTGGGTTCAGAGGACCTTAAAAGGAGGTTAACCAGATGGGAGAAGTCATAGCACTGATTCGCCTCATGCCTGATGGAGTGATAAGCGACCAGGATATTAATGCGATTTCTGACGAGGTGAAAAAAGCTGTTCAAAAACCAGCCCGGCTCGGCCGTGTCGAGATCAAACAGATAGCTTTTGGCCTGCGAGGTCTTGATGTAACGGTTGCAGTCCCTGATGTTGAGGGGGGGCTTGATCCAATCGTCGAAAAGTTTGGGAAGATAAAGAAAGTAGATAACGTAGAAGTCGTTGACGTCGGCAGAATTTAAACTGCCTTCTCAACTGTTGTTTTTAGGTATTCGTTATAGGTTTCCATGTTCTGTCGTCCAATTTCCGTCGGGTAGTAGATAGGATATGCGGAGTTAGTAGTGTCTCCCTCGATGAGTTCTGCTTCATACAGCTTGTTGATATGCCATTTCACCACATGATGATTGATGGAAAGAGCATGAGCGATCTCAAGAAGATGCTTACCAGGATGATCCGAAAGAAAGGTCATAATGTCGCGAGCATTTTTATTTCGTAGGATGGACTCTGCGACAGCACGCTGTTTTGCTTCAACTCCACCTTCGACGAGATAGTAGACTTTTTTTCCTCCGATAGCCCTGCTTCTGATAAGATTTGTCTGTTCTAATTTCCGAAGATGCCAGGCAGCATTGCTTGGCTTAAGGTCAAGCTCTCGTGCAATCTCTCGGAGGTGGCTTCCAGGGTACTCATCGATGTACTCATAGAGGTTTTTTCGTATCTCTGTATCAAGCACATTCTCCGGTGTGACGTACTTAACGCCACCCATAAGGAAAAAAAATGCCAGCAGAAGAGCGATTACTGTGATAATCACCGCTAGTGTTGTCATATTGAATTCCGCTTGTAGATCTAATATAGCAGTACTGGTACTGACCGCGATGGAAAAAAATAAAACTATCATTACGAATGAAATCCTTAGGAAGTGCATTGTAATTCCCATCCTTTTTCTCTGCATCCCTGCAAGATGAAGCAATCACTTTGATATTTAAATATTTTGCTTCGACATATTTGGATATGAAATACGTTCAATAAAAAGTAATATTATTTATGCGTAAAAATAGCGACGGTATCATTATTTTGTTTTTCTAAACGGACAAATCCAACACGTTCAAACTGTATAATCTCGCCAGCCGGCAGCCTAGCGACTGCTTTTTCAGCGTATCCCTGCATCTCACGAAGGCTTTCTGGGTTGAAGGTTTCTCCTTTGAAGAGCAACCCTGGAACAAGGATTTTTAGTGGCATGGTTTCATCAGTGGTCCATTGAATCTTCGCAGACTCTTGAATAATCTCTTCGCCTGCATAGCTGCCCTGTATAGTTTCATCAATATTTGTTATTTTTACGTTGTATAATCCTTTCAGTCGGAAGACATCCCCTACCTTCATTTTCTGCATATCCTGTCTAGGGATGTAAAATATTGAAGCGGTATGAAGGGTGCGATTACCCATTGCTGCATCAGGGTGCAGCGGGAGTTTTACGGTTTTTTTTGGTGCATCCGCAACAACGAGTCGCACTGGGTCAGGCACAAAATAATACCGTTTGACCCGTGGGTCTAGGAACTTTCGGTTCACAGACTCAACAAGACTGAAATCAACGACAGATTCCACTTTTGAAAAACCCTGTTGAAACACAAATTGTTTAATGGCTTCAGGGACAAGCCCGCGTCTCTTTAGCCCACGTAGGGTTGGTAACCGAACGTCATCAAACCCAGACACCAATCCTTGTTCGATAAGTGGTTTAATCTTTCGTTTTGAAACGGGCATGCCTTCAATTGAAAGCCGGGAGAATTCCATGAGATGCGGAGTCCGTAACTGCAAAAGGTTTAGGATATGGAAATACACTGGGTCTCTTAACTCATATTCCTTGGTCCGAAACGGATGAGTCACTCCGCTGATACTATCTTCAACCGCACCTGCGAAATCATATGTTGGCCATACATGATAGTTATCACTGGTTAACGGATGTGTTGCGGTAATCACCCGGAAGAGGGTCGGATCCCGCATCGCGGTGTTGTCACTATCCATCTCGCCACGTAAACGAACAATATAGTTTATTTCAGGGGAAGCAAGCATCTGTTTCCACAAATCAAGACCAACAGACCCGGTGTTTTCGTTCCGACAGGCGCAGCTTTTTGCATGAAACCTACCGTCTTTGATGGCCTCGGGGGTACAGTTACAGATATACGCATCTTTTTGTCTGATGAGCTGCTCAGCAAGCTTATAATGAGTCTGCAGATGGTCAGAGGTGTGATATTCAAGGTCCCATTCGATCCCAAGCCAGCGTAAATCCTGTATCTGTGCATCATAGAACTCAAGAAGTGCATTCTCTGGGTTCGTATCATCAAATCTCAAAATAAACGTCCCATCGTATAATCGGGCGTACTCATAATCAATAATCGCTGCCTTTGCATGACCAATATGCAGATATCCGTTTGGCTCCGGGGGAAAACGAGTGATTACGTTCCCTTTTTCAGCTAAGGGTAATGGGGGAAGAGAAAAATCCTTTTCTTTCTTTTCCTTTTTTAGTAATTCAGGGGCAAGTGTTGCCAATTCAGCACGCTGATCAGCGGCAGACATACTGTTTATCTGTGCGACTACCTGTGAGACGACTGGAAGTATCTCTGCTGGAGTCACCCCATCTTTTTTCAATGCAGCGATAACCTTGCCTGTGACCGCTTTTTCGTTTGCTTTACCATTGAACAAAACTGCGTTTTGCAAGGCAAACTTCCGTACCTCAGTCTGTATCTTCTGAACTGACATGGTTACTTTTCTCGTTGGATCGTAAACTCAATGAGTTGTAATAGAAGCTCCTTTGCATCAGATTGTCTTAGTATTGAAATCGCTTCTTTTGCTTGGTTGACAAAGGAGAGCGCACGGTGCTGTGCGTAGTCTACAGACCCAAGGTCCCGAAAGATATCATAAATCATCGTAATATCGTCATCTGATGCATGACGGTTCCCAAAGTTCTCATCAAGCTGTTTCTTTTGTTTGCCGGTTGCATGAGTGAGGCTGTGCACTGCTATTAGGGTTTTTTTTCCATTTCTAATGTCGTTACCAATATCCTTGCCTAACATTTTTTTTGTACTACTTATATCAAGGTAATCATCCCAGATTTGAAACGCAAGTCCAAGTGACATACCATATGTTTGCAGCGCAGCAACCTCTTGAGGAGCACCACCGCCAACCATTGCACCGCCTTTCCCAGATAGTTCAAATAACGCACCGGTTTTTTTGCTGATCATCATGAGATATTCCTGCTCCGTTACTATTTTTCGTACTTCGAACTCCATATCGAGTTGTTGGCCTTCGCAAATAGCGATGATACAGTTGATGAAATCCTGTTGCAATTGTCGAAAGGTTTGGAAATCAATAGAGGTAGCCAAGAGTGCATCAAACGATTTTGCAAATAAAAGATCCCCAGCGAGAATAGCAGCCGGTTCACCGAATTTGACATGTACAGCAGGTAGGTTGCGTCGTAGCATGGAATGATCCATGATGTCATCATGTACCAGTGTGAAATTATGTATCAATTCAAGACCGGTTGCTAATGGAAGCACCTTCTGCGGGTCTCCAGAGACACTTTCACAAGAGAGCATGGTAAGAAATGGTCGAAATCGTTTTCCACCCGCATGTGGTAGATATTGAGTTGCCTTATATAGAATCGTCGGTTGTTTTATCTGCAAATACCGCTGCCAATACGTGTTAAATATGGTGGCTCTTTTTTCTAGCTCATTCTGTATGTCCATATTTCACTTCCACTGTTGATAGCTTTTCAATCGTATCAACCCCGACAAGAAACATGGCTATCCGTAGCTCTCTCATGATGACATCAAGCTCTAGTTCTAAGGATTTTTTATCCTTTAACGCTGGTTTTAAAAGTGCATGTGCCATTCCAGCTGCATTAGCCCCAAGAACCAAGGATTTTGCGATGTCAAGTCCATGACGGATCCCACCGGTTGCGATGATGGGTAGCTCCCAGTTGGTTGCTTTCCCGACTCCAAGGATACAGGTTGGCGTTGGGATGCCCCAATCCCAGAACGTTTGACCAGCACGCATATTATGTGTGTCCCCTTTGATTTTTGCTCGGTAGTACTCCACTGCGGAAAACGATGTGCCCCCAGCGCCTCCTACATCAATGCCGCAGATTTTTGTTTTTTTCAGCTGATGTGCGATTTTCGCAGAGATACCTGCACCGCTTTCTTTAATGATGATGGGACGACCAAATTCCCGTGAGAGCATATCAATGGTTTCTAGGCATCCTTTTGCCTGCGCCTCACCTTCCGGTTGTATCGCCTCTTGTAAAAAATTCAAACAAACCGCAAGCACGTCTGCATCTATCATTTTTACTATGTTATCTGCGTTTTCAAGGATCTGTTTTTTGTCCCACAAAACCATTTGAGATGCACCTATGTTTGCTATCTTTATGGGGATGTCATAGTTTTTAATGATGCTGTAGGTTTTCACAAGTTTCTGATTTTCTAGTGCAGCACGTTGTGAGCCTACGCCCATGCCGATTTGGAATTTTGATGCGACAGCGGCAAGGTGACCGTTTATTTTCTCACCCTCAGAGTATCCCCCAGTCATTCCCGAGATAATGAGCGGAGCGTTTAATTTCTTTCCAAATAATTGTGTCGAAAGATTAATTTCTTTTTCATTAATCTCCGGCAACGCATTATGGATAAGATGGACATCATCCCAATAATTATGATGTGCAGAAACATTTTCTTTTAGTGAGATTTGTACGTGTTCGCGTTTCCTTTCCTCTGTTTGGTTCATATTTTATCTCCATATACGATGGTAGAACGTACCTTTTTCCCTTTTAAGGTATCATATAGACAGTTATGTATATTACCATTCAATAAAATAGTGTTTACGCCTTCTCTTGCGATTTGTTTGATGGTATGAAGTTTTCCTTTCATGCCTTTTGTTACATCCGCATGTGCATCGACCCGTGTTGTGAGTTTTTCTAAATCTTTTCTTGTTGCTTTTTCGATGAAGGTCGCGTTTTTATTCGTCTTTGGGTTTGCTGAGTACAATCCATCTTCGTCAAGGACGAAAATGACCTTTTCTGGTTTGAACTCCGCTGCAAGCATCTGAAGAAGCAAATCGCCAGAACATATCGAAAAACCAAGTCGCGTGTCAAGTGCAACGTCACCAAAGCTGACGGGGGTGAATCCTAAATCAAGGTATTGTTCGAATATAGTATAATTCATGCGTGTTAGTTTATGGTTTGAGAGGGTGAGGATTGCATGGGGTGGTATTGATACAGCGGGGATATCATGGTTATGTAGTGAGGATATAACCAGACTGTTGAGGTGTTGAACCATCGCTTGTGTCATGGCAAATCCTTTTATTTGTTTTTTTTGTTTGAACCCGTTATTTAACATATATTGCTTTGCGATGATATGGCCAAAGGATCCTGCGCCATGTATCAAAATGACTTGTTTGTTTGCCTTTTTTAATTCAACAGCAAGCCTGTCCACTACATCTTGTTTAAAATAGCATTCTTTTGCTTTATTGGTAATAACGCTCCCACCTAGTTTGATAATAAACATAATATACCAGCATGAGATTAACTATAAAAAAGGATTTTGATTGGGCGTTATTAATAAAGAATAGATACTCTGGACTAGGCTTTTCGCAATGAGAATAGTGGTTTGTTCTTGTTTTGCTCTTGGATGAGCCAAAGAGATATCGGCATCGCAGATGCAGATGGCCGCATGGTGCTTTGAGACCATTCGAGAAGGTCTTGCTCTGGTGTGTTTGTACGGCAGTTCTCACAGATAAAAAATGTGTCATTGAAGACCAATCCACATTGATGATTCTGGAGATGGAATTTTTGTTTACACATCTCACATGTTTTTTCTGAAATAGATACTCCTCCTAAACCACTTCCAAATCTTCTGATTGTGATCACATATCTTTATAAGATTTATATATAAAACTCTTTTGGATGAAAAGAAAAAAAGTGAGAGGATGGGATGCAATGGGAACAGGAAAATGGCAGAAATGCCAGCAACCAGAAGCTGGCATGTCGCCCGTATACAAGGTCAATTATTTATGAATGATCTGTCCTGTTTATATAGCTCATTCAGAGGTCAATGAAACTATTCATCGGTTTTGTCTCAAAAAAGAACTGACAGAATAGAAGGTTAGTTTATTAATCAGCTGACTATGTTGGTTGTAACCTAACAAGGTCCGTTCCCATGAAAACTATCCTACGAGACTGTATGTTAAAGCTTTCACCGGAGATTTTCAAAACATTACGTGAGGTCTTTTGGGGTAATGTGGTTACAACCAAAGCAATTCAAAAAACATTAAAGGAATACCAGCATTGGGAAGACCCCAAACGAGCGTCGTTTTCCCAGACAGTGTACGATCTCACCCGATGGTGGAGATCGATCTGGAACATCATCGATATAGAACCCTCATCAGAAGATGAACCTCTGGAGAAGCTTATTAACATCTATCTGTTCATTAAAAAGGGGGACATTACAGCTCTTCAGAAGAAACAAGGATTAAATGCAGAAAATATATTACAACGAATTCATATTAACAAAACATCAAGAGTTTTACGTGAATCAATCCCTGACTGGCTCGATGCACAAGGGGGAAAAAGAGCTGGGATCACGATGGGACCTTGTTATCAACTCATTGAATACAAATCCAGATCTGACCATAAGAGTCAACATCCTAAAAACAACCGTAATAACTCTCTTGATGGTACTTCGCAAGCAAGGGGTCATCGCTGAATCAATCAATGGAATCGCAGATGCACTATTTATCAAAGAAAAAATAAATGTGTTCAGACTTCCAAGTTACGATACAAGTCTCTTCGAGGTTCAAGATGTCGTGTCATAGATGGCGAGCCAGATTCTTAATGCGCAACCAAGCATGCATGTCATTGATGCTTGCGTAGGGGAGGGAAGCAAAACATTACATCTTGCTGCGTTAATGAAAAACAAAGGGAGAATCATCGACCTTAACACCAAGGAATGGAGGTTAAAGGAGCGGTGGAAACAAGCTGCAAAAGCAGGTGTTGACACCATTGAAACACGATTTATCTCTTCATCGAAAGTGTGTAAACGGATGAAGGATATCGCAGATAGACTGCTTCTTGATGTCCCCCTGCTCAGGGTTTGGTACACTTGTGAGAAATCCGGATATAAAATGGAAACTTATGGCAGTAGACCTGAATAGATTAAGAAACCTACAACATGATCTTCTTGAACGATACTCGCCCTTGCTTAAAGTAAAAGGAACCATGGTCTATTCGTTCTGCAGTATCCTACCCTCAGAAGGGGAAGAACATATCCAGCGGTTTCTTAAGAGACATGAGACGTTTAGTCTCATAAAAGAGAAACGATACTGGCCAGATACAGATAAAATAGACGGATTTTATATCGCACTTAGAAAAAGAACATGTTAAGGATAGTGGCGAAATGATATAAAAGAAACAAGAAATACTAGTATCTCCAAAAAAAAAAAAGAAAGGTGAATTCATATAATGAAAATAATATGTTGGAATGTCAACGGCCTTCGAGCAATAGATAAAAAAGGATTTTTTCCCTGGTTTCAGACTGAATCCCCTGACATTCTCTGCCTCCAAGAGATAAAAGCAACACAAGAACAGCTACCGCCATATTTGAAGAATGTCCCAGGCTATTATGCATTCTGGAATCCTGCGGAGAAAAAAGGATATAGTGGGGTCGCAACCTTTTCAAAGATAAAACCAACATCAGTAAAAACCGGGTTTGGCAGAGAAGATTTCGACAGTGAAGGTCGTATCCTCATCACAGAGTTCCTCGAGTTCACTTTATTTAATATTTATTTCCCTAATGGGAAAAAAAACAAAGAACGACTCCAATACAAGCTTGATTTTTACGATGAGTTCCTTAGCTATACCGATGATCTGAAGGCACAGAACCATAATATCATCGTCTGCGGTGACTTTAACACCGCTCATAAAGAGATCGACCTGGCACGACCAAAGGAAAACGAACACATCTCTGGGTTTTTACCAGTAGAGAGAGCATGGATTGATACCTTTATCGACCATGGGTATGTCGATACGTTTCGGAAGTTCCATATCGAACCGAACCGGTATTCATGGTGGGATCTGAAAACGGGTGCACGGGTGAGAAACGTTGGCTGGAGGATCGATTATTTCTTTGTAAACAAAGAATTCATCTCAAAGGTGAAAAATGCATTTATCCTTGCTGAGGTGATGGGATCAGACCATTGCCCTGTTGGTATAGAAATTACATCATAGAAAGGGAGAGAACAGAATGAAAGAGTCATTAGATTTTATCTATAAAGAGCAAAAAGAACTTTCTAATTTTGGTGGCATCACTGCGCTGCTTGGATGGGACCAGATGACGTATATGCCACCAAAAGGAAAGGAAGACCGCGCAGAACAACTCTCACTTATCTCCCGTTTAGTCCATGAACGGGTAACTTCAGAGACAATTTATCAACATATTAAAAAGTTGCTTGAAGTGCAAAGTAGTCTTACAGAAAAAGATCGCATCGTCGTCAAAAAATTGTTCCATGATGTCGAGAAAGCACGAAAAATTCCTTCAGCGTTTGTTGAAAAAATGGCAAAGACTACTTCTCTCGCATACACGGTGTGGCAGGAAGCACGAGAGAAGGACAAGTTTTCTTTGTTCAAACCACATCTTGAGAACATAATAGAATTGGAGAAACAATACTGTGATTACGTTAAACTTCCTGGTCATCCCTATAACAGTTTGCTTGATGACTATGAGGAGGGGATGACGGTTGATGTTCTACGAAAGGAATTTACCGTTCTGCGCAAACAACTTGTGGAGGTCTTACAGAAAATAACAGCAAGTAAGATGTATGAGAAGCAACATCCGGTGAGGCTGACTTTTGATGCTGTACAACAAAAACAACTGTGTGATATCCTTCTTAGCCGGTTGAATCTTCCTTTAGATAGGGCACGTCTTGATGTCTCCACGCATCCCTTTACGACCTCACTAGGTGATGATGATGTCAGATTCACCACCAATTATGAGCGAGAGGGTTTTTTATTCTCCTTTTTCTCCACTATGCATGAGGCAGGTCACGCGCTCTATGAACTGGGTATACTGAAAGGTGAATATAAAGATACAGTCATCTCCGATGCCCCCTCGCTTGGCATCCATGAGTCGCAATCCCGGTTCTGGGAGAATATGATAGCCAGAAGTAAACCGTTCTGGATGTATTTCACCTCAGTGTTTCAGAGAATCACACCAGACGTCTGCAGAGATATGGACTTTGAAAATTGGTATCAATCGGTAAACCAAGTTATGCCATCATTGATTAGAGTCGAAGCTGATGAACTGACATACTGCCTTCACGTTATCCTTCGTTTTGAACTGGAATTGGATCTTCTTGATGAGAAAATTACGGTTGCAGAGCTCCCAGGGTGTTGGAACCAAAAAATAACTGATTTTTTAGGGATTAGACCAAAAACCGATAGGGATGGGGTGCTACAGGATATGCACTGGAGCGGGGGAGAATTTGGGTATTTCCCCACCTACGCGATTGGTACGATTTACGCATCGCAGCTCTTTATGCAATTCTCAAAAGAACATCAAACGAGTCAGGATGAAATCTCACAGGGAAATTTCACCGAAATATTACACTGGCTTTCCAAGCATGTGTACCAATACGGTTCGCTGATGACTGCGGATGAGATCATCAAGAGAACCTGCGGGGAAGGGTTAAATTCTAAAGTCTTTATCAAATATCTAAAAGAGAAATACAATCCACTGTATAACATATGAGGTGGTGATGATTCTGGGAAAGATGGTGTTAGTTAGGCATGGTCAATCACAATGGAATCTGGAAAATAAGTTCACCGGTTGGGTAGACGTCCCACTCTCAACAAAAGGAAGAGAGGAGGCAATCTCTGCTGGGAAGAAACTTAAGGACACGCGGTTTGATACAATCTATGTTTCTCATCTCATAAGAGCGATTCAAACGCTGCATTATATCCTGCTTGAGCTCTCAGACACGCGGATCCCGATTGTGTATCATGAAGAGAAACATATCCATGATTGGGAACATTACAGCGGTGATCGGAACAAGGAGATCCCTGTCTATCAGTCCGTTGATTTGGCTGAGCGATACTATGGCGATCTGCAGGGGCTGAACAAAGCAGATACCATGAAGAAATTCGGTGATAAACAGGTGCATCTCTGGCGGCGTAGCTACGACATCAAACCTCCCAATGGCGAAAGCCTCAAAGATACCTGCGAACGTACGATACCATATTATCAAAACATTATTGTACCACAGTTGCAGACAGGGAAAAACGTACTAATTGTCGCGCATGGGAACAGCCTACGATCTATTACAAAATACGTAGAAAACATCTCTGACAAGGAGATACCAAATGTTGAGATTCCGACGGGTATCCCGATCGTCTATACCTTTGACCCTCAGATGAAACTTCAAAATAAAATGCTTCTTTAGAAGGATAAAACCTAAATACTTATTTGTTATCACTGATTATTACATTTATTATAAATGAAAAAAGATATTATAGATGAGAAGTTATGATTGTATGATTGAGCAACGATTCAAATGTCCGAACTGCGGCGAGATTGCATCCTTTTACGGTCTTCCGGGAGAAACCAAGATCACCTCATGCGCATCATGCCATTTACAAGGCCGTATCACAATTCCCGCTCAGAACCAGAGTGATAACGTTGCCATCGAGGTCTCTCATCTGAAAAAAGTATACGGTGATTTGATTGCCGTAAACGATATCAGTTTTACCGTAAAAAAAGGAGAAATTTTTGCATTCCTCGGACCGAATGGTGCAGGCAAAACAACCACAGTCGAGATGATTGAATCGATACGGACACCAACCGCAGGCACTATCAAACTGCTGAGCATTGACATAAAAAACGGGTTTAACCTGATAAAAGAACGCATCAGCATCCTTCCTCAGGAGTTCCATTCCTTTGAACGGTTCACCGTCCGTGAGACGCTTACGTATTTCTCAAAACTGTATAAAAAACGGGCGGACATCGATGAAATCATTGATGCCATGGACCTGCGGTCTCATAAGAAAAAGCTATATCGGAACCTCTCAGGTGGATTGAAACAACGCGTCGGTGTTGCTTTATCTCTTGTAAACGATCCTGAAATTGTTTTTCTGGATGAACCGACAACAGGTTTAGATCCAAAAGCTCGTCGAGAAGTCTGGCAGGTGATCGCTGATCTACGGAACAAGGGAAAAACCGTTTTCCTCACCACGCATTACATGGAAGAAGCTGAACATTTAGCAGATCATATCGCAATCATCCATAAAGGAAAAATCATTGCGGAAGGATCATTACAAGAGCTGCTCTCTAGATATGGTGAAAAAACAACCCTGTACATTAAAAATTGCAAGTCAGATGACGCGAAATATCACTTAGAGGAGAAAGGATTTGATGTCCACTTGAGTGGCGACGGTGACATCACTGTGAAAATCGAATATAAAGAGAAAGTCCTTGAAGTACTTTCAGAACTACGTCATGAATGCATCGATTACGATGGTGTGGATATCAGAGGTTCAAATCTTGAAGAAGTATTTCTCCGGTTGACAGGAGCACGACTTACGGAGGAGGCTGAAACATGAATTTGAAAATAGTCGGGATTGATTTCCTCTATAGCATCCGCAGCTGGTTACGTAGTAGGGGAACCGTGTTTTGGTCGTTGCTATTTCCTGTGATGCTTATCCTTTTGTTCGGTGCAATCTTCTCAGGGATGGGTGAAGGAAAATATACGCTATATGTGCAGGATCTTGATGATACGGACATGTCACATGGGTTTGTTGATGTATTGAATAAAACAGGTATTATTAATATTATGAACGTTACAACTAATGAACCAATCACGGATTACATAAAAAAGAACAACGTCAAGAACCTCATCGTCATCCCTCAGGGTTACAAGAGCGCCATCATAAGTTCGTCTGTTGACCCATCTGTCAAGGTGAATCTTACCTATTATTTCGACCCTGCGGAACAGCAGACTAATCAGGTATTACGAAGCGTCATTTCAAGCGTATTGCAAGGCTTGAACATGCAACTCTCTCAGGGGCGAACGGTCGTAGGAATACAGGAGGAAAGCACGATTACGGAGAATTTCGGGTTTATTGATTTCTTCATCCCAGGAATGATTGGGTTTACTATCATGCAGCAGAGCATTTATGGCAGTATTGAACGAAACACAAAATTCAGGAAAGATGGTATTTTAAGAAAGTTACTGACAACACCAATCACCCGTTCAGAATGGATCCTTGCAAAGATGCTTTTTATGTTGTTTTTAGCATTTATCTCGACCTCGGTAGCAATCGGTGTTGGAGTCCTTGCATTTGGAATAAAGGTCAATATCAACCTGCTTTCGATAGTCATCATCGTTGCCACGAGTTTTTTGTTCTCTGGAATTGGAATGATCATCGGTCGATTTGTAAAAGAAGAAGAGACAGCGGACATGGCTGCTGGAGCAATTAGCTTTCCTATGATGTTCCTCGCTGGAACTTTTTTTGCTGTGGATGCGATGCCAGAGGTCATCCAGACGATTGCCCATGCACTACCATTATTCTATGTCAATGAAGGATTGCGTAATGCGATGATTTACATGAATCAGACAAAGGCATTGATCAACGCCGGCATCGTCCTTATCTTTGCCGCAATGTTCTTTATCGCAGGAGTCGTGTTGACCAAGTGGAAGGAAGATTGATTAGGCAGGATAACTAAAACTCGTGTTTTTAAAGAAAGAGAAATCAAGGTTTCCCCAGTCGTTATAATCTCCAACTCCACGGGAACCGTCAGAAAAATCCATCATCGTAAAGGTGTACAGATAATTTAACATGCTTTTATACCTACTATAAATCCAGAACTCTTTGTAGATGGGTTTCATCGCCAAATTATTATCAATTCCATTAAATTTAGTGACAAGAAGACCAAGGGTATGCCCAAGTTCATGCATCGATGATGTCATTGTAACCCATTCTCTACTATACCGTGGATATCTTTCTGCTAAAAAATGTGATCCTATGATAAAGGAGTTAAGATGGTTCCAACCAATTACCGCAAATCCAGGTCCTTCTGAATAATCGCAGATAATCCCATAATGAAATATGTGTTGTCGTGGATTGTTCAAATCATTATGAAGGAAATAGTCCCAATACAGATCGATGATTTCTGCATAGGAGACATATGAGTAGGCAGGGAGTTCTTCTCCGCCTCCAAGTTCCCCCGTGTCAACATGTAATGTTATGTTATGTCGCGCAAATGCATCAACCATTTGTGTTATCTCTTTTGCTGGTGGTTTGTTAGTGGCATCTGCGATAATTGATTTCGTCCAATCGAATTCAAGGAATAAATCTTTTTTAAAGGGGTCAGAACCGTAATGATCCATGTAGCATTCTTCAATGTTGTTTAATGCATCATTATCTGGGTCAAGATACTGATGATCATCCCAGACAGTCGGGTTGTACCCCCATTTGATTTCCCACCAGTCTGGTACTCCATCTCCATCACCATCAGGATCTGGAAAAATGATGTGCTCTGGCCAGGGGCTTGAATAGGATGGTTTTTTAAAAGTTTTGTCAAGATCCCAGTTTGGTCCGATGTCTGGCATCCGGAATGTAAGCCAGGGTATATAGGTAATATCATGGGGGCTCCATGTTCCACGATCTGCTCTGGCCAGACCAATGTAAGCAGGTCCGTTTCTAAATCCCCACCAGTTATACCTAGCATCGATAACTGAGGATTTAGCAAATAATCCATAGTTTTCGTTTTTGTAAATATTACTCCAAGATATTGTAAATGCACTGTTCTGGACATAAAGTCCAAAGTGAAGATTGTGTGTAAAAATACAGTTTTTTATGATAATGCTTGACAATGCTTCTTTAAGCTTACATGCAAAATGAGTGTTAAGCGAAAAATTACACTGCTCAATATAACAAGTTGAGGAATTCACAACGTTGATACCAAAACCATTATGGACGATGTAGCAATTGATTATATCAATATATCTACAGTCAACAAAAAACATCCCTCCCTCATTGTCATCATTATCACGGGCAGCTGACGCTGAGATATGAATGTTTTTGGATCGTTCAAAGAGAAAACCTATACCGTTGGTGTCAGTATAAGAATTACTGATAGTAATCAATTGAGTTTCACAGGCATATACTCCGATGCCGTTGTGATAGAAGATAGAGTTATCGATGGTGACAAAGGCGGATGAGGAGAATACAATACCAAAACCGTTTGTATGGAAGCGACTAGAGGTGATGGTTATGCCGCTTTTATTTTGTATAAGGATACCAACACGTGTCCGGTAAAGGGCACATTCAGTGATGATGGTGGTATTCGCTAGAACAGTGATCCCCGCGTCTCCCTTGCAACCACCTGAGTTTCGTATCGTAAATCGTCTGATGTAGACAGCGTCACTAGTGATGGTAACGACAGACCCGTAGTTTTGTCCATCGATGATGGTGTAATCCTGGTCCTGTCCTCGGATATAAATGGATTTATTGATACGCACGGTTTCAAGGTACAGCCCATTGAACACATAGACGGTGTCACCATCTGTGGCATGTCGGATGCCATCGTTTATGAATTGATAGGGATATTCATAGGAACCGTTCCATGGTCCTTGAATATTACTATCATCGACGTAGATAGTGGTCTTGGTGGAAGAATCAACCACGTTGTTTGCCATGTCCTGTCTGTAATTATTTGCTATCGATACAGGTGAAAGAAGAACTACTGTAAGGATAACGACTGATGTATAGTGTCTTTTCATGGAAAATCTCCTTATACAGACATGTATGATTCTCATACATAAAGATATCCTTAGGATAATAAAATAGGGAAAAAGAAAGACCATTGCTTTCTATGGTCTTTCAAACGGAAGAACCAGGATATTTTATCCAGATAAGCTCTTCGTGCCAATCAAAGTCTTGGAATCCATCACACCTTGAATCGCTCGGATCTTATTTATCACGATGCTGCCGATGGAATCGATGTCCGACGCCTCGATTTTCACAAGTATATCAAACTCCCCGAAAAGCGGATGAACCTCAACGATTTCTGAGATATAGGTAAGTTTCTCATATACTGTTTTTTCATGAAGGGGGCTTATGCTTAATAACGCAAATCCGATTGCCATGAGAAAGGAAATAGTCTCACACCATCTTATAGTTTTCTTTCGCTCCTTTGTGCTCATAGAAAATATTAATGAGACAATTTTGTTATCATTATTTAAAAAAAAATAAAAAGAGACTGAGAACATGGATGTAAAAGAAGCAATTCAAAAAAGACGGGCGTATCGATCACTTGAACCAGTCAATATCACAGAAGAATTGATAAGAGATCTTGCTGGATGTGCACAGCTCTCTGCATCCTGTAATAACAATCAATCATGGAGATTTGTCTTTGTTTTTGAACAAGAGATGTTACAGAAAATGCATGAGGTGTTCCCGAAAGGCAACGCTTGGGCAAAGAACGCCTCAATGATCATTGCAGTCCTTAGCAAGAAGGACTACGATTGTATCATCGGCGATCGAGTCTATCATCAATTCGATACCGGGATGGCGATCGCGTTTCTGATCCTACGCGCCACGGAACTTGATTTAGTGGCGCATCCTATCGCAGGATACAACTCACAAAAAACCAGAGAAATTCTTGGTATTCCTCATGATGTCGAAGTCATCACCTTGGTAATTGTCGGGAAACATTCAAACACCATTAACCCTGTGCTTTCTGAGAAACAAATCATGCAAGAAAAACAACGACCAAAAAGATACCCGCTAGAGAGATTTGCATATTTTAATAGGTATTCATTCATATAACCCTAACCGTACATGTGGGGCGGTTGAATTGGAGATGGAGCAGTCGGTTGCGCTTGTTTAATAAACGCCCGTATCTTCTGTTCGATATCATCCGCTTCCTTATACAATGGCTTCGTATTAATCTCTATTTCAGGAAGCATTTTATCAAGCGCCTCGACAAGAAGCGCTGCTGCCCGTGAATCAGGGTAGGAAGCATGTGCTTCTGCGAGAAGGCAGATAACATTATATTTCAAATGTACCCCTTCATACAATAATACCCCTGTGACACCAGTGATCATCCCTTCCTGTGTTTCCCCGATGTCGTGGTGTTTGAGGATGTCTTTCATCTTCTGCGTACTTGCGACCCCATGGGTTTTTGGTTTTTTTGGATCGATACCATGGGTCCCCTCAAGGGTTACGATATATTTGCAGTTCTTTTTCTTCGCCCAAGTTAGTATGACGTCGGCTAAGGGTTTTATGATATCGACAGACGGCATGAATTCTGAGATGATTATGACAATTTGGTCACAGGATCCACTTGGTCCACAGACCTTCTTCCCTGCATAAATTCTTACTGGTGGAGACGGTACACCTTTATGGATAACTGCCGCAGGCATGAAATATTTGGAGCTAATCGTCCCAATCTCCTCGAGTTTTAGTTGATCAATGAGGAAATGTCCGGCAATTGAACTAACAAGTCCAACTGTTGGGAATGCCTCAATAAGTATTGCATTTGAAAGATCGACTTGTTTATATTCGATGATTCGTATTTCTTCTTCCATGATACCAACTTCAGGTACATCTGTTAGGTTGTTTTTAATTTTACTATAAAGTGAAAGAAAAGGGAGGGGGCGTTTTATTGTAAAAGACCAGGGAGCTCTAATAGGCGATGGATAGTGATGTCCGCAGGGGTATTCAGACCAACGACCATGCATCCAGCTGCTCGTCCTGCCTTTACATCACTTTCAGTATCGCCTACTAAGACAACTGTCTTTGGGTTGACACTAAGTCGAGCGCATGCTGTAAAGACGATCTCAGGGTCGGGTTTTGCCTTCTCCACATCATCGCTCGTAATTATCTCTTTGAAATATTGTCCGATATTAAATTTTTTAAGAATCTGTCGAGTACAATCAGTCGGAGTGTTTGTGATAATCGCTTTCTGATAAGGTGAGAGCTGTTCTAATGTCTCTTCAGTGTCAGGATAGATGCGGATATAATCGATATGATTCCCATAGGTGACATTACAGAACGAGGCAACCTTAGGATTTAATTGTAGTCGCTTGAGATTATCCTTTAGATCATGTCCCCAAAAGGTTGTGATAAACTCTTCTCTAGTGATTTCTTTATGTTTGAATCTCTGTAATGCGCTGTTCAACGCCATCCACCAGGAATCGAGTGAATCGACAAGCACTCCATCCATATCGAAGAGAATCGCACTTGGGATTAGTTTCATGGTTTTCAGGAGCAGCAGTAGCGTACATTGGTACAAAAAGGTTTTCGTACCATCATCATTTAAATACAAAAAGCGGATGAATTCACCAATGAAAAAACTTTATATTTCATCCATTCGGAGAAACCAAATGATTGATATCACTGATGAAGTGGAACAACTTGTAAAGGAGGAAAAAATGACGGAAGGACACGTCATCATATATGTCCCGCATACGACCGCAGGGATAACCATCAACGAAGGAGCAGATCCAAGCGTCCAACGGGATATCATTGAAACATTAGAGAAGCTCGTACCAGAAGATACTTCCTATCGGCATTTGGAAGGGAACAGTGATGCGCATATCAAGGCAAGTCTGCTTGGGTCATCGGTAATAGTGCTAGTAAATAAAGGAACCTTAGTGCTTGGAACTTGGCAACATATCTTCTTCTATGAAGGCGACGGCCCACGGAACAGAACGGTTTACGTCTATATAAATAAAGACAATTGATTACGCAAATCCCTTGATGGCAGCAATGCATTCTTCACAGATTTTTTTCTGTTTTCCTTTGATATGGACATGTTTTATTTTTTCTTCTTCGAACTCACAGCTGCATACGTCACATTTTCCCATACTTATTTCATCTCCCTTTTTAGCTTCCAGCGCGAAAATCATCACACGGTTCATCTTTACCCATTGGTCGAGAATGCTCTGCATGGTCCGGTTGCAAGCAGATATCCATTGACATCTTCTTCATAGGTTTTCCACAGCATGTTGGTATCTCTTTCTTATCACTTACTTTAGTTTTTTTCTTGCAGGTCTGACATTGGTAATTTTCAACGGTCATTCTCCAACCTCGATATCAGATGAATTTATCATATTTAAAACTAGTTTTTTTAAAGAAGCATAAAGTTTTTAGAGGCTAAAGTTATATAATTGCAATGAAATGCATAACTATTCCTGGGAAGAAAAAAACACATCACGTGAAAATCTATACACTGAGCACCTGTGGATGGTGTAAAAAAACAAAGTCACTTCTCAAAACATTAGATGTAGAATATGAATATGTCGATGTTGATACACTGACAGGTGAAGATTACAGGCAAGCAACCAAAGAAGTGAAAAAATATAACCCGCACAGAACATTTCCGACCATTGTGATAGACAATGGGAAACATGTCATCCTTGGGTTCAAAGATGAAGAAATAAAGGAGAAGCTTGGCTGATGACTATAAAACAAACAATCATAAAGAAAATGGAACAAAACGCAAAGGAAAACGGCTATTACCTTTGCCCTGACCAACAATTATTTTATGATCTTATCGACGGTATTGTTACAAACACGAATCGATATGGGTATGGGTCTTGTCCTTGTCGTGCCGCCAGTGGCGTAAAGAACTATGATGTCGATATCATCTGTCCTTGCGAATATCGAGATGCTGATGTCGATGAGTTTGGTATGTGCTATTGTGGGTTATTTGTTAATGAGAACGTGAAAAAAAATCCCTCGCTGTTGGGGCCGATACCGGAGCGTAGACCATCAGAGATTGTAGATGCTGCACTTACTATCTCAGAAAAAAAGGGAATTACATTAGGAGAAAATACGATACAACCCAAATCAGGGAAAAAAACGGAGAGTATCCCTGTCTGGCGATGTACCGTATGTGGATATCTCTGTGCCCGTGAACTCCCACCACCTATCTGTCCTATATGTAAAGCGAAAGCAGAGCGTTTCGAATCATTTACGGATAGTTAACGGATGTGTTACGAGACGATCTCACGGATTTTTTTAATAATCTCTTGTTTTTGTTGATCCGTTAATTCTTGATCAAGCTTCGGATACAACGATACTTCTTCAAATATCTTATGCGCCGTAATTAATTCTGTGAACTCGTGAAATTGTACTGGTCGATTCCATAATAATTCCTTTCGCATGACACGTAATCTATTGAGAATATCGTTGTGTTGTTGTATCAGTTCCGGGATCATCTTATAACCCTCGACGATGTTCTTTGGGTTATATGAGGTAAAGATCGCTTTTTCTTCGGTAAAGATATGTTTTTCAAGTTCCCATTCGAAGGTATCAAACACTTTCATCAAGGAGACAAGTTCCAGGCCACCGCTTTTTTCAACATCATGTAAGAGTTTAAGTATTTTTGAATGATCTGCTGTCATTAGCTCCAGAATCGATGTGGATTTCATTATTTCAAAACCTCTGTTTTAATTTTTTATGAGAAAATACATTACCGGGTTTATAAATATAGCTTTTTAAAAGATGAAATAAGAATTTTTTTTCATCGTAATCCCTTTAAGCACTGGTTGTTTTCCACGTCTTGATTACCTTATGGATATATTTGCTATTACGTTTCAATCCGTAATCGTTCTACTTGGGATTGGTGTTTCTGGTTTTTTGATTGTGCAACGAAAGGTAGTAGCTGAAGATGCGCTTGGCGCGCTTTCAAGTCTTGCATTAGACCTTGCATTACCCTGCCTGGTATTTGTCAATATCATCTCAAGTTTTTCTCCGCAAGAGACTCCTGACTGGTGGGTGCTGCCAATCTGGTGGCTTGTATTTACTGGTATTGCTGCTTTACTAACTGGGATGTTTATGTTCATTTCACATAAAATGACACGACGTGAGTTTGCTATGAGTATATTTCTACATAACGGCTTATTCTTCCCTCTTGCAATTCTCACAGGAATGTTCGGTTCGTCGTCTCCTTATCTTGTTTCCTTGTTTCTGTTTATGATGTTATACCCTGCCTTTCTTTTTAACATCTATCCTTTCTTCTTTGGGAAAAGCCAGAGAAAAATAAACCTAAAACGTATTTTTAACGTAGTTTTCGTCTCAACGCTTCTTGCCCTTACCATACGATTTGCTGACATTGAAACCTATATCCCAAGTGCTGTTCTTTCGATTTTATCGATGCTTGGCGCGATGACGGTCCCATTGCTGATGCTGGTGATCGGTGGAAATCTTTCGCTTACGTTTCAACGGAAAGGAAAAATCTATAGTGTTGAGATAGCGAAGTTCGTTTTCATAAAAAATATCATGTTCCCCTTGATGTTTCTGGGAGTATTGTTGGTCATTTGGCCGTCGTATCACATTGCGTTACTGCTGATGCTGCAAAGTGCCGTGCCCCCAGTGACTGCTCTTCCGATGTTTATCAAGCGTGTTGGTGGAAACGAGTCGATTGTAAATCAATTTCTGCTTGGGAGTTTTATCTTTTCACTTGTGACGATCCCATTGATGATGTCATTGTTTACTTTGTTTTTCTCCCCTTAGAATTTACTTGTCATCTGGTGGGCAGGCGTTGCATGCGGTAAGGAATATTTTTTTTGCAATAAGCAGTCTACAGATACGACAGGTTTCTTCGATGACAGAGGCATCGTTCTTGTTAATCAGACGTTCTGCAGAGAGGGTGATTTCTTTGACGACTTCTTGGTCATCTATAGTGACATTACCTCGCTTATGACTCAAATACTGGCAGACTGCTGCTGGCGTAATGCCAAGTTTCTCTGCTGTTTGTTTTTGGTTTAATCCAAAGTTGGTGATCATGCATTCAGCGATTTCCTTTCGTATAACAGGAAGGCTGTTCCACATCACATATTCACAGGGGGTACGTTTCATCGAGGGGGTACAATCGGTCATTTATTCTTATAATTAGTGTTTTATTTTGATAAATGTAGGTGAACACAGGAAAATAAACGATGGTTTTTAAGAAAAATCGATGGGAGAAAGGTTTAAATATAACAAGTGCATTAACAATTGTTAATAGGGTATATTGGAGAACAAAAAAGGATCCAAAAAACTCACGTTAACATAAGTGGAGATGTAAAACCAAACAGGGGAAAATTTTTTGCATCCCATCCTTTCCTCCTCTCCTCACCAACCTAAGATCCCTTGTTTGCATTACATCCTCCACCATGTTTTTCTATTGTCCTATTGCCAGATGGAACTCGTATGAACGAACTACTTATCAAAATTGAACACCTAAAACACAGCTGTATGCAGAAAGAAATACAAAAAAGAATCCAGGAATTTAAACAAGTTGATACGCACTCGGTTGAAGAACTCTTCAAAGAAGTTACCTTCTGCATTCTTACAGCAAACTTTAATGCAGAGCGTTGTATCCAAATACATGGCACGCTTCACCATTGTTTTTGCACCGATACCAAAGATACTCTTGCAAAAAAACTCAAAGCACATGGCTATCGATTCCCAAACACCAGAGCAGCTTACATCAAAGAATCGATAGTGCATAAAGACAAGCTTCCTATCATCGTACAAAAATTGGAAGGAGATGAACGGCGAGCATGGCTTGTCAATAATATCAAAGGACTTGGGCAAAAAGAAGCAAGCCATTTCCTTCGGAACATCGGCTGTGACCAATATGCAATCATAGACTCCCACATCCTTGACATCCTAGAACGATACCGATTTATTCAACGACCAAAGACGCTGACTGCGAAAAAATACAGGAAAATCGAAGCCAACTTACAGGAACTTGCAACACAAACACAGCTTACTCTTGCAGAGCTTGACCTGTATCTCTGGTATCTTGAGACCGGAAAAATATTGAAATAAGAAACGATAGCACATCACCGTGTAATCTCATGGACTATGACAAAATCATCCAGAAACTGAAGTCTCTGGCAAACCAAGAGAACCTCAATGGAATGGCACGCTATGGGATCAACCCACATAACAACCTTGGCATATCGATCTATCAGCTCCGATCACTTGCAAAGGAAATAGGTACAAATCATACCCTTGCTTTGAAACTTTGGGACTCAGGAATTCATGACGCCCGACTGCTTGCCTGTTTCATTGACGATCCACAGAAAGTAACAAGGGACCAGATGGATACGTGGGCAAAGGATTTCGATTCATGGGACATTTGCGATCAGGCATGTACCAGCCTTTTTGACCTATCGCCGTATGCCGTTGAAAAGGTTCATCAATGGGCAAGAGAGGAAAAAGAGTTTGTCAAACGAGCAGCATTCTGCCTTATTGCAGGACTAGCAGTCCATAATAAGAAAGCAAACGACCGGATGTTTGAAGACCTCTTACCTCTACCCATCACTCATGCGGTCGATGATCGTAATTACGTTAAAAAAGCAGTGAACTGGGCATTACGAAACATCGGGAAAAGAAACCTCTTCCTTAATAAAAAAGCATTAATTGTTGCATATGAAATCCAGAAAATCAACACACGGTCAGCACGATGGATAACATCTGATGCAATCAGAGAACTGAAAAAAGAAAAGGTTCAACAAAGACTAGGAAGTAAAATGAAGGAAAAATAAATTGATTTATTTTATCAGAGACTGAGTGCTTTTTCTGGGCATTCATCAATGCAGACACCGCAATCAATGCAGGTATCCTCATTAACCTCTGCTTTCTCATTGACCTTAATTGCCTCAACAGGACATGCTGTCGCACAGGATCCGCAACCAGTACATTTCTCTTTATCAACTTTTACTGCCATAATGATATACCTTCCTGCACCCGGATATTGGTTATCCTATTTATCATTTACCATTATAATATAAGTAACTATCAAATGTAAAAATGAGGAGGTATCTATCAAGAAAAACATGGAAAAATAAAAAAACAATTCAAACTTAAAAACCTATGGCAATCTAACTATTCATTTTATTTTTGTTTATACCGGGCCATCTTCTTGCTTGCCCGACGCCCACTTAAGGTAAAATACAGATACACAACCCCAAGTTCACAGCAAAAAATAAAAAGGAAATACAGAAACGTAACAACAATCTTCTGAGGCATAAACCCATAAGTAAGTGTTATCGACCCAAGGAACGGGATAAACATCCCTATCAAAATCAGCAGCAATACCTTCAGAATATCTTTGTTTTTCCCCATGTAAATATCCATAATCATTTATCTTTTAAAAAATTATTTCATTTTTCTGGTACAAGACCTTAGATTGTCTCAACAAATCCGTGGAATAGGATCCCCCAATGGCTTTCGAATGATGCGCTTCCCGCCAACAGCGGTCTGCATAACCACACCAGAGACAGTCTCAGTCGCCTCTCCGATAATCGCAGCACGTTGCCCCAACGGATGCTTCCGAAGCACGGAAAGAACATCATCAACCTTTTCCTTGACAACACCAAGGACGACCTTTCCTTCATTGCCGATCTCTAAGGGATCAATTCCAAGCATGTCACAGGCGGACCGTACTCCCTCAGGGATAGGGATAGCATCCTCATCAAGAAAAACACCCACCTTGGATTTCTCTGAAAATTCATTTAGTGTATTGGCAAGGCCACCGCGCGTCGGATCCTTTGCGCAGACAATTCCACCCTCAGCAAGAAGCTGTGCCATCAAACTGTTCAACGGCGCAACGTCAGAATGAATGGTCGTCTCAAACCCATATCCCTCACGAAACGACAGCAACGCAATCCCATGCTCTCCGATATTACCAGAAAGAACAAGAACATCACCCCCGCGAAGATTGCTGTCAAGCAGCCAGCGGTTTGTAAATTTCCTATGTCGATTCACTTCCTTTATATTTTTCTCAAGAAAAGGGCTTCGATTTCCAATACCACTGGTATTGACCATGAACTGCTGAATAGCACCTTTCTCCACCACCTTTGTATCCCCAGTGACAATCGGCACACCAGCTTTCTCAGCGGTTTGACCCATACTTCTGACAATGATCTCAAACGTCTCAAGAGAGAATCCTTCCTCGATGATGAATCCAGTGGATAGCCCCAGAGGAGAACCACCCACAACGGCGACATCGTTAATGGTGCCGCAGACTGCAAGCGAACCGATATCACCACCAGGGAAAATGAGTGGCTGCACCGTATGAGAATCAGTGGAAAATACGATATCATCAATAACCGCAGCATCATCAAGTGCTGTCAATCTCACTTCTGCATTACCTTGTTTCTTAAAAAACTGTAGTATGTTTTCTTTGATAAGCTGGTCCATTAGCTCTCCACCAGCACCTTGTGCAAGTGTTATTTTCTTTATCATGATTTTCCCAAGAACATTACTTTTGTACCGTATGCGATGAAGAGGATTTATTTATATCCTTTGTTGCCATCATCCTGCCTTATATGTGGCTATGGCAGGATTTTGTTCTCACGTTCATCAACTTCGGGTTCATCATTACTGCGATCCCAGCGATACTACGAAATTATCAACATAAGGAAGCAAAAAGCCAATCGCTCTCCATGTATCTTGCCACAGCATTACTACTTTCGGTCATGGCGTATGTGTTCTTCACCTTAGACATGCTGCTCTCCTGCCTCTCCACCGCAGGAACCGGCATTATGTGGTATATCCTCACCTACCAGAAGGTGATCTATTCAAAATAAAAAAAAGAGATGAATCATGGGAAGTATTCTCATCATGTGCATCGGTAACCGGGTTGGGGGTGACGATGCCATCGGACCATATATCGCTAACAAAATAAAAAAAGAAACAAAAATCGATATGATCCTTGATTGCGGAACAACACCAGAGAACTACACATCAATCATCAAACAAAAAAAACCAAGCACACTGATCATCATCGATGCAGCAGAAATGGAACAGCCAGCAGGAACGATACGCATCATCCCAAAAGAAAAACTCGGAACCATGCACATCAGCACCCATGGGATACCACTCTCCATCCTTATTTCCTACCTTGAAAGAGAAGTAGATCACATCATCGTCATCGGCATACAACCCAAGCAAATGTCCGGCACCCTAAGCGCAGTGGTAAAAAAAAGCGGTGACCAGCTCATTGAACTACTAAAAAAACACAGGTATCAGGAAATACCACCTCTCTAGTACGGATATTTCTTCCCAAGCGCCTCTGTTGATGACAACGCAGCAATCGCCCCTTTCGCACAGGCGATAATCACCTGACGAACTCCACCAGTGATATCACCAGCGGCATACACCCCATGAACAGATGTACGTTGTGCGGCATCAACCACGATATAACCGTTTTCATCCAGTTTCACACCAAGAGACTGTGCAATATGATTCTGTGGCAATACCCCAATAGAGGCAAACACCCCATCGACCGCTAACTGTAATCGCTCACTAGTCTCCAGATTAAAAAGACCAACGGAAGAAACATTACCCTTCCCTACAATCTCCTCAACAATCGTATTAAAGATGAAATGCACTCCTTTCTTCTGGGCTTCCTCTTCATATATCTTTTCAGCGCGGAACTGATCGCGACGATGCACGACATAGACCTCTTTACAGCCGATTTGTTTTAAAAAAATGGATTCAATCAACGCAGTGTTGCCCCCGCCGACCACCAAGACCTTTTTTCCTTTGAAGAAAAAGCCATCGCAGGTCGCACAATACGACACTCCTTTCCCAAGCAGCTCCGCCTCGCCAGGCACATCAAGCTTCCTATGTTCCGTACCAGTACAAAGGACCACGGCACCAACTTGATAGGTTGCTTTCTCGGTTCGAATCGTAAAACCAAGAGACGATGCTGTGATTTCCTTGACTTCCTCATAGAAATGAAAATCAGCATACTTGGCTGCATGCTGCTTCATCTTCTCGACAAGCTCAACACCACGAATAGAATCAAACCCGGTATAATTCTCGATGTTCGGGGCAATCTGCATAAGACCACCCCCACTCCCACGGTCAAACACAACGGTTGAAATCCCAGATCGTTTCGCATAAATCGCAGAAGAGAACCCAGCGGGACCTGCACCAATGATTGCTAATTCGTAATCCATGAAAAACCTCATTGAATATGTACTATTTAGTTTTTTAAACACTCCGCACAGCACAGCGTTTGAAAAAAGGTTTAATCGCCTCGAGTGTCTCATAGACATAGTCTCTTGGATAGGGGATAGTTTCTTCAAGATGTGATGATACAAGTGGTTTAATGACCTTAAACTGTTGAAGGAAATACACCTCAGCGCTTTTAAGCCATTCCGCAATCTTAACGATGTCCTTCTTCGTAAGAAGATTAGGGACAAACGTGGTTCTAAACTCATAGGCTGGCGCCTTTGTTTTTATCAGATTGATGGATGCCTCTATCTTGGAAAGATCCACTTCTACACCTGAAATCTCATTGTACTTCTTCATTGGGGCTTTGATATCCATGGCAACATAATCAACAATTTGCTGTTCCAACAGCTCATCAAGTTTCTCAGGGAAATCACCATTGGTATCAATCTTCACCAAAAATCCTAAACTCTTTATCTTTTTGATAAAATCAGCGATATCATCTTGCAGCAGCGGTTCTCCCCCTGAGATAACGACTCCTTCCAGAAGGTTTTTACGTTTTGTGAGATATGAAAGGATTTCATCCTGGGGAAACAGTTCTGCTGTCCCCAGCGCAAGCTTCTTGTTATAACAGAAAGGACAGCGGAACGAACATCCGCTTGTCCACACGATCGCGCTAATCCGATCAGGATAATCAAGTAACGATGTTTTCTGAAAGCCGCCTATCCTCATTGTGATACAAGGATTTTCTCCCGTAGGTCAAAGGTGGTTCGGTCTTTGAATTCCTGCTGCTTGCCTTTATTCCATTGGTTCACCGGGCGGATGTACCCAACGACGCGGGAGTAAATCTCACAGGCAGTAGTTTTCTGCGAAGACTCACAGGTCGGGCAGAGCTGATGCTCTCCAGCGATGTACCCATGGTCAGGGCAGATGCTAAACGTTGGGG